>ERZ1370068.8266-contig-7135_pt1 | contig 52269 bp, 89 predicted proteins | sample MGYA00561227_ERZ1370068 | MGnify/ENA primary metagenome ERZ1370068 (study PRJEB38410, sample SAMEA6850437) | metagenome | study: Metagenomic assessment of the ecological functions of the soil: analysis of the soil microbiota associated with the... | reverse complement strand
TGACTCCAGCGCCTGAGAGATTGCACGCCTTGGTCGCCTATCGATTGCAAAGGATCTGCATCGCGTTGCGGGTCCAGTCCGAAATATTCGAGCCAGAGCATCGCGCCGATCCAGGTGCCGCCGCCCACGCTATTGATCGCGAGCTTTTTGCCGCGCCAGATCTTCGGCTTTTTAATATTCGGGCGAACGACGACATCATACGAATTGCGGCTCGAGAATGTCGCCAGCATCTTGATTTCATGACCGGCGGCTACTGCGGATAGCACAGCGGCGCCGGCGGTTCAGCCGATCTGATATCTCCCGAAGCCATTCCCGTCACCAGCGTTGCGCCACTGCGCAGGAGCACCGGCTCCGACTCGATGCCGTATTTGCGAAGCACCTTGGTCGCGCCATCCAGAGCGGCATCAGGCGCGGCGTTGTCGAGGCGTAGCCGATGACGAGTTCTCGAGGAGCGCGCGGCGGCGAAGCGTTAGCTGGGCTTGCAATAAGCGTTGCGTGAAACCAAAAATCTTGAGAAGAAGAGGGCGTGCAAGACGATGCATCGTCTAGTTTCCTGTCATCAGCTATCAGCGCCGGAGCCAACAGCACAAGGGAAAAAGTTTCAAGCGTAGCTTCGGAACTTATCCCTTGCGCGGCGGTAGGCTTGTCGATGAAGCCGCTTTCGTCGAGCTGGCGAATGATGCGGTTGTCGATGACGTTGTCAATTTTGACTTCGCCGACTTTCGACTTTTAGCGCCATCAGCGCCGCTGCACGTTGCGCAATCCTTCGGGTGACGGATAGGGTTTGCGGTCCATGCGCGCAGTGGAGATCGGCATAGCCTTCTTCGGCAGCGGCAGCGTCGACTCTGAGCCGGCGCATGAACGTCCTGATCACAGTCGGTTTGTTTTTCGGCGCCAGCGAAAAAGCGATCGCTTCGACTTGAGCTTTCAGTAAATTTTCCACTCTATCGGCGCGCTGCTGCAAGAATTTGCCCTGCGACGATCGCCCGGCTGGTGAACAGCTGCTTCAATTCGGAATATTCGCCGACGATGTCGAAGCCTTCTGTTTCAAACGGCGGCTGAATACGCCGTCGAGCACGGCGGCGTCGGATGGTGCCGTTTTCGAGGGCTTGCATCTGAATACTTTGATCGCCGATGACTTGAGCTGGATCTTGTCGCGCTGCTCATCGAGACCGAAATGCTCGAGCCAAAGCATGATGCCCATCCAAACCGTGCCGCCGATGCTGGTGACGCGCCGAATCGTTTGCCGCGCGCAACTCTTCGGCTCTTTGATGGACGGCCGGGGTGACGAGGTCGTAGGTGTTGCGGCTGGAAAACGCCGCCACCAGCCAGATCGTGCCGCCCCGCTGCAATGGCTGCCAACGTGGCGGCGCCGCCGGTGCTGCCGAAGTGAATGTCGCCGGAGGTCAGAGCCGGCGACCAAGGTGGGCGCGCCGCGAATGAACACTTGCTCCGAGTCGACGCCGTACTTGGCGAGTATTCCCTGTTCTTCGGCGAGCCAGAGCGGCGACCACTCCGCGCGCTCATCGCCGCATAGCCGATGATAAATTTGGGCGGCGTGGCGGCGCTCAATTCAGGAAGAAAGAACGAGAGCTGTAGGGCGAAAGCCAAAAAGCGCCGGCGATAAATTGCACGGGTCTCGGAAGCGATTTTCCCCGTAATTTATCCCGAGGCTTCGAAGGAGTCGAAATGCAGCGTCATGTTTAAACCTCACTGCCCGCGCGGCGTAGGCTTTGTCGATGAAACCGCTGTCGTCGAGCTTTCGAACGATTCTGTCCGTCGTTAAGGTCGTTGATTTTGACCTCGCCGATTTTAGATTCTGCGATTTCATCAAGCGCTGCACATGAACCATGCTCTCGACGGTCGGCAAAGGCTTGCGTTCCATGCCGCGAATAAGATCGAGATAGCCTTCCTCGGCTATGGTTGCATCCGGTCTTCATGCGCCGCATCAAAGTCTTGATCACGGCCGGTTTGTTCTTGGGCGCCAGCACGAACGCCAACCCTTCGATTTCCGCCTTTAACAAATTCTCCAGCTGATCGCCGCGTTGCTGGAGATAGCTCCGCTGCACGACCAGAGCTTAGCTGACGAACTGATGTTTCAGGTCGGAATACTCGCCCAAGATCGTAAAACCTTTTGGCTTGAGCCGGCGACTGAAGATACCATCCAAGATTGCCGCATTGACCAAGCCCGCTTCCAGGGCCTGAATCGTCAGAGCCTGCTCGCCCGTGACTTGTAGCTGCATCTGATCACGCTGCGCGTCCAGGCCGAAATGTTGCGAGCCAAAGCAAGCAGGGCCATCCAGGTGGTGCCGCCGGATGCTGGTGAGGCCGATGCGCTTACGCGCGCAGATCTTCCTGGCCGTTTGATGCTGGGCTGGGTGACGAGGTCGAAGGTGTGTTGCGGCTGCGAAAACGTCGCAATGATTTTAAATCCTGGTCCGCCGGCCACTGCGGCCAGGGTGGCGCTGCCGCCGGTGCTGCCGACCTGAATGTCGCCGGAAGCGAGGCCGGCGACCAAAATCGGCGCGCCGCGGATGAAGACCGGCTGGACATCGACGCCGTGCTTGCGCAACAAACCCTGTCCTCGGCCATCCGAAGGGCAGCGCGCGCGGCGCCGGGCGCGGCGTAGCCGAGGACGATTTTCGGAGCGGACGCGGCAAAGGTCGAGAGGGAGCACAACAACTGCAATTGAAGTGATATTAAGACGCCGAGTGTAAGCTGATAACGCTGTTGCATCGGATGCGTTTCCCTTCGGATCGTTAAAAGATTTACTGTCAATTCCACTGCGCGGCGTAAGCGCGGTCGATAAAGCCGCTTGTCATCTAGCTTTTGCATGATGCGCGCGTCGATCACGTCCTCGGCTTTGATGTCGCCGATCTTGGGCGTGCGTATTTTTAAAATTCGTTGCACGTTGCGCAGACCGTCAAGCCAGGAAAGGGTTTGCGGTCGACGCCTTTGAGCAGATCTTGATAACCTTCCTCGGCGCCGGCGGCATCGGTTCTCAGCCGTCGCATCAGCATTTTCAAAACCGCCGATTTATTTTTCGGCGCCAGCGCGAAGGCCAAGGCTTCGATTTCCGCCTTGAGATAGTCTCGACGATGTCCGGCCGTTGGGTGAAACGCGTGCGGCGTGATCATCGCCTGACCGACGATGCGTTGTTTTAGGTCGGAAATACCCCCGAGAGTGGTGAAGCTTTTTTGCTTTAATCGCTTGCTCCATATGCCGTCGAGGGCCGCGGCGTCGGCGATGCCGGTCTCAACGGCCTGGCTCTGGACGTTTTGATCGCCGAGAACTTGCAAGAGAATGTTGTCGCGCTGTGGTTCCAAGCCAAAATGTTCGAGCCAGAGCAACACGCCCATCCAGGTGGTGCCGCCGATACTGGTCACCGCGATCTTTTGCCGCGCAGATCTTCGGCGCGCTTGATATTGGGGCGCGCGATGAAATCGCAAGTGTGGCGGCTGGAAAAGGTCGCGACGATTTTGAAATCGTGGCCGGCGCCGATGGCGGCCAAAGTCGCGCTACCGCCGCTGCGGCCTGAGCTGAATGTCCCCGGATGCGGGGCCCGCAACCAGAGTCGGCGCGCCGCGCAGATAAACCTGTTCGACCCTGTAACCCGTATTTGGCTAAATATCCCTGTTCCTCCGCCAGCCAGAGAGGGCTGATGCGCGCGTTCAGGGCGGCGTATCCGACGATCAATTTGAACGGCGCGGTGGCTGAAAAGAAATGTTCGCGCTGACAAGGACCGGAAAATCCCGGCAATGTATGCGACGACTTTGTGGCTCAAAACGTTCATCGATGAACGATCACTTCACGCCGTACTCCGCGTTGATGCGCTCGAAGTAGCCGCTCTTGTTCAACTCGCGCACGATAGAATCGTCAATCAAATCTTCCAGCTTGACTTGGCCGACCTTGGGATTCTGCGTCTGCAAGAAGCGTTGTATATTGCGCAGCGCCTGGATCGACGGGATCGGCTTCTTGTCCAGCCGTTTGAGCAAATCTTGCAGCGCATCCTCGGCCACCGCGGGGTCCGTGATGCTCAAGCGCTTGGTCAGCACCTTCAGCACGGACTGGCCGTTTGATCGGGCTCAGCACGAAAACCTGCGCTTCGCCGATGGCACTGGAGAAAACTGCGCAGAAAATCTCTCTGGCTCTGGAGAAAAGTCTGTTTCACCACAACCGCGTTGCCCATCATCGGCACCTTTCAAGCTCGCCTCAGAATGTTGTACCCGGCGCGCCTGAATTGAGAGGTAAAGTTTCCAGTGACGAGCGCTCGCGTCGATGGTGCCGGTTTCCAACGCCCGGCTGATGATTCTTCATCTCGCCGAAGGCGGAGACAATCAGTTTGTCTTTATCCGGGTTCAAACCCAACTGCTCGAATACCAGCATGGCGGCCATCCAGCCTGTGCCGCCGATGCTGGTTACGCCGATCCCTTGCCGCGCAGATCTTCCGCTCGCTTAATATCCGGCTTGACGACTAGATCATGATTGGAGCGCACGTGGGACGCCGCGAGGACTTTGAAGTCAGCACCGCCGGCCGCAGCGGCCAAGATGGCGGTGCCGCCGGTGAAGCCGACGGCGAGGGCGCCGGAATTGATCGCCGCGATCAGCGTGGGCGAGCCGGGCATGAAGACCAGATCCGCGTCGATGCCGTTTTTGGCGAAGATTTTCGTCATCTTGCGCGAGCCAGAGGGCCAAGCGACGAGTTGCTGATGGTCGCGTAGCCGACGGCGATTTTTGCCGATGGGCTTGCGCGGCGAAGATTCCTTGGCAGGGAGCCGAGTCGTAGAAGCGACGCTGAAAACGAAAAAGCGCACCCTAATGTAAGAATTCGCGACATTAAGCAGCGCTCTCAGTCGCGTGAACTGACCAGCCATTCATTGATGATTTCGACGATCTGCTCGGGTGTGGCGGTTATAAAAGTGATTGGCGCCGTCGACCAGCTGACAAACGCCCTGCGCGCGACGCCGGCGGACGATCTCTTGCGCGTATTCATAAAAGAATCTTGGGCTCCGCGCTGCCGACGATTGCGAGGAGCGGGGCAGCCGAGATGCTTCGCGTAAGGGCGGCAATCGTTATTGTCGTCTCTGCCATACTTGTTCACGTGCGCGCGCGGTGAAGATGCCCGGAGTTGCTCCGACACTGATCGGACAACAATTCTTCGCCCTTGCCTTCGGCGATCATCGCTTCGGCCTTTTCGATGACTTCGCGAAATCCGGCCTGACGGGCGACCCCGTTCGAGCAGGAATTGCCGCGGCGCCGAGCAGGAAACGATGCCGACGATGTCGCGCGCCGGCGCGTGCCCTGGTAAATAATCGACTTGATCGCGCCGAGGCTATGGCCGATCAGAATGAAAGCGGCGGTAGCCTCGTTGATCCGGCAGAAACCACCGCAGGGCGCCAATCAAGGATCGCGAGCGAGGCAGTCTTCGAGGATTTACATGGGCCGAACCGCCGAACTTGGTCAGATTGCCGGCGCGGGAGATCCAGTCGCGGCCGCGCGCGTGTTGATGACGCGTGAAGCTGTGAAAGCCGCGCGAAGCCAAATCCTGACCGAACGTAAACAGCGGCGCCAAATAAAAATTCATCGCTACGCCATGGACAAAGAGCGGCGCGAGATCGGCTGGTCTCTCCGGCGGCGTGAAAAGTGCGCCATGCAAGCTGATTCCGTATCGGCGGTTTTAAATGTGCAGATTTCGGCCGGGAAGTTCATTGGAGAAGGCTGTCGCAGAAAATTGTCGCATAAGCGAGTCAGATCTTAAATTGTTTGAGCTCAATCGGCGCGAATGTCGATCACCTCGAGTTCGTGGCCGTGATAGAAATGATCCGAGCCTGAACGATTTTTGTGGCTGCCGCCGGCGCCGCTCGCCTGCTGCCTTAGCGCTTGCGCGTATTCAGGGAAAAAACGGATGCTCGGCGCCGCCGGGCGCGAGTGGCCAGATGCGGGCAGCCAAGGCGGCCCGGCGTGCGGCCGCACATCGCAGAAGTTCCCGTGCTTGCCGTACCTTGTTGACGTACGTTGCGGCGGAGAAAAGCGCCGGAGCGCCGCTCGCCATCGCCCAGAGAAACTCTTCCCCTTTCCCCGGGCGACCATCGCTTCGGCTTGCTCAAGACCTGCGTGAACTCGGGCTGCTCGGCGGCGCGCGCAGAATAAAACTGCTTTGGGCAAGAGCAGGAAATCACGCCGATCACGTCGGCGCGCTTGCGCGTGCCCTGGTATAAAAGCGATTTGACGCAGCCGAGACTGTGGCTGACGAGGATGAAGCGTGTAGCCCAAACTGCTGAGACGTTCCAACGCCCCGTCGTAGTCTTTTGCGCCGTCCTCGAACTTTTCGTAAGTCGCTCCGCAGAAAATCAAAGAGATCACCGCCGGCGCGATTGATCCAGTCGTGACCGCGCGTGTTGATGACGAAGCAATGATAACCCTGTTGCGCGAGCGCCTGAGCGAAGCTAGGCAGTGGCGGCAGATAGAAATTCATCGCGACGCCATGCACCAGCAGCAGAGCGAGATCGGATTTGCGCTCGCGCGGCGAAAACAGCAGACCGTGCAGGGTTTCCTTGTCGCTGGTTGTGAAATCGAGAAGCTGCGTTTCGAGTGTCATTGCGGTAGGTTCCGTCCGCTCACGACTTCACGCCGTATTCGGCGTAGAGTTTTTCGAAGAAACCGCTGTCGTCGAGTTTCTTGACGACGCTTGAGTCAATCAAAGTCTCTACCTTGATGTCGCCGATTTTCGGATTTTGTGTTTTTAGCAACCGTTGCAAGGTCCGCATCGCTTCGATCGAGACATAGGGCTTTGCGGTATTCTTCCAAGCGCACGAGGGTCACGACGTCTCTGGTAGGCTCCTTCGGCGGCCGCGGTATCGGTCATTTTGAACTGCTTCATGATGGTTTCGAGCACCGCCGGTTTGTTTTTCGGACTGGCAGTAAAGACCATGGCTTCAGTGAGCGCTTTCATCACATTCTGCAGAGTTTCTGCATTCTGCTGCAAATAAGGTCTTTCGACCAGCACGGTCATGCCCACCGACGGCAGTTTGGTCTGCTCGCAGCGGCCCAAGACGACGAATCCTTTGTCCGCCAGCCTGCGACTCAAATATCCGGGCACCACTGTGGCGTCAATGAGACCGCTTTCCAGCGACTGGCTCAAGATCGTTACGTCGCCGATAACGATCATCTGAATGTTGTCGCGCCGCTCGTCCATGCCGAAATGTTCCAGCCAGACGGTGGCGGTTTTCCACACCCCGCCGCCGACACTTTGGACGCCGAACCGTTTGCCGCGCAAATCCTTGGCGCTGTTGATGCCGGGCCGCGCAACGAGATCGAGATTCTCCCGGCTGCTCAGGCTCGCGATGATTTTCATATCGCGGCCGCCGACAGCGGCGGCCATGGCCGTCGGCGCGCCGCCGTACGCGATTTGAGTGTCTCCCGACACCAGAGTGGCGATCTGGGCCGGATTGCCGCGCACCCATACGCTTTTGCATTGACGCCGTATTTTCGGAAGAAATCCCGACGCTGGGCAATCCAGAGGGGATCGTCGACGTGCTCATGCTCGCGTGGGTGATGATGATTTCGCCGGGAGCGGCGCTGGAGCGAACTGCAAAAATCAGGGAAATAAACAAGATCAGCGAGAAAGTGACGATGATTTTGCCAGTCGGCATCATGGTTGTGACCTCCAAAGTGCTGAAAGAAGCTCCTAAATTGACTCGACTATAGCTTCAAGTGTTTCAGCCAAGCCAACCGCAAGGCGGATCGAACCAAGGCATTATAAATGCCCAGCAGAATTGAATTAATAGGGTTCTTGACATACTTCTGAGCGATTTACTTAGGATCAGAAAAGCAGGGTAAATAGGCAGCGGTCAATGAAGGTAAGTTCAAAGGGCCATTATGGATTGCTTGCGCTCGCGGAGTTGGCCGACAATTACAAGGTTCGACGCGCCGTACAGGTGAAAGAAATTGCCAACAACCAACAAATACCTTTGCAATACCTGGGTCAGATCATGGTGATGCTCAGACGCGGTCATCTGGTGCATGCGGCGCGCGGTCCAACCGGAGGCTATACATCTCGCGCGTCCTCCTGAGACTATTTCCGTCAAGGAGATTCTCTCTCGGTGTTGGAAGGACCGGCGGTGGGCCTGGAACTCAGGGCGCAAATGGAGAGCCGTTCCGACTCGAAAGTAACGCAGCGGCTGCTCGGAACCTGGGCCCGAGGCGTCAGCGCCATGGAGACGGTTTTGGAAGAAACCACGCTCGCCGATCTCTGTAAACCGGAAGTGAGCGCGCTGATGTATTACATTTAGCTCGATCGCTGAGCGAAATTTTTTTGGAATATTTCTGACAAGAATAATCAACTAACTTCAATATGCCAAAACGAACTGCCGAGGAGGTTTTATGGAACGCGGCCTGAGCTGGAAAGAAAAACTTGGCGCCAAGATTCCCGTCGAGTTGGGACGCGAGATCGATATCTTCGAGCAGCAGATGGAACTGCGCAAGCAGGGCAAAATCGACGAGAAGGTTTTTGCCGAGACGCGCTTGCGTCGCGGTATTTACGGCCAGCGCTACGACAACGGCCAAAGACACGACGGTCAGCGGGTGCAAAAACTGAAATTTCCCGAGGTGATCAAAGGCCCGGATACTTTTGGGACGCGCCGGGCATGATGCGCATCAAAATTCCGTTCGGCGGCATCACGCCGGAGCAGTTGGAAACTTTGGCGGATTTGTCCGAGGAATATTCCGACGGCGTGTCGCACGTGACGACGCGCCAGGATATCCAGTTTCACTACGTGCATATCGACGACACGCCGGCGCTGATGCGCCGGCTCGCCGCCGTGGGAATCACGACCCGCGAAGCGTGCGGCAACGTGGTGCGCAACGTGACGGCCTGCCCGCTGGCGGGAATCTGCCACGAGGAAACGTTCGACACGACGCCGTATGCCAAAGCCTGCTCGAAATTCTTAATGGGCCATCCCGACACGCAGGATTTCGGCCGCAAGGTGAAAGTCGCCTTCTCCGGCTGCGAGCAGAATCCCTGCGGCCTGGTGACCATGCATGACATGGGCGCGATCGCCAAGACCCAGACCGTTGATGGCAAAGTGCAGCGCGGCTTCGCCTTCTACGTCGGCGGCGGTTTAGGCTCGGTGCCGTACAAAGCGAAGTTGTTCGATGCATTTTTACCGGAGGAAGAGCTTTTACCGACGTTGCAAGCGATCTCGCGCGTCTTTGCGCGCCTCGGCGAGAAGCGCAACCGGGCCCGGGCGCGGATTAAATTCTTAATCGCCAATCTCGGCATCGATGAGTTTCGCAAGCTGGTTTTGGAAGAGCGGCAAAAGCTGCCGGCCGATCCGCGTTGGACGGATTTTTGAATTCGGTCAACGAGCAAAGCGAGCAACCGCTCAAAGCCGGCGTCAGTCTCAACGGCCATCAGCGCGCTGATGGCTTCGAGGATTGGTACCGGACCAATGTTTACAAGCAGCGCCAACCCGGCTACGTCGCCGCCACCGTGACGCTGCCGCTGGGCGATGCGAGCGCCGATCAGATGCGCGCGCTCGCCGATATCGCGCGGCACTTCGTCAAAGACACGCTGCGTACGACGGTAGAGCAAAATATTCTCTTTCGCTGGGTGAGTGAAGCGGATCTGCCGGAATTTTATCAAGCCATTAAGGCGATCGGTCTCGGCGCGGCGGACGCGGCGACGATCGTCGACGTGACCGCTTGTCCCGGTACCGACACCTGCAAATTGGGTATCGCCTCGTCGCGCGGCCTCGCGCGCGAGCTGCGTTACCAATTAGGCGAGAAGAGTTTGGAGCTCGACGAAGCGGTAAAAAATCTGCGCATCAAAGTCAGCGGCTGCTTCAACTCCTGCGGCCAGCATCACATTGCCGATATTGGATTTTACGGTATCAACCGCAACGTGAAGGGATTTCAGGTGCCGCATTTTCAAGTGATCCTCGGCGGCAAATTTCACGACAACGCCGGCGAATACGGCGTGGCGATCGGCGCCGTGCCGTCGAAGCGGGTTCCCGAGGCGGTTTCGACGATCACTGAATACTACGTGCGGCAACGGCTGAAGGACGAGCGGTTCCAGGAGTTTGTCGCGCGCATCGGCAAGAAGCAGATCAAGGACTTGTTGGAAGATCTAACCAAGATTCCGGCGCACGAAGCGGATCGTTCCTATTACAGCGATTGGGGCGATCCGCGCGAATTCACCCTGTCCGACATGGGGATCGGCGAATGCGCCGGCGAGGTCGTCAGCCAAGCCGAGTTCACCTTGGCGGCGAGCGAGCGCGAGCTGTTCGAAGCGCAACTGCTGTTGGACTCCGGTTACGCGCAGCAAGCGGCCAAAGTCGCCTACGCTTCGATGGTGCGCGCCGCTCAAGGATTAGTTAAGGATCAAAACCCGAGCATCTCCGAAGATGACAATCAGATCGTCGCGGAGTTTACCCGGCGTTTTTATGACACGCAGCTTTTCTGGGACAAGTATGCCGGCGGGAAATTCGCCGAATATCTTTTCAAAGCAAAGGAATTCATCGGCGCCGGAAAAACTGTGGACGCCGACCGCGCCGTTCAACTGTTACAGGAAGCCCAGCTTTTATCGACGCGGCGCATGATTGCCATAACAAGACGCGTGGCGCGTCGCCGAGCGCGGCGACGATCGTGCCAGCTGCGCAGCCAAGCGCGTAATCGCAGGAACGAAGATGGACTTGCAGAAGCTCAACGTCAAGTTTTTCGTCGAACCAGGCAGCACTGTGCCGCTGACGGATTTTATCGATATTTTTCATGGCTGGATTCAAGCTACGGACGGGGTTTATCACGATGTCGCTGATTACAGTCACATGCAGGCGGGCCCGGGGATCGTCCTGGTCGCCAACGACGCCAACGTGGGCATCGACGAAAGCGGCGGCCGGCGCGGTTTGCTCTTCGATCAAAAAACCGTGCTGGCGGGCTCAAACCAGGAAAAGCTGTGCGCGGTTTTGCGCGCGGCATTGAAAACTGCCGGCGCTTGGAGCAAGAGCCCGCGCTCAAGGGCAGAATAAAATTTTCCGGCGATGAAGTCTTGATTTCGCTCAACGATCGCCTGGCGGTGCCGAATACGCCGGAGTCGTTTCAGGCCTTGAAGCCGGACTTCGAGGCGGTCGCCGCTCGGTTATTTAACGGCGCGAGCTTAGCTTTGAGTTACAACAAGGACGATTCAAGAAAACGTTTCTCAGTCGCGATGCGCACGTTCGAGCGCTTCGATCTCGATCAGCTGATTGCCAACATCGCTGCGGACTCCAAGTACTGTTGATGCTCCCGACTATCGACCAAGGAGAAGAGTGCCTTTATCGGGATAAGCTCAGACAGAAACAAGGATCGATCATCATGAGAGAAAAATTTTCAGACGAAATTACCGCTGCAAACGCGCTTTCCACCATCGATCTGCTGGGTTGGGCCTTCGACAAATTTCATCCTCGGCTCGCGCTCGCGTCTTCGTTTCAAGCCGAAGCATCGGTGCTGATCGATCTTATCCATCGTCAGCGTGGCGCCGATTTCCGGGTCTTTACCCTGGACACCGGCCGGCTCAACCAGGAGACCTACGATTGCATGGAAGCGATTCGCGCGCGCTACGGCATCGAGGTCGAGGTTTTTCCCCGAAGCGACGCAGGTCGAGGAGATGGTGCGCCAACACGGCATGAATTTATTCTACGATTCTATCGAGCAGCGCAAACTGTGCTGCGGCATCCGCAAAGTGGAGCCGCTTAAACGGGCATTGAACGGGTTGGACGGTTGGATGACAGGTCTGCGCCGCGAGCAGGCGGTCACCCGCACGGAGGCGCGCAAAGTCGAAATCGATCGCGAGCACGGCGATATCGTCAAGATCAATCCCTTGGCGGATTGGACGCATAGGCAGGTGTGGGATTATATCGCCGCCCATAAAGTACCGTACAACAAATTGCATGATCGGGGCTTTCCAAGTATCGGCTGCGCCCCTTGCACCCGCGCGATCAAGGCCTGGGAAGACCAGCGCGCCGGGCGATGGTGGTGGGAAGAACCGGAAACCAAAGAGTGCGGCTTGCACCTTCGTACAGCGTGAGAACTGCTGCGCCAAAAATAATGTAACGTACGGATCACCGAGGGGTTAGAACTAAAGCGCCGTTTGTCTTGGATACGGGTCGCGGTTAAAGTCGGGAAGAGAACTATGCTGGCAAGTCGAATCGGTCCAAGAGGGCGTCAATGAGTTTCTTTCCAATCTATCTGGAAATGACCGGCCGGCGCTGCCTGGTGATCGGTGGCGGCGCGGTGGCGGAGCGTAAGATCGCCAATCTGCTCGAAGCTGGCGCCGAGGTCACGGTGATCAGTCCCGATGCAAGCGAAAACGTCGCCCACTGGTCGAAGAATAATTCCATCCAACTAAAAGCGAGGTGTTATCAGAGCGGTGATTTGGACGGCTACGAACTAGCTTTCGTCGCGACCGATGATGACCGGGTCAATGCGAGCGTTTACCAAGAAGGCAAAAGCCGCGGTGTCTGGGTCAATGCGGCGGACGATCCGGCCCACTGCGATTTTATTCTGCCTTCCGTTTTGCGGCGCGGCGATCTGACGGTGGCGGTATCGAGCGGCGGGCAGAGCCCAGCCTTGGCGCGGACGATTCGCGAAGAGCTGGAAATCTACTTCAGCCGTGAGTACGAGCAACTGGCGCAGCTCGCCGCGGAAACGCGCACCGAGCTGCATAAACGCTCGCTGCACGTGCCGTTTGAAACATGGCGCAGAGCCTTGAGCGGCGACGTGCGACAATTTCTCATACGTGGCGAGTTCGCCCGGGCGAAGAGCCATTTGCTGAGAGAGCTGGGAGTTTCGCTATGACAATTGGCAAAGTCTATCTCGTCGGCGCCGGCCCGGGCGATCCGGGGTTGCTCACTGTGCGCGGCCGGGAATTGCTGCGTAACGCGCCGGTGATCGTCTACGACCAATTGGTCAATCCAGCGCTCCTGAACGAAGCCGGTTCGCAAACAATTAAAATCTTTGTCGGCAAGCGGGCCGGGCGCCACTGCATCGCGCAAGAAGAAATCAACAGCGTGCTTATGGCTCACGCGCGCGCCGGTCGTGACGTTGTCCGATTGAAGGGCGGCGATCCATTTGTTTTCGGGCGCGGCGGCGAGGAAGCGGAGGCATTGGTGGAAGCCGGTATTCCCTTTGAAATCGTGCCGGGCGTGAGCTCCGCCGTCGCAGTGCCGGCGTACGCCGGCATTCCGCTCACCCATCGGCAGTTCGCCTCGTCCTTCGCCGTGGTCACCGGCCATGAAGCGCGCAAGGCAAATTCCGCCGTGAACTGGGCCAAGCTGGCCACGGCCGTCGACACACTGGTTATTCTCATGGGACTGACCAACTTGCCGATCATCGTGAAAAAGCTCGTCGAGCATGGCCGTTCACCGCAAACCCCGGCCGCGGTGATTCGCTCGGGAACGACGAGCGACCAGGAAAGCGTCATCGGAACTCTGGCCGACATCGTCGAGAAAAGTATCCTGATCGAACCGCCGGCGCTCATCGTCATCGGCGACGTAGTTTCTTTGGGCGATAAGCTAAGTTGGTTCGTGCCAATGGCAGAAGAGCATCGATCCCTTTATGACAGCGGACACGCGAGAGAATCTGCGCGGGTTTAAAGTCGTCTCCTTCGAAAGCCGGCGCGCCAAAGAAATGGCGGAGCTGATCCGCCGTTACGGTGGCGAGCCTTTGGTTGCGCCGTCGATGCGTGAAATTCCGCTGAGCGAAAACCGCGCCGCGCTGGAATTCTTGCCCGAGATCGAAGCCGGGAAATTCGCTATGGTTATCTTTATGACCGGCGTCGGCACGCGGACGCTCAATCAGGCGCTGCTCACTCGATATTCGCAGGAAAGAATCGTCGCGGCGCTTGGCAAAGCCCAGCTCGTTGCGCGCGGTCCCAAGCCGGTGGCGGCGCTGAAAGAATTGGGGCTGACTCCGTCGGTCACCGTCCCTGAGCCCAACACCTGGCGTGAGGTGCTTTCGGCTCTCGATGCCGCCACGACCATTCGCGGCCAGCAAATCGCCGTTCAGGAATACGGCATTCCCAACCCGGAGCTTGTTTCGGGACTGGAGCAACGCGGCGCCAGCGTGAAAACGATCGCCGTTTATCGCTGGGCTTTGCCCGAAGACCTGGCGCCGCTGCGCGACGCCATTCAACAAATTCTGCGCGGCGCCGTCGACGTGGCGCTGTTCACCAACGGCGCGCAGGTCGAGCATGTGTTTCGGGTTGCCGCCGAAGAAAGGCGGATGAAAAGTTGCGGGCTGCCTGCAAGAACCTGGCGATCGGCTCGGTCGGTCCGATTTGCACGCGAGTGCTGCAACAATACGGGCTCAAGCCGGATATTGAGCCGGAGCATCCCAAGATGGGATCTTTGATCGCCGAAGTCGCCGCTTCTGCCCCTGGTATCTTGCTCGCAAAGCGCGCTGCTCAGTCCTGAGCAAAATTCATAGTGGGAAGAGACAGGATTCACCACAAAGACCCAGAGCGGTGGAGACAGCAATCAAGCGACGAAGAAAATTTGACCGCGCAAAGCACACAAAGTAAAGAACTGAAACAAACAGTGATTCGCGTGTCATTTCGACCGCCAGACGTGCGAACTCGATCGGAACCCTTCGAACTCAGGCGAGCGGATAAGTACGGATTCTAACGAAGCCATCTCGTTCGTGGTGTGCCGTCGAACCATGAACAAGTTTCCACAGTCTGCCGAAGCGGAGAAATCTTCTCCTGTCCAGGTTGTTCGTACGAATGCTGCCGGATCGCCAGCTCACCGGCATGACGGCAAAATACACGAATGGTTTGTTCAGCGCGGTTACAGGACACTATAAGGAGTTGAGTTTCAACCGATGAGCGACGGTATCTTTTCAGAGCTTGAGTCGGAGTCGATCGAAATCATCCGTGAAGTGGCCGCGACGGCCGCCAAGCCGGTGATGCTTTACTCGATCGGCAAGGATTCTTCCGTCATGCTGCGCCTGGCGCAGAAGGCGTTTTACCCCGGGCCGATTCCGTTTCCATTGATGCACATCGACACCGGCTGGAAGTTTCGCGAGATGATCGTGTTTCGCGACCGCACGGCGCGGGAAATCGGCTTCAAGCTGATCACCTACACCAACCCGCGCGGCGTTGCCGAGGGTATCGGCCCGATCACCCATGGTTCGGCCTACCACACCGATGTGATGAAGACAGAAGCGCTCAAGCAAGCGCTCGATCTCCACGGCTTCGATGTCGCGTTTGGCGGCGCGCGCCGCGACGAAGAAAATCCCGCGCCAAGGAGCGCATTTTTTCTTTCGCGCGCCGGGCCATCGTTGGGAGCCGAAAGCCCAGCGCCCGGAACTGTGGAATCTTTACAATACCCAAATCAACTCCGGCGAAACGATTCGGGTATTTCCGCTCTCCAATTGGACCGAAGCCGACGTTTGGCAGTACATTCGCCAGGAGAACATTCCGATCGTGCCGTTGTACTTCGCCGCCGAGCGTCCAGTGGTCAAGCGCTTCGGTCAGTGGATCCTGGTCGATGATCATAGACTCCCGCTCGAACCTGGCGAAACTCCGGAAATACGCAAGGTGCGGTTTCGCACGCTTGGTTGCTACCCGCTGACCGCCGGCATCGAGAGCAACGCGACGACGCTCGACGAGATTGTCGCTGAAACCTTGGGAGCGACAACTTCGGAGCGCCAGGGACGCATTATCGATCACGATGGCGCCGGTTCGATGGAGCGCAAAAAGCAGGAAGGGTATTTTTAATGGATACCCTGCGTTTTATCACCTGCGGCAGCGTGGACGACGGCAAATCGACGTTGATCGGCCGCCTGCTCTACGAGACTAAGTTGATCTTTGAAGATCAACTCGAGGCGCTAAAGGCGGATTCGAAAAATTCGGCACTCAGGGCGAGCGTCTCGATTTTGCTTTGCTCGTCGACGGCTTGCAGGCGGAACGCGAGCAGAAGATCACGATCGATGTTGCCTATCGCTTTTTTCGCGACGCCGCGCCGCCGCTTCATCGTTGCCGACACGCCGGGTCACGAGCAGTACACGCGCAATATGGCGACCGGCGCGTCGACGGCGCAGGCGGCGGTGTTGTTAGATCGACGCGCGCAAGGGTGTGCTGATCCAGACAAAACGGCATAGCCGGATCGTCTCGATGTTCGGCATCCGTCACGTCGCTTTAGCGGTCAACAAGATGGATCTCGTCGAATGGTCGCGACCGGTCTTTGACGAGATCGAGCTTGCCTATCGTCGCTTTGCCGAGGATTTGAGTTTCGAAACGATAACGGCAATTCCGTTGTCGGCGCTCGACGGTCACAACGTCGTTGAGCCGGGAAACGGCGCGATGCCGTGGTACCGCGGGCCGAGCCTGTTGCAGTGGCTCGAGACAGTCGAGCCGCAAAAGCGTGAAGCGCAGCAGCCGTTCTCGATGCCGGTGCAGTGGGTCAACCGGCCGAACCTGGACTTTCGCGGATTTTCCGGACGCATCGGCAGTGGCTCGATCAAATCCGGAGACAGCGTGCGCGTCAGTCCATCCGGCGTTTCCAGCCGCGTCAAGGAAATCGCCGTCTGGGGCGGCGCCAAAGCCGAAGCCGTCGCGGGCGATTCCGTCACGCTGATTTTAGCGGACGAGGTTGACGCCAGCCGCGGTGATGTCATTGCCGCCGCATCACATCCGGTCGAAGCCGCTGACCAATTCGAGGCGGATCTGCTCTGGATGAGCGAGCATGTCATGCTGCCCGGGCGTCCCTACGCAGCGCTGATTCACAGCAAGGCTGCGAGCGTCAGCATCACCCACATCAAATATCACCTCGACATTAACACGGGCGCCCATTTGGCAGCCAAGACGCTGAGCTTGAATGAAATCGCAACGGTCAATCTCAGCTTCGATCGTGCCATCCCGTTCGCTCCCTACGCCGAGAATAAGCGGTTGGGCGCTTTCATCGTTATCGATAAGTTGACCCATGAGACCGTCGGCGCCGGCATGATCCGGTTTGCGCTGCGCCGAGCGGTGAATGTTCATTGGCAGGCGCTCGAGGTCACTAAAATCGCTCGCGCCGAGATGAAGCACCAGCGCGCCCGCTGCCTTTGGTTTACCGGGCTTTCCGGTTCGGGGAAGTCAACGATCGCCAACCTGTTGGAAAAACGTTTGCATGCCGAGGGCAAGCACACCTACGTTCTCGACGGCGACAATGTGCGCCACGGGCTCAACCGGGACTTGGGGTTTACCGAAGAAGACCGCGTCGAAAACATTCGCCGAGTCGGCGAGGTCGCGAAGCTACTCGTCGATGCGGGGCTGATCGTGATCGTGGCTTTCATTTCGCCCTATCGAGCGGAGCGCCAGTTGGCGCGTGGCTTGTTCGATACGGGCGAGTTCGTCGAAGTTTTTGTCGATACGCCTCTGGAAGAATGTGAGCGCCGCGATGCAAAAGGCCTGTACGCTAAAGCCCGGCGCGGCGAGCTGAAAAATTTTACCGGCATCGACAGCGACTACGAAGCGCCGCTGGCGCCGGAAATTCACCTGAAGACATTGGGGACCAGACCGGAGTCCTGTGTGGATGAGATCGTCCACCTGTTGAGATCGTGGCGCCAAGCCGATTGATCACGCGGTTGCGCATTGAACCGATAATCCTTCTGAGCGCGCAAAGTAGACCAAGCCAAACTTAGCTCATATTCAGTTTGGAAAGGATCTCTCACGGAGTTTATCCTGAGCCTGTGCCGAAGGGTTCGAGATGACAAATCGGCTTTTTAGTTGTCATTCCGAGCATGAGCGAGGAATCTTTCCCGGTGTTGAGCCCGATGGCGGATTGAAATGAACCGTTACTCAAACTTGACTGCCGGAGCGTTTGGAAATATGTGTCAGGCTCTCCGCACCCTGTGATCCAGATGCAAAAATGCGCGCCGCAGACTTGTCTATGGAATTCTTGCAGCGCTGATCATTTTTCCGCCGTTGCCACTGCACGGCGCTCAACCGAAGAAACTCCGCCTCGCCTTTAGCGCCTTTGCTCTACGCGAACCCACCGTTCTGGATCGCTCAGGAACTAAAGCTGTTCGAGAAGTACGGCTACGATTCAGAGCTGATTTACGTCGGCGGTTCACGGCCGATCCAAGCGATGCTCGGCGGGTCCATCGATGTTTCTCAAGTCGGCGGAGCCGCGGCTGTGGGCGCGGCGGCGAACGGCGCCGAGATCGCCATCCTCGGTACGGTATTTACCCGGCTGACTTTCGCCATTCACGCCAGCCCGCAGATCAAGCAGATCAGCGACCTCAAGGGAAAACCATTGCGAGCCGGCGCGGCGGGCGGTAATAGTTACTTCGCGGCGCTGGCGTTTCTTAGACATTTCGGCTGGGTGGCCAACCGCGACGTAGGCGTATTGTCCGCCGGCGGATCGCCGGAAGTGCTCGCCGGACTGTTGCAGGGAAAATTTCAGGCGGGTGTGTTGACGCCGCCAACGTCGCACGCGGCGGCGAAAGCCGGTCATCGTGAAATTTTCGATCTTGCCGGTCTCGACTTTCCTTTTCCGGTGATTTCGATCGTCAGCACGCGTAAATTCATCGACGCCTACCCGGATACGATTCTCAATATCTTGCGCGCGACAAGCGAGGCGATCTATCTCTACAAAACCCGGCCGGATCTAACTTTACCGGTCGTGGCGAAGTACATGCGCGTGCCCAAGGACGACCCGGCGCTGGTGCAGTCGCAGGAAGGGTTGGGCAAATTTTTGAATCAGTATCTCACCCCATCGCCCGAAGGAATCAAATTCGTGCTGGAATTTCTTGCCGACAAGCAGCCCTCGCTCAAGGCAAAAATCCCAACGACTTCATCGATGACAGATTCGTTCGGAAACTCGAGGAAGAAGGCTTCTTCAAAAAATTCTCTACTAAGTAGGTGTCTACTATGCGAGTTGCCGATGCCATCGTGGATATTCTCAAGACCGAGGAAGTAAAGTTCGTCGCCACGCTACCGGGAGACGACATTCTGCCGATCTTCGATGCGCTGCACCAAAACGGGCGGATGCCGCTCATCCTGACGCGCCATGAGCAGGCGACCGTTTATATCGCCGACGGTTATGCGCGGAGCACCGGCGAAGTCGGTGTCGCGATGGTGACCAAAGGGCCGGGGCGCTGCAATGCTTTTACGGCCATCGTGAATGCATTCACGGACTGTGTGCCGCTGGTGGTTATCTTCGGCCATAGCTCGCGCAAGCAACTGGCCAAGGGAATGCTGCAGGAAGTTCCCTACCTCGATACGTTTCAAACCATGGCGAAGTGGACGTTCAGCGTACCGTCGGCGGAAAGAATTCCGGAGGTCTTTCGCCGCGCCTTCACCGTCGCAAGATCCGGGCGGCCGGGGCCGGTAATCATCGAAGTGCCGCAAGATATCAGCATGGCGCAAGCGGAGTTGCCGCCCTATCAGAAAACGCGGCGGGTGCGTTACGGACCCGACCCTGACGACGTAGACAAGCTGATCGAATTGCTGCAGGGCGCGAAGCAGCCGTTGATATACGCCGGACGAGGCGCGCTTTGGTCCCGGGCCACCGAGGATCTCGTCAAGCTGTCGGAAACCTATGCGCTCCCCGGTGATGGCGACATTGCCGGCGAAGGGCGCGATGCCTGAAGATCATCCGCTTTGTCTCGGTCTCGGCGGTTACCCGCGCGCGGTTTACAGCACGGGACAGTCGCGTAAATTCGCCGAGGAAGCGGATCTCGTGATCGCGCTGGGTTGCGCCTTTCGCCAGCATGCCACGTCGAGCTGGTTGCCCAAAACCGGCGCACGCCAAGCTCGTCCAAGTAGATATCGATCCGGCCGAGCTGCACAAGAACTATCCGGCTGATCTCGTTATTCTTTCCGACATCCAACTTTTTTGCGCGCGCTGCTCCAGCGCGGAGCAGAAAAGCTCGGCGGATACCGGAAGGGCATGGCGACGGATGTTGCCGCGGAGATCAAAGAGCTCAAAGGAAAATGGTTGGAGTCGTGGAATCCGCGCCTGACGTCCGATGAAATTCCGATGAATCCCTATCGCGCCTGTTGGGATATCACCCACCAGCTCGATAGCAGGAAGACGATTCTGCTGCACGATGCCGGCGTGACGCGCGCTTATGTCTCGCATCACTATGAAGCATTGAATCCTCTCGGCTTCATCGGCTTCGGCGGAACCAGCGCCATGGGCTGGTCGACGCCGGCGGCGATGGGCGCGAAGCTGGGTAATCCCGACAAGACCGTGGTGAATTTTACCGGCGACGGTTCGTTCGGTATGACCGGGATGGAGATCGAGACCGCGGCGCGCAACGACATCCGCACGCTCACGGTAATTTTAAACAACGAAAGTCTCGGCGCGAGCCGCGAAACGCTGCACGAGCGCTTCAAAGGACACGAGATCGGCATCTCGCTGCGCGGCGATTACGCCGGAGTCGCGCGGGCGCTCGGCGCTTTCGGCGAGCGCGTTTCGAAACCAGCGGAACTGAAACCGGCTTTAGCTCGCGCCTTAGCCACAAGGGGCCATCGGTGTTGGAGGTCGCGGTGAAGCCGCCAGAGCCGAGGCCGTGGAGGTCGGAGAGCGGAGTGTAGAAGATTAGCAATGGAGGATGGAGTATTGGAGTAATGGGTAGCTCGCCAACCCAACACTCCAGCATTCCATCACTCCAACTCAGCAATTTTAGCAGGAGGTTTGTTTCATGCTTTACAACAAAGAAAGATTGATCGCTTTGATGGACAAGTTTGATCTCGCAGGGGATCGTCGCGGCGACGCCGGAGAATATTTATTATCTCGAGCGGCCACGCTTCGTGGAGCCAGAACGGTTACCGCTACGGCGGCTCGCAGGTCTATGTCGTCTATCCGCGCGATCCGGCAGCAGAAACCGGCTTTGCTGATTCCCGGCGGCGATCGTCGGCTATGCGTCGCTCGATGCCGTTTGGGTTGAAGAGAAATACATTTACGGGCGGCCGCGGAATCCGCACGTCGCCGACATGGCGAAATTCCAACTGCCATCGAGCAGCGCACCGTGAAGCCTTGCCGGGAGCGACTCGAAAGGCCCGGCGCCGGAAAAAGCGCTGGCCCAGCTTAATCGAAGAGAAAGGGCATGGGCTAATGGCCGCATCGGCATGGACCACTTCGCCATTCCGATTACGATTTACGAGAGGATTAGAGCTGGTCTGCCGCGCGCGACGCTGTTGCCGGCTTCGATGTTTTTCGCTACGCGCGCATGATCAAGACTCCGGAAGAGATCTGGGCGCCTTAGAGAATCCGCACGAGATGAACGAACAGGCGATCCAATACGATGCTGCGAGCATGCAGACCGAGAGTGACAGAAACGAACTGGCAAGCATCTACAAAGGCGAAATCGCCAAGGCCGGAGGGCAAGTGTACTGGATGCATATGGCGGTCGCAGCGCGGCGGCAATTTTCCGGCGATCAATGACAACGTCTTCGCAAAAGCGGTGACATCTTCCGCGTCGACATGGGCTGTTCGATCAACGGCTATCACGCCGACGTGTGCAAATCCGGCTGCGTCGGCGCCGAGCCAACGGCGGAGCATCGCAAGCGCTACGACGCGATTCAAGCCGGCGTGCTGAAGTCGGTCGAAGCGCTCAAGCCCGGCAGTGCGCCCCCAAGAGCTATACGAAACCATGATCGCCGGCGTGCGCGCCAACGGTTTGCCGAATTATTCCAATCTCTTCCTCGGCCATACGATCGGCCTCGAAGCGCGTGAGTTCCCGTTTTTGATCGGCCCGGCGGAAGAAGTCGACGATCCGTTTCGCCAAATACGACAAACATACCCATCGAACCCGGCATGACGGTAAACCTGGAAGCGTCGAATCATGAAGGCTGGCTGGGGCACCGTGCAAGTCGAATATACATGCGCGGTGACGGAGACAGGCCACGAACATTTAATCCAACCGGATCAGCGGCTGTTCACGTAGCTGCCGCAAGGCAGAAGTCGAGGCAACGGGAATAGTAATTTAAAAAATATTGTAGGATGGGTTGAGCGAAGCGACACTCCAGCGTTTGTTCTTTGTATAGCAATCGGTTTACCGTGCGCTGCGTGTCTAACTATCGTGCGTAACTTTGTCGAAGGTCGGATCTTACTTTTACCGTTAACTGAGCGGGATAGGCGTTCCTGTTTACCTCGTAGATCGAATTGATCTCGTGCGGCACGCGTTCCGCCACAATAAAGAGCCGTCACCCGTTCACAATCAATGCGAGCATCGTTGTCTTGCCCGACCACCTGCATGCTATCTGGACTCTGCAAGTCCCGGTGACGCGCGGATTATGCGACACGATGGAGATTGATTAAGACCGTTTTTTCTGTGAGGTCTTGAGCGCCTCATGAACGCCCGAAAGCCGCCGTCTCAAACGTGAACGGGATCTGGGCAGCGCAGATACCGGGAGGCAATATCACGCTGCGGGACGAAGCGTACGATGATGCGCAAGGCATTGTGATTAGCATTCATTTTTAATCCGGTAAAAGCATGGAGCGATGTATAGAGTCGGCCACTCGATTGGCCGCATTCCCCGTTCCGGCGGTTCGTTCGGCGCGGGCTGTATAGCGCCGATTGGGGCGGTGTGATCGCGATCCCGAAGAGACCGCCTTTCGCGAGAGAGAGAGAGCAGGGCGATAAGAAATGAGACGCCGGTATCGCCTTTGCTCAACCCATCCTACAATCCTGTCCACGTGAGAGTCCGAATCCTCGATATTTCTTCTTCGTTTCACGAAACACTCCTCTGGAGGGAAGACAAATGCAACCCGCGTAAAACTCGAATTTGCCTCCAGTTATTTTGGTTCAGTCCTCCTGGCAGCTCGCGCTCCGCGCAGGAAAGACGCGACGAGTTTTACTACTGGGAGAGCTTAACAAGGCGTCGTCGGTGATGGTGGTGGAGCAGGGGAATCGTGCCAAGAGCGCTTGGTAAAGTGATTGCCGAATCGGTTTCTCATGGTGATTGCCGACGGGGACAAACCGGCGCGAAGCGGCCGGGCGATTATCTCGAGCTTGAAAATTGCTGGTCGCGGCGGGCGGGCCGGACGTGACGCGGATGCATTCCGGGCGCAGCCGGCAAGATATCGGCGCGACTCGTAACCGTTTGTTCCAGCGCGCAGGTTATTGTGACTTTTGCGGCGCTCAATAACGCGAGAGCGGTGCTGCTCGATTTTGCCGCGAAGTATCCCCAACGCGATCGTGCCCGCTTACACTGTGGGCGTCCAGGCGCAGCCGATTTCGTTCGGTCATTACATCCTTGCCTATGCGGAAGCGCTGGAGCGCAACGCCGAGCGGTTGCGCCGCGCCTACGCTAACGTCAATAAATCGCCGCTTGGCTCCGGCAGCGTTGGGGACGTCTAGCTTCCCCGTCAATCGCGCGCGGCTCGCTGAGCTGCTCGGCTTCTGACGGCATCGTGGAAAATTCCCCTGGACGCGAATCAGATTTCGCCCATCGACACCGGGGTTGAGCTGGTGAGCGTCGCGAGCGCGGCGGCATTGACCGGTCGGAACTTTTATCTCCGACATCGAAGCACAGTATCGCATGACTACGCCGTGGCTGACACTCGAAGAAGGCGAGCTGACCGGCACCAGCAGCATCATGCCGCAAAAACGCAATCCCAATGCACTGCATAACGTGCGCGTGGCGGCGAGCGAAGTTTTGGGGCGTGAGCACGACCTATCTCTTCAAGGCGCACAACGTGCCGCATGGTCTCAGCGATTATAAGGGCAGTGAGCCGGTGGAGGCGCTCAACCGCATGTCGCGCATGCTGAACAATCTGGCCGCAGTCGTGAAGCAGCTCAACTTCAACGCGCAACGCGCCATCGACGAGGTTAATGCCGACTATTCGACGACCACGGAACTTGCCGATGTTTTGCAACGCGACGCCGACGTGCCGTTTCGCGTCGGCCATCACTTTGCGTCCGAGCTCGTCAATTTTGGGCGGGGAAACAACTTACGGCCGATTGATATTCCCTACGATCAAGCGCAAGCGCATTTATACGGATGCGGAGCAAATCTTTCAAAATGACCAACGCGCAGTTGCCGCTCAGCGAAGCGCAGTTTCGCAAATCGCTGACCGCCGAGAATATGGTTCAATCGGCGCGCGTGGTCGGCGGCCCGCAACCGGAGGAGGTCGCGCGCATGCTCGCGGCCCAGAGAACAAGTTTGAAAAACGATCGGGAATGGTTGGATAGCACGCGCAGAAAGTTGGACGACGCGTCCAAGCAGCTGGATGCGGCATTTGCACAATTGAAGTCGGTTCCGTGATGACATGGCAGTCAGAGGCGAGTGGCCGCAAAAATGAGTCTTGCGAAGCGTTACCTGCGCCGTTTGGTCAAACTTCTTTCCGCCGTGCTGCTCGGCGCTTTGATCGGCGTGAACGGGGTCGCTTTCATGCAGGTTTGGGCGATGACGCATTTTGCTGAGAGCGGCGAGCGCACGGCGCCCCCGGAGCGGTTGAGCGTTTTCGATAAAATCACCATCTTGTTCTCAGGCGTGAATATCCCGCGGCCGCAGAATCGGCGTACACCCGCTGATCTAAGTCTTGCTTATGAGACACATCACTTCGCTAGTCCAAACGCTACGCCGTTGGAGGCGTGGTACATACCTGGAAAGGCGGCGCTGCCGCTGATCGCACTTTTTCACGGTTACGCTGCGAGCAAGGCCTCGTTATTGTCGGCGGCGCAAGTTTTCCACGAGTTGGGGTTTCCTACGTTGTTGGTGGATTTCTACGGTTCCGGGGATCTTCAGGTACTGGAACGACCATCGGCCTGAAAGAGGCGAGCGATGTCGCGGCTGCTGTCGATTACGTCCGGCTGACGTGGCCGAACCACAAACTGGTGCTCTACGGGATTTCCATGGGCGGCGCAGCCGTAGCTCGCGCTATTGGGACGGAAAAAGATCCATCCCGATGCCGTTATTGTTGAGGCGACGTTCGATAGCTTGCTGAACGCCGGCAAGAGTCGATTCCGCGCGATGGGTCTTCCAGCGTCGCCGTTTGCTGAGCTGTCGATTTTGGGGAAGCAGTGCAGACCCGTTCCAACTTGTTCTTGTTCAATCCAGCCGACTACGCGCGCTCGGTGAATTGCCCGACGCTGATCTTGCACGGCGAGAAGGATGAACGCGCGACGCTGGATCAAGCCCGTGCGATTGCGGGCGCAATGAGACAAAACGCACGATTCGTTTCCTTCGCCGGCGTGCCGCATATGCCTATCGTCGAAGCTAGATCCGTGGAGTGGACTCGTGAGGTACGGGATTTCTTGCATGGCGTTTTCTAGCGAATCAGTTCGCTTTCGTGGCTCTCAACCTAGCCGACAAACTTTACGCTCTATCTCGCAACCTTGGGACGTCTCGCGCAGCGAATGGATCGGCAATTTCTCACGTATCTGTTTGCCGCGAGGCGCGTTCGGCGCTATTAATTCGAAAAGCTTCTCAACAACGATTGGCATCCACGTGGATTCACGCGTCAATTATCTGCTGCTCGCTACCGCGCTTCTCGGTACTTTTTTCCGGCACGGCGACGCGCAATCGTCAGTCATCTCGATGCCGACGGTGGCGCAGAGTCTGGGCACCGATCTGCTCGGCGTCTCTTGGGCGCTGCTTGTCATATCAGCTTTCGAACATTGGCTTATCGGTAATATTTGGCCGCATCTCTGACTTGTGGGGACGTGAGAAGATGTTTGCGCTTGGGTTTTCTCGTGTTTGCAGTGAGCTCGCTGCTCTGCGGCTTTTCCCAGACGGTACTGCAGTCTCATTCGTCGCGCGTTTCGTGCAAGGCGTCGGCGGCGCGATGTTGCAGTCCTCGAGCCGGGCGCTGGCATCGGAGTCCGTCACCGAAGATCTCGCCGGCCGGGCGCAAGGGTACATGACGACTGCGCATCACACCGGCTTTATTCTCGGACCGAGCATCGGCGGCTTGATGATCGACTATTTCAGCTGGCGCTGGAGTTTTTTCTGCTCGCGCCGATCGGTTTCGGTGGGATGTTGCTGGCGTTGATGAACATGAAGCGGCGTCAAGTGGCGCCGCAGCACTACCCGGGCTCGGTCGATTATCTCGGCGCAGCGTTGCTGTTCGCGGTCACGACGACCCTGGTGTTTATCCCTCGACCGACGCACGCATCAGCTGATTGGCAGCTCGACGAAGTTCTTTCTTTTGGCGGTCTTTATTGGCAGTCTGGCGGCCTTTCTTGTGCACGAGTCGCGCGCGCAAAGTCCGTTTGTCAATCTGGAATTGTTCAAAATTCGCCGCTTCAGCTTCAGCGTGGTGAGCTTGCTGGTGGTTTCGATCTGCTATGCGCTCACAAGTTTTCTGATGCCGTTTTATTTGCAGGATGTTTTGCGTCTCACGCCGACGCAGGTCGGCATGCTTTGTTATGGCGCCGTCGATCTTGACCGTTGCGCTCGCGCCGGTGAGCGGTTGCATGACCGACCGGCTGGACCGCGCGCATCCCCGCGACTGCGGGCGTGGTTTTTATGATCATCTCTTTGGCCGCCGGGGGATGCTGCGGACCGACTCACACTGGCTGCTGCCGACTCTCGTGATCGTCGTCGGCGCGATTACCAACGGCATCTTCAACCCGGCCAATTCCACGGCGATGATCAGCATGATGCCGAAGGAGCACCGCGGTTTCGCCTCGGCGATGAATCCACGTGACGTTCGGCTTCGGCAACGTCTTGGGCGTGGCATTGGGTGGGCTGTCCATGTCGCTTGCTTTGAATATCATACCGGGATCAAGACCATGTCGTTGGACGGCGGAAAATCCCGCGGGCTTCGTCGCCGCGCTGAATACCACTTCATGGTGGCTATTGTATTCTGCGTCGTGGGGATACTCACTTCGGCGTTGCGCGGAGCGGAAAGCTCCATCGGTTCGGTTCCTGGGAAAACGATCGCTTCATAAGTCAGCTCGGAGAGAAGGATAAGACGATGAACAGATATTTTCTTCGCTGTTCTGTTGTTGGCGGCAATGATCGCGCCGGCGGCTGCGCAAAGCCTCAAGGCCGGATACATTTCGAAAGATTTGAACTACCTGCCGTTCTTCATTGCGCTAAAGAAAGGTTTTTACGCCAAGGAAGGCATTCCTGTCGATCTGGTCAGCATCGGCCGAAGCGATATTCAACTCCAGGCGCTGGTCGCCGGCGAGTTGCATTTCGCCAACATCAACGCCGACAACATCATCATCTGGAACGAAAGGACCAACGGCAATCTGAAGGTTGCCGCGGGTTCGAGTAATGCGGCGCCCTATCAACTCATCGGCGCCAAGCACATCAAGAAGGATCGAAGATCTGAAAGGGCAAAGGCTGGGAGTCAATAGCTTGTCAGGAGGCGCGACGTCGATCCTGCTTTCGCTATCTCGAAAAGCAAAGGATTGATTCATCCGCGCGATTTCTCCATGTCGGTGATTGCCGGCGGCACACCGGCGCGCTTGAGCGCGCTGGAAAGCGGCGCCGTCGCAGGGGCCGTTCTGGTGATGCCGTTTTCCGATATCGCGATCGACAAAGGCTTTCCGAAATTGGGCGACACGACTGAGATTATTTCCAACTATCAGTTCAACAACATCAACATCAATCCGGCCTGGGCTGAGAAAATCGCGCCGCGGTGGTCAAGTTCATCCGAGCGCACATCCAAGCGCTACACTGGATCTTCGAGCATCAGGCCGACACGGTGGAGTTTCTCAACAAAGAATTCGGCTTGCCGACGCAGTACGCGCGGCGCGGTATCGAATACTACACCAAGAACAAAGTCTATCCGATCAACGGCGACGTAACTTTGTCCGGCTTAAAGGTCAATATCGAAGTGCAAGCGCAGGACGGCATCATCAAGCCGCGCTGCCGCCGCCGGAAAAATACATCGATCTCAGCTATCTCAGGCAAGCGCAGAAAGAATTGGGTTTATGAGCGGTCGAACTTTGCGCGGCCTGCCTGTCGAGAAATATTTATTCGCGCGCGATTTGAGACTCGGCACTTGATGCAGTCGATTCGCGGCCTGCCGAGGGCTTTGGTTTTGCTTGGCGCTAATGGCGCCGGCCGCTTCTTTATCCGCCGAGAAAACTAGCGCGGTGATCAAAGATATTTCCTACCGCGGCGCGACGACGGCCGACCGGCGCACGAGCCTTGATCTTTATTTGCCACCGCCGTCCACGGTGAAGCCGCCGCTATTTATTTTCGTGCATGGCGGTTTTTGGCTTCTCTCCGACGACGAATATCAAATCGGCCCAGTCCATCGCCGCGCAACTTAGTGCGCGACGGCGTCGCGGTAGCGCTGGTGCGTTATCGTTTGGCGCCCGCCTATCGGCATCCGGCGCAAGCCGAAGACGTTGCCGCCGCCGTCGGCTACTTGATTAACCATGCCGGCCAGGTACGGCTTTGACGCCAAGCGCGTTTATCTCGCTGGCCACTCCGCTGGCGGCCATCTTGGCCTCGCTCGTGGTGGCATTGATCGCGGTTATCTCAACCGGCAAGCGCTTGTCGCGGAAGGCGCTGGCAGGGGTGATTTCGATCAGTGGCCTTTACGAGCTCGCGCCCTCGTGGAACGTGTCGGACAACCAGAGACAGGCGACGGAAAAAACTTTCGGTAGCGGCTCCGGCGGTTCTCAAACAGGCGTCGCCGGTGCATCAGGTCCGAGCTGATGCGCCGCCGTTTTTGATCATCAACGCCTTCTCAAGATTTTGCCGGTTTCGTGTTGGATGCGCGCCGGTTCGCCGAAGCTTTGCGGCACGGCGGGCAATGAAGGCGGTTCAACAACTGGTGTTCAAAGGCGCGGATCATTTCACCCTGGTCAAGCTCGACGACGAAGATAATCCGGTGCGCCGAACGATTCTCGCATTCATGGGCGCGAAAGCGCTGCCGTAACGATGGCCGACTAGGTTGGGGAGGCGCGGCCGCTGCTGCAGTCGACCCGCCGTATTCGATATTGCCATTCTGGAAATTCACCGAGCTCGTGCATTCATGTCAGCCGTCGCCGGGGAGCGGTTCGGCGCAGGCGATTTTATCGTGCCAACGAATATTCACGGCGAGCTGGCGAGGTGCGTCAACTGCGCGGAACAATTTCGATCAGGACGGCTTCCGGATCGGCGCTCCCAACGAAACGGCAGCATGACACTACCCAGGCCGCGCGAGACGACAAGCAAAGAGGAGCGAAAAGCATAGACCCTTCGTCGAGACAGTAGCGGCTCTGCCGTATGATCGCGGGGCCGCCGGGAAGACGTATTTGACCACCGTGGGTATGGCCCGACAGGGTCAACGGAATGCCGCGCGCCTCGGCCTCGTAGAAGTGATCGGGATTGTGCGAAAGCAAAAGATGCGGCGAGCCGTGGGCGGCGAGGACGCCGTCCCAATTTGGCTTACCCATGAGGCGATCATCGATGCCGCCGAGCACGAAACTCTTGCCGCCATGAGCCAGTAAGACGCTTTCATTCTTCAGTGTTTTGATCCCGATCGCCGCGAGATTTGCCCGCAGGTCATCGGGATTGCCGCCGAAATAATCATGGTTGCCAAACAAAACCAAGCGCCGAGGGGCGCTTCGGTGAGCGGTGACAACGCGTCGCGATACGCCCTCGCTTCACTGACGTGGCCGGTGACGAGATCGCCAGCGACGGCGACCAGATCGGGCTTCGTTTGCATCAAGCTCCGGGTAATTCGCTGCAGGGTCTGTGGTTTCAAGAAAATCCCCGCGTGAATGTCCGTTATGAGCAGCACTGCGCAGCGGCGTGGAGGCCTTGGGGCCATGCCGGTGGGGAGAGCTTCGATTCAACGAGACGAAATCGGCGATCAAGGACCCAGCAGTAAGGACTCCAGATATGGCGGAAAAGGGGATAGACGAAGCGAGGAAAAATATATCCGCGTAACGCTCGGAGAGCTTGCAGTCACACCGCGGTTCGGATTTACCCGGCGCCGCTCGTTACCGGTGACGTGGCGCGGCGGCGCCAGCTGATCTCTTTGAATATTGACAGCTGATTGACAGAGGTGGGTTTTGGGACGCGCATGGCGATAGAGCCTATTGTAGCGCGCCGGCGTTAGGAGTCCACTTGTAGGATAAATCTGCGCTATAGATCTGCCGCAAGCTTCGGTGTCATCTAGGTCGTCTGCTTGAGGAGAAGCGTGTGCGCTTTTTTGCTAGGGCGATGCCGCGCTAAGCCGTCGTCAGCGGAGTTCAGGGCTATCCATCGGTCCATTTTCTGTTCGAGAAGGTCAGAGCGGCAGCGCGCCGTCCCGCAGCAATTCATCGTGAAAAGCGCGAATATCGAATTTCGCCCCGAGCGCCTTCTCGGCCTTCGATCGAATCGCCGCGATCCTGAGCTGGCCGATCTTGTAGCCGAGGGCTTGCGCGGGCAACGGCGATGTAGCGGTCCACTTCGAGAGTCGCGCCGCTTTCGCTGCTTAGGGCGGTATCCATCAAGAATTTGATCGCTTGCGCGCGACTCCAACCTTTGCGATGCAGCCCGACATCGACGACCAGACGAGCGGCGCGAAACAGCTCGGAACTGAGCCGGCTGAAGTATTGCGATGGTTCTTGGTAAAGTCCGAGCTCGGGACCGAGAGCTTTCGGTGTAGAGAGCCCAGCCTTCGATGAAGGCGTTGTAGTCGGCGAAACGCTGAAAACGCGGCAGATCTTCGCGCTCCTGTTGCAACGAGATCTGAAAGTGATGGCCAGGAACCGCTTCGTGAAGATAGAGCGGCTCGGAAGCGGCGCGCGGATTGGTCTCGATACCCGCGGCGTTGACGTAAAAGATTCCCGGACGCGAACCATCGGGCGCAGCGGACCAATACTGCGAGGGCGCCGATCTCTCTGGAATTCTTCGATCGTGCGGATTTCAAACGGCGCCTTGGGCGCATGGCCAAAGAGTTTTTGCAACCCCGGGCGCCACGGTGCGTCGGATCGTCTCATAACCTTGAATAAGGCCGCTCCGGCTTTGATAACCGCGCGGCGCATGATCGTTGAGGTAGCGGGAGAAATCAGACAAGCTGCCGGTAAAGTTCTTCTCCCCGCGCATCCGCTCCATTTCTTTTTGATGCGGGCGATCTCGCTCATTCCCAACTGAAAGATTTCTTCCGGCGTCAAGTCGGTCGTGGTTTGAGTCCTGACCAGATACTCATACCAGGCTTTGCCGTCCGGAAGGTCAGATAAGGCCACCGTGCTGCGGGTTTTGTCGAGGTAGTCTCGCCTTCCAAGAAACTCAGCAGAACGTCGGTAAGCGGGCACGATGCGCTGCTCAATGGCTTCCAACGTAGGCACGCGTGAGGCGCGCCACGGTCGGTTTGACTGAATTGGTCGGGCATGCGCACGATCGGCTGGTAGAACAAACTCGCCTGTGGCGTCGGCGACGATCATCGCTTCGATTTGCGGCAAGTGCTCGATCGATGACGACCTTGGCTAGCATCGACTGCCGACCTCGATGCCTTGGCGCATGTTTGGCAATCGCGGTGTCGATCCAGGCTTCAAAGCCGTCGATCCGCTTTAGAAAATTTTCATAGTCGGTGACCGTGCGGAAAGGATGGGCGCCGGCGCCGGAGCCAACGCAGCGGAAATTCCACCGCGACGACTGCCAGAGCTGGCGCACCGGCATAAGACGTTGTTCGAATGCGTAAGCCTTCGAGGGCGCAACCTTTAGCGCGCGAGTTAAAACATCCAAATAGAGGCGCTCGCGCGCATCGATCGCCTCGATTTTGATCTCGGCCGCGCGCTTCGGAGGTCATGTTGGAACAGACGGCGCTGCTCGCCGCGATATGCTCTTCGCTGATGGTGATTTCCGAGCTGATCGTCGTAGCGATGGTCGCCGATTTCCGTGGCGAAAGTGGGAAAGAGGACGAGCTCGGCCTCAAAAAGCTCTCGAATATCTCATGGAGCTTGCGCGACTCGGCGGACCTGGATGACTGGTAGGTGTCCGGCGAAAATTTGTTTTCGTCAGCGCGCAGCCGGACGAAGCCGCGCATGCGATTGCCATTGGCAAGAAAGTGTCGTGGCGGCAAACTTCGTCGAGTAAAACAAGGTGTGTTCGGCGCGGTAGTCATTTGCCGTGCGAGACTGAGAGCAGACGAGAAAGGCAAGCGTCAAGCGAACGTGTCGGAGCCTGTTGAGCCGACAGACTAATCGGGACCAGAAGCTTGACTTTCCGAAGGCGAATCCCATATTTTCGCTCGCAGCATAGAAAGATTTTTTCTCGCACAGGAGATCATCCATGTCCAACTCTGCAAAAAGTACGGCGTGCATGTCATCGGGCGAAATTGCTGCTGGCGTTCGGCTGGCTGCTCGCTCTTCCCGCTGCGGCACGGGCCGCTGAAAGTCCGCGCTCGGGCGGCGAGCTGGTTTTCGCGGTCGGGAAATTCCGCCCTCCGTTCGACGGCCATCGCCGAAACGACTTTCGGCATGCTTCATCCCGTGGCGCCGCATTACAGCACGTTGCTGCGCTTCGATCCGCAAAACTATCCCAAGATCGTCGGCGATGTCGCGGAAAGTTGGTCCTTCTCGCGCGATGGTTTGACGCTGACCGTCAAGATTCGCAAAGGATCAAGTTTCCACGATGGCACGCCGCTCACGGCGCAAGACGTCAAGGCGACCTACGACAAGATTATTTTTCCGCCCGAAGGCGTCGCCAGCGCGCGCGCAAGGCCTTGTACGTACGGTCGACAAAGTCGAAGCGCCCGACGATTCGACCGTTGTCTTCAAGCTGAAACACATCGCGGCGTCGTTTCTCGCCAACCTCGCCTCGCCGTGGAACTTCATCTACAGCGCCGAGCGCCTGAAAAAGATCCGCGCTGGTACGAGAAAAACGTCATGGGATCGGGGCCGTTCATCTTCGGTGAGCACGTGGCCGGTTCCCATTGGACCGGCAAGAAAAATCCCAACTATTTCATGCCGGGGCGCCCCTATCTCGGACGGCTTTCGGGCGATCTTCATCCGCGACACAGCGCCGAGAGTGGCGGCGGTGCGAGCGGCCAAGCGATCGTCGAGTTTCGCGGCTTCAACCCGGCGGCGCGCGACGACATCGTGAAAACGCTTGGCAATAAAGCGGTTGTGCAAGAGAGTCCGTGGGCGTGCAATATCTTGCTGACGCTCAACAACGAGAAAAAAGCCGTTCAGCGATGCGCGCGTGCGCCGCGCGCTTGACTCTGGCCATCGACCGCAACGAAGCGTCGAAGGCACTGTCGCAGATCTCGGTGATGAAATATGTCGGCGGTGTGTTCCGGCCGGGATCGGAGTTCGCGACGCCGCCAGCGGAGCTCGTCAAGCTCCCCGGTTTCGGCAAGGATATTAACGCGGCTCGCGCAGAAGCCAAGCAGTTGCTCAAGGAAGCCGGCGTGCCGGAGGGATTCTCGTTTGTCTTGAAGAACCGCAACGTCAAAGAGCCTTACGAAGTCAGCGGCGTTTACGTCGTCGATCAGTGGCGCAAGATCGGCCTGAACGTCACGCACATGCCGCTCGAGGGTGGACCCTATTTCAACGATCTGCGCCAGGAAATTTCGACGCGGGCGTCGATTTCGACTGCGAGATTCATGGACGAGCCCGATCTCTATTTGCTCAAGTACCTGAGCAGCAGAAGCAGCGCGGTGAACTACGCGCGCTACAATGACGCGACGCTCGACGAGCTTTACGAACGGCAGAGCCGCATGCTCGATCTAAAAGAACGCTTTGCCGACTTATCCGGCAAATGGAAAGGCGCGCCATCGGCGAGCAAGCTTATCAATTCCCGCTGCTCTGGTGGCAGCGGATTGTGCCGCACAGCAGCCGGCTCAAGGGCTGGAAAATCGGCCCGAGCCACTACGTGAACCAAGACCTGCGCGACGTGTGGCTGGCGCAGTGAAGAAATTAAAAATGCAGAATTAAAAATTGAAAATTAAAGAGTTGATCGGATGCGCCAGTACGTGATTAAGCGCTTGTTGCTGATGATCCCGACCTTGTTCGGCGTTGCCCTGTTGGTTTTTTTCTGCTGCGGGTGGCGCCTGGCGACATCGTCGAGCTGAAGTACGCCGGCAGCGGCACCTTTGCTCCCCAAAGAGGCGCTCGATCGGGAGCGCAAGCAGTTGGGGCTCGACAAAGCCGCTGGCGCAACAGTTTGTCAACTGGATCGCCGGAGTCGCGCGCTTCGACTTCGGCAACTCGATGTGGACGGGGCAGCCGATTACCCAAGAAATCAAGATTCGTCTCGAATTGAGTTTACAGCTGGCGGTCATGGCGACTGTGGTGGCGATGCTGCTAGCGATTCCTCTAGGAACGCTGGCGGCGCTCAAGCAGGATACCTGGGTCGATTACGCCGTGCGGATTTTTCCATCGGCGGACTCGCCATGCCGTCGTTCTGGCTCGGCATCGTGATCATTCTCGGCTTTCTTATCTTTTTCAAATGGATGCCGCCGCTGACGTTCACGTCTTTCTGGATTGATCCGCGCGCCAATCTGGCCCAGCTCATTTGGCCGGCGCTGGCCGTCGGCTATCGCTATTCCGCCATGGCGACGCGCATGACCCGTTCGTCGGTTTTGGAAGTATTGCGCGAGGACTACGTGCGCACGGCGCGGGCGAAAGGGCTTTGGGAGCGCGCGGTGGTCGTCAAGCACGCGCTCAGCAACGCGCTGTTGCCGATCGTGACGGTGATCGGCTTGGAGTTCGCTTTTCTGATCGGCGGCCTGGTCGTGACCGAGCAGGTGTTCAATCTAAACGGTATCGGCATGCTGTTCGTCGAATCGATCACTCATCGCGACTACACGATGACCCAGGCATTGGTCTTGCTCGTCTCCTTCGTCTTCATTTTCATGAACTTCTTGATCGACTTGCTCTACGCCTGGCTCGATCCCCGAATTCATTATCGCTAGTCGTTTTATAGATCCGAGCTGAATCGATGCGCGCAATGCTTCGACGGTGGTTTGGGATCGCCGGCAATTTCGTTTGTGACCGTCCGCTGGGTGGCGCCGGCGCGGCGATCATTCTGCTCATGATTATCGCCGCGCTGCTGGCAAATTTTCTCTCACCCTACGATCCCTTGAAAACGACTACGGCGCCATGTTTCAGGCGCCGGGCGCGCGGCATTGGCTCGGTACGGATTCTTTCGGCCGCGACGTGCTGTCGCGCATCGCTTTACGGCTCGCGCACCGCTCTGTGGGTGGGCTTTTGCTCGTCTCTCGTCGGCACGACGCATCGGCGCTCTGATCGGCGCGTCCTGCGCCTACTTCGGCGGCAAAATCGATCTGCTGATGCAGCGCCTCATGGATATCTTATTGTCGTTTCCTCTGATCGTGCTGGCGCTCGTGGTCGTGGCGGTTTTAGGCTCCGGTGTTTGGAACGTCATACTGGCGATCTCGATCCCGATGATTCCGCGCGCCGCGTTGGTCGTGCGCAGCAGCGCGCTGGCGTTGCGCCAGATGCTCTTTATTGAAGCGGCGCTGATCCTTGGTGCGAGTCACTGGCGGATTATTTCCCGCCACCTGCTGCCCAACGTGATGGCGCCCTATTTGATCATGTTAACGGCATTTCTCGGCCAGGCGATCTTGCTCGAAGCGTCCTTGTCCTTTCTCGGTTTGGGTGTCGCCGAGCCGGCGGCCGCTTGGGGTTTGATGCTGCGCGGCGCAGCGGTGGAATTCGCCGAGCGGGCGCCTTGGATGGCGCTTTTTCCTGGCTTGGCGATCAGTCTCGCCGTGTTCGCTTTCAACGTCTTCGGTGATTCGCTACGCGACGCCCTCGATCCGAAGCTGCGTCTGCCGTGATCATCTTGCCCGGCATCTTTGTTGAATTCCACGTAAGAAGACGAGTCCAAGCACAACGGACTGCATCGAGGGAGAAGAACGGATTGGCTATTGCTGGATTGGCGTCGGATTAAAGGCGAGCGAATTCGCGATTAGTCGTGACCCTCCACAGATCGATGTTTTTTGATCCGCTACGGTTCCCGTAATAACTCTGCTGAATTTTGAACAATTCGGATCGAGTCATCTCGGTTTTGATGGTCGCGCCTTTCTTGTCTACATAGTCGAAGGCGACGCGGCGCTGGTCTTTAAATATTTTAACTAACTGGCCGTCCGCGGCGTCGATGATTCTGCCGATGGTTCGAAGGGCTTCACCGAGGTTGTTGATATCGGGAACTTTGCCGGCTTGGGCCCGACGATGCAACCCGGCGCGATCCAATTGGTTTACTTCTTCAGGGTGATAGCTGTGCTCATACGTCGCCGTATCGGCGCCTTCCGGCGCTTTATCGAGGCGATAAGTGGCGAGTTTGTGGAAGAACGTTTTTTAGACCCGATTTCTCCGCTGGAGGACTCTTTTTCCGCCCGTTTGCGATCGCACCGAACCTGCGTTTCGAAGCTCTCCTCTTTATAGACAATTTCCACTTGATGCGGGATCAACTCGTTTAGATCCTGGCCGATCGCTCGGAGCGCGCGGGCGAAATATCCGCCGCTGTCGCTCGACTTTACTTTGAAGGATTCCGGTAATTTCAACGATAGTTAAAAAGTCGGCCGTTTGCTTGATCACTTAACCGCGTGAGCGGGTGCCGGCTGGTCTGCCGGAAATTCGCGAATCCATGGGCGATTGAGAATCGGCGATCAAAGGGCAGCAAATTCCCGGAAACTTACCGGGCGGGGCGCGAATGGAATGTTTTTCTCGCAACCGCCATCGGAGCGCGAGAGACTATCTTCGTCGTGTTGAAGCTAGGTCGACTCGTCCGCCTCGACGCCGGTGCGCTCTGCTGCGTAGCGCTGCTGCAGTTGATACAACTCGGTGTTGTCCAGTTCCTCTTTGCGCGATTGACCGGCAGCGTCCCGATACTCGAACACGATTTGATGCAAATCTTTGAAGACTCTGACGATCCGGCCTTTTCGCGCATCGATCACTTTGCCAATTGTCCGCAATCGTTCGCCCAGCGTGTAGATGTCGGGCATGCCGTCAGTGTAGCCGCGCTGATTCGTTGCTTGCTCGTCCAGGCGATCGATGTCATCACTATTGTAGGTTCGCGTGAACGGCACGAATTCCAATTCAGGCTCGTGTATCGGCGGCCGGACGATCGCTGCGGCCATTTTGCCGAAAGCCTTTTTGAGACTCGCCAGCGAAGAAGCATTTTTTTCATCGATTCTACTTTTCGTGCACAGGCCATGAGCGATGAAGGTCTCATCCTGAAGCTCGATCGTAACATTTTCCGGAACCAAGTCAGCCAGGTCTTGACCGATCACTCGCAACGCACGAGCATAAAATCCAGAGGTTTGTTCGATCATAAGTTTGACGAGCTCAAAGAGCTGCACAGGTTAATGAGTCGACGGCGAGTAAGAGATTTTGATTGAGCTTGGCTCTTCTGTTCGATGGCAGTCCCACCTAGGGTTCCCAAGCATAGGGTCAGCGGCGGTCTGAGATCATTCAATGTGCAATAGCTTACTCCAAAACCGAAAAAACGTCAACAAAAAATTTCGTTGTTTCGGGAAAAACTGGGTCTGAAAAAGAAAGATCGTGTCATTTCGAGCCAAAGTTAGACGGCGAACCATTCTGAGGCGGGCAGTAGATACTCGGCCTGAATATCTTAGCTTCCGTTGCGTTGCTTGCGTCGAAGTCGGCTTGACCCCGCTCGACGCGCCGTAATACAAGAAAAGTACGCCGTACATCGGCGGCGACATTAAAATCAGCGGAAAGGAAACCGATCATGGCTGCAACCAATCTCAAGCGCGCGGGCAACGAGCTGGGCGCGAAGACCACTCTACCAAATCTTCCTCGAGAAAGAAGGCGTGCCTACGGTAACCGGGTTTCACATCGAAGACATCAACGCAGTCGGCCTGCAGCCTTGGGCGCGCGTCGGCGGCCGCGGCGCTTATCTCAATTTGGAGGGCTCCGAAGGCGTCGACGACTGCTTCATCTGCGAGATCGCGCCGGGAAAGTCCCTCGAGCCGCAGAAGCACATGTTTGAGGCGCTGATTTATGTCGTCAGCGGCCGCGGCGCGACCGACGGTCTGGCAAGAAGGCGGTAAAAAACAAACTTTCGAATGGGGCGAGGGCGCTGTTGTCCACCGCCGCTCAACGCCTGGTATCAGCATTTCAACGGCCAGGGTGATAAGCCCGTGCGGCTCTTGGCGATGACCAACGCGCCGACGGTGCTAAATCTCTATCACAACATCGATTTCGTTTTTAACTGTGACTTTCGTTTCACCGACCGCTATGCCGGAGAGGAAGATTTCTTCAGCGGCCAGGCGAAGATTCCCGGCGAGGGTTTTCACGACACGAATTTCGTTCGTGACGTGCGTGCCTATGAATTGCCCGAAAGAAGAGAGTCGCGGCGCGGGCGGCAAGATGCTGATGATCGAGATGTCGAACAACGTCATGTCGGCGCATATTTCTCAGTTTCCGGTTGGAACCTATAAAAAGGCGCATCGCCACGGCGCCGGCGCGCACGTCATCATCCTCAAGGGCGAAGGATTTTCGCGCGGTGTGGCGCGAGGGCGACGATATCAAACTGCTGCAACTGGCGCGCCGGCAGGCCTGCTCGTGCCACCGGAACGATGGTTTCATCAGCACTTCAACATCGGCGGCGAGCCGGCGCGCTATCTGGCGCTCAAACCATTCAGCAGCCGAAAGTTTCCCGGCTTACGTAAACAGTGGGGCACGTCGGAGAGCGTCAAAAACGGCGGCGATCAAATCGAGTACGAGGACGAGAGCCAGCGCATCCGCCAGATGTTCGAAGCGGAATTGGCCAAACGCGGGGTGGCGAAGCCAAATGGGCAGTGTTTACAAGGCGGCGAGTTGACTGTGAACATTGTCACGAGAAAACTTTGTTGTCTGCTAATAGGATGCATCGCTATTTGCGCGCCGAATTCGCCTGTCGATGCTGCCGACAAAGTGCGGATCTCAGTAACCAACCCCAATATGTCCTTTCTGCCGTCCGGAGTCGCTTTCAAAAAGGTTTTTCAAAGACGAAGGCCTTCGACGTAGAGATCATTCGCATGAACGTGCCGAACATTATCACCGCGCTTGTAACCGGAGACGTTGCCTACGATACCTTGCTCTTCGGCTCCGGTCGTGCGCGGCGCGCTTCGGGGTATGCCGATGCGTGCTCTCGCAGAGCCTCTTGGATGGTTCAACTCACGCCTTGGTCGCCAAGCCTGAATACAAATCGGGCAAGCAACTTAAGGGAAAAATTGTCGGCATCGGTAACTTCTGGCGGCACCGACGAGGTGGCCGGTCGAATGATGCTCAAATCCTTTGGTCTGGATACGGAGAGAGATCTCAAGTTCATCGCCCTGGGGCCGGATCGAGCTCGTCTCGCCGCGCTGAAGGAAGGTCTGAGTGGATGTAGCCGTGATTGCCCCGCCCGGTGACGCCCTAGGAGGGCAGATGGGATTCAACGTCCTTCTCAGGGCGTACGAGGTTTTTAGTTTCCCATTCATCGGCATCGGCGCCAATCTCAAAACGATCAAGGAGAAGCCGGACGAGGTTAAAAAAGTTGTAAAGGCCATGGTGCGAGCAAACCGTTTTATCCGGGACGACAAAGAAGGCGCTGTGCGGATCCTGATGGAATGGGGGAAGATAGAGCGTGGACCACGCTGTGGCCTTCTACGATTCCACCTGGAAGGTCTTCAGTCCGGACGGAAATATTCCACCCGAAGGTTTGCGCATGGTGTTAGAGCAAGCCAAGGCGGAACTCAAGCTAACGCGCTGATCTGCCCCTGAGTGAAATCATCGATTTGGCGCCGCTTCAGGCGGCGCAACGAGAGATGGGGATCAAAAACCCTAAGGGCAATTGACTGACCGAAGGAACACCAGAAGATGTCGGAAGAAGAACTTTTACGCGAACTCGATGAAAAACTGCGTGGCTTGAGTGTCGAAGGGTTGTGGTCGCCGGCCTCCGACGCAGACATGGCGACTTACAGCAAAGACCCGACATACATCGGTGCTGCCGCACGTGCGGAAGTGGCCGGCGCTCTACGAGGCGATCCAGACGGTGGCGAACATGCATGGTCTGGACGGCAAAGCCGAGCGGCGCGTGCTGCGGCTGATCAATCCCGCCTACCAAGACGAAAAAATCCGCCGGCAACGAACGACGACACATACGATGCTGATGACCTTGCAACTGCTGAAACCGGGGAAGTGGCGCACGATCATCGGCATAACTTCGCTGCGTTCCGCTTTATCCTGAAGGGCAGCGGCGCATACACGATCGTCGAAGGCGAGAAAATTCCCATGCAGGAGGGTGACCTTATCCTCACGCCGTCGATGACCTGGCATGGACACCGCAACGGCGGCGAGCCCGTGGTCTGGCTCGATGGTTTGGATAATCCCTTGCTGTTTTTGCTCCAGGCGATCACCTGGGAAGCATTTCCGGGAGGCCTCCAACCCATGAAGCCGGTTTCCGATCACACCACGGCGCGCGTCGGCACGACGCGGCCGATTTGGGAAAAAGCCTCGGAGCGTCCCACGTATAACTTGCACTACAAATGGCAGGACACCTACGAGAAGTTACAGTGCCTGAGCGATGGGCCGGGAAGTCCCTTCGATGGCGTGGCGTTGGAATACGTCAATCCGGACGGCGTGGTCACACGATGCCGACGTTATCCTGCGGCATGCAAATGTTCCGTCCCGGGTGAAATCACCAAAACGCATCGGCACAATTGCAGCACCATCTATCACGCCTTTAGAGGAAACGGCGCGACGGTCATCAACGGTCAAAAATTCGAATGGGAGCAGGGCGACTGCTTCGTCGTGCCGCTGTGGAGCTGGCACAGCCATCAAAATCGCTCTCAAACAGAGGCCGCGATACTTTTTCGGTGAGCGATCTGCCGGTCATGGAAGCGCTCCAGCTATACCGTGAGGAAGCGGGAGAAGGAGCGTGATCTTCGACCTGATTTTTGGATGGTCTGTATTGCCGATGTTAGTTTTTGAAGATGATTGTTCGTCGCCCAGTCGTTTAACTGCGCTGCCGTGGCACATCGACGCCACGGCTTGATCAACAGCGCGTTGAGCAGCGTCGCGACGGCGAGAACCAAAAACAGTCCCCACATTACCCTCGTGTAGCTTTGACTACGGTCGTAAATCGCCCGGCGAGGCATCGGCCCGGCGACGCTTCCCCACATATAGAAAACTCAACATGCCGCGAGATCGTCGCAAAGTACTTCCGTCCGTAGAAATCTCCCACTGTGGCCCAGACGATCGGAAACGAAGCGTCGAGCAGAGTGTAAAAACTTGTAAACAACCAGGCTGCCAGCGCAGCGCGTCGCCGAGCAGCGGCAGCACCGCGAGCGCGGGAGCGAGATGGCAAAGCGTCATCAGTCCCGGCTTGTTGACCGGGTGCGAGTGAAATGACGGCGAGATAGATGTAAGGGCCGGAATCTCACGTGAAGACGGTGTCTGCTGCATGATCTCAATCATTCATAGATAGTTCCTCTGTTCCTCATCACGATGACGTAGGCGGGTTGCGCGGGTTTGAACCCGCCCCGACATCGTTGCGGCAGGTAAGGATATTCGAAGGACTGCCTGAGTCTTCGGTCGCGCCGCGGGTGCGGCCGATGACGGTGCGTTGTCAAGGATCGGCGGTTGCGTCGCGGGTGAAACAATTCCGCCGGCAGCGTCTATTCGCCTCGATCTAACGGCTCGACAAGACTTGTCCGCCCATATTGGTGATTTTATCCAAGCGAATCACCACCGCGGCGCCTTTGCGTTCGGGATCCTTATCGAGCTCTTCCTTCACCGTGCGCCCCATGACCTGATCGCGGATCGGTCCGTCTTCATGCAGGGTTGCCGTGCCGTGAAAACGCCACGCCGCTTTCGTTTTGGCGTCGCGGAAGAGCACGATGACGCGCGGGTTCTCTTTTCACGTTCTTGAGATGCACCCGCTTCGTCCGCTCCCAATAGGCGAGTGACTCGGGGTCAAACACCATCATGCTGCCTTTGTAGCCGATATCCGGCTCGCCGTCGCCGGAAACCGTGGCGAGAATGCACGGAGAGCCGTTGGCCAAGGCGTTATCAACCAGCTCCTTCATTTGATCATTTATGGCAATCATAGGTCACCTCCTGGAGCGTAGTAATTATAAAATAAGTAGGCTGCGGTCAAATTGAATCACTCCGCCCGCTCCTGATGCATCCAAAATCGCCTATCCGCAGTTCGTCATTCCCGCCTTTAAGCGTGAATCCAGGCGAATCGGGATCTGGACCCAGTAAACCATGAAGTTGCCATGCATGAATGCAACCTTCGAGACTTGATCGCGATATTTAGGCTCGACGTAGCGTTGCCAAAGATGCTGCGGCTCATGCATGTGCGCGTCAGCGTCGATGACTTTGAGATTTTTCCACATAAGCATCTCCGATGGGTCGACTCGTCATAGGCTCAGAAGATCAAATATTAGCATTGTGTCCCCGATTGCAGCTCCCGCATTTGCCTTGAGCGGCGACCATCATTTCGCGAGGGTGATGACATGTGCTTGATTTTGCCATCCACCGGCGCCGCGGCGCAAACCGATGCGCGATAGCTTCCGCAGCGACCGTGGTTGCGTTCGCCAGTGAGGATTCGCGCTGCTTCTATCTCGTTTCGCAGCGGCGTGCCTTCACAATAGGCGATGGCGGGGTGGTCGCACGACGCCGCGTGGCTGCGGGACGCCAGTGTTGTGATTTCAGGGGACGCCGTGAACCCGCCAGCCGCGAGATCTCGTTCAATGGTCTCAACGTCATGATAGCCGTGCGGTGTCCGCGCGAGAAAGCGCGGCGGATCATGCGGGAAAAGCGCCTCAAGCGCAGTCGTCACGGTGTCGGCGAACTCATTCTCTTCGATACGATCCCACGCGTTGAAAATGAAAATACCGCCCAACCTGAGCACTCGGCGTACTTCCGAATACGCTACCCGTTTTTCGGGGAAAACATGACTCCGAACTGGCATACGACTGCGTCGAAGGCGTCGTCGGCAAAGGGAAGCTTCATGGCATCAGCTTGGCGCCAAGTGACCGGATGCTTGGTGCCGCGCACAGCGGCTTGGTCGAGCATCGACTGATTCAAGTCCGTGGCGACGATGGAGACGGTCTCCGGTAGCGCCGATGCCATGGCACGGGTCACGACGCCGGTGCCGGCCGCGATCTCGAGCACTCGCGCCAAAGGTCTTGACGCTAAGCGCGCCACAAGGTCCGCAGCGTATGGCTCGAAGATCAGCGGAACCAAGTAGGTTTCATAAAGTTCCGGGATCGAACCGGCGAAGACTTTGTCGGTTCCGTAGTCACTCATTCGTGTGGGGGCCTCGGCGTGGACTGTTGCTGGATTTCGTTCGCTAGATTTGGTCTGCGCGATGGATACACATGGGTTGGATCACGCAGCCGGTTATTCGATGTTTGAGCCATGACGTACTGCGAGTTTGTGCTCCAAACGGCCTACGAATAATCCGCTAGGGCAGATTTACTCGGCTGTTGGCGGCCACCTGCGTTAGTGTCGTCGAACCTCCACGTGCCAGTCGCCCAATCCGAGATTTTTGCTGGTGATCGCGCCTTCCTACTGCTTGACGTGTTTCACTGAGTTGTCGTCGGGCCGACTTCGCCGCCGTACACGTTGTTCTTTGCATCCACTGCCAACCCCTCCGCTGCACTGGTTCCCTTCATTTCGAGCGGGTCCGGGATGCGGTAGAGGACCTTGCCATCTTTGAGGTTGCCTATGCGGATCCCTCGTTTCCATCCCGGGTGTGGAGCCACACCGTTGGACTCGGAGTCGGCCACATAGATCATGTCGTCCCTGATGTAGACACCGCTTGGGCGACTGAATTGCTTCCACTCGCCGAGATACTTCCCTTCCTGATCGAATATCTGGATACGCATGTTGCCCCGGTCGGCGACAAAGAGTCGTCCCTCGGCATCCATGGCCAAGTCGTGAGGTCCTCTAAAATTCTCCCGGTCCGATCCCAGCTTACCGAATGACTTTATGAACTTGCCGTCCTTCGTGAATTTGGAGATGCGTGAGACGGTTCTCCGGCGGAGCTTGAGGATTCTGGTTGTGGCCCTCGGATATAAAGATGTCGCCATTGGACGCAATCACGACGCTGGTTGGTTGGGTCAAGGCGTTCGGAGGATTGCCTTCCGATCCGGGCTTCCCAATCCTCAACAAGATCTTGCCATCGGGACTGAACTTGACGACGATGTGCCCCTTTTCCTTTCTTCAGGGAACTTAGCGAGCTCCCGCTCGTTTGCCGATCTTTGGTCAGCCACCCACAGGTTGCCGTCCCGGTCCATAGAAATCTTGTGGGGAAAAATAAACATGCCGGCGCCGAAGCTTTTCATCAAGTTGCCGGAAGAATCAAACTTGAGAATCGGTGACAGGGTTGAACCGGCGCAGCTGTCGTACTGGAACGTGGACGCACCAGGAGGGTATCGGGATTCGCGCCGCATCGGTCGGCAACCCAGACGGATTCACCGTCGTTATCGATGGCGACGGCATTCAGCGCGCCCCACTTTCTTCCATCAGGGAGTTTCCCCACGGTGCGGTGGTTCGATACGGATTGGGCAAGTCATTGGTAGGCTCGATTTCATCCTGAGTGTACGCTCCGCCACCACACACCGTCAGTACGGCGACAGTGATGAACATCATCCACCTCGATCGATCCGCGTTTGGCATCGGCGCACTCCTTGAAAGAATCCGTTAACGATCTCGATTAGCACACGAGCGAATCTTTAGAGCACTCTTACGACGTAGCTCTGGAAAAACCTTTGACACTTTACTCAGTAGATAGTCACCATAGGTCCCGCTAAATTCGTGAACGCTGGCGCGATCCCAACGCTCTTCCTTGTTGTCATTTGCTTTCGCGTCAATCTCTATCGGCCGGACTTCCGCGCTGAAGTTTGGGTCGAAGAAGAACGGAAATGATAATCGATTGTGCCCGGCGAGATTCCGCACGCGATGAGGCGTGGATAAATAGCGCCCTCCCGTCATGCGATCCAGCATGTCTCCTATGTTGCACACAAACGAGTTAGGTATGGGCGGCGCGGCTACCCAACGGGACTTTATTTTTATCTCTAAGCCTCCCGACATGTCCTGCCTGAGAATAGTCCAGCAGTCCATAGTCGGTGTGTTCCCCAACTCCCAAGTTTGATTCAGCCGCTGTGTTAGGCGGATGCGGAGGATAGTTGAAGATCCGAAACAGTATCAAAGGTTCTGATGTATACCGGTCGAAAAAGTAGGATTCTTCCAAGCCGAGGCTGAGAGCGATGCCGGCCATCAGTGAGTGGCCGAGCTGTTGTCAACGCCGCCATGTAAGCCAAAACGGTTTCCCGGAATGGCGGTATATCGGCTGGAAAAAGGTTTGGGCCATGCAGCGGCGTCCCCGCCATCACAAGCGGGTGATCATCCTCAAGCTCGGCGCCAAAGTAGATCCCCTCCTTTAAATCCGGCTTGCCGGATGTGAGCTCGCCGCCGACGGGGAAGTACCCGCGCCAAGCTCTACCGCCATGCGACATTTTGATTTCGAGCTTTGTCTCAAGATCTTGCGCGAAGAATTGCCGGCTCACTTCCTCAAGCCGCCGCTGGAGATGTTCGTCCACACCATGACCGACAATATAAAAGAACCCCCAGTCGCGACATGCTTGTCCAATTCTGCGCCGCGACTTCGTCGCGATCTTCTTTCCCGACACCAGCGCGCTTACGTCGATAACAGGGATATCGAGCTGACTGTCTTGTGTCATTTGGTCTAGCTCGACGACCGCGAGGCGAGGGCTGCGAGCGCGAGAGTCAGCCTAATCCACCGCAATCAGTCGGCCGTCGCGATGCTCCACCGTTTTGCCCGTCATCTCCATGCCGGCTTGCGCAGCGAGGCACGAAACCGTTGCCGAGGCGTTTCAGGGCCGGGCAGGCGCTTGCGCGCTTCTTCGGGCGCGTCTTCCGTGGCGATTGCTTGCTTGGGGCTGAAGGCGACGACACAGACGTTCCATTCGCGTTCTTCTTCGGCGACGAATCGGGTGAACGTGCGGATGGCATCCTTGCTGACGACGTACGGCGACGCGCCATGATTTTCCGGCCGTCCGCCGCCCCAGAGATTCACGATATTTCCTGAGCGCCGTTCTTCCATGAAAGGGACGACGTACTTGGTGCAAAGAAAGGTGCCGCCGAGGTTTGTCTGTATCACGCTGTCCCAGAAATCTTTGCTCAGATAGCGCACGCGCGGCCAGCGCGGTATGCCCCAATTGAAATGCGGCACGATACCGGCGTCATTGATCAACGCATCGATCTGGCCGAAACGGTCCGCCACTTCGAAAACCAACCGGCGCACGTCTTTTTCGTCGCGCACGTCGGTTGGCACGGCAAGCTTCCGCGCGCAGATTTCGTATCTCGCCGAGCGTCTTATGCATGCGCTCGCCGTCGGCGTCGGCGAGCACGACCTTTGCGCCGGCTTTGGCGAGCGTGAGCGCCGCATGTCGGCCAATGCCTTTGGCGGCTCCCGTAACAATCGCAACTTTACCTTGCATAGGATTCCCCTCCCAGAATTAGGCGTGGTTCGAATCGGGTCTCGTTTTTTCGTCAGTACTCCAGTACTCCAATACTCCAGTTCATCCCGGCCCATGGATTGGAATGATGGAGTGATGGAGCGTTGGGTTTTTTAGCCTGCGGTTTCTTCGGCTTTGAAGCCGATATCTTCGTGACTGTTGTCGCAGAAGGGTTTTGTTTTCGACGCGCCGCAGCGGCAAAGGTAGAGCGGATCGATAGCGCTCTCGGCATACTCCTTACCCGTGTGGTCCACGAGTTTGGCGCCGCCCGAGATTTCATAGGGGCCGTTTTTTAGGCCTTTACGATTACGTCAGCCATAACCTTCCTCCTTGAGCTAAGATTTCGAAAACATCTCACACCGGGCAAATCGGTTCAATGACTTGGTCTAAGTGAAGCATGCCACAGCAGTCGCGGCAAAGTCACCATTGCCCGCCTCGTGACGGTTGTGGTACTAGGGCGCTATGAAAAATTTCATATTTATTGCGACTCTGATTCTTTCATTTTGGTTGAGCGGCTGGACCGAGGCGCAGGAAAAATACGTGTCGGCCAGGGCTCGATCAGCTTTTGCAGTCGGGTCTTATGCATATTGGCAAGGATCGCGGCTTGTTTGCCAAGTATGGCCTCACGACCGAGACGATTTATATTCCAGGCGGCTCGATCAATGTGCAAGTCTTGGTCTCCGGCAATCTCGATCTCTCGCAATTGAGCGGCGCGCCGGGCGTCGCGGCTAACCTTGAAGGCGCGGATATCGTTTACTTCGCCGGACTCCTCGATAAATTAAATTACCAATTGATCACACGCCCGGAAATCAAGGGTGTTGAACAACTCAAAGGCAAAAATTCGGCGTCAGCCGCTACGGTTCTTCGGCGGATTTCGGCATGCGCGCCATGCTCAAGCGGGTCGGCGTCGACCCGATAAAAGATGCGACCATCTTACAGATCGGCGATGAGCCGGCGCGCATCGCTGCGATCAAGTCCGGTAACATCGACGGCACGGTCGCCAATGCGCCGTTCGGGCATCGAGGCGGAGCGACCTAAGCTGAACGTCGTCGCCGACTCGGTCAAGATGGACATCCCGTTTTTTCAACACCGGCTTGCTCGGCAGCAAGCGATTCTTGGACAAGCAGGAGGCCAGAGTGATGAACTTCCTGCGCGCCTATCTCGAAGCGATCAAGATTATGAAAACGGAAAGAGAGTACTGATCAAAGCGCTGGGGCAATTTACCCGCGTGCAAAATCTCAAGGCAGTTCAAGAAGGCTACGATTACTTCGTCAAGCAACTCTGGAGCCGGTGCCGTATCCGTCCGTCGTAGCGATGCAGGCGGTAGTCGACCAGATCGCCGGAACGAATCCGAAAGCGAAAAGCGTCGACGCAAAGAATTACGTCAACGATCGCTATCTCAAACGGCTCGAAGAAGAAGGGTTCGTTAAAAAGATTTGGGAAAATGAGAAACCGCCGCAGGTGGCGCTATCGATCGAACGATGACCAGACAACGCGCAAGCCTGAGGGAAGGCTCTAGCGATCGTCTAATTTCCGTCTCGGCATTCATCGCGATCTCGACGCACGCCCGTTGCTCAGCTTGCCTTAGATCCTTGTCGTTGGGATTGATCGCCGGACCGTAATGATCAACGAGTATCGCGCCACAACTCTGGTCAACAAAGCATACTGCACGCGAAGGTATCCCGATATCGGTGTTCTCTTCGCTGATGATAACAATGGAGCCGTTGGAATGGTCGGAACTTTGAAGGTCTTCGACCGATCCCGTCGGGGCACGGCTTTGCGTGTAAGCGTCGCGACGCTATCAAGGAAATCGTCAGGGCAATAATAAATCCAAGACTTTTGGCGTACATTAATTTCCTCCTTTCGAATGCCGCCCTCCAGGCTGTGTCGCTCAATAGTGTACGAGGCAATTTCGATACCAGGAGGGTTGATCGATGTGATAATTCGACTTCGACCGCTGACGGCGCTTTGCGTTTCACTCGCTTTGTCGGCCATTAGCTGCACACTTTCCCCTTCAACGCGAGTGATTGAGCCAGATCTCTTTGTGATTCTTCAGGTCAAGGTAAGACTTTCGACCCAGCCGACATCTCTGGGCCGGGTTGGCGGCGGGCTAGGTCATTTCTCTAAAAATTCGCAAACCAATTTTGCCGTCTCTTCGGGCTTCTCTACGTGGGCGCTGTGGCCCGCGCCGGGGATGATCTCGTAATTCGCTGCTATTCGGAATTAGCTTCGCGTAGGTTTCGCCGTGGGAGCGCGGCACGAAGTTGTCTTTTCTCCCCAGATGACAAGCGTCGGTGACGTGATGCGATGCAAGCCGGTTTATCAGCGAGTGATTGTAGAAGTACGGCGGCTTGAAACCGATGCGCGAGCTTAGGCGCAGCATCTGATAGCGGCGCACTTCGTCTTCCAACTCGCCCTTTACCGTCGGGAAACATTTCAAGAGCCATCGGGTGGTCGGCGCTGGAAAGAAGCATTTCGCGCAAAGTTGCGTAGCTCGAGCCGTACTCGGGCTGCGCCATCATGAAGATATCGCCGATCAGCGCGCCTTCGACAAACAGGCCCGGAGGCGCCGATTAAAACCAGCTTGCGAATTTTTCCGGAGTGACGCACGGCGAGCTCGGCGGCGATCCAGCCACCGACGCAACTGCCGACGAGATCGAATTGCGTGAGGTTCAAGGCGTCGAGAACTTCGAGATAGTGGAAAACCACATCTTCGATGGTGTCGATGTCTCTGTTTTCATCGGTCTGGGCGCAGCCGGGATGGGCCGGCGCGATCACGCGCGGCATGTTGTGCGAGTTTTTCATGAAACGGCAGCCAGCTTTCTTTCACCGAATGGACATCGGCGAAGCCGTGCAGATAAAGCAGCGGACTTGCCGCTGCCGCTTTCCAAAACCTGAACTTTGCGATGGTCAACGTCGATGATCGGGCCGCTCAATGGACTGCCTCCGCCGATTGCTCGGGGTTGATGCCGGGATATTCCTCGGTGAACTGTTTCACGGAAGCGTGGCGCAACGCCGGCGCGACTTTTTCCGCGAAGAGCTTCATGCTTTTGCGCGCCAACTGATCGGGCATGTTACCGAGCTGGAACTGAATCAACAGATTGCCGACCTTGGCTTTTTCGATGAGGCTTTGAATGCGCCGGGTGACCGTTTCCGGGCTGCCGACGATAATCGACTGCGATGCTTCGAGCTCTTCCCAGTTTTCCACGTCGCCCAAGAGTTTTCGCCCAGGTGTGTAGCTCTTCATGTATTCGCGCCACGCCGCGGCCGGGATATACGGCACGCCGGGACCATAGGTCAGTTGGCGGCCGACGCGGCGCAGGTGGCCCTTCGAGACAGTTTTTCAGAAATACCAGACGCCTTCTTCGCATTCCTCGCGCGCCTGCTGATCGGTCTCGGCGACGTAGGTCGACATCAAGATGCCGAAGCGAAACGGATGATACTTGTCGCCGTGCTTTTCCAACACCGCGGCAAACTCCTGTTGCGCGCGATGGGTCTCGCCGCCGTGACTGCGCGACGAGAGAGAAAATAGCAATAGCCGCGCTTAGCCACTTCGGTCATGGTCGAAGGGCTGCGCGAGCCGGGGATCCACACCGGCGGAAATGGTTTCTGCAGCGGCTTGGGCCAGAGATTCACATAGCGCAGTGGAAAATCAGCGGCCCTCGTGCGCGAACGGCCCATCTTCGGTCCACGAGCGCACGATCAGATCGGCGGCTTCCCAAAATTTTCCCGGGTGTTCGCCGATGGCACGTCGTAGTTGAAAGTCTCCGGACCGCCGCCCGGCGCGAAGCCGGCGACGAGCCGGCCGTTGCTCATCTGATCGAGCATCGGCGTATTCCTCGGCGACGCGCATCGGGTTCAAATGCAGCGGCAGCAGGAGATTGCCAAGAATGATGATTTTACCACGCGAAGTATTTTGCGTCAGCGCCGCTGCGATCATGTTGGGCGAGGGCATCAAACCGTAAATGTTCTGATGATGCTCGTTCAACACCATGCCGTCGAAGCCGAGCTTCGTCGGCGTAGACGAGCTGATCGATATATTCCTGATAGAGCCCGCGCGCCTTCGTGTTGTCCCATAATCGGTTCGGCACCGTGACCCAGCCGCTAGATTCTTTTCGTCGAAATCCTTGGCGAGATACGGATAGGCCATGAAATGCCAGCAAAAGAGTTGCACGGGTTTCATTATTCACCTCGGGAGCAGGTTGACTGCGGATTCGTGATCGCGGTTTAAGCTGCCATTTTTTCGAAATATAACTTCAATCGTCGATCCGACGCAAAGCACAACAGCGGCAATCGTCCTTTGTCGAGAGAATTCACCCAGAGTAATTGAGGCGGCCCAATTCATCCGCGGCTCTCGCAATCAGAGAATAGTCAAAGGTAAGATTTGCCTGGGTTCAATAAAACTACGAGGGCTTTTATTTGAAACGATTTGGACTGATCGTTTTGCTGCTGAGTTTGATTGACTGTGGCGGCGGCAGCAGTGAAGTGGACTTCGCGCGTTCGCTGGCGGTAAAAGCGCCGGCCGAAATGGTGCTGCGCGGTGGTAAGGTCATTACCGTCGATCGCGATTTCTCGATCAGGGAGGCGGTCGCGATCAGAGACGGACGTTTTATTGCGGTCGGCACCGATCGCGACATGCGCCCTTTGACCGGACCGAGCACGCGTGTCGTAGATCTGGCCGGCCGGACGGTCATTCCGGGACTGATCGATTCGCACATCCACGCGACCGTCGCCGGTTTGAGTTGGGATGATGAGATTCATTGGGAGCGCACGCGCTCGCTCGCCGACGGATTAAAACAGATCGAGGCGGCGACGAAAGCTAAACCGGCGGGTAGTTGGATCGTGGTTGGCAGGTGGATGGGTGCCGACGCAGTTTACCGAGCGCCGTTTTCCCTCGCGCGCCGATCTCGATGCGCTGGCGCCGAATCATCCCGTCTATATCCAGTACCTGCGCCAGGGAGCGCCGTTGAACAGTGCAGCACTGGCGGCGCTCGGGATCACGCGCAACAGCGCCGATCCGGCGGGTGGCAAATTCGAAAGGGACCCGAACAGCGGCGAATTTACCGGTTGGTTGCAAGGCGTGCCGGCATGGCAGTCTGTCTACGAGAAAATTCCCGACTGTCGCTAGATAAAATGCGCCAGAGTCTTAAGAACTGTTTTCAGGAGCTCAATCGCTTGGGAATCACTTCAGTCGGCGACTTGCACACGCGTGGCGTCGCTTTCGTGCGCAGCGAAGATTGCTGGGTGACATGGCGCGCTCCGGCGAAGGCTGTCGCTGCGGATGAATTTCTAGGCCGCCGCCAACGATCCCGGCGACGCGATCGAGCAGCTCAAAAGCGCGACCGGAGAAATCAAAAAGGTTGCCGCAGAGCGATACGTTTCGCTTCGTTGGCTTCACTATGAATCATCGGTTGACGACCGTTTTTGTCCGACCCGGGCGACAGCAACTATGACATCCGACGCCAAAGAAAAGTTTCGTCGCGCTTGGCGCGCTTCTTTGCCGAGGCGGAGCTTGCAGTTTTCGCCTCGATGTCACCTACGACGGCAGCGCGCCGGCAACTGCTCGATGTATTGGAGGAGGTTAACGCAACCTGGCGCTTTTTTCGCCGCGGCGCATCGGCTTCCGGGCACTGAAGGGCGCGACGGGCCGAGACGATTGCGCGGATCAAGAAGCTGGCGGCGGCATTGCGGTGCAGGACCGCTTGGTCATGACCGATGAGCGCAACACGGAGCTTTGGGGATTGGCAAAGCGCGTAACGCGCCGCCGTTGCGCGCGATGATCGATTCGGCTATTCCGCTGGGCGCCGGCACGGACGGCTTTCGCTCGGCTAGTTACTCGCCGATGTTGTCGCTGTGGTGGCTTATCACCGGCAAGACGGTCAGCAATACGTAACTGAACGCGGCTACC
>ERZ1370068.11088-contig-9733_pt1 | contig 52274 bp, 73 predicted proteins | sample MGYA00561227_ERZ1370068 | MGnify/ENA primary metagenome ERZ1370068 (study PRJEB38410, sample SAMEA6850437) | metagenome | study: Metagenomic assessment of the ecological functions of the soil: analysis of the soil microbiota associated with the... | reverse complement strand
CTACGTATTGCTGCCTTGATCGTGCCGAGAATGCCGGCAGTAGTACGGCAAGCAGGAACTTCACCTTCTCGCGTTCGGTGCGCTCAGGATCTGGGCCTTTGTGTCTTGCCTGGGGACTTGGACATTGGAGGATTCTAACAGTCGTTAGTCGGGAGTCGATATAGTACGGAGTCGATAGTCGTTAGTCGAGTCCGGAGTCGTGGGTCGGAGTCCGGAGTCGTGAGTCGAGAGTCGTTAGTGAATCGGACGTGTTGTCTGGCGCAGCGCTTCCCTGCCATGCACCCTACGTGCGCCAAATGCGTCGAAGAATTGCAGTCTATCAAAAGCGCTCGATGCGGCCGACGCAGTTTCTGCGGATCTTGAAGCGCTCCTGCTTCAATCCGATCGCAAGCTGCGGACCAGCTCGCCTGACTCGTCCGACGCCGTCGCCTCGCGCTCATCGCGGACGGTTTCCGCAGAGCACGGACCGATTCTTTCGCTCAGTTTCTCTATCGCTCGAAAGGAGAAAGCCGGCGAGACGCGGACGCATTTGAGGATTGCGAAGGGGAGGGACTACCTGCGGAGACAGAATTCGCAGAGCTCTGCGACCGCTACAACCGAAATAGAAAAGATGCTGACGGGCCTAATCCGGCACCTGGAGAAAGAAAACCGCCGTCATCGCGCGTAGTGAACCATAGCGCGGACTAAGAACTAACGACTCGACTACCGACTAACGACTCCGCACCTCGACCAACGACTCTCGACTCTAGAGAGTTGGCCGCCGCACGTAGGCTCTCTGCACCTCGCCGGGCGCCGTGCTCGCAGCACCCCGCGAGCTGCGCCGCGAAGATCGACGCGAGCGCCTGGACGCTCTGCGACGTTTCGCCGCCGCTGCGAATCTCCCGCCGACAGCGCGCCAAATGCACCGTCCGGCAGTGAGAATCGGCGCCACGACGGCGCCGCTCGCGCCAGGGCGGCGCGACGGGACGATCTGCATCGCGCCGGACCGGATACGCCGCCGCGGCGGCGTTGTCGGGCTGTCCGCGGCACAGGGGGAACCGCGCGATTGTTCCTCCGTGTAGCCGTGCGCCGGGACCGGTCGAGTCGTCGCCGCCGTGCCGCCCACCCAGACCATCAGGCCGCTGGCGTCCATCACTTCAGCCGCCTGGCCCAGCACGCGCGCGTGATCCTCCAGATCGCGGACGCGCCCGAACGCGGTCACCACATCGGTGGCGGCCTTCAGCACTGCGCCCCGCGCATGGAAGACGAGCGCCGTCGCGGGCCGGGGTATGCCGGGACCGGTGCCGCCACCGGCTTGCTACACGACCATGCCAGCCCGCGCCCAGAACCTCGACGCGCGCGGGCGATCGACGAGGTTGCTGTCTGGCGATCGCGGCCGCCAGTCTGCTGCGCGGTAACGGAATCAGCAGCAGGATGAATCAGAAAGACGATGCCGCGCCGCGGCGCCGGCGTCAACGCCTGCTCCTTGCGCATGACCGCCGCTTCGATCTCGGCCTCCTGATGCTGGGACTTGCCGCGCGGTTTCGATCTGACGGACCGCGGTCGCCGCGGCGTCGCCGCCCTCCGTGAAGAATGACGTCCGCCAGCCATCAGCTGCTGACCCGACTCGGGTACTCGCGCGCGCGTTTGTCGATGGCCGGAAAAATCGGCGATCGTCGTCTCCGCTTGTTCGGATGGCTGTGCGGTCGCCCGGCGCCTTGCGAGCTCGCGCAGGCTGATCAGCCCTGCTTGTCGCCGACTGCAGCGAGCGCGGCGGTCTCATGCCGAACCAGAACTCGACACCCTGTCCATGCGGCGACGTAGGCCCTGCTGGCCGACGCGCGTCGACGAGCGCGGTGCTGATGTCGCGGGGCGTACTGATCGAAGGCGCAGCGACGCCGTGCGCTGCACGACACGCTCTTCGGAACGGATGAGGAGGAAGGCCGCGCCGCTCCAACTGACGATCAGGGCAAGAAGGCCCACACGTCAGTCACGCAGCGCGTGGACGCAGAACGCCGCCAGAGTATCATAAGCGCGCAGAACGCCTAGCAGCCTCTTTATGACCCTTCAACACCGCACCGATCGTCGGGGGCGCGACCGCATTCTGACCGCACCCGCCATCGCGTTCGTCGAAGATCTCGCGCGGCGTTTCCGGCCGCGCATCGACGAGGTTGCTCGAGCGCCGCCGCGCGACGCAAAGCGCGCTTCGACAACGGCGACCGCCTCGACTTTCTCGCCGAGACCGCTGCCGTCTGAAGCGGCGACTGGACGGTCGGCGCGATCCCCGCCGATCCTCCAGGACCGGCGTGTCGAAATCACCGGCCCGGTCGACCGCAAGATGATCATCAACGCGCTGAACTCCGGCGCGAACGTCTTCATGGCGGACTTCGAGGATGCGACGTCGCCGATATGGGCCAATCTCGTCAGCGGCCAGGCGAACCTGATGGATGCCGTCCGGCGAACGGATCACCGCTACGCAGCTCGGAGACCGGCGAGCGTTACGCCCTTGCTCCTGCCGCTGGCGACGCTGATGGATTCGTCCACGCGGTGGCTTCCATCTCCCGAGAAGCACTTCGTCCGTCGACGGACGGCCCGCGCCCGGGATGCTGGTCGATTTCGGGTTCCACGTCTTTCACAACGCAGCCGCGCTGAGTGATCGCAGGCACAGGCCCGTACTTCTACCTCCGAAGATGCAGAGCCATCTCGGAGGCGCGGCTATGGAACGACGTCTTCCTCCAGCGCGCAGTCGGCCCCTGCAGATCCCGGCCGGCACGATCAAGGTGACGGTCCTCATCGAGACGCTTCCGGCCGCGTTCGAGATGGACGAAATCCTCTTCGAGCTTCGCGATCACATCGTCGGCCTCAACTGCGGACGGTGGGACTACATCTTCAGCTCGATCAAGACGCTGCGGAACCAGCCGTCCTTCGTGCTGCCGGATCGCGGCCAGGTGACGATGGATGCGCGCCGTTCCTGCGGGCCTACACAGCTGCTGATCAAGACCTGCCACCGGCGCCGCGCCTTTGCGATGGGCGGCATGGCCGCACAGATTCCGATCAAGCGACGATCCGGGAGCCAACGCGATCGCGATGGCTGAAGGTCCGCGCCGATCAAGTTGCGCGAGGTGCGCGAAGGACACGACGGCACCTGGGTGGCGCATCCCGGGCTCGTGTCGCTCGCCAGGCAGGTATTCGGACGATGGAATGCCCCGCTCCCAATCCAGCGTTGTCGCGGCTCCGCGAAGACGTGTCGGCACTCAGCCGCAGCGCTGCTGCTGGAACAACCGTCGGGCACTCGCACGGAGAACGGCCTTCGATCATAACATTGCGTGTCGGCATCCAGTATGTGGAGGCCCTGGCTGGGCGGTCGGGGCGCGAGTGCCGATTTATCAACCTCGATGGAAGACGCCGCCACAGCCGAGATTTCGCACCCAGATCTGGCGATGGCTCCATCATCGCGCGACGCTCGACGATGGGCGCACGGTCACCAGCGAACTGGTGCAGCGGCTCGTGGGCGAGCGAGTTTCGACGCGTGCGCAGACGGAGTCGGGGCCGCGCGCTTCGAACAGGGTCGGTCTCGAAGAGGCGCGGGCGCTCTTCGTCGAGGTCGCCACCTTCGCCTGGAATCCTGGCTGATTTCTGACCTTGCCCGCCTACGAAATGCCTGGTGAAGTGGGCAATGAGCGCCTCTCTTCGGCTGACACTCGCCCAGGTACGCCTGCACGAAGATGCTGGACCGAAGTGAGGGTGATCAGATGTCGAGCGACCTGAGCTTTCTGCGCCGGCGATTCCTGTCAATCGCTGGCCGTGCAGCTGGTCGCCGGAATCGTCTGCATGGTATGATCGCGAACCTGCACAGTACGGCTGGACCTATTTCGTCGATCCGATCAGTGCTCGTTCACTGGAGCCGCACCGAGCATTCAGATCGCGTTCACGATCTTTCGTCGCCACCGAAACCCGGCTAGCGTGCCGGTCGAAGGCTGGTTCGTCGATCGCTTCGGCCCGCGCATCGTCGTCATGCTCGGCGGCATGGTCGTCGCGATCGCGTGGACGATGAACGCCGCGACGACTCGCTGCCGATGCTCTACGTGGCGGCGGCGGTCTCGGAGTCGGCGCGCGGCGCGGTCTACGGCACGTGCGTCGGCAACGCGCTGAAGTGGTTCGGCGACCGGCGCGGCCTCGCCGGCGGGCTGACGGCGGCGCGGTTTCGGCGCCGGGTGCCGCGGCCACCGTCGTGCCCGATCATCACCGTGATCAAGACCTAGCGGCTCGACATAGGCGCGTCTCTGTGGTTCGCGGGCTCGGGGCAGGTCGCGATTCTCGTGCTGTCTGCAGTCCTGGAATGGCGCGCATGAAGCCGGGAGAGAGCACCCGAGGCGTAGCGAAAGGCGCCAGCCAGGCGCTGCGCCGACTTCCAGCCGACGGAGGATGGTGCGGCACGCCCCTGCTTCTGGATCCTGCACGCATGTTCGTGATGGTCGCGGCCAGCGGCCTCGTGTGGTCGCATGGCGCGCGTCGCGCTGATCGCGCGTGACTACAAAGATCGCGAACCTGCCGGTGAACTTCCCGTTCATCGGATCGACGGTGCCTGGTGATGGCGGGCATCATCGACAATGATCCTTCAACGGGCCGGCGCGTGCCGACGTTCAGGCTGGGTGTCGGATCACATCGGGCGCGAAGAACACGATGGCCATCGTCTCACGTGCGGTGCCGTGCGCCTACTGGGCGCTCGGCACGATCCGGCAACACGCCGTGGATGTCTCATCGTCACCGCCGGGATGGTCTACTTCACGTGGGGCGAGATCTGCAGCCTGCTTCCCGGCGATCTGCAACCGGACACCTGCGCGGTGCGCGCAGGGACGCGACGACCCGGGCGGGCGGCTTCAGCTTACACGCCGCGGGCACGGCGCACGTTCCTCAGCGCTGGCTGCGAGTAGCGCTGCGGGTAGTGTTGCGCAGCAGGCTATCTCGTACTCATCTCGCTCGCTGCCGCCGTGCACATTTCGTCGGGCGCCACCGCGCGCTGCGCTCTCGTGGTCAAGCCGATGCGCGCGAACCGCGGCAGCGTGCGGCGCTTGCGGTCAGGTCGTTCCGGCGTGATCGCAGACAGCTGGCTGCATCAACCACGTGAAAACACGAAGCTTCTGAAGACGGCCCAGAAGTTAAAGATTTTTCCGATTTTCAGCAATGAAACATCGAAACGCAAAATAAGAGCCGGTGAAGAATTGCTGTTTAAAGCTTAACTGGTGTTCGCCCCGGCGCTGACATTGGTCGGCCCCTACCGCAACAATTCCGCAAAATGCAAATTCTTAAACACAGAGAGGAACGAGATGAGAAACAACTGGCGCAAAAGGGCTGGCGAACGCCGCCTGCAGGCTGTCAGTTTGGTGAAGGCGACCGAGACACTTGAAACGCAGCCATAAACCAGGCGGCTCGCTTCGGCCGCTCATCACTGCAACGCCGCTTGCGGCGTCGCCGAACCGTCCTGCGCCCTTCCGCCTCGCCCCCGGTCTGCTACCTGTTCCACCGTTCTTCCGTGTGAATCGTGGACAGAGTCGCAGCGGAACACCTTCTTACCGTTCAGATGACCATGTCAGCATCCGATTGCGTTGGCCCGGTGAAATCACCAGTGACGCGTACGTGAAAGCGGGCGCTTATTCCCACTCCATCTTCACGCGAAGGTGCGGTGTCTCTCGATCCCTTCGAAACGGCTTTTTGACGCCGTCGAGGCGGAGATCGCGAGGCGCGCCTGGCGAGCGGGCATCGGACCGTCGGCTGGAAAGCTGGATACGCCGATCAGCGCGATGTGGCGCGTGCCTACTCGAGACGCTGGCCTGGGCGCACGATGTACGACGACACCGTCAGCTACGCAGACTGGAACGACTGCGACGCTTTCCATGGCGTCGATGGCCGTCGCCGAGAATCCGAGCCGAGATCGTCCTTCTGCCTCGCCCGCGCGCCGGAGTCGAGCGATCCGGTGGCGGTGCTCGAGGCGACGGAATGGTATGCGCTCGGGTTCAGAGATCATCGACTGTGTATCCCCTGACTGGAAGTTTCAGCCCGCGACTTCGTCGCCGCGCGTGGTCCGCACGCGGCGCTGGTGGATCGGCGAGCCGGTCTGCGGCGAGCTGCGATATCGGCAAGCTCGTCACCGATCTGGCAGCGTTCACTGGCGCTGCTCAGGAACAACGACTCGTGGAGGAAGGCGCCGCAAAACGCTGTCTCACGAGCCCGGCGCTCTGCGCTGGCGAGGCTGGCGAAGCCCTGAAGCGCCGCGGAGTGAAACGCCGTAGCGGCGGGCGATCTCATCAGCACACGCGACGCTGACGACGTCGCCGCCGATCGCGCGCGGCGACACCTGATCGCGTCGCCGCTCGGGAATCCTGCTTTCGCCGCTGTGCGTCAGCTGAGATCTCGTGAGTCGTTAGATCTTCGGAATTGTGATTTGGATTTTCGAATCCGGTCTGCCTGGAAATCGAAACGTCCGGTCCCCGTGGCGCGGTGCCGTGCCGCGGCGTCCGACGCGCAAGTGGCGCGGTTCCGTCGCTCATCACCGCCTGGCGTCGTGCCCGAACGTTCATGTTCTGTGGCGGCACCACGGTCACCGTGGTCGAGCGCTGATCAGCCCGTTCCTCGCCGGCTCCGGCATCGATGCCTCGGATGCCCACGTCTGCTGGCGAACGTGCGCTTCGTGAACCGTCCCCTTCGAGCGCTCGCTGCTGAATGATCCATCCGTGGCTGACGATGTCTCGCCAGCGAACTGCGCGTGCGCCTGCGCCTGGTTGAAGCCGCCCATGATGCCAAGCTTGATGCGCTCGCCCGCCGTGTGCATGAACCCATGGTATGATCGTACGCGCAGCGGCCGCTTGCGAGGGGCAATCTGATTCTGGTGTCCGTCCTCGGCGTGAACAGCGCGCCGCCGGTGGCGTGGAGCGCGGCTGGCGCCGGGCGGAGACGATGGCCTGCCTGAACCCTTCGGTAAATGCTCTGGATAGGCAGAACAATGCGCCCGCTGCGGTCGATGACCGACGGAGAAGATAAACAGTAGCCGTGCGCCTGACGAGCTTGGTGAGCCATCGAAGAACGACGGCCGGCTGCACGTCCCGGCGTGGCGCTGCGGGTTCGATCTGTCCGCGCGCGAGCGCGCGGCGCGCTTTGCCGAGGCATCCGTATCGATCGGCGCGCGATGAATCCGCGTCGCTGACGTAGCGCAGCGTAATGCTGCGTGGCACGCGAGCTTCTTCTGATCGCTGACTCACGTGCAGCGCGCGGCGCTGTGGAAGCCGTGCTCGGCGAAGCGGAAGTGCTCCACCAGCGTTGAGCACCACCAGCGCCGCGATGCCCTGCGTATTCGGCGGGAGCCGTGAGACCAGTCCAGCCGCGGTGGCGGTTGTCGGAGATCGGCCGACCCACCACCGGCTTAGTCCGGAGGTCGCCGGCGCTCATCGTGCCGCCCTTGTCCTTCGAAATCGCGAGGATCGCCTCGCGGTCGGCCCTCATGAAACCCGCGGCCCCACTGGTCGCGATGCGGCCGAGCGACGCTGTCAAGGTCGGTGTTCCTGAAGATTTCGCCGGCCCTGCGGCGCGCGGCCATGGGCAGGTGGTAGGTGGACGCGGCGTTCGGCTCCGCGTCGAGTTTGTCGGCAAGGCCTTCGCCCAGTGCGCCGCGGTGACGTCGCTGACCGGAAAGCCGTCGTTCGCGTGCACGATTGCCGGCGCCAGCAGATCCGCGAGCGGCAATGAGCCGAGCTTCGTTCGGAGAGCCTCCCAGCCCGCGATAGCGCCAGGAACAGTCACGGCGTGAACGCCTCCCTGAGGCATCTGCACGTGGCCCCGGACTTCAGCACCGCCGGCGTCAGTCCGGCCGGCGCTGGACCGCAGGAGTTGAGCCCATGGAGCCCTCCGGCGCTCCGCGTACACGATGGCGAAGAGATCACCGCCGATGCCGTTCGACTGAGGCCTCGACCAGGCCCATGACGGCGTTGGTCGCAATCGCCGCATCAATCGCGTTGCCCCCGCGCTCGAGGATCCAGTACCTTGCCTGCGCCGCCAGCGCTGACTGGCGGCGACGATGCTGTATTTCGTTGCGATTCGCGATCGACCGACGATGACGCTCAATCGGCTCATCGTACACATTTCTGGTATTCCACCGCGATTGAGGCAGCTAGTCACGCCGCGATCGAGTCCACGGATCTCACATGGAGCAACGGAGTAACGGAGGACGAACGGATGGCGGCGCGGAACGCGCAGGTATGGTTCGGCGCTGACGCCGCGACAGTGGCGCTGAGCGCGAGGCGAACCGAGACACGAACCGCACCTTTGGCGGCTCGTGTCTCGTTCCGCCTCAGCCTGTGCGTGACGGCTCGCATCGTAGGCCGCCCCGCCGTGAACCTCTTCCCTGCGCGTCTCCCGTTTCTCCGTTTCTCTGTGTTGGTTTTGTTTTCGATGTTTTCGTGGCTGTCTTCGTGCGTCTTCGTGACCTTCGTGTCTTCGTGGTTGTGTTTGTGATTTACTGGGGTGTGTGAAGAGCGGACGCCATTTTCTTCAGATCCCCGGCCCCACCAACGTGCCCGATCGCATCCTGCGCGCGATCGCGCAACCGACGATCGATCATCGCGGTCCGGCGTTTGCCGAACTCGGGCGCGAGACGCTCAGGGGTCTCCAGCGCGTGTTCCAGACCACCGGCGCCGTCGTCATGTACCCCGTGCTCGGGCACCGGCGCATGGGAAGCAGCGTTCGTGAATACCTTGTCGCCCGGCGACACCGTGCTGATGGTGGAAACCGGACAGTTCGCGACGCTCTGGCGCGACCTGGCGGTGCGTCTTGGCCTCCATATCGACTTCATTCCCGGTGACTGGCGGCACGGCGTCGATGCTGCCGCCATCACCGCGAAGCTGAGCGCCGACAAGGCCTCGCGCGATCAAGGCCGTCGCCGTCGTCCACAACGAAACGTCGACCGGCGTGACGAGCGACATCCCCGCTGTCCGTCGCGCGATCGACGAGTCCGGGCACCCCGCGCTGCTTTTCGTCGACGCCGTCTCTTCGCTCAGGGCCATCGACTACCGCCACGAGGAATGGCGCGTCGACGTCACGATCAGCAGCTTCTCAGAAAGGCATGATGCTGCCGCCAGGCTATGGGCTTCAACGCGATCGGCGCGAACGCGCCGCCGCATCGGCGTCGGCGCGGCTGCCGCGCAGCGTACTGGGACCGGCAGCCGATGTTGAGGGACAACCCCGCCGGGTTCTTCCGACGACACCGGCGATCAACCTGCTGTTCGGCCTGCGCGAGGCGGTGCGCATGCTCGAGGAAGAAGCGGACTCGCGAACGTGTTCGCGCGCCACAAGCGGTTCGCGGAAGCGACCCGTCGCGCGGTGGCCGGATGGGGGCTCGAGCTGCGGGCCGCATGTCCAAACGAATACAGCAGCGCGCTGACGGCCGTCGTGATGCCCGAGGGCCACGATGCCGACGCGCTCCGCAAGGCGTGATCCTGGAGCGATCCGACATGTCGCTCGGGGCCGGACTCGGCAGGCTGAAAGGACGCGTGTTCCGCATCGGCCACCTCGGCGACTTCAACGACCTGATGGCTGGCCGGCACGCTCGCCGGCGTGGAGATAGGTCTCGCCGCCGCAGGGTACCCTTCACGCGCGGCGGCATCACTGCGGCGCTCGATTTCCTTCTAGTAGTGCAGGCCTTCAGGCTCGCCAACACGGCGGACCTGAAGGTCCGCATTACACCCTGAGGAAAGCAAACTCCAGCCAGTGCGAGCCTCATGACATCAGACATCTGCCTGCTGAGTGCCGTCGACTCCGCGCGGCGGCTCCGCGCGAAAGAACTGTCCGCACGCGACGTCGTCGGCGCTCACCCGCGCAGATTGAGCGCGTGAACCCGGGCTTGAACGCGATCGTGACCCTGGTTGCCGATCAGGCGCTGGCTCATGCGTGGGCAGGCCGACGAGGATCCGCCCACGGCCGACCCGTCGGTTCCGCTCCACGGCTTGCCGATTGCGCACAAGGATCTGCAGCCGACGAAGGCATCCGGACGACGTTCGGGTCGCCGATTTTCAGGACTTCGTTCCGGCGGAAGACTCGCTCATCGTCGAGCGCCTGCGCCAGGCGGGCGCGATCGTCGTCGGCAAGACGAACACACCGGAGTTCGGCGCCGGATCGCAGACGTTCAATCCGGTGTTCGGAGCCACGCTGAATCCGCACGATCGCACCAGGACGTGCGGCGGGAGCAGCGGCGGTGCAGCGGTCGCGCTCGCGACCGGGATGCTGCCGATTGCCGACGGCAGCGACATGGGCGGCTCGCTGCGCAATCCCGCGAGCTTCTGCGGCATCGTCGGCATGCGGCCGTCGCCGGGGCGCGTGCCGGTGTGCCAACTCACGACCGCGTGGTCCACGCTGAGCGTCCAGGGCCCGATGGCGCGCAGCGTAGCCGACGTGGCGCTTCTGCTGAGCGCGATTGCCGGTCCTGACGCGCGTTCGCCGATTGCCATCGACCAACCCGGCAGCCTGTTCTCGCAGTCGCTCCGAGCGCAGCGTCAAGGTGCGCGCATCGCCTGGTGGACGAATCTCGGGGGCATCCCCGTGGAACGCCGGGTTCGCGACATGGTGAACGCGCAGCGGCAGGTGTTTGAATCGCCTCGGCTGCATCGTCGAAGAGGCGGAGCCGGACTTCACCGACTTCGACGCGTCGTCTTCAAGACCCTGCGCGCACTGGCGTTTTTCATCGAGGCCTCTTCGCCCCCAGAATCGAGGGCCATCGCCATCTGGGTGAAGGAGACGATTCTCTGGGAGATCGATCGCGGCGAAGCGGCTGAGCGGCAACCCGATATCGCGTCGGCGAAGACGAACACACGGAGCTGTATCACCGCATGCGTCGGTTCATGGAGCGCTACGAGTTCTTCGTGCTGCCGACAGTGCAGGTAGGCGCCGTTCAGCATCGGTACACACCGTACCCCACGGAGATTGATGAGCGTGGCGATGCAGACGTACATCGACTGGATGAAGTCGTGCTACTACATCTCCATCGTGGGAACCCGGCCATCTCCGTGCCGTGCGGGCTCTACGCCAGAGGGCTTACCGGTCGGTCTTCAGATCGTCGGTCCGTCACCGCGACGAACTGGGGTCTGCTGCAGATCGCACATGCATCGAAGGCGCCGCGAACGAGGTCCGCTGAAGCCGGACACTTCACCGAACGCCTGACGCCGGCGCGCGGATCGGTAGCCGTCTCTCGTCGTCCGGCTTGAGCGACCGTCGATTCGCCGCCTCGGTAGTGTCCGGCTTCAGCCGACCTTTGCTCTGGTGAGAGTGTAGTGCAGGCCTTCAGGCCGGCTGACACGGCGGACCTGAAGGTCCGCACTACACCGGGTCGTCAGGGGCGCACCTCAGCTGCTCCAGTTGCCCGCTGCGAACTGCGGTGCGTTCGCGCGCTGAGACGGCGGCACGTTCTTCAGCGCAATCTCCCACTCCGCGATCGCATGCGCGCCTGATCAAGATTTCGGCCGCGGTGGAGCGCGCCGAGACCGAGGTGCGTCAGTGCGGCTCGTCCGGATGCCGGACGCAGGTTCGCTGGGCGTGAAGCACGTTGTCGCGCCGCCGGCGCGACGCGAAAGCAGCTGGCTGCGCGCATCGCAGCGCGGCTCGAATGCGGATGGCGGCCGTGCGGCGCGCGGTGCGCGCGCCATCCCGCGTCGGCGTCGGCGTCGCGCTGCAGCGCCCGGAGAACATCGGCCTGGCGGTGCAGCGTCGAAGTCTTCGGCCCATCGCGGCGTTGCGGAATGGCTCGCTGATGGCCCTGTCTGCCCCAGACGAGCGCTTCCGTCGAGGTTGATCTGTGCTTATGCGTGCGGCAGAACTCAGCGCCGCGGTCTCGCCAGTTCTGGTAGAGTTGCGACTCGGCAGCCACCCTTCGAGCTCCTGGCGCATCGTGTCGACGTAGATCGCGGCGTTCGGCACCTCGATCTCGAACGGAATGCGCTGGTTCTCCCCCACTGGAGAAGGCGGTCGCCGCGTCGGGGCGGCGGTCGTCGAAGCCATAGGTCAGATGCTCGGTGTGCGGCGCTGTGACCGGACTCACCGGCACGCGCAGCACATCGTCTTTCCGGGTTGTACTGGATACGCTCCCCAGCCGGCGGTGGCGCGACAGGATCCAGGTCCATGGACCGGACTTCGCCGAGCTGCAGGAACAGCGCGTAGGTGCCGGCTTGATATCCGCGCTGCTCGATCTTCACGTCGTGAGAGAGCGTGATCAGTAACGTGCTGCGTGGCGCCCGCTCCTGCCAGCGGACGCATGGCGCAGTGGACGGTCCGGAAGTTCGTCTGAACAGCCGTGGCAGGATCATCCTCTGCCCCCAGATGTGGCCGGCGCGATCGCGGTCGCGCGTCTTCACTGCGCGGGCTGTGATACGCGATGGTGACCTTCACCGGGCCGGATCCACTGCGAGACCTCGGCTCGCGCTGGCTTTCGACCGCTTGCCGCCCGGAGGCAGCGTCAGCTCGGATCAGCTGCTGGCTGAACGCAGCACTGCACGAGAGCAGCATCATCGAGGAGAGAAGCAGGGTGCGCATGGCCGGAGAATAGCGGCGGCGGCATCGCGAGAACTGTCAGCTTCTTGCTCTCTCGAACCCGGTCGGAGCCTGATCCAAGCCGATGAGTGCAGGCGCTGTGTGCAGTGCCCGCACGCGGACACGTCAGCCGCATCGCGGCCGGCAATCATGGGACGCCTGGATTCAGTTTCGTCAGCGCGCGGAGAGAAGCAGGCCGCCAACACCCCCGACGGCCATGCCGATAACCACGCCCTTCGAGGACTCTGCAGTGGCAGACATGACCGGCGATGCCAAAGCCAAGGATAGTGCCGGCTTGGCCCGAGCGCGAAGGCGACCGCGTCGCCGTCTCTTGACGCCTCGTGATATCGCGCGCGATTGGCCTGTTGCCGCCGACGCTTCCGTCACGACGGAGCCGGCGCGCCTGCCTTCTCGCCTCGTCGGCCAGATTTATCGAGGCGCTCTCGATCATCGCCGGACGATGGCTCGCATCGCGCGAGCGTTGGCTGCGGGTGTGACCAATCCAGATTGATGCCGACGCCGTGGCGCCGGATGCCATCGACCATATCAGAAGGCCCGAAACAGGTTTTCATCATTGACACGTCCGTCTCTCCTTTGCCGTGGATGTGAAAACCAGCGCGGCTCCCGGCTCACAATGCCTTCCGTTGGCGCTCAGACGATGAGGACGCTGCTCGGGAGGTGGGAGGCCACTGGCTCGGCGCGACCAGCTACGGCCGGTGTCGGCCGATACGTAGAGGTTGCCCTTCCGATCGGCGAGCGCGACTGCCGAGCCGCGCGTGGCGATGCAGCCGGTGTCGACGATGCCGTCGCGTCCATGCGGGGCAGGCCGCCGCCGACGGCGACCAGCGAATCGTGTCCATCCACCCGTCGCCGGTAGATCGCGCCCTGCGCTGCGAAGTGGTCTACCGATGCGGACACGAAGGACGTCGTCGCCCGCAAACGCGACCGCGGAGCAATACGAGGCATGCGAGGCCCGCCTGTTCGACGTCCCATGTCACCCCACCGTCGCGGCTGGTGCAGAGCCCGATCGCGGCGGCGGCCATCACGACGCCTGAACGGTTCGGGTGCGCGCGAACCTCGTGGACGTCGCTCTCGACGTCGATGGTGGGCTGCCACGTTGCGCCGCCGTCGGTCGACCGAGGGACACCGCCGACGTGGACGTTGGCGAGGAGGACCGCGCCGTCCGGGGTTGCGGTGATCGAGCGGATCCCGAGCGGCGGTCCCACGCGCTGACCGTTGATGACTGCCGAGCCTGCATACCATGTCTCGCGCCCGGCGACCGCGTCGAAGCCGCGGAGTTGCTCGAGTGCTCCGTCCGCGCCGACGCGCAGAACGCGTGCATCGTCGGTCCCGACGTAGATGACGTCGCCAACCGCCACGCAGCACGCGAGATCCAACTCCGTAGTCGCGATCGTGCTCCACACGCCGTCCGGAGCGCGCCGGCGAAGTGAGCGTCCGTTGACAATCGCGAGAGCGCCGCCACCGTCCGTCGGGTGCGAGCGCTCTGACCGACTGATTGCGGAACTCTGTGTCCGTGGTCTCGCCGCCGACGACGAACACGCCGTCGTGCCACAGTAGCCTACAAGCACCGTTGAGAGGTCACGCCGGCATCCTTTCAGCGACCAGGTGCGACGATCGCAGCACATTGCTGAAAGTGTTGAAGGCCGACCACGAGGCCACGTTTCGCCTCAGAACGCGGCGCTTCCGATGCGAGTGCTCGCGCGTATAATTCGTGGCGCCAGTGCGCCTCGCTTCCGGCCCAGGTGTGCCGATTCTGCGCAAACGTGAGGTGTCAAAATGATCATCGCGTCTTCTCGGATCCGTCGCCGCCTTGCCGCCGCACTCGTTCTTGCCGCGGCTGCCGCAGTGACCGCGCGTGTGCTCGCCCAGCCGCCGGTCGCCCAGTCACAGATCGACGTCGACGCCAGACTCAAAGGCTTCGACGACTACATGGCGCAGGTGATGAAGGACTGGAACGCGCCCGGCATCGGCGTCGGGATTGTCGGAAGGACAAGCTCGTGTTCGCCAAGGGCTACGGCTTCCGCGACTACGGAAACAAAGCTCCCGTACACCCCGACGACGACGCAGCCGATCGCCTCCAACTCGAAGCTCTTCACAGCCGTCGCATCGGGGCTTGCTCGTCGAAGAGGGCAAGCTGCGCTGGGACGAGCCGATCAAGCGATTCGTTCCCGGCATCCGGTTCTACAACGACGAGCTCGACCGCTCCGTCACGATCCGCGACATGTTGTCGCATCGCACGGGCGTCACCCGGCACGACAGCATCTGGTACAAGTCCACGTTTACGCGACGCGAGCTCTGGGATCGCTCTGCGCTACCTCGAACCCGCCGCTCCGATTCGCACGACCTTCCTCTACAACAACTTGATGTATACGGCGGCAGGCCAGGTCATCGAGGAGTTGAGCGGGCTAGACCTGGGAGCAGTCTCGTCAAGCGCCGGATCTCGACCCGCTCGGAATGTCGCGCTCCACTCTGACGATCGAGGACAACATCAAGGGACCCGAACCGGCCGTGCCGTTCTCCGAGCGCCGCGACAGCTCGGAACTCTACCGGCAGCCGCACTTACACGGCGGAAGTCGCGATTGCGCCGGCCGGCGCGATTAACTCCAGCGTGCAGGACCTGTCCCGCTGGGTCATCGCGCTGCTCAACAGCGGTAGCGTCGATGGACAAGCAGGTCATCCCGAACGCGGCGATCACGGGAAACGATGTCGCCGTCGCTCGCGATGCCGAACGCCGCGCTCGAGAGCCGCGGATGGGGCAGAGAACCTGAACCAGCATCTACGGCATGGGCCGCTGGATTTCCTCGTACCGGGGTCACCTGCTGGCGCTCCACGGCGGCGACCTGCCTGGATTTCACTCGCAGGTCTCGATCATGCCCAACGACTCCATCGGCGTGATCGTGCTCGTCATCGGCGATCACGTGGCGCCCTTCTACAACGGGCTCACCTACGACATCTACGAGCGCCTGCTCGGGATGCCGCTCACGCCCTGGTCCGAGCGGCTCAACGGGATCCGGCTCAAGAACAAGGCGGCCGGGACGCAAGGCTCGTTCAGTGGCCAGCCGTTGGACAGGTGACCGGGCACGACGCCGTCGCATCCGCTCGACGACTACGTGGGCGAGTTCGAGCATGCCGCGTACGGCGTCGTCACGGTGGCGCGTCGCGACGCGGGACTGGCCTTCGAGTTCCACGGCATCAAGATGCCGCTCAGCCACTTCCACTACGACCGCTTCGACACGCCCGACGACGAACAGGACGGCAAGTTCTCGCTCAACTTCCGGACGAATCCGATGGGCGAAGTCGAGAGCGCGGATATCTCGCTGGACGAAGCCGCGGTGACGTTCACACGCCGCGTTCCCGCGGCGTTGACGACCGACGCGACGCTGAAGATGTACGCAGGAACCTACTCGTCCCCGTCTGGCGCGAAGGTCGAGGTGGCGTTCCAGCCCGGAAAGGGCCTGTCGATTCGAGGCGCCGGCGGTTTCGACCTCCAACCCTGGCGGCCGCATCAGTTCCGCGTCAAGGAATTCCCCGACGTCGGTCATCTCCTTCACGGTCGAGGACGGCAAAGTGCTCGCGATGCGGCAGCGCGATCCGAGCGGGAATTCGCCTTTCCTCGTCAGCAGGAAGTGCCGCGCGCAGTGGTGGGCGACGCTCTCATGAGATTGCGCCCGCCTCGCGCAACGCCGCGATTTCTTCGCTGTCGAACCCCGCCTCCGCGAGCACCTCGACGGTGTGCTCGCCGAGCCGGGGCGCGCGGCGCGACATCGTCGGGTGGCGTCGCGCTCATCTTGATCGGCGATCCGAGCGTGCCGAAGATGCCCGAGCGTCGGGTGCTCGGTTTCGACCACCATCTCGCGCGCGCTAGCACCTGCGGATCCGTCGAACACCTGCGCGTAGTCGCTGATCGGCCCGCACGGGATGTCGTTCTGCTCGAGCAGCGCACAGCCAGTGCCTGCGCGGCTGCCGTGACGGTGATCGCTTCGATGCGATCCGGCCAGCGCCTGCACGATGCCTGCACCCGTCTCGCGTTGTCGGCGAACGCGGCTCGTCGCTGGTCCACTCGCGATGGCCCAGAACGTCGGCACAGGCGCCGGAACAGCCGCTCGTTGGCGGCGCCTGAGCGTGATGTAGCCGTCGGCGCAGCGGATCGCCTGGTGCGGCGCGTTCATCCGGTGCGCCGAGCCGAGCGCCGGCGGGACGCCAGCGCCGGAGAAATACTCGGTCGCCTCCCACACCGACAGCGCGACGCCGGCGTCGACCAGCGACGTGTCGATCTGCTGGCCGGCCGCCGGTGCGATGACGATGCTCGAGCGCCGCCAGAATGCCGACGAGCGCGAACAGGCCGGCGCCGAGGTCGGTGACCGGAATGCCGGCCTTCGACCGGCGGTCCGCCGGCTTCGCCGGTGACCGACATGATGCCGGCCACGCCCTGCGCGATCAGATCGAACCCGCCCTTGCGCGCGCTGCAGGACCGGTCTGGCCGTAGCCGGAGATCGACGCGTAGATCAGCCGCGGGTTCGCGCGCCGACAGCGCGGCGTAGTCGAGGCCGAGCGCGCGTCATCACGCCCGGACGATAGTTCTCGATTAGGATGTCAGTCGATGCGCGCCAGCCGCGCGAACGACGTCGCGGCCCTGCGGCCGTTTTCAGGTTCGAGGACGATGCTGCGCTTGCCGCGGTTGACGGCGTTGAAGCCGGGCTGTCGTTGCCCGCCGCGCCCGGCATCTGCCGCGTCGAATCGCCGGCGGGCGGCTCGACCTTGATCGACGTCGGCGCCGAGGTCGGCGAGCATGCATCGCGCAGAACGGCCCGGCCATCACCTGCGTGACGTCGAGCACGCGGATGCCGTCGAGGGCAGCAGGGATTTGGTCATTTGGTCATTGGGTCATCTGATTATCTGGTTATTTGATGCCACACAATCTTCGACACCGACGGCGCCGATTGCGACGCTGACCTTCAACCGCCCGGAAGCGCGCAACGCGATGACGTGGAGATGTGCGAGGACGCTGGTCGCCGCCTGCGATCGGGTTGACTCGGACGACGCCATCCGCGTGCTCGTCTTCGCGGCGCCGGCGGCAAGGCGTTCGTCGCGGGCACCGACATCGCGCAGTTCCAGAACTTCAAGAACCGCGACGACGGCGTGAAGTACGAGGAGCGGCTCGATCGCGTGCTCGATCGACTCGAGCGAGTCACGAAACCGACGATCGCGCAGGTCGAAGGCGTCGCGGCCGGCGGCGGCTGCGCCATCGCGCTCACGTGCGACCTGCGCGGGTCGCCACGCCTGAAGCGTCGTTCGGGATCCCGATCGCTCGCACGCTCGGCAACTGCCTGTCGGCGCCAGCTACAGCCGGCTGCTCGACGTGATGGGCCCCGGCGCGGTGAAAGACATGCTCTTCACCGGCCGGCTGATCGGCGGCGCCGAAGCGCACTCGCTCGGCATCGTCAATCGCCTGGTGCCGGCCGGACGAGATCGACGCGACGCGTGCGCGCCCTTGCCGCCGAGATTGCGGCGAATGCGCCCGTTGACGCTGCGCGCGACAAAGGAAATGATCCGGCGTGTCCTCGCGAAGCGCCGGCTCGCGGCCGGCGCCGACGCGGACATGGTCGAGATGTGTTACACGAGCGCGGACTTCCGCGAAGGCGTGACGGCGTTCCTCGCCAAGCGAAAGCCTGTCTGGACAGGACTAGAAGTTAGAAGTGACAGAACTGACAAGTTAGAAGTGAGAGAATCTGAAATCTGAAACCGAAATCTGAACTCGAAGGAGCCGCCATGTCTGATGAGAAGAACGATCTGTCGCGGCGCGATTTCGTCGCGATGTCCGCTGGCCGCCGGTCTGGCGCGGCCGCGGCTCGGCGAAGCGCTCGTGTCCGGAGCTGCGCTGCCGGTCGAAGTGTCAACGTCGTCGAGTGAAAACGCCGGACGGCACGTGCGACGCGGTGTTCATCCATCCGGCGACGCGGCTCGCATCCGGGCGTGCTGATCTGGCCCGACGCGTTCGGCCTGCGTCCCGCGATGGTCGACATCGGCAAGCGGATCGCCGCGCGAAGGCTACTCGGTGCTGGTGCCCAATCCCTTCTACCGCATGACGCAAGGCGCCCGGCATCGACGATGAACGGCGTTCAGCTTCCAGAATCCAGGCCGACATGGCGAAGCTGCGGCCGCTGATGGCGTCGCATCAACGCGCCCGGCGCGGCCGAGAAGGATGCGGCGGCGTTCATCGCGTTCCTCGACGCGCAGAAGCAGGTGAACAAGGCGAAGAAGATCGGCACGCAGGGCTACTGCATGGGCGGCCCGCTCGTCGTGCAGGACAGCGGCGGCTGTGCCCAATCGCATCGGCGCCGGCGCGTCGTTCCACGGCGGCGGCCTCGTCACCGATCAGCCGACCAGCCCGCACCTGCTCGCGCCGAAGATGAAGGCGCGCATGCTACGTCGGCGTCGCCGTCGAACGACGACCAGCGGCAGCCGGACGCGAAGGACAAGCTGAAGGAGGCGTTCGCCGCGCGCGAAGGTGCCGGCCGAGATCGAGGTCTATCAGAGCCTGCACGGCTGGTGCGTGCCCGACATGCCGGCCGAGGCGAACAACCCGATCTACAACAAGCCGGACGCCGAGAAGGCGTGGTCGAAGCTCGTCGCGTTGTAGCAGATGGCGTTGTCGTGATAGCGTGGCACGGCCTGAAGCGCCGTAGCCTCACATCAGGATGCATACGGTCAGCGAAGCGCGGCACGGCCTGAAGGCCGTGTCCCACATCGGATGTCTCGGTTCGGTATGCGTGCAAGCAGGGGACGGCCGTTCAGGCCGTCCCTTTCATTTCATTCACCTGAACGTCTCCGCGGCGCCGCGGGCGGTGAAATCGACGGCGCGGTCGCCGACTGTTCCGGTCACGCGGTACTCGCCTCCGAGCTGCAGGAAAGTCATCGGCGAGCCTGGCGCGCGGCGGTCATCGACATCGCGCGTTCGCACCGTCCGATCGATCGTGAACACCAGCTCGAGGTCGAGCGCCTGGCCGCGCGCGCGCACGGTCACCTGCTGCGGCTACGCCGCGTTCGTCGCCGGTTTCCTCGAGCGAGACGCGTCGTGGAAAAACCGAGCGCTCCCTTCGCGCCGAGGACGCCGAGAAATCCGGGAACGCGATCCGGATCGGCCACATCCGGCGGCGGAACGATCCGGCCGTAGACGAACGACAGATCGCCGATCGGCGACCTGGCCCCATTGCCACCGCACGCCTTTCCAGAAACCCCAGTTGTGATCGTGATAGCCGGCGGCGTCGTGAAAACCACCGGCTCACTCTTCCGATCGTCAGCGTGCCGTTGATCCGTCCCGACAACACTGGGCGCCGTGTAACCGGTGATCCAGCCGCGCGCGCCGGTGATCGTGGCCGGCGGCAGCGACTGTCCAGGCGCCGCGTCGAGCGTCAGCGTGCCGGACGCTCCGGGCAGCGACAGGACAATCGTGATAGCGCGCGCCTTCGAGTCGCACATGGCTGCCCGCGATCTCGATGTCAGGCGCCGTGGCCAGCACTGTGCGCTTCGTCGACGACTTCCGCCCGCGGCATAGCTCGTCGTCTGGCCGTCGCGATCGAGCTGTAGACGCACGCCCGCCAGCCTTCGCCCGGGTTCCGATGCGGGCCCGACCATGAACGTGAGGTAGAACCGCAGGCTGCCGTCCGCGCTGCGGCCGTTGAAATACAGCCACTCGGCCCACGATGGAGCGAACTCGGGTCTGTCCGGAATGGGGTGGAATCGGTCCATCGCCTTCAGCACTGGCGCTGGTCCGGAGCCGACCATTCGCGCGTCGGCATCGGTGTCGTTCCAGCCGGACGCCTTCTCGATCTCGTGATTGCCGACGGCGCGGTCCGCGCCGGGAAGGCCTCCGGTCACTGCGACCGCCGTCGCGCGGCCATCCTTCAGCAAGTACAGCGACGCTTTCTTCGACGGCGCCACGCCGACGGTCTCGCGCGGCGATGTCCGGCGACGCCGAGGCACGCTCGCGATCAGAAAACGCGCGTTCTCGAGCGGACCGAAGCGGCCGCTGATCACCACGTCGCCGCCGCCCTCGAGCGCCGGCGAATGCGCCTGCTCGAGGATCACGTCGCCGACGCCCAGCAGCGCCGCCATCACCGCGATGCCGAATCCGAAGCCGCACGCGAGCACCGCCGTGCGCATCGGGACGCGTGGCCAACGACCGCAGCGCCAGCCGCAGGATCACGACGGTCACCACGCGTCCGCTCTTCATGCGTCAGGTGACGGCCGGCGCCGCGCGGCGACCGCCGGATTGTGGGTGACGACGACGATCGCGGTGCCGTCGGCGTGCACGCGATCGAACAGCGCGGCGATTTGCATGCCGGTCTCGTCGTCGAGCTCGCCGGTCGGCTCGTCGGCGAGCAGCAGGGCCGGCCGGTTTGCCAGCGCTCGACGCGATCGCCACGCGCTGCATCTCGCCGCCCGACAGCTGCGACGGGCGGTGATCGCGCGCGGTCCGCGAGCCCGACGTAGTCGAGCAGCTCGCGCGTCCGCGCGCGCCGCTCCGATTTCGTCGCGCCGGCTTCCGCCTGCGGCAGCTCGATGTTCTCCAGGCAGTGAGCATCGGCAGCAGAAAGAACCGCTGGAAGACGAAGCCGATTCGCGTCAGCCGGATGCGGCTGCGCTCCGACTCGGTGAGCGTGCGGACGTCGCGTCCCTCGAAGACCAGAGAACCGGTGCTCGGCTGATCGACGCAGCCGAGGATGTGCAGGAGCGTCGACTTGCCGCAGCCAGATGGTCCCGTGATCGCCACGTAGTCGCATCGCGTCGACTCGGATCGACACGTCGCCGAGCGCGGTGACGGTTCCGGCCGGCATCGCGAACGAGCGCGTCAGGCCGCGTCCCTTCGATGATCGGCGTGCCATGCCCGTCACGACAGAATCTCCCGGCGCAGCGTTGCGGCGATCGGCAGCCGCGTCGCCAGCCAGATCGGGATAGAGCGGCCGCCAGCATGCCGGTGACCGACAGCAGCGCGGCGTGCAGCACGACGCGTCCGCGGTTCGAAGACGAAGAAGTGCAGCCGCCCGGGCACGCCGGGCATCTGGCGCAGGATGCGATCGAGCACGACGGCCAGGAGCGCGCCGACCGGCAGCGCCGGCAGATCCGCCGACTCCCGACGAGCAGCGCCGACTCCCACAACAGGTTCGCGGCGATCCGCCGGCGCGGGAAACCGAGCGCGCGAAGCGCGGCCACTTCGCCGAGCCGCTGGTTCACGGACATGGTCAGCAGCGTGGCGATGAGCAGGAACGCAAATGCGAGCGTCATCGACGAGAGGACGGTGGAGATCTGCCGAAAGTAGCTGAACGCGTTCTGGTTGAACTGCTCCATCACCTGATCGTTCGAGAGAACGCGCAGATCGGGCCGCAGCCGCGCGATCGCCGCAGCGGTCGGCGGCGTCCGCCACCGGATTGGGTCGAGACGAGCACCATCTCCGCCACGCCATCGGCCGGCATGCCATGCGCCGCCGCAAATCCCTCCATGCGTCGTGGCCACCGTGTATTCGTCCGCGGCCTCGAACGCGAACTGCGCCGATGCCGGCCACGCGCGCGCGCGACCAGCGGGAGCGCGGACGCCGATCCGGAGACGAACGGCCGGAGCTTGCACCGTCGACCCGGGCTGAAGTGCCAGGCCGGCCGCGAGCCTGGGGACTGACGAGAAGCGCTGGAGGATCGCCGGGCGCCGGCTGCGACGGCAGCGACGATCCGCTGACGAGCGTCCAGATGCCGCCGGCGGCGACGTCGCTGGTGCCGACGAGGCGAGATCCAGCGTGCCTCGCGCCGGATCGGCCAGGCACGATCGCCAGCGCGCGTCTCCGATGCGGATCAGCGTGGCGCGCCGGACATCCGGGCAGGCGCGCGATGGCATCGGCAAGCGACGCCGCATCGGCGATCGGCGGCCGGTGCACCATCGACCCCTCCGCGGCGACGACCCGGATGTCGAAGCCGGCGCGTGTCGAGCAGATCGCGAAACGAGACGAGAGTCCGCGCGACAGCAGCAGCATGTCGAAGAGCAGCGCGCCGATCACCGTGACGCCAGCAACCGCGAGCACCGACCGGGCGGGGCTGCGCGCGATCGTCCGCCAGGCGAGTCCCCAGGCGGTCATCGGCCGACGAGCGCGAGGCACGTCGCGGCGTGAAGAAGGGCCCAGGATCCGACGAGGCCCGCCAGAATGCCCAGAGGCACCGAGACCGCAATCGACTGGAGCGCGATCGACCGCGTGACGCGGCACGAACACGAGCGCGGTGTCGTAGCGCCACTGGAAGAACCGGTTCACGCGCGCCCTGCGTGGCGATGGCCAGCAGGATGCCGAAGACTGGCGCCGGCCGATGGCGATGAGCAGTCCCTCGGCGAGCACCTCGATCAGAATCGATCGCTGCGGAGATGCCGATCAGCCGGATGATGCCGATCGTTTCACGCCGCTCCTCGGCGCGCATCACCATCAGCGCCAGCAGAAAGGCGGTGCTGCCCAGGACCGTCACGGTCGCGACGGCGACGTGAAAACGCTCGAGCACGGCGAACGGATCCGACCCGTCTCTCGCGCGAACGGTCGGGCGGACGAACACTCCAGGGCGCGTGACGCCACCGCGGCCGCATAGCGCTTCGGCGTCCTGCGGGTTCGCCAGCCGCACGTTGATCGCGGTGAGCGAGTCGGAGGACGCCGGATCCGCCGGCGTCCGCCGTCATCGCGACCAGATCAGGAAGGTGCATGCGTGCGCCTCGAATCGTCGGGCGGTGAAGCGCAGCGGATCGGGTGTCGGCTCGTACGTCCCGCCGACCTGGAAGCGTCGAGCGCCCGAGCCGCTCGGCGTCGAGCGCGAGCGTGACGATGTCTCCCGCGCGTAGATGCTCGCGCTCGGCGAGCTGGCGCGAAATGAGGACAGGGGAAGCTCGCTGGAGGCCGGCGTCGTCGCGACAGGAACCGCCGCTGCAATCAGGAACGCCGCCGCAAACGCCTGAATGCGGACGCAGCTCAGACGGGGCACCGCTCGATTATTGGGCAAACCGGCGCGTGCGGCAACCGGCAGGGGCGCGCGCGACGGCGGACACGTGAATGCGCCCGAGCGTCGTGCTCTAAATCACCGGAGGATTCGATGAGACGCACCATTCTGCTGATGCTGCTGACCGCGGGCGCTGCCACGATTGCCGTCGCGCAGAGCGAGAAGCTCGACTACGCAGATGCTCGGCAGCATCCGTGACGAGGGGATTGAACCGCTCGCAGGTCGATGGATCACGTCTCGTGGCTCAGCGATGTCTACGGCCCGCGCCTTCACCGGATCGCCCGGGATCCAGCAGGCGAGCGAGTGGACGATGAAGAAGTTCCGCGAGTGGGGGCTGTCCAACGTTCACCAGGAACGCTGGGCGCTTCGGCAAGGGATGGTCGCTCGTCCGCTTCACCGCGCACCTGGTCGAGCCGCAAATCCAGCCGCTCATCGGCTTCCCGCAGGAATGGTCGTCCGGCACCAAAGGTCCCGTCACCGCCGACGTGGTTCGCGTGCAGATCGCGAACGAGGCCGACTTCGCGAGGTATCGCGGCAAGCTCGCGGGCAAGATCGTCCTCGCGCAGTCGGCGCGGCGCGTGCGGATGCTCGAAGGCCCCGATCATCCTGCGCATGACCGAGAAGGACATCGCGGAGGCCGAGACGACGCCGGTGCCCGCGCCGCCGGACGGCGGCGGCCGCGGCAGCGCGGCAGCAGTGTTTCGGCAGAAGGTCAGCCGACTTCTACGTGCAGGAAGGCGTCGTGGCCGTGTTCGATCGCGGCAGCGACAGCGACATGGCGGCCGGCGGCAGCGACCTCATCGTGGCAGCAGCAGCATCCCGATGGCGGCACGATCTTCCCGAACGGCGCCAGCCCGCGCGACGACAAGGCCGGCAAGAGCGTGCCGGTCATCGCGCTCGCCGTCGAGCACTACAACCGCATGATCCGCGTGCTCGACAAGAATGTGCCGGTGAAGGTCGAGCTCAACGTCGAGACGAAGTTCTACGACGAGAGCGGCCCAACGGCTTCAACACCATCGCCGACATTCCGGGTACCCGACCTGGCGTCGGAGATCGTTCTGCTCGGCGCTCACTTCGACTCGCACCCCTATGCCACCGGCGCCACCGACAACGCGACCGGCAGCGGCGCGATGATGGAAGCGGTGCGGATTCTGAAGGCGGTCGGCGCCAAGCCGCGTCGAACGATCCGCGTCGGCGTTGTGGGGCGGGGAGGAGCAGGGGCTGCTCGGCTCTCGTGCCTACGTCCGCGAACATCGTCGCCGACGTCGACACGATGGCGCTGAAGCCCGAGCACGCGAAGCTGTCGGCGGTAGTTCAACTCGGACAACGGCAGCGGAAAGATTCGCGGCGTCTGGCTGCAGGGCAACATGGCGGTGCGGCCGATCTTCGAGGCGTGGATGGCGCCGCTTCACGATCTGGGCGTCACGACCATCGGACCGCGGTCGGTCGTGTCAACGGATCACGTGTCGTTCGACAACGCCGGCATCCCGGCGTTCCAGTTCATGGTCGATCGGCTCGAGTACAGCTCGCGCACGCATCATTCGACGATGGACACCGTTCGATCGCGTCCAGCGCGACGACATGGTGCAGCAGGCGACGGTCGATCGCCGTGTTCGCCTACGACGCGGCGATGCGAGACGAGAAGCTGCCGCGCAAGGCTCTTCCGGCACCGCAGAAGGGACGCGGATCGACCGAACAGCCGTAGCGCCGGTCTCACGAAACATCTCGCCACTGAGACACGGAGACACAGAGATTTCTAACCACAGGGTCACAGGGTTACCGAGATCCTGAGCGCACGCACCGACGCCAACGCGTCGCATCGGCCGGCATCGCCGGACCGACCACACGCGTCTCGAAGAACGGTGGAAACGCAAGCAGGTTTCGATTCTTGCGCTGGCCCGTCTACAGAGTTTTCGACTCCGATGCAGTGCAGGCCTTCAGGCGCTGCCCGACGGCGGACCTAAAGGTCCGCACTACACCAAAATCGAAACGCGCTAAAGGACAGGTGCGCGCGTCGCCGGGGCCGGACACGCGGGTCCGCCCCTACAACCTTGCTCTAAGTAGTTGCAGGCTTGCCGGACTCGTCGAATGGGCACTTCAGGGTGCATCGTCGGCGCGAGCAGGGCGCCGAGCAGCAGGAAGCCGAGCGAGTCCGGCGAACGGAAGCTGCCAGTTGCCGGTCGCGTCGATGATGTAGCCGAAGGCGATCGGCGAGAGGATCGCCGCGAGCGCCGAGCCGGTGTTCATCATTCCCGCGGCCGGTGCCGGAGAACTTGCCGCGCGATGTCCATCGGAATCGACCACATCGGTCCGATGACGAACTCCGCGCAGAAGAACGCGGCGCCGAGCGCCACGATGATCGCCACGAGGTCGTGCGTCAGGAAGACCGGCACGAGGCACACGAACGATCCGAGAAAACCCGAACATCACGACGTTGCGCCGGGCCTTCTGCAGACATCGCCGGTGCGATGGAGGATGCGGTCGCTGACCTCGCCGCCGAGGTAGTCGCCGACGACGCCGGCGAAGAAGACCGCTGACGTGAAACAGCGCCGACTTGCTGAGGTCGAATTTGTATTCGTGGAGGAAGTATTTCGGCAGCCACGTCAGGTAGAGCCAGAGCGTCCAGCCGTAACAGAAATAGACGATCGTCACCGGCGCCATCCGTCTGCGACAGCCGGCCCCACGGGACGCTCGGCCGAACGACCGTCGGCGCGCAGCCGTGATTCGGCAGCCGTGTCGAGCTCCACGTGCGTGATCGCCGGGTGTTCGGCCGGCACGTCGCGGAAGTACTCACGCCAGGTCACGACCCAGACCAGGCTGCAGCAGCCCAGCGCGATGAACGACCCGCGCCACGCGACGATCGCAATCAGCCAGGCGACGATCGGCGGCGTGATGGCGTTGCCCAGGCGCGCGAAGGCGTGCGTGAGCCCCTGCGCGAAGCCGCGCCGGCCGACCGGCGTCCAGCTTCTGCATCGCGCGCGTCGCGACCGGGAACGTCGCGCCTTCGCCGATTCCGACGAGCAGCACGGCAGACGAACAGCGACGTCGAGCCCGCCGGCGAAGCCGGTCAGGATCGTGGCGCTGCGCCCAGATCAGCGCCGCACAGGAACAGCGTCCGCCGCGGTCCGAAGCGATCGCCGATCCAGCCGCCGAAGATCTGGAACAACAGGTACGGATAGCCGAACGCCGACTGCAGGAACCCGCAGCTGGGTGTTCGTGAGAGGCGAACTCGCGCTGAATGGAGTCGCGCGGCCGGTCGAGATGTTGACGCGGTCGACGTAAGTGATCAGGTACATCACGCACAGCAGGCCCAGGACGACAGTGGTCGGCTTCGGCCGCCTGATTGGGGACATTCGAGACGCTATAGACTACATCAATGAAATTCTGGATCACTGGCAGATACCGGCGTGTTCGTCTCGGAGCTGTGCCTGGGCGCCATGACCTTCGGCGGCCGCGGACAGATGTGGGAGGTGATCGGCGGCCTCGATCAGGCGGCCGTCGATGCCATCGTGCATCGCGCGCTCGACGGCGGCATCAACTTCATCGACACGGCCGACGTCTACTCGGCGGGCGAGTCGGAAGTGATGGTGGGAAAGGCGATCGAAGGCCGGCGCCACGACGTCGTGCTCGCCACCAAGGTGCGCGGCCGGATCGGCCCGGACCGAACCAGGTCGGCCTCTCGCGCCTCCACATCGTCAACAGCGTCGAAGCCAGCCTCAAGCGGCTCAACACCGACTACATCGACCTCTACCAGATTCATCGCTTCGATCCGCTCACGAACGTCGAGGACACGCTGCGCGCGATGGACGATCTCGTTCGCGCCGGCAAGAGTCCGCTACATCGGCTGCTCGAACCTGCCTGCCTGGTTCCTGATGAAGTCGCTGGCGGTCTCGCGCGAGCAGCGAATCGAGCGCTTCGAGTGCACGCAGTCGTGATCATTCGCTGGCCGGACGCGATCTCGAGCGCGAAACGATTCCGCTGCTGAAGGATCAGGGTCTCGGCCTGCTCGTCTGGAGCCCGCTGGCCGGCGGTTTCCTGTCCGGCAAGTTCACGCGCGACAGCGGCGACGACACCGCGCGCCGGGCGAAGTTCGACTTCCCGCCGGTGAACAAGGAGAAGGGATTCGGCATCCTCGACGCGCTCATTCCGATCGCCAAGGCGCACGGTGCTACGGTTCCACAGGTGGCCCTCGCCTGGATCCTTGCAAATACCGCGGTGACGAGCGTCATCATCGGCGCGAGGAAAATCGCGCAGCTGGACGACAACCTGAAGGCCGTCGACGTGACGTTGACCGCCGACGACATGAAGGCGCTCGACGAGGCCAGCAAGCTGACGGTCAGTACCCGGCGTGGATGGATTCGCTCGGATCGGATCGCCGGCCCGGCGAGCGTCGAGTACTCAACGCGGGTCCAGTCCCAGCCGTCCCCGTTCGATGTAGTGCGGACCTTCAGGTCCGCCGTGTGTGTGAGCAGGCCTGAAGGCCTGCACTACACCGAAAAATGTCGCTTACACGCGGGTCAGCAACGACTGCAGCAGCTGCGCCGGGTGCAGCGCTTCGACGCCGGTGAAGTGTTTGACCTGCTCCCGGCACGACGTGCCCGGCGCGACGAGCACGCTGCCAGGACTCATCGCCCGCGCGGCCGGCAGCAGCTTGCGCTCACCGATCTGCCGAGAGACTTCGTAGTGCTCCCGGGCGTATCCAAAGGATCCGCCATCCCGCAGCACCCGGCGTCGAGATCGACGATCGTCGATCCGGGAATGCGTGCGAGCAGCGCGCGCGCGCGGAGGCATCAACCCCATCGCCTTCTGATGGCAGTGACCGTGCAGCAGCACGGACGGCGGTCCGTTTTCAGATCGAGACGCAGGCGCCCGGCCTTCCACTCCTGCTCGACGTACTCCTCGAACAGCACGCACGCGTCGCCGACGATCCGCGCCCTGCGCTGCGCGTCTCCGCGCAGCAGATCCGGGGCGTCCTCACGGACCGCCGACAGGCAACTGGGCTCCAGGAACACGATCCGCTCGCCTTGCGCGGCGGCGGCAAACAAGCGCGTCGACGTTCGCCGCGGCGGCGGCACGCGCCTGTTCGAGCAGTCCCTGTGAGATCAACGGCCGCCCGCAGCAGCCGTGGGCCGCGAGCCGAGGGGCACGCCTCCGCTCTCGAGGACGTCGGCGGCGGCCAGGCCAATCTCCGGGTGGTTGTGGTTGGTGAACGTGTCGTTGAACAGGATCGACAGACGGAATGGCTGAGGGCTGATGGCTGATGGCTGATGACGGATGGCTGATGGATCGCGCGCGTCGAAACGGCGAGCGAAGGTGTCGCTCGCGAATGTCGGTGGCGTCCTGCGGCGATCGATACCGAGCAGCCGCTCGTTGACCCATTTTCCGACACTGCTGCCAGCAACCGCAGTTCGCGATCGGCGCGAAGCGGCTGCCCCATTCCGACAACGCGCGGACATTGCCGATAACACGCGTCTTCAGCGGCATCCCGTTGCGCTTCCAGTAACCGGCAAGGAACTCGCTCTTGAAGCGGCCGACGTCGACGCCGACGGGGCATTCGGCCTTGCACGCGCGGCACTCGAGGCACAAGTCGAGCACGTCGTGCACGTCGTGATCGCTCAGCCCGGCGCCGCCCAGCGTGCCTGCCATCGCCAGCCGCAGCGTGTTCGCCCGCCCGCGCGTGGAGTGCTTCTCCTCCCTTGTCGCCATGTACGACGGGCACATCGTCCCCTCGAGCGTCTTGCGGCAGACGCCCAGGCCGCTGCACATCTCGACGCCGCGGCCCAGGCCGCCGTGCTCCGTGTAGTCGAAGAAGGTGGCGGGGTTCGGTGTTTCGTAGCCGGCGCCGTAGCGGAGGTTCGACGTCAGCGGCGGCGTGTCGACGATCTTGCCAGGGTTGAAAAGGCCGGCAGGGTCGAAGGTGCGCTTCACCGTGCGGAACGCTTCGTAGAGCACGGGGCCGAACATCTTCTCGGTGAACGCCCCGCGAACCAGGCCGTCGCCGTGCTCGCCCGACAGCGCGCCGCCGAATTCGAGCACGAGATCGGCGATCGCGTTTGCGATCGACTCGAACTTCTTCACGCCGTCGGCGGTCTTGAGATTCACCACCGGCCGCACGTGCAGGCACCCGACCGAGGCGTGCGCGTAGACGCCGGCCACGGTGTCGTGGTCGCGGACGATGTGCAGGAACCGTTCGATGTAGTCGCGGAGCTTTTCAGGCGCGACCGCCGTGTCCTCCACGAACGACAGCGATTTGTCGTCGCCCTTCATCGCCATCGACAGCCCGAGCGACGCTTCGCGGAAGCTCCAGATGCGCGCCTGGTCGGCCGGCGCGATCGCGCGCGTTCCAGCGGCAGCGGTGCGCCGACGCTTCGAGATCGCGCTCGAGCGCGTCGATCCGCGGTCAGCAGATCCTCGGTGCGATCGCCGTAGAGCTCGACGCACAGGAGCGCTCCGGGATCGCCGAGCAGGATGCTTCGCCGAAGGTTGTCGAGGAGAGGGCTCTCCTTCGCGTGGTCGAGAATGAAGCGGTCCATCACTTCGACCGCCGAGGGTCCGTGGCGAAGGACGAGCGGCGTCGCTCCGAGCGCGTCGAGCAGTTCCTCGAACTCGATCGTGAGCACGGCCTTCGCGGCCGGCAGCGGCACCAGATTGATCTTCGCGGAGACGACGAGCCCGAGCGTTCCCTCGGAGCCGACGATGACTTTGGACAGGTTGAATGGCCTGGCGGGATCGATGAACTCGTCGAGGTTGCTAGCCGCCGACCCGCCGCAGTACCTTCGGAAAGCGGCGGTCGATCTCGTCGCGCCGCATCGGCGCGACCTCGCGAACCGTCCGGTAGCAGGAGGCCTCGAGCGTGGCGCCGGTGCACGCGGCGTCCAGCTCGGGTCCGCTCAAGCGGCCGGAAGTGCGCCAGTCGAACCGTCCGCGAGCACGACGTCCAGCTCGAGCACGTGATCGATGGTCTTGCCGTAGAGCACCGAGCGGGCGCCGCTGGAGTTGTTCGCGATCATGCCGCCGACGGTCGCGCGGCTCGCGGTCGAGATGTCGGGCGCAAAGCGCAGGCCGTGCGGCCTGAGGCTGCGCGTTCAGCTCGTCGAGCACGACGCCCGGCTCGATCGCGGCCCACCGCTCCGTCGACGTTCACCTCGAGGACGACGGTTGAGGTATTTCGAGGTGTCGATCAGCACGCCTGCCCCGATGGCCTGGCCGGCCTGCGACGTGCCGCCGCCCCTGGCCGTGATCGACACGCCATGGCGCGCGGCGATCGTCACCGCATGCACGACGTCCTCTCGCGTGCGCGGAATCACGACACCGAGCAGGTTGAATCTGGTACACGCTGGCGTCAGTGGAGTACAGCGCGCGCGACACCGTATCGAAGCGGACTTCGCCGGAGATGTGTCGTTCGAGATCGGCGCGAAGCGCATCGTGAGACATGTTGGGTGTTATCCGCGACTGACGCGGGTTCGATGTGAGTGCGGACCTTCAGGTCCGCCGTGTGGATGCAGGCCTGAAGGCCTGCACTACACCGGAACGGACGTCCGGTGCCGGACGTTCGTGTGTTCAATCCGCGTGATCCGCGTAATCCGCGGATGATACTTACTCGGTAGGCCGCAGGATGACGTAGGTGGGAAGGCCGGCGGCGCTGAAACGCTGCATGACGGTCTTGGCCGGCGGCTGGTCCGGGTCTTCCGCCTGATACTTGATGCGGATGTAGCCGGACAGCGCCTTCTGGACATCCGCGTTCTCGAGCGTCGTCTTGTCCATGGTCAGGCAGTTCTTGCACCAGGTGGCCCACATGTCGATGAGGACCGGCTTCTGCTCGCGTTGCGCGACGTCGAGTCCCTCGGCCAGCGATGCGTGCCAGCCGGCCTTCAGCTGATCCTGGACGCTCGAGGCGACTGCGGCCGGATCGACCCAGCGGTTCGCGAAAATCGAGTACGCCTCGTAGCCGTAGTAGGCGGCCGTGGCCAGGATGAAGACGCCGAACGCCTGCTTCACCCGAACCATCCACATGCCGGGCTTCGGAAGCGCCGCCAGCCCCGCGCCCGCGATGGGCCAGGGATCGCCATGCCGAGGCCGAGGCAGAAGGGCAGCGCGAGGGCGATCTTCGTTCCGGTCGCGTAGAGATTGCTCGAGAACAGCACCACCTGAATGACGACCGGCGCCACGCAGGCGCCGGCGCAGCAGCGCGGCGACGCCCCCATGCTGAAGGCGAGCGCGAAGCTGCCGCGGCTCGATGCCGGTGCCGAGATTTCCCGCGTAAGCTCGAGAAGTCGATCAGGAGCACGTCGAACATCGCGAGGGCGAGGACGACGAACAGGATGGCGATGCCGAGGTTGAACCAGGGCGACGAATTGATGGTCCCGAACGTGCCCGCGGTGAGGATGACGACGAGGCCGATCGCGCCGTACACGAGCGCCATCGCGACGCCGTACGCCGATCCGAGCATGAACCCGCGTCCGCGCGAGCCTGCCTGCGCGCCGGCGCCGATGATGGCGAGGTTGATGGGAATCATCGGCAGCACGCACGGCGTCAGGTTCAAGGCGAGCCCGCCGACGAGCACGAGCAGCAGGATCATCAGCGGCCCGCGGCCTTCGAACATCCCGCGCTCTTTCACGCCGTTCTCGGCGTTGTGGACGAAGCGCAGGAACTCGTCCGCGTTCAGGTAGCCGCCGTTCATGCCGAGCGCGGTGAAGCTGTCCAACTTCGCGATGCCATCGCCGGAGGACGCCGCAGGCTTCGCGGCTGCTCCAGCGCCGCCCGGCCGCGCGATCACGGCGCCCGGCGCTTTCGCCTTTGCCGAACGCGATGCTCGCAGAAGATCGGATCGGATTATGCCCAGCGGCGGCCTTGGCGCCAGTGCCGACTTCGAGCGGCCACTCTCCATCGAAGGTGGACGGCGCATAGCAAAGGTTCGCGTCGCAGGCCTGATAGCGCAGGTGGAATGGGCACGGTGGTCATGCCGGACTTCCGCACCTTGGGCGACCGCGAGCTGCACGCCGATTCCGAACGTCTGCTCAAACACCGCGAAGGCTGATCCCTGACCGATCTGCTTCAGATCGGTTGACGGCGAAACACCACCTCTTTCACGGTGATGTCGGCCGGCGCGTCGATGGTGAGCTCGGTCGGAATCAGCAGCGGATCGCGCGGCTTGTTGGATTGCGTGTGAAGCCCTTCGGGCAGCGCCAGCAGCGCAGGGCCACGCGCGCTGTTTCGCCGGCGCGAACGCCAGGCCGCTCGGTAAGCGCGACAACTTCTGCTTTGGGCCGGCGGATCTGCGCACTCGCGGCTGCGCCGGAAACAGAGAGACGGACGCAGAGGAAACAAGAGGGACAGCATGACCGTGCACCCTTGGCCTCGCCCCTTTGTGTCCTTGTCATTAGAACCTGACCGGCGTGAGAGGATCGCCCCCGCAGGCAACGGCAGCGCAGTGGGATCGACGTTGCCTTTGACCGGCGGCAGATCCTGATACATGAAATCCCACTTCCACCGCTCGGACGGGTTCGACGCCTGCAGCCAGCTGCGCGCTTCGAGCGGCCGGTTGAACGCCAGCTGCGTCAGTCCCTGCAGCCCCGTCACGTCCGGGAAGCGCGCGCGTGATGTCGGTCCGAACCTCGGCGTCGCTCTGGTACCACGAACGGCACGCCGAGCGCGGCGGACAGATTCACGAGAATCTGCCAGTCCTCGCGCGCCTCTCCCGGCAGCGGAATCGCGCGCGACGTGCCCTGCAGCCGGCCGGTCTGATTCGTATACGACGCTTCCTTCTCGACGTACGATGCACCCGGCAGCACGAAATCGGCGGCCCGGGCCAGATCGGTCATCAGCACGCCCTGGACGATCAGCAGGCCAATCGCGCCGCTCTTGCGTGCCTCGACGATCCACGCGGTGTCGCCGATGGATCCCTCCGGTCCCGGATCGAAGACATGCAGCGCAGCCACCCGTCCGGCCTCGACCGCCTGGCGTAGCGCGGGAGATGTCCGCCTCATGCACGTCGTCTCCGAGTGCCCCCGCGGTAAGGCCGAGCATGCGGGCGCCGTTCACGTTCGGCGCGTCGACGGGCGGCACCTTGAACCTCGTCGCGGCAGGTTGAGGCTTCTCGCGATGACGCCAGGTCACGCTGATCGCATGCGGGCCGTCCTCGCCCAGCAACTCTTCGGTCAGGCGTTTGAAGAGGAACAGTTCTTCATGGGACGCGTGCGCCGACAGCGGGAAGCGAATCCCCTCGCCCCTGGTCGCCGCGCCGGCGGCGCAAGCCGGTCCGACAGCTTCGCGGTCGCGTCGTGCCACGTGGCCGGCTCCTGCAGGTTCTCCGCGGTCCTCACCAGCGGCTTCACGATCCGGTCGTCGCCTTCGATCCAGTGATACTCGAAGCGGCCGATGTCGCACATCCAGTAGCCGTTGACGTCGGGGTTGAAGCGCGGCGTGAACCGGATGAGCCGCGATCCTTCGCCCACTCCGGCTTCGCCTTGATCCACGCGGTGACGTTGCAGCCCTTCGCAGCACTGCGTGCAGATGGTGTCCGCGGCAGTTCGGGTTGTCCCACGGCCGCGACTTGAAGCGGTAGTCGCGCGTCGTGATGGCGCCGACCGGGCAGACGTCCATCAGGTTGCCCGAGAGGAGCGAGTGCACGCCTTCTTCCTGGAACGTCGCGATCTCGCTGCCGTAGCCGCGGTCGATGATGTTGATCTGCGCGTCGCCGTCGATCGTCGCGCATGAAGCGGACGCACCGCGTGCAGAGAATGCAGCGGTTGCGGTTCAGCATCAGCGTCGGTCCGAAGTCGACGTCGGCCTTGACGCCCTCGCCGTCGAACTCGCGGCGCGGAAACTCCATCCGGCTCTGCTCGGGCCCGAACGATACGAGAAATCCTGCAGCGGACACTCGCCGCCCTTGTCGCACACCGGGCAGTCGAGCGGGTGGTTGATCGAGCAGGAACTCGAAGACGCCGGCGCGCGCCGTCGACGACTTCCGGCGTCCGCGTGCGACACCACCATGCCGTCGGTGCAGACCGTCGAGCACGACGTCTGCAGCTTCGGCATCTTCTCGATCTTGACGATGCAGACGCGGCAGGAGCCGTCGATGCTGATGCCCGGGTGATAGCAGTAGTAGGGAACCGGAGATCCCGCTCTCGATGGCGGCCTGCAGGACGGTCTTGCCCTTCTCGACGGTCACCTGCCGGCCGTCAATCGTCAGCGTCACGGACTCCATAAGCCACCAGATCATATCAAGATCAGGCGGCCGGGATTGGAAGGACTCCAGGGCTGGGCTTAGGCCTACCAGCGCTCGATGTCGAGAACCGGACCGCCGCTCCGACTTACCCACGAAGCGGGCGAGATGGCCTCGCCCGACATCGAAGGGAGCCGTGATGGCGACAATTACGCCGTTCCTGTGGTTCGACACGCAAGCCGAGGAGGCGATGCAGTTCTACGCGTCGGTCTTCAAGAACTCGAAGATCATCTCCGTGAATCGCGCACAAGGCGCAGGGTCATGTCCGTGACCTTCGAGCTCGAAGGCCAGCGGCTGATGTGCGCTCAACGCCGGTCCCCAGTTCACGTTCACCGAGGCGATTTCGATGTTCGTGGGATGCGAAACCCAGCAGGAGATCGATCAGATCTGTGGAGCGGCTGATCGCCGGCGGCGGCACGCCGAGCCGCTGCGGCTGGCTGAAGGACAAGTTCGGGCTGTCCTGGCAGATCGTGCCGAACTCGCTGGGGCAGATGCTGGCGCGCGCCCGATCCCGCCAGGGCGACCACGGACGCTGAACGCCATGCTGGGCATGGAAAAACTCGACTCTGAATCGGCTGCGTGCGGCGTGCTGACGGAGAGTCTGGCGAGGTAGGCTTCGTCACCGGGTCCATGCCGCTGCGTTGCGATGGCGGCCGCCGCGGCCGGCGACGCGAAACGCCATCAGCGCGCGGGCTCCGGCCGGGTTGGTGAATTGCGCCCTGCGCCGCGGAGAACACGGTGACCCGCTGCACCTCGGCCGGCAGCGGTCCCACGACGTCGACGCCGGCGAGACGGGCCTGAGCTCGCTGATCTGCTGGAATCCGATCTCCGCCTCTCCGCGCGCGACGACCGCGGCGACCGGCTCGCTCTCGACCGGCGGCTCTTGGCGCGCATCTCTGCGGCGATGCCCAGACGCTCGAACAGTTCGGTGGAGATGTACACGCCGCTCACGCTCGCAGGATACGCGACCGACGCGGCCTTCAACAACGTGCGCTTGAGCGCGTCGACCGAGCCGATGTCCGGGCTTCGGAGTTCCGGCGCGAACTGGCGATGCCGATGCTCGACCGCGCGAGGTCCACACGGCTTCCCTGGCAGCGTGGCCGGCTTTCGCCAGGCCGTCGATGCCGGCAGCCGGCCATGATCACCACGTCCGCGCGCTCTCCACGTTGAAGACGATCGGGAATCGAGTCGGCTGCTCCCGCAACCGAGCCGCCCGAGACGATGGTCAGCGTGGAACCGGACGCGCGCTCGAACGCCGGCGTCAACTCCCGCAGCGCCGCCGACATCGCGCCCGAGGTCATCACCTTGATCTCGTCCGCCTGCGCGGCGGCCGCCGTCAGCAGGACGAGGACGGCAACACGCGCGACGGAACGCAGAGCGCGCAAGCGGTTGTGCATAAACCCCGTCCTCCGTTATCCGCGGATGATCGCGCACCTGCCGCTTGACGGGCCACCAGAGACACACGAGACACAGAGAGTGCGAACGCGTCGCCACGCCGCGTTCGCGGCAGCGCCTGAAGCACACGACGAGAACACAAGCGCGTCGCACGTTTACTCCGCGCTTGCGTTGTCGTGGTCCTTCGGAGATCGCACGGTCCGGCCGGCGATGCCGGCGCACGATCGCCGACGCCGTTGGGATCTGCAGCGTGCGCTCCGGATCTCGGCGACCCCGTGGCTCTGTGGTGAAAAACCTCTGTGTCTCCGTGTCTCCGTGGCTGGAATTTTCGTGAGCGCCAAAAACTCCGCGGCACGTTCAGCTGCCCTTGACGATCTCCGCCACCATCCCATCGTCCTTGCTGATCTCGACGCCGCGGAGGAGCCCGCGAGCGGCACGCGGCGCTCGACCGCCTGCTCGGTGACCGGAATCAGCACGTCGACCGGCTTTCGATCGGCATACTGCAGCGTCACCGTGACGGGCACGTCGAATACCTCGCCGATCTGCTCGACGCGCAACGACGACGTCGGTGCCCTCGAGACGGTAGCCGACCCTCACCCTCGGGATCGTCGAACCGAAGATCCACTGCTGGAAGAAGCGGTTCAGTGTCTTGCCGCTTTCCTTTTCCATGGCCACGCGAAGATCGTCGGTGCCGACTTTGCGGAAGCGCGACTCGCGATAGAAGCGCCGCAGACCGCGGAAGAATTCGTCGTCGCCGACGAGGCGCCGGAGCATGTGCAGCACCGCGGCGCCCTTGTTGTAGACCAGCGCGCGGAACACGCGGCTCTCGCCGCGGATGTGGCCGAGACGATACCCGAGGGAGATCGGGTCCCTGATCGCTCGAGTCGATGCTCCACTTGCGCAGCTGCTTCAGCATCGAGACGAACGTGTCCTCGCCTTTCTGGTGCTGCGCGTACAGCGCGGCGAAGTACTGCGCGAAGCCCTCGCTGAGCCACTGCTCGTGGTAGTTGCGCCAGCCGACCGCCTGTCCCCACCACTGATGGGCGAGCTCGTGCGCGAGGAAGAAATCGGGATAGTTGCTGAACGCCGCCGGATCGTTTCGCCAGACGAGCGGCGAGCTCGGCAGCGGCTGGTTGAGCATCGCGAAATAGCCCGGGCTGTGTCCGCCCGGCAGATCGCTTTCGACGACGGCGACGGTGAAGCTCGAATACGGAGAGTCGCCGATCGATCGATTCGTAGAACAGCGCGATGTCGGCCGCGCGGTCGGCCGACTTCGCGTCCGCGCTGCACCTGCACGCGGGTTGGCTTCGACCGACAGGTTCAGGCTTCGGTACGTCTTGCCGGCGATGCCGGACTGTTCCTCGCCGCTGAAGCCAATCGTTGCGGTCTCGGCGCGCGAGAACCGGCTCAGGAGGAACGCGAGATACCGCAGCGGCTGCGAGGCGGTGAACAGGTAGATCTTCCGGTTCTGCGCCGGATCCTTCGCCGAAAGGATCGCCGGAAATCGGCTTCGAGCTCACCGCTGGCGACGCAGTCCACCGCCGGCGGGACTGAAATGCGGATGCGGGCGGTGGCGTAGTCGGTGACCGCAGCCTGCGGATACCAGAAGCTGCGGCTGCTGTAGAGCGCGCTCGGCTCGGCGCGTGATGAGCATCGGCTGATCGTCGCTCCGCGCCTCGCTGGCCCGGTTCGAGCAGCGCGAGCGTTTCGCGGTCGGGTGTCTGCGGCTCGAGGCGTCCGCGCATAGGTGATCGTCAGCGATCAGCTCGCTGTCGCGCGCCGAGCGGCGTCGGCAGGTTCACGACCAGCGTGTTCTGGTTCTTCACGCGGATCGCCGAACAGCCGGCCGTACTGGTAGCTGACGATCGACTGGACGACCAGCGGGTCGGCCAGCCTGAAGGTCAGCGTGCCGAGCACGACAGATCGCGACCTTGAGGCGGATCTGGCGCGCGCCCGTCGATCCACTGGCGATCGGGCGTCGCCGCGACGTCGATGTCGTAGTCGAGGATGTCGTAGTCGACCAGGTCGTCCTCGTTGTAGAACGGCCCGCGCTGCGCCAGCTTCACCTTCGACGCGTAGAGGGCGATGTTGTGATGCCGCTTGCGGTCGAACAGCGTGATGTCTTCGGGTTCGGCGCCCGATCGCGCGTAGGTCAGCGTGTCGAAGCGGCGCGTCTGCATCTCGGCGAGAAAATCGCCCTGACCCGGCAGCAGCGTCCACGGCTCGCGGCTGAGATCGCCGAGATCGATCACGAACGACTTCGGCGACTCTTCACGAAAGACGTCCTGCGCGCCGCTTCAAGGCGCGCGGATCCACGGCGACCGTCTGCAGCGCCGAAGCTGGCGAAGAACGACTCGAAGTCCGCGGGGTTCAGGCGGATGTACGCCGTGTCGAAGCGCGTCTCCAGCGTGTCGCTGCCGCAGAAAATCTTGACCTGCCCTTTTCCGTTGCCGGCGACGGGGTGGAAATTGAGCGTGCCCCTGCCGAGCAGCACGACGGCGGTGGCGCCGCTGTCGATCTCGGCGACGAACACCGATCCTTCGGCCAGCGTCAGGTCGAGATCCTCGGCTGCAATCTTCAGATCGCGGGCGGCGAACTGCTTCGCGCCGTTGAGCGATCACGCGGTAGATGTTCTCGACCGACGAGATCCGCTCCTCGTCGGCGATGGTCCATTCGTTCTCGCGCGCCCGCCGCGCCCGTGCGCCGACGTCGAGCTGCCAGGTGGCGACGCGCGCCCGCGTGCCGAACTCGGCCATCACGTCGACCATCAAGCGGATAGCCGTTGCCGGCCGCCCGCAAGCGGCGATACGATCGCGCTCCTGCACCACGCTGCGGCTCACGCCCGGCATCAGCTCGCTGCTCGCGAAGTCCTGTGGCACGCTGGATCGATCGGCGCCGGCGGACAGCAGCGCAAGTCGCGGCCGTGTCACCGTCGCGCACCACGCGCTCGATGCGTCCGCAGGCAGCGCTCGCACGCCTGTCGTCGTCCTGCGCACGCGCGCGGGACGGCGGCTGGCGCAAAACGCCAGCGCGAGCAGCACGATCGTCGTTCGAGCTCGTGTCACGCACAGTGTTGCCAGACATCTTAGCCGGCAGACGCCTTATCTGCATGGACGCCGCGTCGTTTTGCGTCGCGAGTCAATCAGGTGTGATCTGGATCGGGCAATGTGGCAAGTCGGATGCTGATATCTGATACCACTCAGCATTCGCGCGATCCCCAGACCGGATGTCGCCAATCATCCTGCTTAGCCGATTGTGACTCCACGCTGTAGCCCGGATGTACCCCTCGGCATGAATCCTACGGCGCGCTCTTAGACACCGGCGGCGGCCGGCGAGGCGCAACGGCGCAGCGGGAGGATCGTGCAGGTCGTCGGCGAACTTGTGGGCGTCGGTATGGCGACTTCCACCGCCCGGACGACGGCGGCGCCGACATCCGGAGAGGCCGTCGTGGTGGCTACCTCGAGGGCGGTCTCGAGGCCGATCTCGTCGAACGGGCACGCCTGTTGGGACTCTCAGCCTCGGTGATCCCGTCGCTGTAGACCGCGAACAGGTCGTCCGGCTGAATGACACGACGTGCCCGGTGGTGTAGGTCGGATTGTTCGAACATCCCCAGCGAGATGCCGCCGTCCGAGAGGCGTTCGCAGCGTCCCGTCGCCGCGCAGCAGCAGCGGCGGCATATGGCCGGCGCTGACGTAGGTCAGCGAACCGCGTGCGCGGATCGAACACGCCGTAGAACAGCGTGATGAACCGCGTGCCGCGGCGCGTGGCGGCAGACCCTGCACGTTCGAGCCGGGTCGATGAGAGTCGCCGGCTTCGAGCTTCTCGTCCACGAGCGTGCGCAGCATCGCGAGCAGCAGCGCCATCAGCAGCGCAGCCGGACTACCTCTGCCGGCGACGTCGCCCAGCGCGATCGACCAGCCGTCCATCGTCGAGCGGCAGGATGTCGTAGAAGTCGCCGCCGACCGTGTTCGCCGGCCGGCTCATGCCGACCGTTTCGACGCCGGGCGCGGTGTAGACGCCGCTCGGCAGCATCGCCTGCTGGATGTCGCGCGCGATCTCCAGATCGTTCTTCAGCGAGAGGCGATCGGCGACTTCGAGCAGCACGAGCAGGTTCATCAGCGCGAACGCGAAGAACAGCGACCAGGTGCCCGTGCGGGAACAGCGGTCCGGGCAAGCCGACGCCGCCGATGATCGGCAGCCGCAGGATCTCGATGATGCCGATGCCGCGGAAGCAGGTTGAAGACGGCCGATCAGCGCGAACAGCGAGCAGGCGCCGAACACGACGCGGCGCGCCGGCGACAGCTTCATCGAGAAGGCGAGGAACAGAATGCGCGCCTCGGCGATCGACGCGACGGTGCCACGGCAGCCGCTGCATGGCGTCGGCGTCCCGGCCGCGTGTGAAGAACTGGTAGGCGTCGCGCGCGTCGCGGTGAACAGCCGCTGCAGATCCTCCGCGGTCAGATCCTTCGTGTAGTTGTCGAAGAAATCAGCGAGCCGCGATGGGCGATCGATCCAGGCGGTCAGCGTCGATGCAGCCCGAGACTCCGCGACCGACCTTGGCGAACGCTGTCGAGCGCGAACTGCAGCTCGTCGTGCGTGTGCGTGCGGTGACGATCGTGCGGACGCGCGCCTTGTCGCGCGCGACGGTGCGGGAACGCGATGCCCTGCGCGAACACGCCTTCCTGGAACAGCGCGGTCCGAAAGCTTCATCGCGAGCGCGCCGTCGCCGGCGATCACCGGCGTGATCGGGCTCTTCGCTCAGGCCGGTGTTGAAGCCGAGCGCCTTGCAGGCCGGCCTTGAAGAACCGCGTGTTCTCCCACAGCCGCTCGATGATCTGCGGCTCCTGTTCAAGCACGTCGATCGCCGCGATGCACGCGGCCGCGACCGCCGGCGGATGCGAGGTCGAGAACAGGAAGGGCCGCGCGCGGTGGTGCAGGAACTCGATCAGCGCCTTGCTGCCGGCGACGTAGCCGCCGAGCGCGCCGATCGCCTTCGACAGCGTGCCGACCTGGATGTCCACGCGGCCGTGCACGCCGAAGTGATCGATCGTGCCGCGCCCGTTCGCCCCGAACACGCCGCTCGCGTGCGCGTCGTCGACCATCATGATGCAGCCGATACTCCTCGGCCAGGCCGCACAGAGCCGGGCAGCGGCGCCGAGGTCGCCGTCCATGCTGAATACGCCGTCGGTGATGAGCAGCTTGCGCTGGCCGGCCGGCAGGTCGCTCAGGATCTGTGCGCGCCGCGTCCACGTCCTTGTGCGGAAACACCTTGATCGTCGCGCGGCTCAAGCCGGCGCCGTCGATGATGCTGGCGTGATTGAGCTCGTCGGAGATGACCACGTCCTCGCTTGGCGTAGGATCGGCGGCGACGGTGCCGGCGTTCGCGGCGAAGCCGCTCTGGAAGACGACGACGGCCTCGGTCTTCTTGAACGCCGCCGAGGCGCCGCTCGAGCTCCATGTGGATCGTCCATGGTGCCGGCGATCGCTGCGCACCGAGCCGGAGCCGACGCCGAGATCGCGCGATCGCGTCGAGCGCCCTTTCGCGCAGCCGGGTGCGTCGTCAGGCCGAGATAGTTGTTCGAGGAGAGATTGACGACCTGACGGTGATCGAAGGTGCTCTGGTGGCTCTGTTCGCCTTCGGAGACATGCGAGGTGGCGACAGAGCCCTGCTGCTTGAGCGCGTCAAGCTCGCGGGAGAGGTAATCGAGCGGGTCGGACCGCATAAGTGGCGTGTTCCTCAGGCGTGGGACGGAATCGTAAGTGGTCCCGATGAACAACCTAAGTATATGACCACACGCATTTCTCGGCCCGCGACCCCGACCGCTCGGCGGCTCGACTAGGGAGCCGCGAAGAAGAATAAAGTCGCCCAGGGGAGATATCGCCACGGCGAAGTAAATGGCGGTCAGCACCGCCACCAGACTGTGCACCCGTCGGAGATGAAGCAGGCATGCCGAAGCCGATCGCCACCTCTTCGCCGCGCCCAGAGCCCCACGACTGCCGGCGCTGGACATCGCCGAGCTGATCAGCGGGTTCGCTTCGATGGCTCGGTCCCCATATCGCGAACGCCCACATAGGTGAACATGGCGTCCAGGCATTGCATCAGCAGTGAACCCGACCACCATCGAGGTCGCCGAAGCGACTCTTGGGCTGCTCCCACTGCCTGACCAAACCTTCCATCCGTTGTTCCGCGCGACGGTGCCGCTGCAGCGTATCCGCAACGCTCGCGCCTCTCCTGACCGGAACGGATCATCAAGAACGGTGCCGAACGTCCTGCGGAGCTAGGGAACTGGGGCTGCGGGTCCTCGGTATTACGAAGACGCGATCTGAACCGAACGCGGCGACCTCGCGTGGCCCCGCGGCGGCGGAGCCAGGCGCTCAGGCGAGCGGCCGCCGTCGTTCTGCATACGACCCTTCGTGGACGATGGCGTGGGTGGCGGTCGACTCGACGATCGCCTGCCAGGCACGGTCGGGGCGGCGCGCGACGTCCTTCAGCGACTTCGGTCAGCATGCCCGTAGTACGCTGGCGGTGCGCCGCCGCTGTAGCCGTTGACGAGCGGCTTCCAGTGCAGCGTCGGAGTAGAACATGTAGCGCACGTCGAAAGCCGGCTCGCCGAGCGGAAGACTCGATGAGGAACGGCCGACGCCGGCAGCTGCGCGGCGAAGCGATAGACCTCGGCGCGCCGCCGATCCGACGGCCAGCGAAGCGGGCAGCGGCGCGAGCCCGCTCTGCGTATGCCCCGTGGAGTTCTGGTTGATCGGAATGGGAACCGCGATCGCTTCGAGCAGGATCAGCGCTCCTGCGGCGACGGTGGCCGACGCGCCCTTGATGGCGGCGGTCGATCGCGCCGACGCCGATCGCCGCCAGTGCCGCGAGCCCGAGCGTTCACGATCGTCGGCGTAGCGGGCAGGCACGCGGACAGCCGTCGAAACCCGGCACCAGGTCGTAGAACAGCGCGGTAGACGTTGGCCGTCGTCACCACGCGCCCCTTCGCGCGGATCTCCGGGCCGAAGCGACATGACGATGGCAACACGGCGATTGCCGAGAACACGCCGGCGGGCGACAACAGCCGTCGTCGGCGCGGCCGCGCGAGTTCGCCGCGATGCCGCGAGAACGATCGCGTGCCGCGACGCCGGCGCAGACCAGAAGCAGCCTCGCGACAGGCTCGTGATCTTGATCCCGGCAGCCGGATCGAGAAGCCGAGCAGCAGCGCGTGACGACGACTGCCAGCTCAGCGACGACGAAGAAGGAACCGCGGAGACCGCAAAGATCGCAGAGAGAATCTTGTCTCAGCGTTCTTCGCGGTCTCGGCGGTTTCATCTGCACGTCGAAGTCCGAGCGCGGCGAGAACGACGATCGGTCAGCCCGCGGAAACAGCAACCCTTCAGACTTCGGCCAGGCCTGCGCGATCGATCCCCACAGGCGCAGGTTGGGATCGGCGGTGAAATACGCGTAGACGTCGGCGGAGAATCGCCGCGTTTCGGCCAGCGATCGCGGGCTGAAGCCGAGGCGGCCGCAGTTCGACGTACAGGCAGCAGGAACGGCGACGGTGGCGCGCGAGCCCGGCACCGATCGCCAGGCCGACGTGCGCGCAGCGTCGGGCATCGCGTCCACGAGGCGCGTCTCGTGAGCTCCCACGCGATGTAGAAGCAGGACGATCCGGCGTGAAGAAGAGCAGGTAGTAGCCGCACGACAGAGTTCTGCACGAGCCACGCGACCGCGGCGCACCCGCCAGCGGTCGCCGTGCGTCCGGTCGCGAAATACCTGTGCAGCCCGAACAGCACGAACGGCATCCACGCCGAGGACAGCACCGTGCAGGTGCGGGATGTTCGCGATGCGGTGACGGCGCGAACGCGAACGCGAGCCCGGCGACCGAATCCGGCGCAACGCTGCTCCGGTCAGCTCCGTGCCGAGCAGGAACATGCCGAAGCCCGGAGAGCGCGAACGTCGAGAGGAAGAGCAGGTTGTAGCAGAGGATGGGGTTCTTCGTGACCGCGTAGACCGGCAGCGCCTGGAGCGCCTGCGGCAGGAAGTGCTCGGAGTAGGCGAGCGCGAGAGGGATGCGGCGCGAAGATGTTTGCGCTCCACCAGCCGCGGCCGAGGTGCGTGGCGTCCCAGGACAGGACCCACGACGTGAACAGCGGATCGCCGAAATCGCCCGGGATGTCGTGCGTCATGCCGGTCGGCGAGCGGCCACGTCATGACGATCGTCAGGGCTGCGTAGATAAGGAACGCAGAAGCGCCGCGACCTCATAAGCCCGGGGTTCTTCGCGGCTTCGCGCGCTTGGCGTTCCTGATCCACTGCCGATTATAGTGATCTGCATGAGCCTTCGCCATGTTCGCCGTCTCCGTCGCAGTCGCCACGTGGCCGCATGTCCGCGTCGCCTGCCGCGCAGGCCCCGGCGCGATCGATCGGTGGACTGCTCGACACGCTCGATCGGGTTCGCGGCATTCACGAGACGGCGATCTCGCCGGATGGCCGCCGCGTCGCATGGGTCGAGGACGTGTCGGCCGCCGAGGCGACCACCGCCATCTACCTGGCGAACGATCGGCGCGGCGTCGACGGAATCGCATCGCGTGACAGCGGCCGACCGACGGCCGCGGCGCACGTGAGGAAGGCGTGCGCGTGGTCGGCCGACGGTCACACGATGGCGTTTCTCGTCCGACGCTGCCGGCGCAGGCCAGCACCAGGCTCTACGTGATCGACGTCGACGCCACCACGCCCGGCACGCCGCGTCACCGAACGCGAAAGGGCAGCTCGCTCAACCAGCGACTGGTCACCGGACGGCAAGCAGCTCGCCGTGCTGTTCGTCGCCGGCTCTACGCAGGGCACCGGCGCCCTCGTCGCCTACAAGCCGGACGCCGGCGTTGTCGGCGACGTGGTCGAGGAGCAGCGGATCGCCATCGTCGATCTCGCGGCCGGCGACGCTGCGCGAGGTCAGCCCGGCCGAACATGCTGCGTCTACGACTACGACTGGTCGCCGGACGGCAAGGCGTTCGCGGCGGAAGCGGTCGAAGGATCGGGCACCAACAACTACTGGATCGCGCAGCTCTACGTGGTGCAGCGCCGGCAGCGGCGACGACCACGTCGATCTGGAAGCCGCCGCTGCAGATCGCCGGACCCGCGCTGGTCGCCGGACGGCAGGTCGATCGCGGTGATTCACGGCATCATGAGCGACGAGGGTCAGACCGGCGGCGACATCTACGTCGTGCCGGCAGCCGGCGGTGCGGCGAAGAACGTCACGCCGAACCTCGAAGGATCGGCGCGCGCGCTGGCGTGGCGTCCTGACGGCCGCATCCTCTTCAGGCGTACGTCGACGGCAAGTCGGCGCTCGTGACCGTCGGCGCCGGCCGGCGGCACGCGAACGACGGTGTGGTCCGCGCCGCAGCAACGGTGACGTTCGCCTCGATCGCCGCGCACGCGGATGCCGCTCGCCGCTGTCGGTGCAGTCGTTCCAGCAGGCGCCGGAGGTCTACGCCGGGCCCGATCGGCGCCTGGACCGCGCAGACGCGGCTCAACGCGTCGATCAAGCCGCTCTGGGGCGAGGTCGAAGAGCCTCCACTGGACGAGCGACAAGTATCAGCGTGCAGGGCTGGCTGATGTATCCGGCGAACTTCGATCCGTCGAACGAACTATCCGCTCGTCGTCTCCGTTCACGGCGGTCCGTCGGCGGCGAATTCTCCGCGCGTGGCCGTCGCGCTGGAACGCCGTGCTGCCGGCGCAGCGGCTACTTCGTGCTCCTGCCCAACCCGCGCGGCAGCTACGGCAGCGGCGAGGCGTTCACGCAGGCCAACGTCAACGACTTCGGCTACGGCGACCTGCGCGACATCGAAGCCGGCGTCGACGCGGCTGTGAATCGCGGCGCCGATCGATCCCAACCGCACCGGCATCATCGGCTGGAGCTACGGCGGCTACATGACGATGTGGGCGGTGACGCAGACGACGCGGTTCAAGGCGGCGGTCGCGGGCGCGGGCATCGTCGAACTGGCAGAGCTACTACGGCCAGAACCGGATCGACACCTGGATGCTGCCGTTCTTCGGCGCGTCGGTCTACGACGACCCGGAGGCGTATCGCGCGCTCGTCGCCGATCACGTTCATCAAGAAGGTGAAGACGCCGACGCTCGTGCTGCACGGCGATCGCGACTCCGAGGTGCCGACGCCGCAGGGCTACGAGTTCTGGCACGCGCTGAAGGCGCTCGAACGTGCCCACCGAGCTGGTGATCTATCCCGGACGAGGGGCACGCGATCGCCAAGCCGGAGCATCAGCGCGACATCGAGGAGCGCCTGCTCGCCTGGTTCGATCGCTACTTGATGCGGTGAGGACAGGACTATCATGACGCCGGAGATGCCGATTCTCCATGACCCGTCCCCGGTCCGACCCGCGGCACGACGTGCTCAGGGCGCGAGTGGATCACCCGTTCAGCCGCGCGCCCAGCGCCAGGCTGGCGCTCGACGACGCGGACACCACGCGTCTGCGCCGCCGCGGATTCAAGGCTTGCCGCGCTCGACAGGAAGTCCTGCGCCGGCACAACCGCCGCTACACGAGCGTCCTGCCCTTCGGTCAAATCGAGAACCAGCAGCAATCGCGGCGCTGCTGGCTGTTCGCACCGATCGTGCTGGTGCGGGCCGCGGCGCTGAAGAAAGGCTGCATCACCGCCAACGAGTCCTTCTCGGAAACCTATCCTGTATTTCTTCGACCGGCTGGAAAGGCGCGCGGGCGCTCGCTTCGCGTCCACCGGATCACGGCCCGCAAACAGCCGCTGGACGGCGAGACCCTGCGCCGGGGCCTCCAGCAGGAGGTGATGGGCGTCGCCGACGGCGGCGCGACTGCGGGTGAGCATGTTCGAACCTGATCGAAAAATACGGGCTGGTGCCGTCGCACCGTGATGCCCGGAACAGCGAGCGCCAACGACACCGAGGCAGCTCCGCGTCATTCTGCGCGAACGACTGGCGCTGGCCACACGGGCGCTCCAGCGCAGCCCGGTAGGTCCGCCGTCATTCGCGATCAGGCGATGCACGACGTGGTGCATATCCTGGTCGCTCACCTGGAAACCCGCCGTCGGACGTGCGGAGTCGGCAGGCGCACGCTGTCGCCCACCGAGTATGCCGAGCAGTGTATTGGCTTCCGCGCCAGCGGAGTGGCGGGTGGTGATCAGCAATCCGTTGCTGCCTGTTCTCCGATCGGGTCTTCGAACAGCGAGCGAGAGGCGCGATCACCAGCGAGGCCGGCGCGCTTCACGTCCTCGCCGTCTCAACCTGCCGCAGCAGCCTGCGAGCGCTGGTGCGAGTCGTTGAAGAAGTGCTACCGCGGTGGGTTTCTCGGCGGACGTCGGCCGCCAATGACATCGACTTGGACCGCGGCATCATGCGACCCCGGCGATCTTCAATCGAACCCGCGTCTCATGGCGCCAAGATGATTCGCGATCTGCCACGCCGCGAGGACATCTGCCCCGGCATCGCCTCCTCGGAACGCACGATAGCGATCGCCCGGGGCATCGACAGCGCCAGGCCCCGGCTCAGTGCCGATCCAGTATCCGGTGGTGAACTCTGGGGACCCGACATCGGCGATCACGCATCTACCACATGCGCGCAGGTGGTTCGAGGAGAACGTCTTCCAGAGCTGGCCCTTCACCAGAGCGTGCTCGACGGCCGCGACCGCGCCGCATCGACGATCCACGAACCGGTGCCCGGCGGCAACTTCTACTAGTGAACGCTGCTATCGCCGCTTGAAGCTGGCTTTTGGCCATGCGGCTTTTCTTCGCGGCTTTCTTCGTGCGCGGCGGCGGCGCTGACGAGCGATCCACGTTCAGCGTACGGACATCGAGTCCACATTCTGAGCATGCCGGTGCGAGCTTCAATGGATCCTACCGACGGTCGCCGACGGTCGTCGTATATCGCGGGTCGGCGTGAAGATCCGGCAACTGAGGATTCCGCGCGATGGCTCCGGAAGCATAGCCACCCGCTCGCGCCTTTGCAATCCATTGCAGCGCCTCCTCACGGCGGTGAAGCGCTTCGTAGCCGACGGCCACCTGATAGAGCACTTCCGGATCCGTCCGGCGCGAGCGCCGCCGCCTGACGCGAGCAGCGGCACACTCTCCGCTTCCATCCCGAGGGCGGCATAGTAGCTGCCGACATCGGCGAGCAGATAGTGAATCCCTCGGCGTTTCCTTCCGCAGGTCGCGGCGACAGCGCGATGGCTTTGAGATACGTGCTCCCTGACCTTCGCCTCGTCGGCGTGCTGGTTCCGATAGACGGACGCGAGCAGTCCCCACGCCCGATACTGGGTCGGTCGCATCTCGATCGACCGCTCCAGCATCCGAGAGGCCTCCGGGTACTTTCCGGCTTCGGCCAGCACCATGCCCAGGTTCCTGAAGCGAAGAAACGTCGGTTCGAGGTCGATCGCCTTCTGGAAGGCGGCGGCGGAGTCCTCGAGCCTGTCCAGTCCCCGTGCACCAGACCCAGATTGTTGTGGGCGCGGGGATTGTCCGGCGTCAGGTCCGCCGCGTGGCGGTACTGCTCACCCGCCTGGGCCCACTTGCCGCTGTCGAGATAGTGCTCGCCAAGCTGCTGCACCAGGCCCCAGTCGTCAGGGGCGAGGCTGACGGCTTTCTTGAGGGTGGGCTCCACCAGTTCGGTGCGGCCTTGACGCTCGTGCAGGATCCGCCAGCGCACCGATGCGCCTCCGCGTTGAACTTGTCGAGCCGAAGCGCCTCCTCCAGTTCGTGGCTCGCGAGGTCGTTCTGCGCCGTGCGCGCGTAGAGAGCGCCGAGCGTCACGTGGGCCGAGGCCAGGTCGGGCGCCAGCGCGAGGGCGCGCAGCGCCGATTCGCGTGCCGGCTCGATGTACTTCGTGTCGCGCTGCTGGGTGAACTGCAGGAGGTTGGCGCGCCCAGATCGGCGAACGCGGGCGCGAATCGTGGGTCATGCGCCACGATCTTCTCGAGCAGCGGAATCGCCGTCTCGAGCGCCTGCGGCCGATAGTAGTGCGCCAGCAGATCGTGTGCCCGCCTGATAGTCCTCCTGCGGCGCCGGCCAGCGGCGTCGCGTCGCACGGTCCGTGGCGCGAGCGCGTCCACACGTCGAGGGACAGGCGAGCAGCAGCGCCACCGCCGCGGCAGCCACAGGGCGCCAGCATCCAGGCGCGAACAGGCGCGCGTCGCTTCTGGCGCCGGACGGCGGCCGGAGCGACCGGAATACCGCGCCCATGCCGATCGCATCCGACAGCGCGGCGATCATCTGGCCCGCGCTGCCGAAACGACGCAGCGGGTCCGCGTTGGTCGCCGTTTCCACGACGTGGGCCAGCGCCACGGGGAGATCGGGCCGCACGTCGAGTGAGGTCCGGCGATGCCTGACGGCGTGGGCCGACGCGCAGTTCGCCGAGGATTCGCGCCCTCGACCGGGGCTACGCCGGTCAGCAGGTTGAAGAGCAGGACGCCGATGGCGTAGATCGTCGCTGGCGATCGTCGCCGGCTGCCCGCAGCAGGAGCTCCGGCGCCATATAAGCGGGCGTGCCGCTCGGATCGTTCGTCGATCCCGCTGTTCGAGCGGTGAGTCCGAAATCCATCAGCAGGATTCGGCCGCCCTCCTCGCGCATCACGTTGCCTGCTTCGATGTCGCGGTGGAGCAATCCCACGGCGATGACTGCGCCAACCGCCCTGCAGACGTCGATGCCGATGAGCGCCGCCTCGCGCGGGCCCAAGGACCTTGCGCGGCGAGCAGATCGCGAGCGTGCGTGCCCTGCACGAAGTCGCTCCAGAGTCCCACCCGCCCGTCGTGCCGGTCCACGCCGTAGATCGACAGCACGTTGGGGTGGCGCACTCGCGCGATCGCCCTGGCTTCCCGAAGCAGCGCGCTGGCCTTCGTCGTCTCGATTGAGGCCGCTGGGCAGAGCAGCCCCAAGGCGGCAGCAGCGCTGGAGTAAAGTCAGGTTCGAACGACGCCGGTGGGCCTCTGCTCGAACGGTGACCGCCGGCCCACGCGTTGGAGGTGTTCAGGCGCGGACCCCGGCGCTCCAGCGCCTCCACGGCGATGGTGTGTCGGCGAAGGCTCTCATGATTCAGATTCCGCGACTCGTCCAACCCAGGGGCCGATATAAAGGTTCTGCGGTGTGCTGGCTGATGCTGCGTCCGATCGCTACTTGATGCGGTGAAGGCGCGCTTCGTGCTCTGGCGATCTCCCTCGGATGACCACCGAGAGGAGCGCCGCGGTGGAATCGCGAGGATCGCGCCGACGATCCCCATCAGCGAGCCTGCCGATCGAGCAGCGCCGACCATGCACCGCGACCGGGCTGATCGCCGACGCTGCGCTCCATGATTTTCGGCACGAGCACGTTGGCCTCGAGCTGGTGCAGCACAGGAAATAGAGCGCCGACGATCAGCGCCAGCTTCGGCGACACGGTGAGCGCGACCGCGACGGCGGCGACGCCGCCGATCACCGGCCCGACGATCGGAATCGTCTCGCCGATCGCGGCGATGAGGCGCGATCACGCAGAAGTACGGCACGCCCATCAGCCCGAGGCCGATCGCGGCGAAGGTGCCCATCACGCCCGGCCAGGATGAACTGGGCGCGCAGCCACGCGCTCACCTTCGAGACGCTCCTGGCGCGCCGCGAGTCGCGACGTCGGCGCGCCGGCCGCGCGGCACGAAGCTGCACGAGATACTCGAACATCGCGCCCGGCTTCGATCAGCAGGTAGAAGGTCAGAATCAGGATCGTGATCAGCCCGAAGATGCCGCCGATCAGGCTGGAGATCGCGACGAGCACCGTGCCGACCGCGTTGCCGCTCGGTGCCGGTCGGCGCGTTCTGCACCGCCTCCTCGAGCGTGACGCGCGTGCACCATCAAGCTTGTGGCTGATGAGGAAATGCCTGAAGCCGGTTGAACTCGCTGGGCAGCTGCGCCCACAGCGCCGCGCCCTGGGCGACGAGCGGCGGAATGACCAGCAGGCCGAGAGAAGACGACCACCGCCGACGAGGACGGCGTAGATCGCGAGGATCGCCAGCCAGCGCGGCACCCGGCGCGTCGCCGCCTGCGCGGCTCGGCCGTTCGATGAGCTTTACGAGGGGCGACAGCCCCATCGCGATGAGGGCGCTGACGTAGACCAGCAGCAGCGCATCGCGCGCCCCCAGAGGCAGCGCGAGCAGGAGTCACGACACCGGTGACCGTCGCCGACGGTCTGTGAGCATCCGGCGCGTGAACTCGCGGTCCGACGGCTAAAGCCTCACACGAAGGACGCTGAAGTGGAGGCTAACGACGGCCGTAGTCGCGCAGGTAGTCGGCGGTGAACGCCGCCATCAGATCGTAGATCTCCGTCAGTTCGTCGAGCGGCGCGAGGAACACGATCCGCAGGAACCTCTCTTGGCCGCGGGCAGGCCGAAGCCGGATCCGGCACTGACGCACAGCACGCCGGTCGCGTGCAGCAGCGCCTTCACGTAGTCTTCGTCGGTCCGGCCGGGCGGCAGCGCGATCTGCGGCATCGCGTAGAACGCCGCGCGTCGGCGCGACGCAGCGCATGCCCGGCATCGCATTCAGGCGCGACGATCGTCAGATCCGCGCGCGCTCTCAGCGCGGCGCGGAACGCCGGCTGATGCGACCGGTCGCCGTTCAGCGCGCCGGCGATCGCGTGCTGCATCGGGCCGGTGCTGCACAGGCGGCCGTCGGCCAGCTTCTTCACCGCCGCGCACGCACGTCGTCGAGACGCGGTCGAGCTGGCCGACACGCCATCCAGCCGGTGCGCCAGCCGGGCGCGAGGTAGGCCTTCGACAGGCTCGGAGAACGAGATGATCGGCGCGTCCGGATCGAGGCTTGCCAGTAGCGGCCGACCGGGCCGTCGAAGCCGAGGTCGCCGTAGACCTCGTCGGCGAGGATCGGCAGGCCCGTGCTGCTCGGCGAAGTCGATGCATGCGCGGCGCGTCTCGGTCGGAGTAGACCGCGCCGGTCGGGTTGTTGGGATCGATGATCACGAGCGCGCGTGGCCGGCGTGACTAGGCTCTTCAGATGATCGAGGTCCGGCATCCATCCGTGCGTTGCGTCGAGCCGGTGCATTTCGCCGTGGCGTCGAGCTTAGCAATGTAACCT
>ERZ1370068.6394-contig-5378_pt1 | contig 52283 bp, 103 predicted proteins | sample MGYA00561227_ERZ1370068 | MGnify/ENA primary metagenome ERZ1370068 (study PRJEB38410, sample SAMEA6850437) | metagenome | study: Metagenomic assessment of the ecological functions of the soil: analysis of the soil microbiota associated with the... | reverse complement strand
TTGTACTTCGTTCAGTTACGTATTGCTCGAAGAAACAGAGCCTCTATCGCATGGGGTGAACAAATCCCCACAGTCAGGAGCCCCTGTCGGCGATTGAAAAAAACCGGGTCCTGTTCCGAGAAGGAAATCAAGAAGAATGGTTGGACCTTCGCCACCTCACGCAACTCCCGCACCCGCTGCCGTCAGGCACAAATGCCGGCTACTGGTGACCTTCTGCGCCCTCTACGCGGGCTCCGCATCCCTTCGGCGCCTCAACGCCGCGCATGCTGGACCGCCGTGAAATCGATGCCGCACTGGGCGGATATGACCCTGCTTGCTCACCCAGGCGCAAGCCGTCCCCAATTTGACCGACGGCAAACTGGACGGATTTCGCCTCTGCAGCGTGATGCCGCTTGGCTTCTTCGACAAAAATTGGACTACAAAGTAACGATCTGCTCCAGCGGATCAACGGCGTGAGGTTCGCGACCCCGGCCATGCTGCTGTCGCTCTTTCAACAACTCCGGAACGAACGGACCGTCCAGTGGATATCGTTCGGCAACACGCAACGACAGATCCTCACCTACGAGATTCGTTAACCGCTTCGCCATCTGTTTTCGTCATGCGGCCACGTCGCGTGTCCACTACGAGTGAACTCCCGATCAATTTAACGGGAACTTAATCTGATCGTAATGGGGTCGTCACGAGTTCCGGACTATTGTGCGCCCGGCGTACTCACGGGAGAATTCGATTGGTGTCCTCTTTCTACAGACGACTGCTCTTCTCAATGACAACCGGCATCAGCCTCGTCATGTTCGCGCTGCTCTTCGTCGGCTTCCCAGGCTCGGCGCGGGCTGAGTGGTATGTCGCGGGCTTTGGGGAGCTGTGAGCATGCCCGGCTCACTCAGCGATGCGAAGATGGACTACCTACGGCGAGCGACTCGCGTTTCAACAGTTCCCGGCGCGGCGGCCATTCCCCCAAATGGAACTCTTTACACAATCCTTCAACACCTCGGATATCGGCCTGAAGAATTCTCCTCTGTTCGGAGGCAAAGCCGGTTATTTTTTCAAAGACGAAGGATTCAACTGGCTCGGTGTTGAGCTGGAAGCCTTTTACGTCCCAGCCGACCATCAAAGAGCCAGACCCTTTCAACCAGCCAAGAGGTGACCTACTTTGCCGTTCGATCCATTAAGCCCCGGGTAGTGCACCCCGGGGATTAACTGTCAGAGCTCAGGTCACGAACAACGGTACACTCCAGTTATCAGCAATCCTCCATGCGCCTGGTCACCGTCGCCTTCAATGTGGTGGCTCGTTATCCGGGGCACAACCTTCCAGCCCTATGTCGGCGTCGGGGCAGGCGGCTTCTATTTCAGCAGCTCCGGCCAGATCGACGGCCGTCAAGTCGTGCCGGGGCTCAACACACAGTTAGGATTAAAAGTGCTCGCGACTGAGGAATGGGGGCTCTTTGTGAAGGGAAGTACAACTACGCCACGATCACGAATCTCGATCCTTCCGGCTTTGGACTCAGCGGCGTGTACAGCGCTTTCAATCTCCTTGCCGGCATCGCGTACCACTTTTAGCAGCTCAAGACAATTAATCCATCCGCTAGCCCATCCGCCTGATGAGTAACGTTGGCTAGGGATCGCTTCCTTCCCTTTCCATCTGCGACATTTAGAAGGTCCCGTAAGGAGACTGTGATGGCTCGTGCCAACAAGCCTCCCCTCGAAACCGCCAGATCCGGTTGCTGTCAGCCCGGCTGTACAATCAACGGTCGAGCGCGAGATCAAACTGGCGGTCGATGACCATTTCCGTCTGCCCGCGCTCTCCCGGCACTCCGCTGCCGCGACGTCTGCTGACCTCGACCTACTATGACACCTCCCAGTACGACCTGGCCCATGCTGGGATCACCCTCCGCCATCGAGTCGAGCGCGGGAAACAGGCCTGGCAGCTGAAACTCGCTCTGATGAAGGACCGTCAGGAAATTGAGCTGGTCGATCGCCAGTCCCGTTCCACCGACGATGTTCCGCGATCTGCTCTTTCCTCCATCTCGGGCAGCGGCAGCTCATGCCTGTGGCGACTTTGCGAGTCTGGCGGGCTGGCGTCCGCGTGCGGATGGACAATGTCCCTGTCGCGGACGTCACGCTCGACCACGTGTCTGTCGTGAAGGACGGAACGGTCCTTCAGCGCTTTCGCGAACTCGAAATCGAACAGCTGAACGGGAAGGACGGTGCACTGCCCGACCTCGAACGCCAGCTCCGTCGAGCGGGAGCCGACGATCATGACGGACGCCCCAAGCTCAGTTCGCGCGCTTTCCTTGGTGGCTCCCAGTCCTGAGCCACAGCCGGCATCGGATGCGCCGGTGATGGACCATGTGAAGTGGGCCCTCGCACGTCATGTCCGATGGTTGATTGCGCATGATCCCGGCACCAGGCTCGGAAAGGAACCTGAAAGCCTGCACCAAATGCGCGTGGCCACGAGGCAATTGCGCGCCGTTCTGCGCTCCGCTCGGCCCCTGCTCGTTCCTGAATGGGCAGATTCGTTGCGGGATGAGTTGCGCTGGCTCGGCCGAGTGCTGGGACCGGCCCGCGACCTCGACGTGCCAACTCGCCTATTTCCGTGAAGAATCTACCCTGCTGGATGCACGAGATCGCCGGCCTCTGACACAGTTCATTGCCCACCTGGAAGTCCCAGCGGAACAATGTCCAGGAGATTCTGCTGAACGAGCTGAAGAGCGAGCGGTATCTCGACCTGATCAGGCGGCTCCGGCAAGCGCCGCACGATCCGAGCCGTTCGTCGAATCCACTGTGACGCTGCGCGACCTGCCAAGCAGGAGTTCACAAAGTTGCGAAACGCGATTCGTCAAGCTGGTGACGCACCCAACAATGCCAGAATCCACGAGACCAGGATCAGGACCAAACGGCGCCCGCTATGCCGCCGAACTCGCTGAACCGACTGTCGGCAAGCCAGCGACGCGCTTCATCAACAAAGCCCGCAGCCGTGCAGGACGTCTTAGGCATGCACCAAGACGCCATTCAAAGCTGAAGCGCATATCCGGGCGTTTCTCAAGCCAATCCGACCAGCGCGCGGGCCGCATTTGTCGCCGGACGCATGGTCGAACGCCAACGCCAGCGTCGAGAGAGGGCCAGGGAAGAAATGCAGCGGCTCTTGCGTGGGCTCTTAAAGACGAGGCGAGAAAGCTTGGGGATAGAAGTGGATCGTTGCAAGCTGATCACTCCGCAGACCGGCCTGAATCGATTGACTACAGCTTGTAGAGTCCGTGGCGAGAAATACTCCAGCGTGTCAGAGTGCACGGTGATCACGACCACGGGCGACGGGCACGAGCAGACGGTCATTTCATTAATTCCTCGACACGATTCTTGAGCCTCAAAAAGGTCCTGTCGAACGCCGCGTCTATTTCGCTATCTGATCCGGTGGCTTTGGCCGGGTCAGGCGTACTCAATGCAGCTTCTTGGGGTTGCCAGGGAATAGTGGGCAGCTTTCGCCCGCAGCCTGATCGCAGACCGTGATCACCAGGTCGAATGACTGTCGCAGCAAACTCATTCCATGACTTGCTGCGTGGCTGACCGGGATCAATGCCATGCCGTTGTAACGTCTCGATAGATTTCGGGTGAGACATATCCCGCTGGAACACTTCCGGCGCTCCAGGCCTCGATACCGGCCCCGACCGAGATCATTGATCAACGCTTCAGCCATGACAGAGCGGCACGAATTACCCGTACACAGACCAGCACGTTGAGCGCATCCGACTTCATCAGCCGCAACACCCGGCGGTTTTTCAGACGGTTCGCAGCACTCAGGCTCTCCCATCGTTTCCGGCGTACAGCACGCACTCTCAGCCTGATCAGCATGGCCGGAGAAGAGTTGGGCATCTTCCATCGTCCGGTAGGCTTCCCACGGAATGCCGGCGGGGTCTTCGTATCCAGGATTTGTCCGACCGGGCGTAACAGCAGACGGTTTCGCCTTCCTCGACCACAGCCATATCTCCAGCCTTGAGGCGTTCGCGCAACTCTGTCAGTTCGCTCTCTTCCTCGACCTGGATGCCCAGGTGATCGATGCCATTCTTTTCTTCGCCCGCGTGGAGATCGCGAAGTTCACGCGGGGGTCTTCCAGCAACCATTTGGCATAGTCAGTTTTCGTTTTCACCGGCTCCGCGCCGAACAGGCGCACTGTAAAAGCGGATGGATTCATCGAGCTTTTCAACCCCAACATGGATGTGAAAGCGTTTCATGATACTGTCTCCTTTGGCTGGCAACAGTGTGACAGTTCAATGACCGAGCACTTCCGCTTTTTATCATCGCGGATACTGGCAAATTCGGCGCGGCAACAGTCCTCGACCATAGTAGCGGATCAAGCCTGAAAAAAACTCGAAATTGGCGCTGTAGATAATCGACCTACCGTCCCGTTGCGACACAACGAGACCCGCACTGGCTCATATGCGACAGATGAAACGACAGCGTGTTGTGAGGAATATTGAGGGACTCGCTCAGCGTACCGGCTAGCGCACCCGGCACGGACCATATTCGACCAGCAAACGGAACACCCGCAAGCCCACGGGTGTCCTGTGACGACGAATCGAAGGCGGCGAGAGCTTCCTTAATGTCCATATGTGTCCAGACTACCTGGACACCATCATACATAATGTCAACCGGCAAAATTCCTCTGCCTTCACCAACACTGACCGGGGATCCTCTCCAGTCTTGTTCGCGAGTCGCGCCTGGAAAGCAGCCTGAAGAATAGTGCGGGGGCAGAGAACACTACCGAACTACGGTGGGATTTCATCAGGCTGTCTGCCTGAGGAGGCGAGAACCCCTGATATCCCGCGGTGGCGCTCGGTGAGTTCCAAGCACGGAAAAGGCTGACCGTCCACCATTTCCGGCGCCGTGAAGATTTGCCGTAACTGGCCACCGCGGGCGCCGACGATCTGACCGGCAAAGACCACCCCTTGCGCCTTCAACCGTTCAATCGCCTGCTCGATGTCTTCCACGCGCACCGCCACATGATGAAATACCTGATCGCCGAATGTCTTGACCCAACCAGGGATGATGCTGGTGCGGCCTCGATCATCGGGATAGGCTTGATCCACGAAGAGCGCAGGGTATCCAACTTTCCGATAGACCTTCGCATACCAGTCTTCATACTCGATCGTTTCGCTGTACCCATACCCGAGCTTCGTGAATTCCTCCGCACGCCGGTCGATATTCAGCGTCCGCAGCGTCAGATGGTCTGCGACCGGGTAGAAGCCGACTCCCGCCTCGTCCAGCGAGTCCCGCAGCACCTTGGCTGCCTGATTGCGCGACACATAGTCCTGCAATCATTGCTGGCGATCAGCGCATCTAACTCGACGCCTGGTTCCATGGTCCACGCTCCTTGTTGCTCAGGCACGGACACTATGAGCCAGAGCTGAATGCCCTGGGCCAACGGCAAATCCGTTGTCCCCAGTTGGTCGTGTTCGTCTGCCGCCGCATATAGGCTTTCCAGGCATCCGAGCCGGCCTCCGCGCCCTCCACCGGTTTCCTTTTCGCCTCCAAAGGCGCCGCCGATTTCCGCCCCTGACGTACCGATGTTCACATTGGCGATCCCGCAGTCGCTGCCGGCGGTGGATGTGAACCGCTCGCTGCTCCGACGTCGGACGTAAAAATCGCAGAAGACAAGCCTTGAGGTACCGCATTCTGTAACGCGATGGCGTCGTCTAGCAGCACCGTGAAGGGCATGACATAGAGATCGGCGCAAAGGTCTCGCGCTGGACAATGGGCCAATGGTTCTCCGCTTTCACGATGGCCGGTTCCACGAAATAGCCCGGCTGACCCAGTACCTGCCCTCCGTAGAGGACTTTCCCTCCCGCCTGCTTCACCTCTTCGATAGTCTTCCGATAGGCCTCGACCGCAGCCCGATCGATCAACGGCCCCCACGACCACACCTGACTCAATGGATTGCCGATGCGGTATCTGTCTTGTATGCGGAGATAAGCTTCGCGACCACTTCATCGTAACGAGACTCGTGGACGAACAGCCGTCTGGTCGTCGTGCAACGTTGGCCGGCGGTGCCGACCGCACCGAACACGATGGCGCGAATCGCCAGGGAGAGGTCCGCCGTCTGATCCACGATGATCGCGTTGTTCCCGCTCAGTTCCAACAGCGTCGCCCAGCCGTTGCGCGACGGTCGTGGCCACAGCTCGACCGACCGGTACGGACCCTGTGAACGAGATCAACGGTAATCGGCGATCCTGGACCAACTGTCTCCGCGATGGTCTTCTCAGCCGTGACGATCAGTGAAAGATCCCTCGATAGCCCTGTTGCTCCATCACGCGGTTGCAGAGGTGTTGCACCGCGATCGCGCAGAGCGGCGCTTTCGGCGAAGGCTTCCACACAACCGTATCTCCGGCAATCGCAGCCAGAAACGCGTTCAGGCCCAGACCGCGACGGGAAAATTGAAGGCCCGGTAATCACGCCGACCGGTCCGAGCGGATGCCATTGCTCCGACATCCGATGCTGCGCCCGTTCGGAATGCATCGTCGTCCCATACAACATGCGCGACTGGCCCACGGCAAAGTCTGCCATATCGATCATTTCCTGAACTTCGCCGTCACCCTTCCGCTTTGATCTTGCCGACTTCGAGAGACACCAGGCGAGCCAAGCAGGTCGCTTGTGCTCCCGCAGCGCGGCAGCCGATCAACCGGACGAGAGTTCTCCCCGCTTGGGAGCCGGGACGAGCCGCCATTGCTGAAATGCCGCAATGGACTCCCGCACGATGTGCTCAATAGTCATCGGCTGAACAGGTTGCGAATTTTCGCAATCGTCTCGCCGGTCGCCGGATTCACGGATTCCAGCAGCGATGTGTTCTCGCCGGAGGCCCACCAATGGGTCCCCGTGCTGCCACCGGCGTTGATGGCACTCAAGCCCAATCCCTTCAGGATTTCCGCGATCGGACATCATCGGTAGCAGGCTCCAAACCGATTCTTGAGCACGTCTTGTAACGAGAAACGATTCCTGGGTCGACGAATCCCTGTACTGTTTGGGCGCCGCAAGCACGAGATCGGCACGGCACAGAGGCTCAGAGCGGTCGTCACTTGAATGGCGGACCACAGTTTTCCTTTAATACATTGGGGATAGATCTTTCTTCACATAGTTCTCCTCGAACAAGGCGCCCTCTCCTCGTCCCCGTCACGGAGGTATAGATCAGCACCACATCCTGCAGTGTCTGGGGAATCAGCCCGTTCGAGGATTCGTTTGAGCGTCTCACGGTCCTCATTCAGCTTGAGATCGTTCATCAAGAGGTGAATCTTCTCGCAATGGCCCGGATACCGCAGCGTCTTATAGTTCATGGTCCGGACGTTCCCTGCATAGGTATCCGCCAACGTTCCCAATCCTCCGGACGTGTTGAACGCTTCATACAGGGAGTCCGTCCACCTCGATCGTCTCATACCCTTCGAGGGGCAGGAGCGAGCACCTTCTCTCCTCCCTCAATTCCGTAGCAAATGTTGCCGTACTCGTTGATCAACCCATCGGTGGACCACGTCAGTGAATGCTTGAGGGCATTACTGGGATGAACCGGTAAGGCTCCGACCCGCATTTTGACCGTATCCACCGTATCGAAATGGGTGATCAAGTCGTGCGCCGCAATGCTGATGAAACCGGGGGCCAGACCGCATTGCGGCACGAAAGGCTTGCGGTGAGTCGGTGCTCAGGACTTTGACCTGATTGGTCACCTCGACGTCCTCCGTCAGGTCAAAATAGTGAAGCCGGTGTTCCCGAGCCAATCCAGCGACAACTGGGTTGCAGAAATACGGGAGGCTCGACAGGACCGCATCGCATCGATGCATCGTCAAGTAGGCGCTAATGGCGTCAGGATGTCGGACGTCGAGAGCAGGGGCGTCACTCGCGAGAGACCGAGGTCTTCGACTAACCGCTTAGAGGCGTCGAGGCTGATGTCACCGAGAGACACCTCATGAGTCCCCGCTTTCTGACAAAGAGGCAGGCAACCAGAGATCCGATCTTTCCAGCACCCAGGACGAGCACACGCTGCATGGATCACCTCACTTACGATCAGTATACTCCCGCCCTAGCAAGCTCCGGAAAACTTTTTGCATAGCAGAACTTCGATGGTCCGCACATCTGCATCAGCGGACCTGCCTGCAGAATAATCCGAGCGAGCTAGCGGCACGAGACGGGTCAAACGAGTTCGAGGTACTCAAATCCGTCCACGCCGAACCTTTGCTCCGTATCGCGCGCGCTCATGTCGCCGAAGGTCTTCGTGGCACTATGAGAAACCAGCATCGATGAGAGGGGCCAAGAGCCGACCTCGCCGGAAATTGTCTGAACATTTCGATAACGAGCAGACCGGTGAGGGCGACAGATTCTTCGGCTGAAAATCGATCTAACTTGTTGATTTTGCTGCATATATCAACCGTGAAGCAGGGCAAGGAGTTTGTGATACGCTAATAGCACTATCAGGAGCAGCGGTTATGTTGCGCATGCCTTCTCGAGTCGTGTTCCCCTTCGGCTACCGGATCTCCGTGCACCAGATTTCCGATACGGAAATGGACCGTCGGGACCCTAATGCCGATGGCATCTGGGACGACGCCACCAAAACTATTTATCTTCGTAAGCGTTTACCCCTGACTGAGACGGCGCTACATTCTCGCCCACGAATTGGGCCATGCCTGGCTCGACTGGCAGCATCGGCATCTCGATAACGGCAAAGCCAAAACCTAGCAGGATGCTGAAAAAGTCCTCCAGCTGCGTTCTCGGCTCATCGAGATCCTCAACGTACCCCTGAGGCTACGCCTCCGATATTCGACTCGCCTGCGGCCTTGCTGGACGAACTTTTTGAGCATCCTGCAAGATCTTCTCCTCTTGTCCAAAGCTTACAAGGCAATGCTAATCTCCAACCGCTGTTCCAACCTTGCTCGTTGCCCGCTAACTGATCTTAGCTCCGGCAAGCTTGAGTACCACAGTCCATTCCGCTTCTGTCACCGGCTGGACCGAGAGGCGGGAACCTTTTCGCAACAAGACCATACCCTTCAGCTTAGGTTCCTGCCTCAGTCGGTCGAGCGACAGACCGGTCTTGAACGTCTGACGATGCCGGATGTCCACCATATCCCACCGTGGAGCAGAGGGACACTGGCTGGGTCATAGTGGTGGCTGGTCTTGTCGAACTGCGTCTCATCTGGATAGGCCGTCCGCACGACTTCCGCAATCCCCACCACAACCGGCGGCTCGGCATTGCTATGGTAGAAGAGCACGTGGTCGCCGACGGCCATCGCGCGCATGAAGTTGCGCGCCTGATAGTTCCGCACGCCATCCCAACAGGTCGTCCGCTTGGGAGATTTCTCAAGATCCTCGATTGAAAAGGCGCGTGGTTCCGATTTCATCAGCCAATAGCGGCGCCCTTGTGTCATCGCTATACCTCCTCCTGCTTGGTCATCTCGACTCACTCCGTGTATGCTGTCGAGCGATGCCTCGTGTTCGATTGAGGTCTGCCGATGGAACTAACTCCATTCTTCTTCGGTCTGTATAAGTTCGTCAAGTACGGCCTCTATCCGCTGACGTGGGTGGTGCTGCTCCTCAGCGCGGCGGCGGTCTTGGCCCTCTTCCCGTTCTCGCCCAAACGCCTGCGGTGGGTGCGCCAACTGCATCATGTCCTCCCTCCTCCTCCTCGTGACGCTATCCAGTCCGTTGGTCGCCACCCGCTGATCGGCTCGCTGGAGGCCTGGTACCAACCACCACAGCTGATGCCGTCCGATCGCTTCGATGCGATCGTCGTATTGGGTGGAGGCGTCGACGGGAAGGGCTCGCTTCGACCAACCACCGAGCCGTCTTCCTATATCCAGGAATCGAACCACGTGCGGCGTGGACCTCTACCAGCAGGGCTATGCGCCCACGTTGGTGCTGACGGGAGGAGATGCCAGAATCTTCGGCACTGGCCTCCAAGAAGCGGTCGAAATGAAACGATGGGCGGTTCGCCTCGGCGTTCCAGAGTCCGCTACGATGATCGATACAGAGGCCCGAAACACCTATGAGAACGCGACAGGAACTAAACGGCTGCTCGGCCCCGCCTCGATTCTCCTCGTGAGTTCAGCCAGCCATCTGCCGCGTGCCGTCCCGGTGTTCACTAAACAAGGCTTCCGCGTCACGCCGGCCCCCTGCGGCTATGTCTCGCAGAACCTACCGCGAGAGAGCTGGGATCACATTGAACCGTTTGATCTCATACCGAGCGATGATGCCTTGCAACACACCAGGGAAGCCGTGGTGGAAGTGGTGGGTATCGTGATTTATTGGCTGACAGGGAAACTCTAGCAGGATGCTGAAAACAGTCCCGCCAGCTATGCGTATCTCGCTTACGCTGCAGAGGCTCAACGTACCGAAGCGTACGCCTCGCTCACACTCGCTCGCTGCGGGCCATGCTGAACGGCCTGTTATTGCAGGCGCATCTTGCAGGAATACGTCTCCCGTTGTTCCACGTGTACTGACCGTCGAAGCTTTGGCCACGAAATAGTTTTTCACGCAGCCTGCTAGCCTGAAGCCTCGAGAACAGCCAGCAGCGCGCGATACGTCAGCTCTCGAACCCTGGCCTTCGACGACGGCTGGTCGCTGCTGTTCAGATCCAACCACACGCGTTCCGTCACCTGGGCACGGGCGTCGTTACAAAGCCCCACATCTGGTGGAGAAACCCGTCCGGCAATCCGACTTGTACCCCTTCAGATTCAATACGATCGTCTAGAATGGCCAACAAATCTGACAGGGCCTGATCCGACCGATAGGGCGTAGCAGAAAAACCAAAGGAGGCATGGGCTGCCGTCTCTTGCTTCGCCTGCTCGACCAAATCCCCCATGTATTCTTTCAGCAAACCCACCACATGACCGGACAACGCCATACCGTTCTCCTTTACCCACATTATGCGGCTATATCAGAGCGGGAACAAGAACCGGCCGCGCGTGCGGAACAGGCAAGGTTCGAGGTCCGACTTTCGGATCGCGCCACCCTCGCTTGTCTCGCAAGTCCCGCCTACTTTATGATGCCGACAGGAAAATGGCATGAGACCTGGCATACGAGGCAAAGGGTTGTGATGGTCGAACGATTTGAGGTGGCGCTGAACACCCCGGCCGGACGGCTGACCACGGCCATCGACGTGCCGACGGCGTTCATCCCCATCACGGCGATTGTCCCGGTCACGCGCCGCCTGGGGGATGAAGCCGCACAACTGGAAGTCCGGCACGACCATCGAAGCAGGCCAGACTATTTCCTGCCGGATGGGCTGCGCCGCCTGTTGCCGCATGCTGGTTCCGCTCTCCGCGCCGGAAGCGTTCGCGCTACGAGAGTATGTGGGGCAGCTGCCGAACGATCGACGAACCCATCTGCTCAACCGCCTCAGCGACAGGAAGGATCAGCCTGAAGCGCGAAGGTCTGTGGGATCGGCTCAACGACGTGGCAGAGGCCGCCAGGTCGGTGCCGGATGAAGAACTCGACCCGATCAACCGGTCCTACTATGCGCTGAGAATCCCCTGTCCCTATTTGGAAAATGAGATGTGTTCCATCTACGAGGCACGACCGTCCGCCTGCCGGGAGCTTCTTGTCACCTCGCCGGCGGAACTCTGTCAGGATATGGTGCAGAATCCGGTCACGCCCCTGCCGGTCTCGATGCGAATCAGCTTCCATCCTGGGACTAGTCTGGGGAACATTGACCAACTCTCCGCCCCGACTCATCCCGCTCCCGATGGCCTTAGAGTGGGCCGAGCGGCACGAAGAGGAATCCCGACGGACCTGGCCCGGCTCATCCCTCTTTGACCATGTCCTCGACAACATGTGGCGGTTTCTAAGCCAGGCGTTTCAGAAGAAGTAATCTGTGATTGGTGATGAGCTGTGACGTTTTAGCCTGATCGACTTCCACTCATCGCTCAGTCACATCGGCATGGCACATGACTTCAAAGGAGAAACCTGAATGCAAAAACCTGTGATAGTGTGTTTGGACCTGGAAGGTGTGTTGGTGCCGGAGATCTGGATCAACGTCGCGCTCAAGACCGGCATCGACGAATTGAAAATTACCACCCGCGAGATGCCGGATTACGATGCCTTGATGAAACGACGCCTGGCCATTCTGGACCAGCACAAGCTCACCATTCACGATATCCAGACACGTCATCGCGACAGATGGGTCCGCTGGAAGGTGCCGTCGACTTTGTGGCCTGGCTCCGCGAGCGATGCCAGGTGATCATTTTGTCCGATACGTTCTATCAGTTCGCCCAACCGCTGATGCGCCAACTGGGATTCCCGACGCTCTTGTGCAACCAGCTGGAGATCGATCAAACCGGCCGCATCGTCAATTACCACATGCGGATGCAGAATCAGAAGAAACACTCGGTGGCCGCGTTCAAATCGCTCAACTTTCACGTCCTGGCCGCCGGCGATGCCTACAACGACACCGCCATGTTGGGAGAAGCCCACGCGGGGTTCTTTTTCTGTCCTCCGGATCACCTTCCCAAGGAGTTCCCACAGTTTCCAGTGACGAAGACCTACGGAGAGCTGCAAGCGCGCTTCGCACAGGCAGGAAATCTTCAAATAGCGAGATAGCTTTCAGCTCTTCAGCCCCTCAGCTTCGTAAGGAGGGGTGAGGGAGGTCGATCCTGACGACAACCTCTCGGCTAAGTTTTCCAGCACCCCGTCAAGGTTCATCAAAATATCGTCGTTGATGTATCGAATCACGTGAACGGCCGAGGCGACTGGAAAGACATCCGTCACGCAGCTGGATCCAGTTTACTATCTGATCAGCATCGGCATGACTGTCGCCGTCTACTTCAATCACGGAGACTGTTCCGGGCAATAGAAGTCCACAATGTATGGCCCGATGCCATGTTGTCGACGAAACTTGAAGCCCCTGATGTTGTCGTGCTCGTAGTCTTCAATCCACAGCCGCGTTTCCGGGCCGGTCATGTTAGAACGAAGCCGGCGTTTAAGGTCGAGATGGCCAGCCTGTCCTCAGGTGGCCCTGGGCATGAGCCTTACCCTCCTATCCTCACGATTTTCTACCTCTCCTATCCTCCCCTTACAAAGGGGAGGAACCCGTTAGAAGGCTGATTGCTGACGGCTATTTATCCCCATTCACCACTTCCAGCACTCGCCGGCCATACCGTTCTGCCTTCAGAGCGCCGATGCCTGGAATTTCCAATAGAGCAGCGGGCGTCACGGGCTTGTGGCCGGCAATGGCCTTCAACGTCTTGTCGTGAAAGATCACAAAGGCCGAGACGCCCTCTTCCTCGGCAAGCTCTGTGCGGAGTTGCCGGAGGCGTTCATAGAGCTGCGGATCCGCCGGCGCTACTCGTGGGGCAACCACTGACGCGACCCTTTCGCGGGATGGCTTCGTCACCGGTGAATCGGGTTGAGGCTGCTCTTCCGCCTGCTTCAACACCACTGCACTGATCCCTTGCAGAATCTCCCGTCCCTTGCGCGTCACATCGAGCGTGGGATACTCCGTGCCTTCGACCTGAAGATACGCTGAGTCGATCAGATCCTTCACCAGACCGAGTCATAGACAGCTTCGAACGCGCGCGACAGGTTCCGTATGTCGGGCAGTCTTCCGCGCCATAGGCCAGCATCGCTTTCGAACGGCTTCCGCGAAGAATCTCGACAATTCGACTCACGCCGAACCGACCCATGCACCAGGACACGGTCTCCAAGATGGCCTTTGCGGAAGCCGCGTCATCGTGGAGAACTTCCCTACTCGGCTGCCGCACCGGTGCGACGCAGCGATCGCAGAGGCCGCAGGGGCCCAAGAGCCCGCTCGTCTTCATCGCTGAAGTACTCAAGAATCGCGAGCTGCCGGCAGGTCGATACCGACACGTATCCCAGCATGTCTTGAAGGAGCGTCTTCATCCGCTCGGCGCGATCTGCGCCTTCTGGGATCTTGAGACGCTTGCTGAATGAAGTATTCCTGCGTGGCCAAATCCCGCTCATGGAACAGCAACACGCAGGCCGCGGGTCGTCCGTCGCGACCGGCCCGCCCGACCTCTTGATAGTAGGCCTCCAGACTTCCCGGAATATCGAAATGGACGACCAGCCTGACATCCGACTTATCGATACCCATGCCGAAGGCATTCGTCGCAGCCAGGATCCTCACAGTTCCCCGGCGAAAGTCATCATGCACAAGTTGCCGTCTCCTCATCCGAGAGACCGGCATGGTAGTAGCCGACCGACTGGTGAGACTGTCCCAAACATTCCGCAACCTCCTCCACCGCCCGGCGCGTGGCGCAATAGATCAGGATTGTGCCTTTGTCCGTCTCGCGAACCAGACGCTCCAGCGTCGCCAGTTTCTCCTGGCGGGACTGGCAAAGACCGAACAGACAACGCAAGATTGGCCCGACGGAAACCCGCGACCAATCGGAACGGATCGCGGAGCGACAACCGTTTGCATAGATCCGTTTGCACGCGGGCTGTGGCCGTGGCGGTCAGAGCCAAGCAGGGAGGATTCGTGAGTTCCTGGCGAAGGCGGCCGATTTTGAGATAGTCGGGCCTGAAGTCGTGGCCCCACTGGGAAATGCAGTGCGCTTCGTCGACCACCAGTAACGAAACCCAGAGGGAGCGTAACAGTTGGAGAAAGCCCTCATGCTGCATCCGTTCCGGCGCCAGATAGAGCAACTGAAGCCGCTTCTGATTGAGATCCTGAATCACGCGGTTCTTTTCAGAACCCGGTGAGGCCGGAGTGAAACGCCGCCGCCGCGATCTTCCGCTGCTTCATGCCGGCCACCTGATCTTGCATGAGCGCGATGAGCGGAGAAATGACCAGGGTCAACCCGGGCAAGAGAGTCGCGGGCAATTGATAGCAGAGCGATTTACCCTGCCCGGTCGGCATGACCGCCATCGCATCGCGCCCAGCCAATACGGCGCGAATGACCTCCTCCTGGCCAGGCCGAAACTTCGCAAACCCGAACTGTTCGCTGAGCTGTCGAGTCAGATCATCCACGATGAGGTTAATCAGAAAGAAGGATGGTTGTGGGGCGTGAAAGCGAACAGAGTATAGACAACTGACTCACTGCGAGCAAGCAAGAGCCCTCGGGCTCTAGCTATCAGCATAAATCCCAGAAAAGCCTTTTAGAACGGATACGCCGAACGTTGACTCAAGTGCGCATCTGGTTAACAGAAATACACTTTGCAGGATGCTCAAAAGGCCGTCCGGCTATCGTGAATCGTTACACGTGAAAGATTCCAGAGGCGTAGCCTTCAGCTGTCCTACATTTCACCTGATCACTTTTCACATCTCACGCGTAACGATCTTCGCATATGCTGGCGGGTTTTTTCAACATCCTGCTAGAAGTTCACCCAGAGCTGGGCATAGGCCCAATCCTGATCGGTTTTGGTGCCCAGGTTCTCCTGGATATATTCGCCGGCGAAGAGGTGCCCATAGCCGGCCTGGAAGGATAACTTGCCATCCATGAGGAAGCGCGTCCAAATGATATCCAATTCGTTGCCTAGGTGCCTCGTGGTGTTGTTCGTCTTCGAATAGACATAGACAGTCTGTGCGGCGCGATACCAGTTGTCCTTCGTATTGGCCAGGTTCAAACTGGTGGCCCAGATTTCAATGTGGTCGTCCTTGGTTGGGCGAAACTGCAAGTTAATCGAGGGTTTCATCATGTTCTTCCAGCCTATGGTATCCATGTAGCCCATGTGGATATGGTTGGTCCCCCACAAATTCTCAAAGGTGTTGGCAGTCTTACACCCTGTGTCACCACCGATCGTACAGTTCGCCCGGCCATCGCCCGAGGCATAGTCGAAGTTGAAGGCCAACCGCGGCTTCCATTCCCACTCGTAATGTGTGTAGCCGATCCAGTTTCGAGTCGCCCAGGCATTGATGTGGAGATACTTTTGGTTTCCATAGCCTGCGCCATTGGGCCCACCGGTGTCGCCCATTTCGCCGAACTGGTAGATCGTCTCGTTCCATGCGTCAAAGTTGCCTTTGCGCATCTCGATCCGGCCTCCGACCATGTGGCGAGTCTGATTCGAATGCTTCGGTGTACCGAGACCCTCGTTCCGGTTGTCCCCTGAGTTGTACCGGTTGGAATAGAGGATGTAGTAGGGCTCGATGATGAACCCCGGCACCGACTTGATTTGGTTGTAGAAGAGAAACACGTCGGAATCGATGTTCGCGCTCCCGTTATTCAATGTGGGGTTGCTGCTACCATTGACAGGAAGGTTCGGATGGAGAGCGCCGAGCGGCTCTCCTTGTCCGAGATCGGACTCAGAAGTGCGGAACCACCCCGCCCAACTATCCCAGGCCTTGGTGCTGTACTGCAACATGATGCCGTCAAAAGCAAATCCTGTGTTGGACCAGTCGAAGGCGCCGAATATAGATTGGCTGCCGAACACGACATATTGCCGACCAGCCTTCACGCTCAAGCCTTGGGCCCCGGCGAAGTTCCGGATCAACATATAGCCGGCTCGGACGCCCAAGACGCCGCCGTTCCCGAAACAAGTCGAGTTCGCGCAGTTCTGGCCGTTCTGGGTCCTCTGGTTGTCTTGGACCGGGGTACCCTGTTGCCCATTAGCGCCCCACACGGATGCGTATTGGAGTTCCAAGTAGAAATTCACGTCCGGTGAGAGGTCATAGCCGAACCCCAGCGCGTCTTCTGCATGGCGTAGCTGTCGTTTGCCTTACCAGGAGTACCGTTCGCAGAGGTTTGGCCGTTGAACGAATTGCAGGCCCCAAAAGTATTCCCAGCCATGGCGCTGCCGAAGCAGATCCCGTTCCGCGCTTCATACCGCACGCGAAGGTCGGCGCGCATCCAGAATTTATTGATGTCGAAGTTTTTCCCGATCTTGGGATCGTAGATTTCGTAAGCCTCTTTGTCCGGAATCGCTCGAGCAACGACTGGGGTATGGGTGATTCTTTCACCCTCCGGCAATTTCAAATGCCGCATGTGCGCTGGGGCCGTCACGAATGACATCCCCGCTGCCATCACGGCCACACTAAAACATGCGGACAGGCCAGCCCGCCTAGTTTGTCCGGTGATGCTCACGAGGGTCCTCGTTCGTCTGTTATTGACCTGCCCCAGGACCGGTTCGACTTGTCCGGCCTTTAGGAATTTGCCGACGCTGCAGGAGGGAGCTCCTCAGCCACCTTGGTGGATAACCCAATCCTTTATGCGGATGACATAAAAGACGACTGCGGCGGGGGTAGTATGTTGCGGCTTCACGCCGGTTCTAACTCAAGACGTTCAGCCTCACATGCTGATTGAGTGATTCATGCTTCTAAAGCACGTGCAATCGATGGGAAGATTTTTGTGGCGCCAATATAATTATGTGGGAGAGATTGCAACTGGAAAGTGAAGGGGCGGGAGTACGCTTAACTATAATCCTGAAAGTATCTCCAGACAGGTTGTTGTCGGTTCCAGATGCCTTTCTACGCCGCCTGTCCGGATTCTTAACCTTTAGGCCTGATTGGATGACCCCTTTGAATCAGCCGGTTTCTCTGCCGGCGTCGTCGCCGCATTGATCTGCTCTTCTGCGTCTTTGAGCGAAGCTTGAAAGTCCTGCTCGACCGTTTTCACTTCCTGCTGAATCATGTTGAGCTCCGGCTCCACCGACTTCCGAAGATCATCCGCTGTTTCCTTGAACCCCTTGACCGCTTTCCCAACCTGTCGAGCGACTTCAGGCAGCTGTTTGGGGCCGAACAGCAAGAATGCGATCACCAAAATAATGAGAATTTCGCCGATGCCCAATCCGAACATGGTTCAAACCCTGGCGAGAGGTGAGGGGCGAGGGGCGAGGGGTACTGGTCATGAGAAATTTTTCCACTAGCCCTGTGCCTCTAGCCTCTTACCCCTTCGTTGTTACCCTTGTTTGGCCTGCGTCCCTGACTGAACCGGCTCCGTAGGCGGTGGAACAACCTGCGCTTGCGTAACCTGCGACGGCGGGACGTCAGGCACTTCAGACGGAGGAGGCGTCACGTCGATGGCATCGGCCTCGTTGACGCTCTTCTTAAATCCCTTAATCGCCTTCCCAAGCCCTTCACCCAACTGCGGAATCTTGCCGGCGCCGAAAATGATCAAGACAATGACCAGAATCAGCATCAATTCCATCCATCCGAATGATCCAAACATCAATCACTCTCTTCTCTTTTTGCCTCACCCTCGTCCCACCCACCCTGCGGTGTTGAATCCGTCAAACGAGGGGGCCTTCCTCATACGAGGAGAGGTATAAAGGCTATAGAAGAATAGCAACTGAGTCAAGCAGAGAAATTCAGCCATCGGACCATTTGGCCCAGAAAATCAGTGTGGTAGGAAGAAGCAGTGAAAGTAATCCACAGGGCTCGGTGGTGCACTCAAGGCAATCATGAAGGACTGGGGGTCGTAGCCGATGTCTTCGAGGTCCTTCGAGGCCACGCTCAGCTCTTCCTCTGTGAGATAGGCGACGGTGTCCGGAATGCCTGTCGGCGTGAGCGAGCGCACAAGAGCCTGGAGCAATTCCCGCTCCTCCGGCGGCATCTCCAACGGAATGGGGAAGTCCAGATGGCGCACGTAGGGGCTCCGATAGGTCTCGTTCAATGCGCGGAGGGTCTTGAGCATCAAGCGATCCTGTTCCCACGGCGCCATTCTCGTACCGGCGGAAGGATGGGTGGCGATGAGGTCCATGAGCGTCAAGACGTTGGTCCCTAGCTGCGCCCCACGAACTCACGCTGGCTTTCTATGGTCAGCGGGCCGGCCTCCAAGTGTTTGGCGACCGCTTCGGCTAGCGCAAAGTTGATCATGAAACTCTGTTGCCCGCCAAATTGCCCATAGCAGGGCTTCTCCGGATCGTTCAATACGTACATATCCGCTGTACCTGCGTCGAAACTGCTGAACCCGACCGCATCAGGAGCCAACAGTCGCTTGGCTTCCTTGATCGTGGTATAGGCCCCCAGATTGACGGGAACCAATACTTGCTCATCAATACGTTTGAGAAAATCCGTGATCGTCTTCCGATAGGGGACCTGTTTCCATTCGACCGTCCGATATTCGCGCTCCCACACCAGGTCGTCGAGGAACGAAGGAACGCCCCTGAGGGCCTCCATATCCATGGCGTCGAACGCCCGGACAAAGGCCGCCCAGTCGGAAATTTCTCGCATGCAAGGCTTCGCTCAAATTCGGCCGCAGGAACTCTTCTTCGATGTCGTTCGCCTGGCGCGATATCAATTTCGTCGGGAGATCGTTCCACAGTTCGTTACAGATGATACGATCCACGCTGCCATCTGCAACAGCGTCGAGCCGATCCACAGTCCCTCTACGCGTCTCGACCCGGTCGCGGTGGGACGCGAGCTCCGGATGAGCCAGAGCGGCGTCGAGCACCGCTTGCTCCCAATCGACCAGCACATATCGAACGCGAGGATAGACCACGCCATCTGTATCAATGACCTTGAGATGGCTCAAGAAACAGGCGGCGAGATTGCCGTTGCCTGGGCCGAGCTCCAAAATCGTAAGGGGTGAGGCGTGAGGGGGTGAGGGCGTGAATCCGACGCATGTTCGCCTGACGCCTGACGCCTGACGCCTGACGCTTTATCGCGTTTCACGACTTTTTCGAAATAGTCCGCCGCGAGCGCGTGGGCGAGCCGATGATCGGCTGAGGCAAACGTTTGGTAGAAGCTGCGGACCTGATCGCCCCTGAAGCGGTAGAAGAGTGTATTGATGTGGACTTGCCACTGATCGACCGGCTTATAGTCGCCGATGAGCTGAGGTAAGGCGTCTGCGTCTTGCAACATAGGAATCCTGATTGGCGCGAACGAGACGTGCGAGAGAGGCGAGACTCGTTCGCTTCCTAAGTCGCGCTTCTCCCGCGCGTCCCACCCTTCTTGCTTCAAGCCCAAGAAGCGAGGATTTTAGCAGATGGCGGGAAACAGCCGCAACGGGCCTCCTTCCAGTTGCCAGCCATGAGCGTTCAGCTCTCAGCTTCGGAACCAGGGCAAGGTCACTCTGAATTTCTCTTATCCCTGGCTGAGGGCTGATAGCGAATTACTGTCGGATTCTGCTCCTTGACAGCTCCCATCGACCGGTGTACCAAGAAGACATGGCGAGAGGCGCGAGAAGAGCAGGGCGAGGGGCGATCGCAGCGGTCATCGTCATCGCGCTGTCTGCGCTGCCGATACTCAAGCGGCGGAGTTGCCGATCACCAAGAATTCCCCATCCCTGATTTTCAGAACCGCACCCAAGACGTCGTCCCCTACGACTTCGACGCTCCGCCTCAAGGCCTGTTCCGCACAATCACGACGGCGGAAGGATACGACGAGGAACTAGGAGTTCACCGTACGCACGAGATCGTGCCGGTCAAACCCACCGACCGGTTTAGTCCGGATACCCAGGCCGTCTTCATCGTGTTCCACCTCCACCAGCACTATCAGGGATTTCAGGTGTTTGGGCGTTGCTTCCCTGAAAAGGTAACCGGCCTCGATCCCACGGTGGTGATCGGACAAGATGCGATGCACATTGCGCTCGAAGACGATAGCGGCTATCTCACGCTCTCCCCTCCACAGGGCACATGGAAACCCGGCCGATACAAAGTAGAAATTCACGTAGGAGAACAGGCCAACGAGATGAGCCTGATGGGTACGATGCGCTTCACAATCATATCGGCCTCAGGAAAATAGCGGGAAAGGGGCGAGAGGCAAGAAACGCGAGACTGGCAAGACTCGATGAACCCGATCGGATGGCCGCATGTCTCTCATTTCGGCCGTGTCTCGCACCTCTCGCCTTTCAACCCTTCGCGCATTTCTCGCTCCTCTCGCTACTCGCGCCCGCCGCGTGGTTTGACGCTCTCTTCCGCATTCTGTAGAATACCTATGTGCGCGTGTTGGCTCCCTTCTGCATCAGGAATATCTACCCCGCATGGCCGTGCCATCCCATCCATGGGCTTCCGTCATCGTTCCCATCAAGGACGAACGAGACAATCTCGTCCCCTGATCGAGGGGCTGCTGACCGTCATGAGTTCGCACGCGACCTCGCAAACTCGGCCGTTCGAAATCATCTTTGTGGACGATGGAAGCAGCGACGGCAGTAGCGACGCACTGGATAATCTGGCGGTGCAGCACTCCCAGATTCGGGTGTTCCACTTCGACCGAAATTACGGAAAAACCTGCGCGCTCGAAGCAGGCTTCAGCCAGTCTTCCGGAGAAATCATCATCCAAATCGACGGCGATCTTCAGCAGGACAGCCAAGACATCTTGAAACTCCTTCCCTATACTGATACCCATGATCTCGTCTGCGGATGGAGACAAGAGCGGCAGGATGGCCTGGTGAAAAAAATGTCGTCCCGGATCGCCAACCGTGTGCGAAACTTCTTTACCCACGACGGCGTCCATGACACAGGATGCCCGCTCAAGATATTCCGGAGGCCCGTGCTGGAGCGACTGCGCCTCTTTGAAGGCATGCACCGATTCTTTCCCGCGCTCGCGCCTCATGCACGGGTTCACGGTTACAGAGGTACCGGTCCGGCATTACGCGCGCATTCACGGCGTCTCAAAGTACGGCATGGGCAATCGATTGTTCAAATCTCTCTACGATTTGATTGCCGTGCGATGGATGCAAACCAGAGTGTTGCGATATACATTCCGCGACAAGTGACGAACGGACAGGAGAGAGGAGCGAGAGATGCGCGATAAGCGAGACTCCATGGACCGTGAGAATCGGCTGCCTTGCGCATTTTGCGCTTCACGCGGGTCTTACCCATCGCGCATGACGGCTCCAGTATGAGTATGAGCATCGAGACTATCTGGCTCGCCATCGGATTTCTCGGCCAAGGGCTGTTTTTCGGCCGCTGGGTCGTCCAATGGATTGCCTCTGAAAAGAAGGCGGAGAGCCAGGTTCCGATCTCGTTTTGGTACATGAGTCTGATCGGCGGGCTCATCACGCTCGCCTATGCCATCTATCGGGAAGATCCGGTCTTCATCGCGGGACAGAGCATCGGATCGATCGTCTATATTCGCAACCTGATGCTGATTTCTCGCGCGAGTCAGGCGAACCCGCCGGTCAGCCCCACTTCTCCACGAACATGATTCTTTGAGCTCTAACCCGCTCAGCGCATGCTGTCATCACACGATCCGAGCGATTCTATGACGACGACCGACCGCTCTCACCACGCACTGCTCCTCCTGGCTCTCCTCCTCCTGTCGGGACTGTTGTTCTTCTTGGGGGCTCGGCGACATGGGCTTGACCGACCGCGACGAGGGGCGGAACGCCGAAGCCGGGCGCGAAATGTTCGAGTCGGGGATCGCCTGACGCCGACGTTCAACGGTGAGCTGCGCGTCGCGAAACCGGTCTTTCTCTATTGGTTAATGGAGCAGTCGTATCGCCTGTTCGGTGTCAATGAGTTCGCCGCACGATTCCCCTCGGCTCTCTTCGGCGTGGGCTTGATCCTCATCCATTACCTATTTCTCGTGCACCAGCGCGATCGAACCGTTGCGCTCTTCGGCGGGTTGATGCTCTTGCTCAACCTGAAATCCTCGGACTCGGACGCAGTGCGCTCACCGATAGTGTCTTGATTTTTTCACTGCGGCATCACTGTACGGATTCTGGCTGGGACTGCATGGAACAGGCGGCGTACGCCGATGGATCTGGGCCTTCTATATCGGTATGGCCGTCGCCACGCTGACGAAGGGACCAGTCGGGTTCGCCGTGCCCCTCATTGTCGCGGCAGTCTACCTCACCTGGACGCGCCGGTGGCAGGACTATTGGCAGAAGGGGGCCCCTCTTGCGGGCATGCTGCTGTTCATTCTGCTTGCCGCACCCTGGTATGCGGCCATGTTTCTCGTGCATGGCGATGCCTATGCCACAGGCGCAAAGAAGCCCATACGATCGGCCGATTTCTCAGTCCGATGGAAGGACACCAGGGCACCATCTTCTTCTATCTCCCGGTCATACTCTTAGGCTTTTTTCCTTGGAGCGCACTCCTTCCTGTCCCGCTCTATCGCACGCTCAAAGATTGGTACCTCATACGTCGGGCGCGTGCTCATCCAGACCAGACAGGAACATCCGAACTCGACCTCTTTGCCGCCCTTTTGGCTGGTGGGCGTCCTTGTATTCTTCACGGCCTCCTGCAACCCGCCTCCCCACTATATTGGTCCATTGTTTCCCTGCCGCCGCTTTGTTGACGGCCTCGTACTGGTCACGGTGCCTGCAGGATCCGACGACCAAAGGGATTCGGGGTCCATACATCTCATGATGGGAGTGGGCTATCTCTTGGCGATCGGCTTTGCTTGCCTTCCCACGCTCTACACAACCTACGCATCCAAGATGGTGCGGGAGTTCCCCTTGGCTGGACAGGTAGATCTCGGCAGCGGTCCCTATCTGGCTGCGGGCCTGCTCTTAATCGGGATGACGCTGGTGGGATATTTTGGATTGAACGACGAACGGCGCGGAGGAGCGTTCTGGGCGGCGGGGGAACCTTAGCTGGTCTCGTCTTGATCGTCATCGTCATTGCGATTCCGCACATCAATCGATATGTGGTCGCACCTCCGCAGGAACTCGCCTATGCCGCGGGCTTGAATCTGGATCGCCAGGATCAATTCATTGCGTATGGCACCGTGAGGCCGTCATCCGTATTTTACTCGAGACGCAAGACGCTCTTCGTGCCCATTGGGGAAGAGGACAAGATACGAGCGGCTCTGAAAGAGCCACAGAGGGTGATGATCTTATTGCCGGAAAGCGCACTAGCGAAGTTGCCGGCGGAAGCGAACAGGCTGGTCCCTATTCTCAAACGCTACGGCTACGTGCTGCTGGCCAACCAGCCGATGGTGACGATTCCAGAAGGTGCGACCCCGCCACCTCCACCTACCATCCTCGGCCATTAAACTGGTCTGTCCCGTCTATCTAGTCTATCTGGTGTCTGATTGAACCAGACAGACCGAACAGACCAGATAGACCGGACAGACCAGACTACATCGGCACGATGCCTTTCAGAGCGTAGCTTGCCCCCAGCACCAGTAGCATGGCCGCAACAAACAGGCCCTCCGCCATGGCCGTCCGTAGCCCCACATGACCCCCGCCAGGGACTCGATCTGACCAGGAAATCCCTCCAACCAATATGCAGCACAGACGAGTAGGACAATGGTCGTCACAAACAGAGAGCCGGTCGTCATTCCTAACCCCAGTCCCACAAGGCCGCGAGCCAGCGGCCCCGACAGCCAGACCGGACGCCATGACGAATGCACCGACCACAAGACATGGCCCAGGAGTCCCACCAGGGTCAGCAACAGTCCGCCCCACACGAGCTGTTGGAACGGCCACGCTTCCGACGGGAGATGCCCGATCGTCCAAACAAGCGCGAGCGTCGCCACAAAAAATGGCGTCATCCACATGACCGCCAATCCAGCCGATGAGCGCCATTCGCGCCAAGGATGGGCTGCAATCACTCCCATGAAACAACCGAGAGCTGCGCCTCCGGCCACGTCGGTCAGATAATGAGACCCGCGGATAATCCGACTGGCAGCGATGGCCGCTGCCACTGCGAGAATGGGCCACCGCGCGCGCGGGAACTTCATGGCCAGCACGGTTCCGACCGCAAACGATGCCGCCGCATGCCCGGACGGGAACGAATCCCATCCGCTCCCGCTAACTGGGAAAGCTCGAGGTTGCCTGCATGCATGAACTTGGGTCTGGGGCGACCGATGACATGTTTCAAAATATTGGCAGTCGCTGCGGCAAGCCCGTGAGCGATGAGACTCCGCCAGCCTGCGTCTTTCCACTGCGGATGTTTCAATCCATACCCCACTGCCAACAAGACAAGACTCAAGATCACCAAAGACTCTCCCTTGCCCAGACGATCACCGATATCGCTGAGCCGAGCCAGCCAGGGATTGGCGAGGTGGTCCATGTGAACATCGTTGAGGGAACGGATGAACCGGGTCAGCGGCACATCCCACTCGAACAGCCCCACGAATGCAAGGATGAGCGCGCAGATGGAGAGGAGAACGGCGAACACAGGCGTGAATCGAGAACTGTGAGTCGTGAGTCGCGGGAGCGCCATGAGAGTCGGTCTATACGTTTAGCGACGAACAATATGAGCAGGATGCTCAAAAGTCCGTCCGGCAAGGCCGCAGCGAGTGAAGAGGCGAGGCGTACGCTTCGGTACGTTGAACCTCTGAACGATGCGAGAACGATGCTGGCGGGCTTTTTCAGCATTCTGCTAGGGAACCCAGTCGGCGAGAAACACATTGAATTCGCCAGGGACTTTGGCCTGGCGGTCCGATACCCAGACCAGCCTGGTACCATCAGGCGAAAACATGGGAAAACTGTTGAATTGTCCGTCGAACGTGAGCCGCTCGAGACCTTGCCCGTCCTCACCAATCCCGTAGAGATGAAAACTTGGCCGGCCTCCTTCGCCCTTTGTTTCAATGTTCGATGAGAAAATGATCCTCTTGCCATCGGGAAAATAAAACGGCGAAAAATTCGACGCGCCGTTCGAAGTGACCGGTCGCTGGCCGCCTCCATCGGCATTCATCACAAAAATTTCAAGTTGCCCCGGCTCCACCAGCGCTTGCTTGAGCAAGTCCTTATATTTGTCGATTTCTGCTTGATCGGTTGGATGCGCCGCCCGATACACGATGCGCTTGCTGTCCGGCGAAAAAAATGCTCCGCCATCGTAGCCGATATCGTTCGTCAGCCGCCGAGGATTCGAGCCATCAAGATTCATGGCATAGAGATCCAGGTCCCCGTCTTTCACGGACGTCCAGACGATCGTCTTGCCGTCAGGTGACACGGTCGCTTCCGCATCGTAGCCTGGCGTGGAAGTCAGCCGCTGCATCTCCTGACCATCGATGCGTACGGCATAGATATCGTAGTCGTCCAAGGCCCAGCGGTAGGCCCCGTCACGCTTCGCCTTCGGCGGACAGTTCGGCCCCGACGCATGGGTCGACGAGTAGAGTATGCGGCGATCGCCCGGGAAAAAATATCCGCACGTCGTGGCGCCGGCGCCGGTGCTCACCAATTGAACGGTGTCGCGACTCAGATCCAGCACGTACATCTGGTAACAACCCAGTCCGGCATCGGCCGGTGTGAGCGTCACCGCATGTGTATCCTTCGTCCAATTGTTCGTGGATTGGAAGATCAATTTGTCCCCGCTGAAGGAAAAGTAGGCTTCGGCATTCTGCCGGCCCACTGTCAGCTGGCGAATATTCTTCAGGTGCCGCTCAGCCTGGTGAGCGGGAATCACCTGAGCCTTCGACACAGGGCCCTCTGCCTGCCCCGTCTGCTCACACAGCAACAAAACCACGAGTCCGATCATGCACCACTTACCGAATGGGATTACTGGCATCGAGATGCACCTCCGTACGATCGCTCGCGAGTGGCCACTCTCCACGAGTGCACCACCGTTCCATCCTTGAACAACACGAAGCTATTCCACCCGTAAAAAGAGCAACCGCGCCACTTTCGCCACGGCCTGCGGCGTGGCCGCGTACAACACCGTTACGACGCTGCCTGGACGATCGACCCGGTGGCAACTGACCAGCATGGCCAGCCCAGGTCCTTCGTATGCCGTCCCCATCACGGTGACACCCCTGTCGTTGAGGGTCGCGCGTGCACCGCAGTAATTGGCGAGGATCGATTGAATGCCTGAATGGGATTCCGGGCCGCCCAATACTAACACCGAACCTTCCTGAGGCAACAGCCCATCCTGGGCCATTGAGGCAATCACCGTTCGTTCGCCCACCGGTTTCTGCTGCTCTTGAGTTTCGATGCGCGTGGCCACGTCCCGAAACGGAGAGGGATGACTTGGCTCATCCGTAAACGCCGTGAGTACCGATCGCCGCCGATCGGTAACATAGTGATTAAGCACCGGCGACAACGATTGCCGGGCGATCCGACGGAAGGTCATGGACTCGGGATCGAGATCAATCGAGATCGGTTGCGCAGGCAATGTCACGGAGATCGTCTCGCGCTGCGAACGCAGCGGCACCGTCAGAGTGTGCTCGCGGTCACCCTCCATGTGAATCAGCAACTGAAGGGGAAGACGAAAGGGCTTATTCGATTGAACAATCGTGGCCTCCAGCTGAAAGACCTGCGTCGCCCCCGCCGCCACCAGACGGGCAACGGCATCCGGCAACGACAGCACCGGCGCCCCATCCTGTTCCACCCATTGCGCGAAAAACCATCGGAGATCGCGCCGACTCTCTTCTGCAAAGACTCGTTCAAGATCGCGCCATTCCGCATGCTTGCCACGATATTGCGCCACCAGACTCATGAGTGCCCGCCAGAACGTCTGCTCTCCCACTTCCTGGCGCAGGAGGTGAAACAGCATGGCGGCCTTTTGATAGCCAATGGCATTATCACGCTCATCCAGTTTCTGCGTGAATTGCGCGACCGGATAGTCCCGCTCCGGGGGCACGTGGAGATTGTAGCTCTGCACCATCAGACGGCGTTGGTCCCGCGCCTGCGCACGATCTCCCATCAATTCGTGCCAGTAATAATTGGCCAGGTACGTCGTCAGACCTTCCACCCAATTCCCTCGTTCGGCCCGATTGAAAACAGCATTGCCGATCCACGAATGCACGATCTCGTGGCCGAGCGCGTAGGGTTGCACATAATGCCGCTTGATGATGCCGCTGCCCAGCAGGGTAAACGAAGGCATGCCGAGCCCGCTCGCAAAGAAATTCTCCACTACGGCGAACTTCTCGAACGGATAGGGGCCTAACAGAGGGATGTAGGCGTCCAGGTAGCGCGCGGTGGCATCGAGATATTCCTCGGCCAGATGCGCATCATCGGGGAAGAGATAGGTCGAGAGGCGAATCCTCTGACCGGTCTTGGCCGTCCAGTCGCGAGACGATGTAACAAATGTATTTCGCCACAAGCGTGAGGGCCTCGCTCGGCTGCGTCACGGCCCATGCCGTCATCACCATGTTCTCGTCTCGGCAGAGCCCGACGGGACACGCGCGCGACTCGCCGGCCTTCCCCTGTGTCACGACGGTCCACCCCGCCAGGCGCGGCAACCAGCAGCGCATAGGTGCTGAGCGATTCCGGGACATCGGGATACCAGGAGCTTTCGCTGCTCACATAGACGCCTTCCGGCCCAATATGTCCGGCAGTCTCACTGGGGGTCACAAATCGAAGATGGCGAGGATCCCGCGGCGGATCGTTGATGACGCCATGGTAGTGCACATCCAGCGCGAGCAATCCGGCCGCCACGACCTGCGAGGGGATAATGATGTGTTGCACCGACTCCGGCGCAGAACCATGCTCGAGTTCGAACGGCACATCGCGAATCAGGGATTCCGTGCCGGCCGATTCTTGCACGAGTGCAATGTGGTCGATCTGGAGCGTGGGGGCGAGAGAGAAACGAATCGAAGTGTTCTGCTGCGGCACCTCAAGGGTCAACCGGTCCTTTGCGATGAGCGCATGATGCTCGGGGACGATCTGTACGAATAATTCGTGGTGCCGAATGATGATTCGTGGCGGAACTGGGTCGGCTGCGCAGGCAATTCCGGGACCCCCTGACTGAGGAGCGCGACGAGAAATAGAGAGCAGAAAGATGATCCTGCTTCCGATTGGCATCGGAAGAGTTTTAGCATTCGCGACAGACGAGCACAAGCTGGATGGATGTCAGCAGTTGTTCAAGGTCAATCGGCTTTCCGATGACTTCTTGCGGCCCCACGGCCCAGGCTTCATCAAGGCGTTCTTCGTCATGACTTCCAGTGATAATGATCACCCCGCCGGTATACTCACGTTGACGGAGTTGCCGGAGCACCTCGACGCCGTCCATTCCGGGCATGAGCAGATCGAGAAGGATCAGGTCGGGAGGCGCTTGTTCCACCATCGAGAGGGCCTCGGAGCCGTCTTTCACGCCGAGCGCGCGATAGCCTCGGAGGCTGAGAAACTGAACGAGCAGGTCGCGCACCAACAACTCATCATCGACGACGAGGATCGTTTCCCCGTATCGGCCACAGCTGCGCTCCCTCCCACCGGCAGTGCACGAACAGATTTAGCCGGAAGCTGTACCACTCGGTTGACACATTCGACCAGCACATCGAGCGACAGGCCCTTTCGGATAAAGTCGGTGACACGCAATCCCCGCGCTTGATTCTCCTGCTCCTCGGTCGCGCCGCCGCCCAGGATGATTACCGGCGCATGGGGATCGTACGCACGGGATTTCTTTGAGGACGGTCAGCCCATCCATTTCAGGCATGCGAAGATCAAGAATAGTGACGCGCGGGGCCAGCTCGCGGAAGAGGGTGAGGCCTTCAATCCCGCTCGTCGCCGACAGTACTTGATACCCATGTCGGGTAAAGACGGACTGGATCAGCTCGCAGTTCATGCGATCGTCGTCGATAACCAGAATCTTGATCATCTCTCAGCCTCGTGGACAGGAACGCACGGCGCATGCTAGGCAGGGTGCTGGTTACTTAGGAAACTCAGCCTAACACAGACGATGCTGACGGAGAAGAAAATGACGGGATCTCACCCGGGACTACGCAGAGGGCACCGCTGCCGTCCCGAGAAGCGCGTCCACGAACGCCTCGCTCTGAAAATCCTGCAGATCCTCGACCGATTCCCCGACTCCGATGAGTCTTACCGGCAGCTTGAGTTCCTCCCGCAATCGCAACGACAATCCCTCCGCGAGCAGTGCCGTCGAGCTTCGTCGAGGACCAAGCCGGTGACACCGACCGCTTGATGAAATTGACGAGCTTGGGACAGCGCGTTCTGCCCGACCGTGGCGTCCAGCACGAGGAGCACTTCGTGTGGTGCACCAGGACATTCCTGCGTGATGACTCGGGCGATCTTGCGGAGTTCGTCCATGAGATTTGATTTCGTGTGCAGCCGGCCGGCAGTGTCGATCAGGACCACGTCCACCTGCCGTGCTTTCGCGGCGGCAATCCCATCGAACGCGACGGCGGCTGGATCGGCTCCATGGCGGTGTCGGATCACGTCGACGCCGACTCGGTCGGCCCAGACTTGCAGCTGATCGATTGCCGCTGCGCGAAATGTATCACAAGCCACCAACAACGGAACTTTTCCTGCCTGCACGAGCCGTTGCGCGATCTTGGCAATCGTGGTCGTCTTACCCACACCGTTCACCCCCACCGCCAGGATGACGAAAGGCTTGGGACCTTTCGCGAGCAGGGACGTCAACGACAGCCCCTGCACGGGCGTCAGCACATCGAGCAGCGTGTCCCGCAATACCGTGTGCACCCGACCTGGCTGGGAGGCATCGGTCCCTTGAAGCTGTTTCTTGAGGCGCTCCATCACGCGATCTGCGACGCGGGCACCGAGATCGGAGGCGATGAGGGCCGCTTCGAATTCCTCCAGGAGGGCAGGATCCGCGGCACGGCCGAGGAGCCGATCCAGGGACCCACGAACGACACCGCGGGTTTTGGTGAGCCCGTCACTCAGTCGCTGCAGCCATCCCATAGATCTACTCGTGATGGATTCGATTCACTGGCAGGATGCTCATTACGGCAACCGCGCGATCGACCGCTGTATCATCCGTTCACGCCGACGCATCCGGCGCGCTTCTTTCTCACTTCGTTCATGATCATACCCGCATAGATGCAAAATGCCATGGACCAGTAACCAAGCGAGTTCCTCGTCCAAGGACCGTCCAGCCTCTATTGCCTGTCGCCACGCCGTGGGCACCGAGATCACCACATCGCCCAGCATATCCGGCATGAGGTGTGAGGTGTACGGTGTGCGAGCTTCCCGCATGGCAAAAGCCAGTACATCGGTCGTACGATCCTTGCCCCGATACCGACAATTGAGGCCCTCATTCGCCGATCGCCCACGAACAGGATGCCCAGCTCCGCCGACGTTTCCCCGAGATCGGAGAGGATCGATTGCGCCGATCGTTCCAAGCGCGCCTGATCAAACGCAATACATCGGATCTGACTCTGCATATGGATCGGCATTAATGCGACTGGCCCCAGGGGTCCGTGAACGGTGAGGACGAGGTGGCAGGCTTCGACGGCTTATTGTGCGACGCCAACGACGGTCGACGTCCCGCGCCGGATAAGGGGCCGGAAGACTGAGCGGGGTTCTGATGCTGATCGTAAGCTTTGATAATGTCCTGCACCAACTTGTGACGGACCACGTCGCGCTCGTCGAAGTAGACGAATTCGATGCCCTCGACGTCGCGCAGAATCTCCCGCACTTCGATCAGGCCGGAAACCCGTTCGGGCGGCAGATCCACCTGAGTGATATCGCCGGTGACCACCACCTTGGAATGGAAGCCAAGCCGAGTGAGAAACATCTTCATTTGCTCCGCCGTGGCGTTCTGCGCTTCGTCGAGAATGACAAACGAATCGTTCAAGGTGCGGCCTCGCATAAACCCGAGCGGTGCAATTTCGATGTCGCCCCGTTCGATCGCACGTGCAGCCCGCTCCATATCCATCATGTCGAACAGTGCATCGTACAGAGGGCGGAGATAGGGATTCACTTTGGCATACATATCGCCTGGCAGGAAGCCGAGCTTCTCGCCCGCTTCAACAGCCGGACGCGCCAGAATGATGCGGCTCACTTCCTTCTTCATGAGGGCACTGACCGCCATAGCCATGGCCAAATACGTCTTGCCTGTGCCAGCAGGACCAATGCCGATCACGATGTCGTGCGTCTCGATGGCTTCAATATAGGATTTTGCGTCGGCGTCTTTGGTGCGACAAATCGCTTCTTGGTGACGATCGTCGCCGCGTTGGAGAGCAGTTCTTTGATCGGAGTCTCGGGACTATGCCGGAGGGCGGTCAAGGCGTGGGAAACGTCGTCCGGCTGGAGCACCATCCCGTCGTTGGCAAGGGTGGCGAGTTCCGTGAGGACACGTTCCGCGTGGCGAGTGGCGTCAGGCGTACCATCGAGGGTGAGTTCTTCGCCGCGCGCCGAGAGGCGTACACCGAGGTCTTCTTCGATCAGCTTGAGGTGCCGGTCGTGATGGCCGAACAGAACGGCGGTATTGGTGCCTTCTCGAAGTTTAAGTTTACGCACAAGCGCTAAGGCGTTCTCCCTCCCTGTAGTGATCGTGGCGTGATTCTAACAAACCCAAGGAAGGTGTGACAAGCAGAAGAATTAATTGCGTCGAGGGAATACCCTCACGCGCCCCCGGATTTTAGCGGGTGCAACAGGAGCAGGGAGGGTGAAGTGGAATTCCTGAAAAGCTTTTCCCCTTGCCCATCTTCAGCGACGATGCGAACTTGATGGTTGCCAAGTTGGCCAGGAGGAATCTGCCAAACGAGATGCCCTGTTTCTTTGTCAATCACCATCCCCGGTGGTGCCGTTTCCAGGAGAAAGCTGACTGGGTCGCCGTCCCCATCGACTGCTTTTACCATATACTCGTACCGTTCGCGGCCGACGAGCGCCGCAGGGGCAGAGACGATCTTCGGAGGACTATTGCCGACATAGACCGCTTCAGAACGAACCGGCTTTCCCACCGACAAGTCATCCCGCGGGGTCACTTCTACCTCAAGCGTGTCTTTGGTCTGAAATCCTGTGGTATCCAACGTCTGCTCCGGCCCCCTGTTTCACGACTTTGTTATTGCGCCACCAACGAAAGTCGAGTTGTATCTCGTCTTGATCTGCATCGACGGCCTCCATCTTGACAAAGACCGGAGCATGCGGGTCAGCCGGCCGCTCGATGGAGAGATGCGCGACGACGGGGGACTATTGCCGACCACCACGGGGCCAGCCTGGTAACGAGTTCCTTGAACCACGCCGCTTGTTGGTACAAGGTCGACCGTCACACGATCACCACGCTTTAACATACTCGGCGTCAGCGTTGGCCCCGTCTGATCTCGGAGGGGGTACCGTTGACCATCCACTGGTACTGAAATCTAGCCGTATCGGAATGATCATCATCGGTCTCGATCGTGACCTTGACCGTCTCGTTCAGCGTAATGGGGTCCGGCGTAATTGTGGCTAAACGGATGGTTGCGAGCCGCTGTGGAGAGGCATTGCTTGGGAAAGAGGATCCGTTGTCCGGGGCAGAACTCGAATTACACCCGATAAACAGGAGGGGAAGAACAAGGCATAGTGATGAAAACGATCTTATGTACACCACTTATATTTACGCGACCATCTCGTTCGTTGCTGAACGCTACTTGCCCCTGTGGTCAAGCCGGGAGGAACCAAGAGGCTGGTCCCTCCCAACTCTCTTGAACCTTCACTCACCTTCGTTGATGCTCCCAAGACATATACCGACTCCAAGGAGGATTCGGGGCATTTGCATCTGCACAAGTGGTGCTCCCTGTGCTCATCTGACTGCAGAACTTGATCGGCGGCCCACCTGGGGTCCTCCGGGAAGGTTACCAGTTCCGTCGATATGGATAGCGACTTGCGAGGCCACTCCGTCGCCAAGATTCATCCTCGTATTACTGATCGTATTCGCACCGGCGGCGCTGGTCCCGATGATCGGAGACGAATAGGCCGACCCGGTCTTGTAATACAACGCGTACAGATAGCTCGCCCCAGTCGAAGCGCAGAAATCATTCGTGGGCACGAGCGTCGGAAAGAACACCGCTCCAGCAAGCACAACGGAGCTGGACACCGACCGCTCTGCCGCCAGGCCGGCCGTAGCGCGCCAGCTTGACGTACCATCCATCCTTGCTCTGAACCAACCCCGTCATCGAGGTGGGTCCCGTGGTGACACTAGTCAGTGCAGGATTGTTCGGATCGGTCACTTGGTTCGTCCCGGACGAGCAGACAATACAGACCACCGCATTCGTGGTATTTACCAGATCGACGTTATTGCAATTGGTGGTACTTCCTCATTACACCCCGAGTTCATCACATTGTCTTTAATTCCGAACAGGTACTGTTGCTCAGTGTTGGTCTTGTCGGAGTTACTCAAGTAGCGGCCCGTTCCGAAGAAGACCCAGACCTTATTGGCATCGTCGACCGTCACCGATGGCCCGGTCGTTATCGGCCCCACTTCTACTGTCGCACTCAGTCGACGCTGTATAGTCTCTGAAGGTATCGATTATTTCCGTCGGTGCCCGGCTGGCTCCCGTTGTTCACTCCCCAGGTTGAGGTACTGCAAGGGGCGTTCGTACAACCTCCGGTAGTCAACCGATACATCTTGCCCCTCGAGGGCGGAGCCCCGTCATTGATCGTGCGCCCGAAATAGGCGACGTCGTGGCGGTAGTCGAAATCCCGATCCAGCGCGACAATGTTACCGACAAACGACTGCCAGGAGCCGACCGGCATCTCGGTCACCTGCGAATTCCCTGCTCCAGGCCCGACCTTCAAGTCCACGGCATACAGCGTGGCTGTTTGCACCGGGGCGGGCGGCAAGTCTGCCGAATAGCCGTTCGGTCCCGAACCGAATAAGACCATCCACTTCGCGTTGGTGTTATCCGTCTTCGCATCCGCTGTGGGACTCACCCGCACCACCGCCGGAAGACTCGTCGTAAGCTCCCAACCCGTCATCGCTGAAGCTCCAGAGGAGTTTAGGATCGACCTCCGGATTGGTGATATCGAGCACAAAGTACGCACTGTAAAAGTTGCGGTTCGTCCCGCCGATATTGACCGTCATTGGAGGGCGCCCGTGCCCAACGCACAGTTTGCACAGCTCCCTCCCATGCGGAATCCCCGATCAGAACCGTGCCCCAGCCGTTCGGATGGTCTGCGTCCGGAGTAAAGATCCGCACATCCGTCACGGTGGGCTTGAGATCCACGTAATAGACATGGGTGTAATCGGCCCTTGTCAACCACTGCAACTGCGGCAGGAGTTGGTAGGGGATGAACCCCCAGAGCTCGTCGCCCAACGCCCTCCCCGAATCGACTTTTGGGCACGGTGCAGTTGGTGCAAAGTACATTTTCGTGAAGTAGCCATGCTCTGTGACAGTAGTCGTGCAAGGATCGTCGCTCTTGTTATAATACCCACCGTTGAAGGCGTGCAACATCCCGTCGTTCGCGCCGACGTAGATGACCTCACGCCGATTCTGCCAACGGGTATAGAAAGCCGTATAGGTGGCGTCACCATAAATGAGATCGTAGTTCGAGCGCGGCGCGGCCACAATGGTGGGCGTCGAGTGGATGGGGTCGCCCAATTTCCACACTTTGTAGGTGCCGCTGCCCAGCGGCACTTCCACCATGCGCGTGCGAAGCCCCGGGATTTCGTCCCCGCGGATGAAGTTGATGATGTTGTCCGCCGTATAGGGGATTGGGCGGCAGGGAGGGGATTGACGACGGCCCGCAAATATGGGCCCAACGTTCCCGAATTCGTGGTGCTGAATTGCATCTGCTCGCCCGCACCCACGAGTCCATTGTTGTCGGAGTCCACCCACGTGAGCAGGTTTCTCGCCGTGGAAGCGGAGTTAGCCAGCTGTTTGCCGCCTTCCCAGACAGGACGAATACTGTTCAGCGCCAGGCCCGAAACTGCCGGCGTCGTACTGTCGGCGGTCCCGTCGGCCGTTGGCATCCAATGTACTTGTCGACCAGCACTGTCCCATAGGTGAGACTGAGTGTATTGTTATCGTACCGGGTCTTCACGATGTAATCGTTTTCATGGACTAATTTTCCATCCTGATCCGTATCTTCTCGCAGATTCCCCAGATGGTCGATGAACAGCGACTGCGCATAGCCAGTCCATCCTCACATTGGTTCCAAACTGCCCGACGGTGCTGGTGCAGAAGTAGGCTTGATAGACGAGCTCCCTTCACCGCTGGCAGAGGTGGCCAACACGGAAATAGGCTGTTCCGGACGAACTCTTCCGCAAGATCGCCGTAATGGTGGCCATCAATCTATCTTGTAAGTCGTCCACGTTGGAGGATTCGAAGTAGTTATCCGGAATTCCGTCGGTGCCAGGCGCGCCGGTCGCATTGATGACCTTGTCCCACTCAGTCGCCAGGTCCGGAACGTTATTGTTGTTGCTGTCCTCGAATCCACCCAGTTGGGCAGTGTGCATCAAAATTTCTCTGCCGGCGATGTTGCCGAAGGCAAAGAACGTGTAGACCGTTATGTTCTGGAGCCTGCAGACAATGGCCTGTTTCGTTGGTGACCGCTATCGTCCCATCACCCCCAGCGGCGGTACAGGGACGAAGGTCATTCGTATGGGCCCAATAGGCCACGTCATCCAGGATAGTGGTTCCCGCTGCTCGCATAGTCCGCTCGTGCTCGCCTGAGGTCGCAGTGGCATCAGGGTTTGTGCCGATCGAGGTAGGGAGCGTAGTCGTAGCCGGGTGAGCGTTGCATGTCGTATTGATGGGAGCCGTCGGACTGCTCACATCCGTTCCATACAGTGAACCCCATGGTGTCCGTGCGCATAATCTTGGATCCCGGCCCGGAATGTTCGTATCCTGCTGTCGGTTCTCCGTCCGTCACGATGATGACGAACGTTTTACAGCAACGGACTTGCGTCGACGTCGTTGCCCAAGCGGGCGTGTGGTTGCTTCCAAAAAGTACGGGTCCCGGCCGCGGGCGTTGGTGATATAGCCGGCCCCAGCCGTGCAGGTTTCACTGCCGGTCAGCGCGGTAATTTCAGACGCGCCTATTGAGCCCACCCCGTCGCCCCAAAGGCGACGCCATTGGAAACACCTCCGGCAAAGGCAATGGGATGAGACATAGGCATTGTTCAAAAACGTAGAATTGAGCTGGGCAATATAGCGGGCAGTTTCATACAGAGACTCGGAGAGAGGCGTCCAGGTCGAGGAGACGATTCCTTTAGCGCATCCAGAATTGCCGCGACATTGGTATTGAAGGTCTCTGACCGTCGAGCCGCCAAAGTCGATGGATTGACGCGCCCCCAGTGCCGACGAGCATGCGCGCCCCATCGCCGCGCCCTTTGAACTCAAAAAGCCGCGAAGCGAGCCTGAGCACCAATTTGCTGCACGACCCTGTCTGGTCGACGGCGGATGTGAAGCGGAGCTTGTAGTTCGTACTCGGCGAACCCATCAGAATCAGAGCTAGGTTGTCGCGCCCACTTGTTGGCGCAGTGCTGTCATTGTCGACACAGATTGAACCGCCCATTCCGTCAATCCCGCCCCGCAAATGGATCCAGATGGGGTTGCCAGCTCCTGGGGTGGCAGCCGTCCGGAACGCCCGTCCAGTGTACCCAATTCGCTCCCCGCTGGGAATCGCATTTTGTCGTATCATGCCCATCACCGAGTTCAAAAAAAGCTCCTGTGACGTGTTCGTAATTTTCGCCGGCGTCCCGCTGGGCGGGCATGTGCCGATCCGCAGCCCGTGACCACAACAGTCCCCTCCCGACATGGCTTTCTTGAGGGCATCGAACCGTCGGAAGCCGGCCCAATTGAGAAAATTCCCGTCCCATTGAGATGACCGAGCAGGCGGCATTCAATGTGGCCTTCGCCGCAGCGAAATCGAAGCGCGTATTGGCCGCATCGTACGTATAGCAGGATAGAGAATCGAAGAACCCGCTGTAGGAACTGGTCGCGACAAAGTCCTGAACGACCGGCGTGGTGCCGCCACTGCGCCAATACACCGCACCAGGTCGGATCGCAGGCCCGATCAGCCATACTGCCGGAGTTGTCGAGCAACAGGATGATATTGGGCGCGACTTGGTCGTTGACGAAAGGCGGCACGGCACGAGTACTGATCCATCGTTTGGGCATGCACCGCACCAGGCCCCCAACAGACAACCCACCAACGCCAGCATGACGGCTCCACGAGTGGCGATACTCCGGCTCTTCATGGCACCCTCCGTTCTTGTTGCATGAAACATGCGTGTCCAGTGTTTCCTTATTACCTGGGAGAGAGTCACGATCATCTTGTCGATCTTCTTGCTGTCCTCTTTCGTGACATGAAACTTCACCTCAGCGGTCACCACAAGGTCACTGGGACTCATTATTCTTCCACGATCAGTTAGGATGACGACTTCCGGCATCAAGCCATAGAGTCCGCCCATTGATGTCGAGCGTTTTCTCGTGGATAGCCGTAATCGTGCCGTCTTGATAGCCGATCGTCATTGAAGCAATGGGCTGATCGTCGTGCCGGCGCGACGCCGACATTCATGACGAAGAGGGATTGCCACTGCCAACACCATTATCACCGGCGCGCACGAACAACCGACGATGTCCCCCCGTCTGGTTGCCTGAGCTGAGGACCCTTCCTTTTTCCTCTCTGCTCACGAGCGTCGTCCATCATGGTGATCCTCCTCATTAAGGGCAGTCACGAGGTCTAGTAGGGCCTCGGCTGACAAAACAGCGCCGGTATTGTTGCAGGCGCTACACCGCATCGACTTGACTGGTGATCCCCGTAGCCAGGTTTTGCGCCACACAGGTGATTTGATAAATGATATCGAGCCGCAGGGTCTCGCTGCCAGGCGAACAATCGCTCCCGGAGGCGCATTGCACATACAATCGATCAATGTCGCCGGACACCTGGAAGTTACCTACTGTCATCGTCAGGGTTTGGCACAGAACCCGCTCTATCGGGAAGTCGGGTTGCACACCATCAGTGATGATTTCACCGTTCAACACAGCGAGATTCGTGAGCGGCACCGGCCCGGGCGGAACCGCGTTGGAGAGCACTGCTGGAGGCGCGACATGGGCCTGAAGACTCTGTTGGAGCACATTCGCGCCGGTGCTCACACGAGACTCCGCCGCGTCCGTCGAGGAGTTCACTGGCACTGACGGAACTGGAAATCTGCCGCTCAGATCCCGTGACGGCGAGGATCGAGATCCCCATCAGGGTCATGATAAGGATCACCATCATGACGGTGATGAGACTGATCCCCCTGTTCATCTGCTTTACTCGCACCGATCAGGCCGCTCACGCATCATCGCCTTCCTTCCCGGTTCAGGACCACGGTCTCGCATTTCTCGTCTCCACGGTCCTGGTCAGCACACGCCGGCGTACCGATGCATAGGGAGGAATCTGGACCCCGCATCGCCGGCCACGAAGACGACCGCCGGCATGGAGATGGTCAGCGACCGTGAGAAAGGTGTTGGATAAAGTTCCTGCCCCTGTCTGTGTATTCCCTTCTCCTAGCCCATTGATCCACCAATTGCTGCCGGGCGACGATCGAAATTTGAACCATTTTGATCGCCGACGGCGATCATCGGCGGGAGTGTTCCAGATCCGGTTCGAGATGTAATCCGGTTGATTGAAGATTTAGGCTCAGGTCCACATCGTCAATCCGGCCATCTGGCTCCGCGTAAGGCCAGCTGCCCGGCAACAGAACAGCCACGTCGCAGGCATAGGAGAACTGGATATCCTCGATCCCGTTGACGATCGGCAAGCAGGGGCTCGCCGCGGCACGTTGCAGTTCGGCAGGACGCGACCAAAGGAGGCGACCGTAGCATTGGCTATCCCGCGGACCGAAGCAGGGCATTATTGCCGCCACAGATGTTATTGAGATCTGCACCGGGGTGCACCACCGGCAGCCGAGGAATGACTTGATAGGTGACGCACTGAAGGATATATATTTGGGTTCCTGTCGGAGGCTTCGTTGGCCCAGGAACCACCGTCGATGGGGTCAATGGGATTGGAGCATTCGCGTTCTGCACCTGAGCTTCAACGGTCCCGCCGAGCGAAATAAAGGAATTGACGCCGAACCCTGCTGCAGTCATAGCAGGAAGGATGGCTGCATTGATCGGCACAGTTGCAAAGCCCCTCCAGCGAAGCCAAGTGGAGCGGTCGTCTGCCACGCCACAACACCCGGTGCGGCATAAACCGTGAGGGGCACCACGAGCGAGATCTGATCCGGCCCTGTATCAGCGACCCCGATGGTCGGATTGTTATCTCCCGGGAGAATCGGCACTGGAGTCGCGCCAATTCCACAATTCCCGACAGGGGGCGGATTCTTTGAAGGGTCGATGGGCGGCCCAAAGCCCGCCATCTTGATGTCGTGTGCAATCATCTCCATGGCCATACGCGCGTTCTGTTGGGCATCGGAAACTTGCTCATTGGCTCGCACGGCCCTACCGGTGATCGTCAACGCAGCCAGGCCGGCTATCACGATCACGGACGTTATCGCGGTCGCCACTCATGATCTCGACCAGTGTGAACCCCTGCTCATCCTGCTTGTTCTGCAATCTCATACTCGTGCGTCGCCCCCTTTCCCTGCTGGCTTCTTACCCGGTGCAATCATCGTGTTCAACAGGACTGCTTTGGCCCCTGGTGTCCAGGCTGCCGTCCCTCCGGCAATGGTATTCCGACTTGCTCCGGTCCATGTAACCGTCACGCCAATGTTGTTTTGGTTGAGCCCCACCGGCCCCACAGCCGCCACAGCCACCTGCGCTTGGACCCCTTGCAATCCTGACGCAAACAGGCGAGCTTGCCATTGCAGACAATCTCCTCGCGCCACCGGTTGTGTCAGCGCATTCTGGGTGCAGAGCGCGGGATTCGCTGAGGTCAAATTGATTCCGTTATAGCCGTTCACGAGGTTCCGTCGATTGAATTGCATCCGTTCGACGAGCTCTGCCGCAAGGTTCGTGGCGATTGTTATTTCATTGCCGTCGCTGTTGCGAGTAAACGACAGTGTTGTCACCCCTGCCAATCCGAGCAACCCAATGGCAAGAATGGCTGACGACAGCATGACCTCGATGAGCGTGAAGCCGTGCGCTTGTCGAATCCGCTTAGCTATCATGGTGCTATCGTGCATGTTCTTGTACATCACAGGCACGCCTCACAACCTCACAAGCCCGCTGGTTCCACTCGGTGCAACGTTAATCAAATATTGCGTAGTGGGAGCCCCTCCGAGCGTCCCTCCGACCGTGATTGTCTGTACCCCTGTGCCGAGGCACACTCGTCCTGAGCCCATAGGAATTAAACTGGACGACCCCACCGTTTGGGAGTAGGCCACCGTTGTTGAAGGCTAATGTCGTCATCTGTACTGCCTCAATCCTATTCAGGCCTTGAAGAGCCGGAGCACCGGCGAGATTGGTGGTGGTCATCTGGACCCCCCATTCACAAGTACGATTTGGACGTTCAGAGTCTGATTTGTCGTCATCGCTCGTGTACGGACAAGCACAAGATGGCGAGTGATTTCAGAGGCCGTGACTCTTGCTTGATAGTCTATGTACATCCGCGTGAAATTCGGTATGGCTATCGCCATGGCAACCCCGATAATTGCCACGGCAATCATGAGCTCGACCAACGTAAACCCTGCCTGTTGTGACAGGGCTCCACCGCGTCTTGTTTGATTAGATACACCCATAGCTGGCCGCCAAATGAGCAAATTGGCATGCCGACCATCTCGCTCAGTCTAGGAGTCTTAACTCATTGACTTTGAATCTATTCCACAGCTTACAGGGCGGGAAGCCTTAGGCAGATTTTGGAGAAGACTGACAATTTGCGTCAGAGTGGGGGCACATTTTGTGCCGCCCGATCATGGGAAAGATAAGCCGAAAAAGAAAATGCTGTAGAAGTTTTGGCCGACTGGTTTCGGTTACATGTTGAAACTTCCTCTCACTTCATCGCCACGACTCTCACCTGTTGATAGATGGTCTCTCCGCGCAAAACTTTTTGTACCCCGTCTTGTACCAGGGTCGACATCGCTTCTTTCATTGCCAGGCTGAGCATGTCGGCGGTCCTGGCTCTGGATTGGATGAGCCGCTTCATCTCTTCCGATCCCTTAACAGTTCGTGCAAGGAATCCGCCCTTTGAAGCCGGTTCTGTTGCAGGCCTCGCAACCTCGTCCACGATACAGATTCCAAGAGGCGGTATACTCGATACCAAGTGTGGGCCAGTCCTGCGGGCCGTACCCCTGCACTAGTTCGTCGTACTCCTGCCGACTCGGATGATAGGCCTCCTTGCACTGAATGCAGATCCGTTTGCACAACCGCTGTGCGAGTACGCCCAACATGGCGTCGGCAAAGTTGAAGGCGTCGCAACCGAGATCCAACAATCGGATCACCGTTTCGACCGCACTGTTCGTATGGAGGGTACTGAGCACCAAGTGGCCCGTAAGCGAGGCTTCAATGGCGATGTCGGCCGTTTCTTTGTCCCGCATCTCGCCGATCATGATAACGTCGGGGTCGGCACGCAGAAACGCCCGCATCGCGGCCGCGAAGGTGAGGCCGATCTTCGAATGGACCTGGACTCTGGCGCGAGACCGTCCTGGGTTATTTCAATGGGATCTTCGGCCGTCCAAATCTTTCGTTCTTCGGTATTGATGTGCTTGAGAATCGCGTGCAAAGTTGTCGTTTTGCCGGACCCAGTCGGTCCGACACACAGGATGATCCCGTGCGGTTTTTCTGCGATGGCTTGAATGACATGCAACAGTGGCGGGGCAAAACTCCATCGCGTCGAGCGGCATCGGTTGCTTGGCCGTCAGGAGACGCAGCACGACATCTTCGTCCTGTCCTGAGGTCGGCAGGGTTGCGACACGCAATTCGACCTCTCGATCCTTCGCCAAACGGTACCGGATTTTGCCGTCTTGAGGTTTGCGGCGTTCCGCGATGTCGAGATTGGCCATGACCTTGATGCGCGACACGACAGCACGCCGATAGGTAGCCGGAATCTTCATGAACGTTGAGCACGTACCGTCGATGCGCAGGCGCACAGCCATGTCTTTCCGATCCGCGTATGGTTCGATGTGAATGTCCGATGCGCCGAGGCGGTCGGCTTCGGCGATCACTTGATTCGTCAGCCGCACAATGGCCGAGTCGTTCTCATCGATCCCGCCTGATACGGGGTCGATCGCAGGCTCAAGATGGATTTCATTGACCAACTCACCGAGAATGGCGACGATAGACCCGCTGGTTCCCTGGCCTCTGGCCAGATGGAGAAATTGCTCAATGTCCCGACGCAGGCCTACGGCATGGCGAATGGTCATCCCAGGAAATGTGCGCCGCACATCCCAACCCTTGTCGAGATCGTGCGGATCGCTGGTGAGCACGTCGAGTGAGTGAGCCTCGACGCGTGATCGGCAGCCAGAGGTTCTTTTTGGAGATAGTCGAGATTGAGCGATTTGAGCAGGTCGGCATCGATGACCGTTCGTTCGTCATACGGCAGGTAAGGACATTGATAGAAGTCGCTCAGAGCGGACCCCAAGCGTCCTTCGGGACACCATAGCGGTCGAGGAGGACTGTTTCGAGATCGAAGGTGCCGTTTTCGAATCGTCGACTGCTGCCAGCACGTCGGAAAGACTGATAATCCACGATAAACTAAGCTATCAAGCACGTTTTGTTCGATAGCGCAACGGGAGGAGTTTTGACGCGCGGCTGCCCTTCTTTCCCCTGGTTCCACCAGCCATCGCGTCCGTCTCAAGCGTCATGCGCGATGTCTTTCGTTCCACGCCTTCCCACTGGCAGGCTACGGAAAAGCTCTGTGTGCACGTCAAAGTTTCATAGTTCGGTACGTTTGGAATGACAGGGGCACAGCCAGCCGGATGCTCAAAGGCCGAATCCAGCAGACCGGCCGCAGCGAGAACGAAGCTGGCGGGCTTTTTCAGCATCCGGCTAGTACTTGGCCAACCAGGTTCCCGGCGCCCTATACACACAGCCGGAAGCCCCGAAAGAGTCCGTGCGCCATATCAGCGTTGTACCAGACCTCAATAATCGTCCCGGTTCCGACCGATGTTACGCTCTGTCCTGTCATCATCGCCCCATACAGGCGAGCGGATCGTTCAATCTGATCGCACCCGCCGCATACAGCAGGCCGTTGACGTGGATGCCGGACAATTGCACCGGCACCCTTGCCCCTAGCGACTGTGTCCCAAGCGAAGATGGGCTGAGGACCGGAAGAGATTTCCCTGCTGCGCGAGGACTGAGCGCCACATGACCTTGCACTACCAGAAGCCCTTCAAAATAGTCCGTATCAAGCACGAGCGTTCCCATATTATCGACACGCGGCGGTTTGCCCATCGACTGTGTCGATGAAGACCAGTCCACGATGATCTCCGATGGCGTGAGATTCCAGCGCGTCTGCAGGCCTGATTCCCTGATCCGAGTCCAAAGCTCCCAGCGGATGAAGTTGCCCGGTACGATCGAGTCGATAATAGGTCCCCCAGTGCAGCGCGATCTTCTTGAGCGAGTCGTAGTCCCACTGATCGAGGCCTCACCCCAGGCGTCGGATACTGGTGCAGGTGCACATTTTCTGGTAGCGAAGGATTCGGACCTTGGCCTGGTGGAGGAGAGATGACCGAGACGGTCCCTCCAATCCAATACTCCGTCCAGCGATCCTGCGCATACAACATCTGGTCATACGATTGACCGGTGATTGGGGCTGCAGCGCTCTTAACGACCAGATCTTCGACTCGCTGCACTGTGAGGTCGCCCAATACCCGTTGATCTCCCCAATGGACCAAGACGGGAGATTCACCCCCTGGCTGCATGGCTCCGAGAGTCTGTCCGACTTGCACCGCCGCGCGAACCGCGGGGATCGACACAGCTCAAGTTGGAGCTGAACCGTTCGTGTCAACCGGCCGGTGATCGACCGTCGTGGCCGTGACCTCAACCGTGCTCAGCAAGCCTGGCTGCAGAGGGCCATACACTTTCAGCTTGAGAATTTGCCCAAGTCCTCCCCGGGCACTGGAGAGGCCGCTCAGAGAATCGTTGAGCACCTGATTGTCCGCCTGGTTCGCTGCATCAAGGAGGATATCGGGACGGTCAGCGGTTCCGACAAACTGCGAGCGTCCGGCTACGTCAAAGAACGAGGGGCTCGTTCAATGGATCTCCCCTGGCGCTTCACGAATAATCCGGCAATGGCTGTCGGTGTGACACTCGGATCGTGGAACCAACTCATCACGACATCCGCCGCACCGTCGGCCAACTGCTGCGTCACGTTGTCCTCTTTCATGGCACTGACGCCCAATCCATCTTGACCGGCACAGAAAGAGAGACGTCATACCGGTGATCCCAAGCAGAACAATCAGCATGAGCGCCGCGAGAAGCACGTGACCCTTGTCGCACAGATTCTTGAGTGCGAAATGTAATCGTTTACACGCGGGCGGGCGTACTCTCTCGTTCTTGCTGGAGAAGTGTCAGTCGCGCGGGCTAGTGAAGTTGCAGGCGAATGAAAACTTTTTGCCATCGGCATCGGCACGGGCAACGGAACAGCTGACGGAGCAAAGGCGATCTGGGTGCTCAGCGCCATCAGACGTCGTGTTCGCGCTGGACAGAACAGTGAAGGCGCGGATCTGACGAGGTGCGCTGCAAGATCTGCAACGCCACATCGCACGTCCGTATCGCTGGGTGGGTTGCGCGACTCCGCGCGCGATCAACGCCCCTACCGGAGGGTCGAGCGCTGGCATGACGAGCGCCTGCTCGCCTACGAGCAGGCGGTCCGCGAGGGCTGGAGAACAAGGCTGCGGCGCGATCTGGTCTGGGGATCCATCGCTGTACGACAGCACGCTTCGGATCCTGGAGCGCATGGCCCAGCAGGCGCAGGTGGCGGCGTTCAATACGGTCATCCCCGGCATCTCCAGCCCCCAGGTGCTGCTGGCGCGACCTGCGATTTCTCTACATCCGCATGGGTGGGGCGTGCTCATCACCACCGGGCGCCGCTGCTGCTGGGTTTTCCGCCAGACGTGGACGACGTGGTCGTGATGCTGGATGGCGAGTGCGCGTTTTCAGAAGCTAGGCGAGCCCGGGCTCGATCTGCTTTATGGAGGACTTGCAACGTACCTCGGCTTTTGAGCTGGCTTTGCCTGCGGACGCTTTCCGAGCGCGTCAAGGACGAATCGAACGTGCGCAGCGCGGCGCGCCAGCAGCACGGCTGGATCGTGGACATCTATCTTTTGCCGAAATCGGCTTTGGGCGTAGCACGGTGCCGGGCAACTCAGTGCAGGATAGTCGCCGGCCCCCCGCCGGGCCGTGTGCCAGGCCGTGCTCGAGAGAAAGCCATGATCTGAACGATCAGAAGCGTATCAGCGCAAGGTCAGAAGATCCGCGAGCTACGAGCGAGCTGGAAGGCCGCGGCCGACGCGCGGAAGGGGCTTGGTCGTCGTCTTCACGGGCACCGGCAAGGGCAAGAGCACCGCCGCGTTCGGCATGCGCGCTGCGCCAGCACGGCATGAAGGTCGGCGGTCGTGCAGCACGTGAAGGTGCGATCGCGACCGCGGAGACCGGGCGCGCGTTCGCGCGCTTCACGGCGACGCAGGTCGAGTGGCACCGCATGGGCGAGGGCTTCCACTGGATCACGCAGGACGCACGAGCTGCGACCGCCGCGCGCGCCGAGCGCCGCGTGGGGCGCTGACCAGCGCGCTGCTGGCTCGGCCCGGACCTCGGCATGCTCGTGCTGGACGAGATCATCGTCGCGCTGCGGCTGCAGCAGCTCGACGGCCGCGGTGCTCGCAGGCGCTCGCGAGCAAAGCGCGCGCTGACCTGCACGTCGGTAGCTGACCGGTCGCGGCGCGACCGACGAGCTGATCGAGCGCGGCGGATCTCGTCACCGAGATGAAGATGATCAAGCACCCGTACCGCGCCGGCATTCGCGCGCAGGCGGGCATCGAGTTTTGACGGCAGCGCGACGGCTCATCGCGTGCGAGACCGTGAAGTGCGGCGCGTTGCGAGCCTGCACGGCGAACTGCCGGTGATCGAGTTCGTCGAGCTGCGCGCGCGCGGCGAAGACGCCGTCGCGTGGAGACGACGGCTCGCGAGCTGCGAGGCGCGGCGAGCCGAGACCGCGCGAGCCTCGGCCTCGAGCTGCAGCTGTCTGTGGGCGCGTCGCGCAGCTGCGCTGTGGGCGATCGCGCAGACTGCCCGACGCTGCGCTCCGCGGCGATCATGTGCTCGTCGGCTTCGCTCGAGCCGACCGAGGCGTGCGCCGCGCGCGCTGCTCGACTACGCGACGCTGTACGCCGCAGAGCGGCGGACGGCGCCGTGCCGTTACAACCATGGCCTTAGCCGCGGCGCTTCGCGCGCCGCTATCCCGTGGCCAGGCTGGCGCCTGCCGCGGCAGCTCGAATTCAGACCCGGACCGCGGCGCAGTCGACGCCCATGTGACGGCTTCGCCAGCGAGCTTGGGAACTCATGAACAAGCTCCGACCACGATCGTGACCGGCTTTCTCGGCAGCGGGAAGACCACCCTGCTGCGGCACCTGCTGCACGCACGCCAACGGCCGGCGGCTTGGCGGTGATCGTCAACGAGTTCGGCGAGGTCGGCGTCGATGGCGAGCTGCTGCGGCAGTGCGGCGTCGGCTGCGACGACGGCCGAGGACGCGGCAGGCGGCGCGCTGTACGAGCTCGCCAACGGCTGCCTGTGCTGCACGGTGCAGGAAGAGTTCGTGCCGGTGCTCGAGACGCTGCTCGAGCGGCGCGATCGCATCGATCACATCCTGATCGAGACCAGCGGCCTCGCGCTGCCGAAGCCGCTCGTGCAGGCGTTTCAGTGGCCGCAGATCCGCGCGGCGTGCACGGTCGATGCCGTGATCGCGCTGGTCGACGGGCCCGGCCGTGCTCGCCGGGCAGCTTCGCCGCACGATCCCGCGGCGGTCGACGAGCAGCGCCGCGAAGATCCCGAACCTCGATCACGATCGGCCGCTGCGCGAGCTGTTCGAAGATCAGCTGTCGGCCGCGGACCTGGTGATCGTGAGCAAGGCGGACGAGCTGCGACGCCGGCGGCCTCGAGCGCGTGCGCAGCAGATCGCGGCGCACGCCGCGCCGGCGCGTGAAGGTCATCGCGGCGGTGCGCGGCGAGCTGCCGTTCGACGTCGTGCTCGGCCTGCGGCGCGCGGCCGAGGACAGCATCGACGCGCGCGCACACCCACCACGACGAGGATCACGCGCGACGGGCGCGAGCACAGCCACGAGCTGTTCGACACCGATCGTGCTGCGGCTCGGCAGCCTGGAGCGCGCGGCGCTGCTGCGCGGGCTCGACGGCCGTCGTGCGCGAGCACGAGGTGTACCGCGCCAAGGGCTTCGCGGCGGTCGACGGCAAGCCGATGCGGCTCGTCGTGCAGGGCGTGGGCACGCGCTTCGACAGCTACTTCGATCGCCCCTGGGCGCGCGAGGAAGCGCGGCAGACCGAGCTGGTGCTGATCGGCTCGCACCTGGACCGCGAGCAGCGTGACGCACGACGCTGCTGCGCGCCGCACAGGGCTGAGTCTTGCACCTCCTGCGCCACGCGGCCCGGCGGCTACGCCGCGGGCGATGGCGTCGTCGACCTCGGGCAGACGCCGGCCGACATCGTGATCCTGTCGGCGGCCGACACCGATCTGCGGCTGCTCGGCGGACGCGTGCGATGCGCTGGCCCGACGACGATGCCCATCGCTGCGGCTCGCGAGCCTGCTCGCGCTGCGCTCCAACGCGTCCGGTCGACTTGTACTTCGACGCGCGTGCTGCGCATGCGCGCTGGTCGTGGTGGTGGCGCTGATGGGCGGCATCGAGCTACTGGCCTCACGGCGTCGAGCAGCTCGTGCGAGCGCGCGCGCGAGCGTGCGCTGCGAGCTCGTGCTGGTGCCGGGCGACGACGCGCCGACCCGGAGCTCGAGCGGCTCAGCAGCGACGTGCCGCGGCGGACTGCCAGCGCATCTGGCGCTACCTGCGCGAGGGCGGTCCCGACAACGCGCGCGCGCTGCTTGCGCTTGCCTGCGCGCGTTCTTCGGGCGCGGCGCGAGCCCGGGCCGAAGCGCGGCCGCTGCCGCGCGTGGCGATCTATCACCCGCGCGCGGCGCGACCGAGCTCAGCGAGCTGTCGGCGCGGCACAGCCGGCGCGGTGCGCCCGGTGGCGGCGCTGCTGTTTTATCGCGCGCACCTGCAGGCCGGGCAACCTCGCGGCGTTCGATGCGCTGATCGCGCAGCTGACAGCGCGCGGGCCTGAACGCCGCTGCCGATCTCGGTCGCGTCGCTGAAGGAAGCCGCGTGCCGCGCGGCGTTGCTCGAGATCTGCTCGCGCGCGCCGGCGCCGCGATCGTGCTGAACACCACCGGCTTCTGCCGTCGCGAGCCTGGACGGGCCGGCGGTGCGCGTGCACGCGGCGCGCTCGGGCTGCGATCGGCCGGTGCTGCAGGTGATCGTGAGCGGCGGCAACGTGCGAGCGACTGGCGCGCCGGGCTCGACGGGTCTATCGCCGCGCGACCTGGCGATGAGCGTCGTGCTGCCTGAGGTCGACGGCCGCATCATCACGCGCGCGGTGAGCTTCAAGGGGCTGCTGCGCCGCGCGCGCTCGCGCGCAGCTCGACGTCGCCGAGTATCAGCGTCGAGCCCGAGCGCGCGGCGCTTCGTGGCCGAGCTCGGCGGCGCGCTGGGTCGCAGCTCGCGCGCACGCCGCTGCCGAGCGCGCGCGTCGCGCTCGTGCTCGCCAACTATCCCGCGCGCGACGGCCGGCATCGGCAACGGCGTGGGGCTCGACACGCCGGCCTCGACGCGTCGAGATCCTGCGCGCGCTCGCAGCCGCACGGCTACGCCGTCGAGCGACGCTGCCGGAGGACGGCGCGCAGCTGATGCAGCGCGCTGCATCGCGACGGTGACCAACGAGCTCGACGGCTGCTCGACGCGCGCGGCTGCGCAGCAGAGCCTGTCGCTCGGCGGACTATCGCGCGTTCTGGCGCGCGCTGCCGCCCGAGCTCGTGCAGGCCATCGAGGACGCGCTGGGGCCCGCCAGAGCGCGATCCGCGCGTGCGGACGGGTCGCATCGTGGTCTCCGGGCATGCAGCTCGGCGCGATCGTTCGTCGGCATCCAGCCGGCGCGCGGCTACGAGATCGACGTCGGCGCGACCTATCACGACCCGGATCTGGTGCCGCCGCACGGCTACCTCGCGTTCTACGCCTGGCTGCGCAGCGTGTATCGAGCGCACGCGCGTGGTGCACGTGGGCAAGCACGGCAGTCTGGAGTGGCTGCCGGGCAAGAGCGTCGCGCTCGGCGCCGCGCTGCTGGCCCGACGCGGTGTTCGGCGCCGTTGCCGCACCTGTATCCGTTCATCGTGAACGACCCGGGCGAGGGCACGCAGGCCAAGCGCCGCGCGCAGGCGCGTGATCATCGATCACCTGGTGCCGCCGCTGACGCGCGCCGGAGAGCTACGGGCCGCTGCGCGATCTCCGAGCAGCTGGTCGACGAGTACTACCAGGCGCTCGTGCTCGACCCGCCGCGCGCGCGGGCTGCTGCGGCGCGACATCCTGACGGCTGCCGGCAGCGCGAGCGCCATCGCGAGCTCGGGCTCGAGGAGCTCGGCTGCCGACGGCGACCGGAGCGACGAAGGCCGCCTGCTGGTCTCGATCGACGCCTACCTGTGCGAGCTCAAGGAGTCGCAGATCCGCGACGGGCTGCACGTGTTCGGCCGCTCGCCGGCAGGCGACGCAGCGCATCGATACGCTGGTCGCCCTCGCGCGTCTGCCGACGCGGCGCGCGGCGAGGGGAGCACGACGATGGCCTGCATCGCGGCGCTCGTGCGCGCGCGCTGCTCCGACCGCGCCGACGGCGCATCGACACCGCTCGACGCCGGACTTCAGCCGCGCGCCGTGGCGAGGGCGCGCGTCCGACCTGCTTCGCGCGGGCTGACGCGAGCGAGCGTGGCGCACGCGGGCGACACGCGCGAGCGGCTCGAGCTGCTACGCGCGCGCGGTGCTCGCGCGGCGAGAGTCGCGGCGCCGCGAGGCGTGCGCGGCACGTGGTCGCGCGCATCCGCGCGCGAGGTTGCGCCCGCGCTCGATCGCCTGCGGCGCGCGCGGAGCTCGCCGGGCCTGCTTGCGCGGCCTCGACGGCCGCTTCGTGCAGCCGGGGCCGAGCGGTGCGCCGACGCGCGGGCGGCTCGACGTGCTGCCCACCGGGCCGCAACTTCTACTCGGTCGACGTGCGCGCCGTGCCCACGCCCGGCGGCGTGTCGGCCTGCGCCGGAGCGCGCGGCGAGCGGCTGGTGCAGCGCCACGTGCAGAGATCACGGCGAGTATCCGCGCTGCATCGGCCTCTCGGTCTGGGGCACCGCCACGATGCGCACGGGCGGCGACGACATCGCGCAGGCGCTCGCGCTGCTCGGCGTGCGCGCCCGGTCTGGGCCGAGGGCAGCGGCCGCGTCGTCGACACCGAGATCCTGCCAGCCTCGGTGCTGCGGCCGGCCGCGCGTGGACGTCGTGCTGCGCATCTCGGGCTTCTTCCGCGACGCGCTTTCCGGATCTGATCCGGCTGGTCGACGCCGCGGTGCGCGCGGTCGCCGAGCTCGACGAGCCCGAGCACGTGAACCCGCTGCGCGCGCGCGTGCTGCGCGACGAGCAAGCGCTGCGTCGAGCGAGGGCATGGCGCCGGCGGATGCGGCCGCGCGCGCGCGCTTTCGCATCTTCGGCGGCCAAGCCCGGGCGCGTACGGCGCGGGCTCTGCAGGCGTCTGATCGACAGGCGCACTGGCGCGACGGCGCGACCTGGCGCCGAGCCTATCTCGAGTGGGAGCGGCTACGCCTACGGCGCCGCGGACGGCGGCGCGCCGGCCGCGAGGCGCTGCGCGCGCAGCCTGTCGCGCGTGGACGCGGTGCTGCAGAACCAGGACAACCGCGAGCACGACGTGCTCGACTCGGACGACTACTACCAGTTTCAGGGCGGCGCTGAGCGCGGCGGTCGAGAGCTCGCTGCGCGGGCGGCCGGCGGCGCTCTACCACGGCGACCACCACACCCCAGGCGCCGCGCGTCCGCACGCCTGCGCGAGGAGCTGCGCGCGTGTGCGTGCGCAGCCGCGTGCGTGAACCCGAAGTGGATCGCCGGCGCGCGCCGGCACGGCTACAGGGGCGCTGCCGAGATGGCGGCCACGGTCGGACTATCTGTTCGGCTACGGCGCGGCGACGGGCGTGGTCGAGGACTACCAGTACGCGCTGCGTCAGCGACGCCTACCTGCTCGATCGCCGAGAACCGCGCGTTCCTCGGCGAGCACAACCCGAGCGCACTGCGCGAGATGACCGAGCGGCTGCTCGAAGCCGATGCAGCGCGGCATGTGGCGCGAAACCGGGCGCACTACCGCGCTGCGCTCGAGGCGCTGCTGCTCGACGCCGAGGAGGGCGCGGCATGAGCGCGCGTGTATCCGTGGAGCGCCGGTGGTCGGCCAGGAGCGCGCTCAAGCAGCGCGCTGCATGCTTGTGCGCGATCGACCCGGCGATCGGCGGCGTGCTCGTGCAGGGCCGCGCGGGCGTGGCGAAGACCACGCTGGCGCGCTGCGCTCGGCGAGCTGGTTGCCCGGGCCGATTCGTCGAGCTGCCGCTCGGCGCGACCGAGGAGCGCGTCACCGGCACGCTCGCATCTCGAGCGGCGCTGCGCGACGGCCGCGTCGAGTTCGCGCCGGGCCTGCTCGCGCGCGCGCACGACGGCGTGCTCTACGTGGACGAGGTGAATCTGCTGCCGCGACGCGCTCGTCGATCTGCTGCTCGATGCGGCGGCGAGCGGCCGACAACATGGTGGAGCGCGACGGCGTGTCGCGCGCGCATCGCCGCGCGCTTCGTGCTCGTGGGCACGATGAACCTGAGGAGGCGCGCGGCCGCAGTTCGTGGATCAGTTTAATGAAGTCCACAACAGCACGCGAAAAGATTTCCTGCTATGTAACCTT
>ERZ1370068.9113-contig-7914_pt1 | contig 52291 bp, 83 predicted proteins | sample MGYA00561227_ERZ1370068 | MGnify/ENA primary metagenome ERZ1370068 (study PRJEB38410, sample SAMEA6850437) | metagenome | study: Metagenomic assessment of the ecological functions of the soil: analysis of the soil microbiota associated with the... | reverse complement strand
TAATAACTTCGTTTAGTTACGTATTATATATATGCCGCCGCTTCATAAAATGAAATCACGATGCCGGTCAACCCGCCGGTACGCTTGCCGCCTGGAGCCGCGCTGCCCGATCCGGGTTGAAAAGTAGCCGCTCGGATGGAGCCACTATTGGAAGCGTGAAACAAAAGCGGCCACTGGGTCGCCTCTGTCATGAGGTGCACTAAAGGAAAGCGTCTCCAGCAGGTCTTGCCAGGTGAAGCGGGACGCAGATTGCACCGCCGAGAAAGCCGCCGAGGCCGCAGAGTTAAGAGTTCTTGATTAAAGAAATTCTCCGAACTCTGCGAACTCTCTGCCTCTGTGGTGGTACCCTTTACAGGAGGCCCCGAATCTACCAGAAGAAAACAGGATAGGGAGAAAGTATGGAGATCAAACATAAACTTATCAGCGCCGATTCCCATGCGGGTTTTGACCGCGACGATTTCACCGAGCGCATGTCCGCCAGCAAGTGGGGCGAGCGCATTCCGCATATCGTTGAGACTGAATGAAGAATGGCAAGCGGGTCGATCGCTGGTCGGTGTACGGCGAGCCGCAGCACGGCAACGTTGCCGAATTGCCCGGCTCTGATGGGCGAACCGTTCCCGACCTATCCGAAGCTCTACGAAGAAATTCCCAAGGCGTACCACGATCCGCAGGCGCGGCTCGCGATGCTCGATGCCGATGGGGTCGACGCCGAAGTGCTGTTTCCCAACCCTCCGGGCGGAACGTTTTTCGAGCTCGGCGATGTCGAGTTCGAGTTGGACGTGGTGCGCGCATACAATGACACGCTGGCCGAGTGGCACCGGGCCAGCGACCGCTATGTGCCCTTGGCGATCGTGCCGTACTTGAGTTCGCCGGAAGTGATTAAACGAGAGCTCGAACGCGCCGCGGCGGCGGGCCACCGCGGCGTTAACCTGATGGGGCAGATGCCCAAAGGGCAGCCGCACATCACCGATCCTTACTGGTATCCGCTTTGGGATGTTTGTCAGGCATTGGAGCTACCGATTCATTTTCACGGCTCGGCCGGGCTTGAGCGCAGGCGGATCGGTGCGCAAGTGGAGCGGCTATTCGCCGCGCCAGGCCCATTCGGCGCAGACCGCGACGTCGGCGGTGACGCCGGCGCAGATCGTGCCGCAATTCATTTTCTCTGGGATCACCGAAAAGTTTCCCGGTTTGATCAGTGTGTTTCCCGAGGCCGGTGTCGGCAGCCTGAACTACGTCATCGCTACCTGCGATCACGAGTGGGAGAGCCGCCACCTCTGGACCGAAGGCATCACCACGCGGCCCAGCGAGATCGTGCGCCGGCAGATGTACGTGAACTTTTGGTTCGAAGCCGAAGGCATCAAGCTGCGCGATGACATCGGCGTCGATAACATCATGTGGGAGTCGGATTTTCCTCACGTGGCATCGTATTATCCGCATTCCTGGCGCGAGGTCGAGCGCGTTCTCAAAGGCGTGCCTGAAGCAGACCGGCGCAAGATGCAATATGAGAACGCCGTGCGGCTGTACAAGATCGACGCCGTCCTGCCGGCTTAAGTGCTAGCCAAAGTTTGCGGTGCTTGGGGAGAGAAGTCCGCACCTCACCACGAAGATCGCGAAGGACACGAAGGGTTCGGAAAATTACTACTCCGAACTTCGTGCTCTTCGCGTCCTTCGTGGTGAACATTTTCAGAGAGGAAAAATTTGCATGCAATTGAAATACGGCTTCATCAGCGTCGACGATCATGTCCAGGAGGTGCCCAACCTGTGGATCGATCGGCTCAAGAAAAAGTTTGGCGACCGGGTGCCCCATTTAGCAACCACGAAGGATGGCAGCGAGCAGTGGTTCTTGGATGGTCAGCTGCTCCTCGATGGCCGCACCGCTCGCGCCGGGGCATTGATGGCGGATCGCAATGAAGATCCCAAACGCTGGGCCGATGTGCCGGCGCCGGCGTTTACGCCCAGCGGAGCGTTTGAAGGCAATGGATGCTCGGCCGGCATCGACTATTCGGTGCTTTACCCGACGGTGGCCGGTTTGGCGGGAGAGACGTTCGGCCGCCTGCAAGACTCCGAGTTGGAAATCGCCTGCGTGCAAGCTTACAACGATTGGCTGATTGATGAATGGGCGAGCGCCAGCGATCGCTTCTATCCCGCAGTGCCTCGTGCCGATCTGGCCGGTCGAAGCGGCGATCGCCGGAGATCCGACGCGCGGTGGGCCGAGGCCATCGCGGCGTGATCTTGCCGTCCTTGCCCATGCACCTGCGTAAGGTTCCCCATGTCAGCGGACCGGAATACGACCCGCTCTGGTCGGTGTGCGAAGAGTTAGCGCGTGCCGGTCTGTCTCCACGCGGGCGCGTCGCCAGAATTACAGTCGCCGCTGCCGCCGCAGATGAAACCGGCGCTTGGCCGCGGCAGTGGACGCGGCGACCAAACCCGGTATCGACTGTGTTCGTGATTTCCCTTTACTCTTTTTCGCGGGTCTTACTGCGCCACCCGAAGCTGCGCTTGGTATTGGCTGAGAGCGCGCTCAGTTGGGGCATGCTCTATTTAGAATGGGCCGACCACCAGTTCGAACACGACGGTCTGGCTCGCGAGGGTTACGATCTTACGCCTTTACAAATGTTCAAGCGTCAATGCTTCTTCAATTCTTGGTACGATCAAATCGCGCCCTTCGCCGATTACATCGGCGCCGATCATATTCTCTGGTCGGCCAATCTCCCGCTCGCCAATTCGACTTGGCCGCGAACCCGGAAACGATCGATCATTGTTTCAAGGGACTATCAGCGGAAGCCCGCGAACAGGTGTTGTGGAGAAACGCGGCGGAGCTTTATCGGTTGTAGGATGGGAAATTTATCGGCAAAGAACAAAGGAACCGCAAACAGAGCGATACAGTTCAACAAGTAATCTTTCAGGTTATTGTAGGAGGCCGTTTGCGATCGTCAAACCGCGAGGCGGCAAGCGGCTCACTTTATATTAAGGTTTCGTTAAACTGCCCGGCGCACGCAACGATGGAGTCGAATGGGTAAAAACCATCTGAGCTTGACGGTTGTGTCGCTAGGTTTTGTTTCGCGGTCGAGGCCGCGTCGTCTTCGAACGTCGGTTATCGCCGTGTTGAGATTCAAGATACCGTCACAGACGAGAGAATTTCCTGTTGCTATCTGGTATGCGACCAGCGCGCAGTCCAGAGGGAAAGGATGGCGTCAGACATTTAATTATTTAATTCTTGCCTCCACGCTTCGATTTCGTGTTACAGGCGCGGCTATGGGACGAAAGCCGCGCGTGCATTTTCCCCTGGTGCGCTTTATATCATGCTGATCGTCCGTGGCAATCAGCGCCAGGCGATATTTCGCTAAAGCGCGGATCAGCGCCGCTAGTTAGACCTGCTGAAACAATACCGCAAACGCTATGATTTTCACCTCTACGCTTACGTTTGATGAGCAACCACGTTCACTTGCTGTTGGAGGTTGGCGAGACGCCGCTCGCCAAAGCAATGCAGGAGCTTGCAGCAAAGCTACACGCTGTACTTCAACCGCAAATACAAGCTCGTCGGTCATCTGTTTCAGGGCCGTTACAAAGACATTCTCTGCGATCAGGACGCCTACTTGCTCGAGTTGGTCATTACATTCACTTAAATCCGGTTCAATCCGAAGATCCCTCGTCAACACCCCCGGGCAATTACGCATGGAGTAGCCACCGCGCTTACGTCGGCGCAGGCGATAATGAAAACTTAGAGTGTGACTGGATCTTGAAACAGTTTTCGCCACAACCAGCTCAGGCGCGAATGCTATTCGACCAGTTCGTTCTGGACGGCGCCGGTGTGGGACACCGTGACGAGATTCTATGCGGTCAAGGAGCAGCGTTATTTGGGCGATGATGCGTTCTTGGACCGTGATCGACAGAAAGACCTAAAGCAATGAGCCGTCTCGTCCACGGCGAATCGATCTCCGCCAAGATCGAGGGCCGCGGTGTGTCGTCATTTTGAGTTGCCCGTGGATCTTTTACGGTCGCGCGGTAAGGGTCTGACGCGAGGTCGTTCGGGCGCGCGCTGGTGGCGCCGCTGGCGCAGGAACTGGGCGGCACCGCGCTTAATCAGGTGGCCAAACGTTATGGAAAATTCGTGATCAGGTCACTTTGAGTCTCGGACTGAAGGCGTTAAGGCAAAGGAGTCGGTCAGGATCAGAAAAGCTCCGAAGAGACGTCGAGGATTTGTCAAGCCAACTACGCACGGGTCAAAAACTTAGAAACACAGTGGCGAAGGGGAGAGAAATTAAATAATTAGATGTCTGCCCCATCCTGTGCGCATCCTGTGCATGCCCCCATCCATGCATCCATCCTGTGCATCCTGTGCCCCTGTTGCCGATAGTGGGATAGGCCACCACTGCGGCAGCAGTTGACCGGGCAACGTAGACTTACGAGAGTCGCAAGCGAGGCGTTACAGTTCAACAAGTAATCTTGCCGGAAGTCGTGTAGAGCTGTTTGGGACTAGAGCGGCCAGCAACGGCGCGGCCTAAACGACTGACTTAATAGTTAGGCAACTTTCTGTTCAGCACATGCCGTCGATTTTCTTGAGCCGCAGTCACCAAGATAAGCCGTTCGTCCGACAGTTAGCCGGGCGGCTTACAAAGTCTGGGGTCCCTGATGGTCTGGTTAGATCAGGGTCCATCCCCAGCGATCGGCACGACTCCATAATCGGTAGATCGCGGACGCAGTTGAAGCAGTCGATTATGTGGCGGCAGTGCAGTATCGGAGAACTCCGGTGAGATCACATTGGGTGCAGAAGGAACTCAGCATTGCGATGTCCGAGAGATCGGCAGCGAAGAGCAGTTGTACTTCCTATACTTCTTGACGTACTGTAAGATCCCGACCCATTTACAGGACGCAGACGCTACTTATGCGGACTTTTTCGTGACAAAAAGGCGAGTTTTGAAGCTTCGTGCCGTAACATTCTGCGCACGATGGGTGTTCAGTCTCTACGATCCCGACAGTATCCGGCATGGCATGTGGATCGAATGGGACGAGCAAGGGACCAAGAATCGTGGGCCACGGAGTTGTCCATATCAACCACAGAGTCAGCAGCTCTCTTGGATCGCTGGCACAAATGGCTGCCAACGTTCCTGAAGCGGGGGCGAGAGAAGGTTTTGAAGCTGCAAACTTACTCGCTGTGTTGCGCGCCTGCTTTGAGACCTACAACCGTGTTCCAGACGAGGAGGAGATGAAGCATCGAGGACCGACCTTGCTCGTAAGTTTGAGTTGTTGTTCGCGTTTACGATGCATATGGCGTCAACAGTATTCTCCAAGCGCCCTTCGGCAACTGGTCAGAGTCGCCTAACCTCCGGATCAACCCGGCGGCGGGCGGAGCGTCGGAAAGCGTGAATGCCTGCTGGCGCGCGCCCGCCGCGGGTTATGCAGGCGTTAGGGGTGCGCTCTGCGTGGGGATAAGCAAAACGGTTACACAGGCTCACTCGACCTGTGGGCGCGCAGTTGGACCACGCAGCGCCTAAAAACGCAAAAGCGGCGGAAGGGATTTCCTTCCACCGCTTTGTCCGACTGCTAGTTCTTTCTAAATCTAAACCGCGAGTTTTCTTCGGCACAGGGTTAATCGCGGGAGCTAGTCGTGCTCATCGCTGCTCATGCTTCCTCTTGTCTGAACAAGCCCAAGCTTTCCAGCACCGGCCGATCGGTGACGGAAAAAATGATCGCCGGCTCCGTGCTCGAATGTGTTCTCGAAGTGATGCCAGTTCCACGACGGCACGAAGAAGCAGTCATGGGCGCCCCAGGCCAGATCTTTTGCCGCGCCTTTTGATTTTCCTACGGCGGTCAGCGCCATTGACCTTGAACGACGTGATAGATGCGCGCTGCTGGTGTGGCGGTGCGCTTTAGTGGTTTCACCCGGCGGAATCATCTGCACCCAACAGCCGATGGTCGGCATCGTCGGTCCGCCGGTGAGCGGAGTGAGTGTATTCGAGCAAGATGCCATCATGAGCATCGCGGTTCGCCTGCGGCGGCGACTTCGTTCAACGCTTTCAGGGTGTCGCGCCACTTGTAGGTGTAGGGCAGCGCGGCGTTGCTGCATGTGAGTCATGCGCGGTCGGATCGCGCCGTACTGCTGTTTGCAGTAACCGTCGCGCTTGACGATCGGCTGCGCCGGACCTTCACCGTAACTTTCATGAAAGCCGGCGTCGAGATGGCGGGTGAGATGAGCGTCGAGTACGTCCAGCCAGACGATGTTATTTTTCCCGGGTTGAAATGATCGTGCCAGGTCCAGTTCGGCGTCAGCACGAGATCGCCGGGTTCCATCAGCATTTCTTCGCCTTCGACGTTGGTGTAGCCCGTGCCGTCGCCTTCGACGACGAAGCGCAGCGCCGCCGCTGTGTGCCGGTGGCATTCGGCGCGTTCACCCGGTTTGACCAGTTGAATCGACATCTGCAACGTGCGCGAGGTGGCTTTCCTTTGGGTGAGCGCGGGATTGACAAGCTGCACGGTGCGCCGATTGGCCGCGTCGTCGACGCCGCCCAGCTTGACGACTTCGCCCGACTCCATAAGACAGGAGTAAATCACCGACCATGGCCAGAGATGCGGCACCAGATCAGGATTTTGCTCGCGTGTTTGCCAGTGCCCGCCGAGCGAATACTCGGCTAAGCGCGCGTGAAGCGCCTGAAGCTCGGGCGTTTCAGGTGCGGAGTAGTGAGTCGCTCATAATTAGCCTCCAGACTGTTCAATGGGCCGCCAACTTATTCTCGTCTCTCGCTATCAGCAATTCAAAAAAGGCAATTTTAGCGGGCTCGGCTACCCCACGGCGCGATTTGGTGATAAGAGCTGATGGCGATGTGACGCGACGTTCGAGAATTATCGTGAACGGAGGATGAAGTCATGGCTAATCCAAAACTGAAATTCTATTTTCGCGAGCCGACCATCGACACCAATATTCCAATCACCGACGGCACGGTGAAGATCGACGGCTTCGATTGGGAATTCGTTCCGGACTGAAGACGCAGTGCGACGCCTGGGACTGCGGATTCGCCGCGCGCGTGCGCGCGTATGCGAAAGCGGAACCGCATATTTCGATCCCGGCTTTTCCCAACCGTAAGTTTCGCCTCGCCTATATTTCGTCAACAGCAAAGCGGGCATCGAGACGGCCAAAGATTTGGAAGGCAGGCGGGTCGGCATCATGCAGTGGGACAACACCGCCGGGGTGTGGGCGCGTGGCGCGCTGCAACATTATTACGGCGTGGATCTGCAAACGCATCGACTGGTTGGTCGGCGCGGGTGAAGAAAGACGGCGTAGCCGACGGCATTCGAGATCGAGAAAATCGACGCGCGACGGCGATGCCGATCATCTGCTGGACAATTTGTTGATCGCCGGAAAGATCGATGCGGTTATCGGACCCAACTTGCTGCCGTCGATTTCGGCGCGCGATCCGCGCACGCGCCGCTTGTTTCGCGACTACCGAGGCGAGGAGCAAGAATTATTTCGAGAAGACCGGCATTTTTCCGACCAGCCATATCGTTACGTTGAAGCAGGAGTTCGTAGATCGGCATCCCGGCGCGCCGGTGGCATTGCTCAAAGCGTTTCGCCAGATCGCGCGACATCGCCTTTGAACGCCTCGAAGGATCGGACCCGCAGGTGATTGCCTATTCATGGATCGCCGCCGCCGTCGCCGGAGCAACGCGAGCTGATGGGCGAGAATTATTGGGCTTACAACATCGAGAACAATCGAAAAGTGTCTGGAAGCGATGACGCAGTACGCGCCACGAGCAGGATTGTCGCCGACGCGGATCGATTACATGAAGTTTTTCCATGCGGAGGCGGCGGCGTTGGCGGGGTGTGACAGGTCGCGTATGCAGAGTCGTGAGACGTATCAACATCGCTTGTCGACAATGCGATTCAACTGTAGGGGCAACCCCTGTGGTCGCCTGATCCTGCGACTGATGACGAACATGCCCGAATAACAGCGTCCGTCGATCGATTCGATTGCAGGATTACGATTATACACTAGCCGGAGCATACTTTCGTAACTATTGTGACGCAAGATCGACAATGTTTGTTCGGAGACATCGTTGACGGCCAGATGCAGCTGAACGATGCTGGGCGAGTGATGCAAGCGCATGGGATGAGTTGCCAGAGATCAGCGCAGATCGTTGAACCGGATGCATTCATTGTAATGCCGAATCATATTCACGGTATTATTGTTATTGGAGCGGGCCCGTGCACGTCGACAGAGAGGGCAACCACGGCCGGTTGCCCCTACAATCCGGACCAACGAGTGTTGTCATTGCGCTGCGATGTCGTGCACCGTTCAAATCTGCCATTACGACAAAACGTACATCGACGGTGTCAAACAATTGGCTGGACGGCTTTGCCCGCACGCCTATGGCAACGCAACCTATTACGAACACGTCATCCGCAATGAAGAATCGCTTCATCGTATTCGGCGAATACATTCTCGACAATCCCGCGCAATGGGAGTTCGATCGGGAAAATCCCTCTGGCGACGCAAGCCTGAGTCGGCGGACGCGTGGAGATGAACGTACGAGAGTGACCGGCGTGATCCGCTGATTTTGATTCTTCGCAGGTAAAAAACCGTGAGATATCTCGCAGCAATAATTTCGATCTTAGCATTCGTGCATCCGTCTGGCTTGGCGGCGCAGATTTCTAAACCCACCACCCTCGCCGAGCTCGCCGTTTACAACGGCCCGGACCGCGAGCAACTATTGATCGCGGGCGCGAAAAAGGAAGGTAAGGTCGTTTGGTACACCGCGCTTGCGGGCGGCTCGTATAAGCGATCTTGCGCGCGGGTTCGAGGCGAAATACGGCGTGCCAGGTAGAATCCTATCGCGGCGCGAGCCGAGACTCTGATCGCCAGAGTTCTGGCTGAGATCGCAGGCCAAAAGATATTTGATGGATGTTGCCGAAAGCTCGCCGCCGTTGCTGATGCTGATGCGAGCGATGAAGCGGCTCACGCCGTTTTAGCGTGCCGCATCTCGCCAAGTTCGCCGCCGATGCCAAAGAAGAAGCTGGCAAAGGGAACCGTTTATTGGGCGACCGACCGTGAGTCTCACATGGGTTTCGCCTCACAACAAAGACAAACTGCCGCGCAACCGCGGTGCCGAAACATTATGACGGCCTTCTAAATCCGGCGCTCAAGGGCAAGATGGCTTTCGTGACGACGGACACGGGGTCACGCACGGTTGGGGCAATGCTCAGAGCTAAAGGAGAAGAGTTTCTCAAGAGGCTGCGTACTCAAGAACTGACGATGCACTCGGTTTCGGCGCAGGCGCTCAACGACATGATCATTTCCGGCGAAGTCGAAGCGTCGCCGACGATCTTTCCGCAATCACGCGCTGGTCGCGGCGGCAAAAGGCGCGCCGGTGGCTTGGCTGCCGATGGAAATCGTCCCGGCGAGCGCGGGCAGCGCGGGATTGTCGTCGCAAGCGCCGCATCCGCATGCGGCGGTGCTGTTCATCGATTTCCTCTTCAGTCCGGACGGACAAAAATTTTGGAAAGTTACGATTACGGCAGCGCCGTGAAAGAATATGGCTTTAAACGATGGTACATAGAAAAGGGCATGTCGATCGTGGAGCTCGAACGGAGAGCGACCGCTGGGAAAAGCTGCTAAGAGACCTGAGTCGAAAATAGCCGCGCCTTATCTTCGTGCGCGAAAGATCACATCCTAGAGGAGACAATGCATGTTGCGTGAAATAGTTCTCTGGCTAATTTTGTTTTGCGCTGGTTTGGCCGCAATGGCGGATCAAGGCTTCGCCGCCGGCGAGCCGCTGAAGCTCAAGATCATTTACTCGTCCTTCACGGGCGCTTACACGCCGCTCTGGCTTGCCGTCGACGACCGGCTCGGGAAAAAGTACGGTTTGGATTTCGAAGCCGTCTACGCCGGCCGGGCAAGGCCGCATCAACTCCTGCTCAGCGGCGACGCGCAGTACGTGGTTTCCACCGGCACCGGAGTTGTGTCGAGCTACGCCGCCGGGACCAAGGACCTCGTGATCATCGCGTCCTTTATGAGCACGACCGGATCATCAATCTTTTCCAAGCAACAGATTAAAACCGTGAAGGAACTGCAGGGAAAAATATCGCGTCCGGCCGCCCCGGGGCGGTGACGGATATTTTGCTGCACTACATTCTCAAACGAAAGGTCGGCTTGGAGCCCGGACGGGATGTGAAGATCGTGCCCGTCGGCGAGACTGGCGGCGATCTTACCGGCGTTGGAGCGCGGCGTGGTCGACGCCGCCATGCTGACGACGCCGTCCAGGCTGCTCGCGCGGAAAATGGGTTTTCGCGAGCTGCTCGATTTTGACGATCTCGGCGTCCAGTATCCCTACGTCGGCATCTCGACTCTGAAAGTCAACGTGAAAAAAATCCCGACGTCACGCTTCGGCTCGTGCGCACACTTACCGATGCCATTCAAATATTCAAATCCAACAAAGAAAGAAGTCTAGCGGTGATGAAGCGCTACCTGAGGGGCGCGAGCGACGAGATGCTGGAAGAGACTTACGGCTATTTCAGCAAACGCATGCCGAAGTATCCTTATCCGTCCGTCGAGGCGATCAAAACCGCGTTGGAAATGATGGCGGACCAGTTCCCGCAAGCGAGCAGCGTCGATGCGCAGGAAGTTGTCGATCTAACCTACGTCAAACAGGTCGAAGCGGGTCGATGAGGCTGGATCTTAACAAGGCATTGCTTTGCCAATCTGTTGGACAAGCTCAATCACTAGGACAAGCGGATCAGCGAGCGGATCGCGTCGACGTGCGCGACCAAATAAATCACCACGGAAATCAGGCAAAGCGCCAGATAGCCGAGCTGGAGCCACTCGGCGCGCTCGATCGTCTTCACGCTGCGCAGGCGCTGCGGCAAGCTCGGAACCAGGGCCAGAGCCTGTTGTCTGAGCATCGGCATGGCCAATAGATCGGAGAGTATATTGTAGCCGTCCATTTCGAGAAAGTTGAAGGGGTAGAGATTGATCAAGGCGCTTTCCCAGAGCGAGATGCCGATGCCGAGCAGCAGCGCCTGTTCGATGCCAGGGCTCGTCGCGTGAGCGCTCAAAATCGCCACGCTGCCCAATACGACTTCGACCATTGGCCCCGCTAAATCGACCGTGACCCGAACGCGCCGGCTCGACATGAAGATGTCGGTCACGTCCGCGTAAAATGTCGGCACGATCCCCTGGAGCAGAAAAATCCGATCTCGCGCACACGGCGGCCGTAGGCTTTGCAAGCGAGCGCATGGAAGAGCACGTGCAGCAGCGGAAACCAATAGCACGGTGGCGAGCATCACGCTCGTCATGAGTACGGGACGCGCTTTGATGAAATAAGCAAAGTTGCCCGCGTCCGGACCGGACCGGAGCGCCAGCGTCAACGCAAAAACCGCGATGGCGACGCTCGCCCAGAAAGTGAGCGGATGAAAGAACAGAAAACCGCCGCGGTCATAAAGGATCGAGCAAAATCGGTCCGCATGGGGAATGCGAAAAGACAGGCCGCGCCATTTTCTCGAAGCCCCATGCGAACCAGCGGCTCCAGCGCCGGCCGCTCGCGCCGGCTGGACTCGATCGAAAATCGATGACGTATTGCCCTTCGATAACGCCGCAGTTGTAAAGCTTTGTGAGCAATTGGCGGATCAGCGCATAGTCGAAAGCGCCGAAGGCAAGATGTGAAGGCGCGGGCGATTTCTTCGAGCGAGTGGCGGCCGTCGAAGTATTCCCACAGATAGTATTCCTTCGAGCTCAGCAGCAGATAACTGTCCTGACGAAGATTTTTCAGGACGAAGTGGCGCGCGCCGTCCGCGCCGGTCGGCTGCGCGGTGACCTCCCATTCCGTTTGCGGCAACCGCCGTGGTTTGTGCGCCCAGTAGACGTGGTGGCTGTCGATCTCGAAGATCTGAAATCCGGCTTCGCCGGCGGGTCGGGTCAGCAGCTCGAGCTTCGCTGGATCGGCCATGAGAGCATCAAGTAGATTTGCGTCCGAAAGAGACCTGGTCGTTGATCGGAGAGTATCCGGTAGCCTCAGGCCCCAACGGATCGCCTCACGGGCCTGCTCATTGGTGGCGCGCAGTCGTTCGATGAAGACGGTGATCAGCCGGTAGCAGATCCGCGCGGCCATCTCTGGATAGTCGGCGAGGATTTGTTGAAACGCTTTGCGATCGAGGCGTAGGAGAATCGAATCGGTCTCGGCGTGCGCCGTGGCGGAACGCGGTGCGGGAGTCGAAGAGCCCCATTTCGCCAAAAAATCGCCGCTGCGAAGCGGGTGAGAACTATATCCACCTCGCCCTGAACATGCTTGCTGATAACGATCTGCCCAGTTTGCACGATATAGAGCGCGTCGGAGTCGCTCGACTCGCGAAATATATAACGGCGCGGGCTGAGATTTTTGTTGAAACTAAAAGCGCCGCCAAGGTGGATAAGGCTGGTGGGTCCAGGTCCTGAAACAAGGAAAGATTTTTAAGAAGTCCGGAACCGTCTGCATAACCAATCGTCAGCGAGGTGTAATGCTAACCGCGGCGGCTCTGAAACGCAAGTTTTCGTAATCGCCCGTGCGCCGCCGCGTGTGGACGTGAGCGCGAAACCGCGCGCGTTCCGATTGTCGCGCCGGCGAATCTTTGGAACTGGTTCAGGCCGCCGACGCGTACTTTCTGCGGGGCAGTTGCTCGTCGTGGCTGTACGCCTTGTGGGGCACCGGCTTGAGATCCCAGATGACGCCGATCCAGGAGAGTACTTTCAAACAATAGTAAGTGATATCGATTTCCCACCAGTAAAATCCCTGACGGGTGCAGCCCATATGCTTGTGGTGATTGTTGTGCCAGCCTTCACCCAAAGTTATCAGCGCCAGCCAAAAATTGTTGCGGCTCTCGTCGCCAGTTTCGTAGCGCTTCCAGCCGAATAGATGCGCCAGAGAGTTGATACTGGCGGTGGCGTGAAACAGCATGGTTGTGCTTAGTACAAATCCCCAAACAAACAGTTGCAAGCCCGTGACGCCAAGAGCCGGCAAGGTATACTCCAACCAGAGCCCGCAGAGATAGACGCCAAGACCTAATGCCACTGGAATCGCCTTATCGAAGCGGTTGAGCCAAACCAACTCAGGAAATCGCGCGAAATCCTTGATCCGCTCGTATTGGGTGGCGTAGTAGCGGGTGCACATAAACCAGCCGGCGTGAGAGCGAAAAAAGCTGTAATGAACCGGCGAGTGCGGATCGTCCGGGGTGTCCGATTCGCGATGATGATTTCTGTGATTGGCGGCCCACCAAAGCGGACCGCGCTGCGCCGACGAAGCGCCTAAGAGAGCAAATAAGAACTGCGCCGGACGCGACGTTTTAAACGTACGGTGGGAAAAATAGCGATGGTAGATCCCAGTGATGGCAAACATCCTGACGATATAAAGCGCGATGGCGGCGCAAACGGCAGTCCAGCTCCAGCCGACGACAAAGATGCCCAGGCAACCCAAGTGCAAAATGACAAAGGGTAAACAGCGGATCCAGTTGACGCGGTCGATATCGCGGATCTTTCCTAGCACGCCCGCGGCATGATAGTCGGCATCGAACCATTGAATAAAGTAGGAAGCTATCAGATTTATAGATTTTTGTTTCATTAGCCTCGGCACCTTATCATGAAGATAGCGTTCCTTCAATCGTTTTTTGTGGTGAAACGATTATTTAACATGCTTGGCGCTGGCAATCCTCGCAGTGTCACGGTGGTCCAATATTGTCGTCGACAACATTCTAACGCGGCGAAATCCGTGTCTGCCTTGATCTGTGAGGACGCAGCGGTTACTTCAACAAGTTATTATGCAATCGCTTGCGGAATTGTTATGATTTTCTTGACACTTTCTAGGGTGCGGTGATAAGAGGCGCGCAGAGATCGGCTTCTTTGTTTACGCTTCATGCTCTCGTTTATCGGCCATCGGTCAACGTTTGAGGAGGTGTGAATATGGCGTACACGGTCAAGAAAGTGAACGTCTGGGCAGGGAGAGATCGCCGATCGTCCCGGCGGATTGGCGAGCACGCTTGCGGCGCTGCAAGCGGCAGGTAGCAATATCGAATTCCTCGTTGCCCGCCGTGCTTCCGATAAGCCGGGCACGGGAGTGGTCTTTTTAACGCCGATCAGCGGCGTGAAACAAAAGGGGCTGCCCAGCGGGCCGGACTCGCCACGAGTGAAAGCCTGCAATCCGTGCGCGTGGAAGGACCGGACCGCGCCGGTTTGGGGGCGAAAATGGCCGATGCCCTCGCCACCGAAGGCATCAACCTGCGCGGCATTTCGGCCGCCGCGCTCGGTCGGCGTGCTGTCTCTTATTTCGCCTTCGACAACGCGACTGACGCGGACGCCGCGGTGCGCATCTTGAAGAAGACGCTGAAGTAAAGCAAAAAGCGGCGTTGGATCGAGCAGCTTGCTGTCGGATTAGTGTCTCGATCTGGGATGAGATTCTTCGCCCTCGCGTGAAGTAAGTCCTTATGCCGGTTGACCGGGCTCGTGGCCCGGCAGCCAACTTCGTTTGGCGCGTAAACAGGAACGAGTCTGATTCTGTGCCGGAGCCGAGGATCACTCGGCTTTTGCGCAGCGCACGGTGCGCCGGGGCTAGAGATCCATTCTCCGTTTCGGACCCCAGCCCACCGTGGATATGTCGAAAAGGTTGCCGTCAGGATCAGAGCCGCGACCCTCGGCGTAGGTGGCTTCGCGCTCCTTGGGCGCGCCATCGGGATAGACTTCGTTGATGCGCTTGGAAATTTCCTTGTTGTCTTCGACGTGAAAACCGAAGTGGTAGAGGCCTGGTTGATGACCGGGTTCTTTGGGATCCGTGGCATTCAATATGGCAAGATTGACTTCGCCGTCGGAAAGATGCACCGAACCGTTTTTGGTGCGGTACATTTCAGTCATGTCGAATACTCGTTTATAAAAGTCGGCGAGTTTGTCGGGCTGATGCGTGAGGATAGCGAGATGACGAAGCTTCGGCATAATGTGCCTCCTTGCTGAGTCGGAGTAGTAACCAGCGCTATCACCCACTTTAAAGGCTGTCAACGAACGTGCGCGCCACGACACAGCGCCGTTTCCGCGACGAGCCAAAATCGATCGTCGTGATTCGATTCTGTCCACCTGTCATCAAATCTCGCTCAGGTAGCGCGCCATGCGCTCGCGCCCGGAAGCATCGGGCAGCGGTCCGTGCATAGCCTGCATGTTGTCGACTAAATGCTCGACTTTAGCGGTTGCCGGAATCGCGCAGGTAACCGCCGCATGAGAGATAACGAACTTCAAGAAAAACTGTGCCCAGCTCGCGCAACCGATTTCTTTCGACCAGGGCGGCAGAGATTTGCCGCGCACTTTGTTAAACAGTGCACCGGCGGTGAGCGGCCGGTTCACGAGCACGGCGAGTCGTTTTTCGAGGGCCAGAGGCAAGAGGCGTTTTCCGCTTCGCGTTCCGCGATCGAATAGTTGAGCTGGACGAAGTCCAATTCTTCGTTGGCGAGCACGCGCGCGAGATCGTCGTAGGCGCTGGCGGTGTAATGGGTGACGCCGATGTAGCGAACTTTGCCCTGTTCTTTCCAGCCTCTCAGGGTTGCGAGATGCGTGCGATAATCGACCAGATTGTGAACTTGCAGCAGATCCATGCGTGCGACGTCGCAGGCGCTTGAAAGATTCTTCCATTTGCCGCATCCGCGGCGTCGCGTCCGCTGGTCCAAACTTTGGTCGCGAGAAAAGTTTCTTTTGCACGCCGAGCTCGGCGGCGAGATCGCCGGTGACGCTTTCGGATCTGCCATACATCGGCGAGGAGTCGACGACGCTCCCGCCCAAGCGGACGAATTCGCGCAAAACTTCTTTGAGCGGCGCGCGGGCAGATGGAGTTGTGCCCACGTCGAAGGTTTGCCAGGTACCGAGACCGATGGCCGGCAACATCTCGCCGGTTTTCGGGATGGGCTTGCGAATGACGGAATCCGCCATGGCATATTCTCCTGCAAATGCGAGGACGCCGGCGCCGAGTGCAGCTCGTAACAAAATCGCGCCGCGACATACGGTCAGGATGAATCGACATCATCTCGGCGAACGCGCAGGTTCTCTATCCGCGCGTTTATGTCTCAGCCTCATCATATGCCCATTTTATCTTCGGGCTTGCGCGGCGATTCTTTGACGCGCGGAATGCCGCGCCAATCGCCCGACATCCAGAATTCGGTGAGACTGCCAAACACGCCGAGCGGAATGGCAAGGGCCATGATGAAGTACCACAAATTATCGCCATAGTTGCCGAGAAACGACATGAGGGTGGCGACGATTTTCGCCGCGCCGCCGCCGAAGATCGCACCCATAGACAGTCGAGTGATCCGTTGTATACCGTATTGCGTAGCGTAAATGCCCCACAGAGCGCTGGTGAAAAAAGCCAGAAAAGGCGCCAGGCAAAACGCGAAGATCGCCCCGGCTTCTCGGCCGCGTGAAGAGGTCTCTTCGAGTTTTTCTTCTTCGGTCTGGCTGCCGACGCGAATGTCGCCGCGGATCACGCGCAAGAGATAATGGACGGCGCCATGAATCCCAAGATCCGGTCTCAATCCGTCCCAGTAAAGCGCTACTTGGGCCTGGAGCTTCTCACTCGCGACCGGCTCGGGAAGCAGCGCCTGCAACTGCGAGCCGGCATGAAAGGCGACTTGCCGCTCCTTGCGCGCGACAACGAGCAGAACGCTTCGTCGCCGCTGGGCATCGCCGAGAGGCAATGCGGCGAATGTGGCGCGCGTTAACTTTTCGATGTCTTCGCCGTCGAGAGATTTGACGGTTAACACCACGACATCGTTGGCGGTCTCCGTTTTGAAACGGCGCAGACGTTGATCGAGATCTTCCAAGCTCGCCGGCGGGAACATTCCCGCCAAGTCAGTCACCAACGACTTCAGCGGTGGAACATCGAGGGCGAGTGCGCTGTCGGCGATAAAAAGGCTGAACAAAAGGGCGAAAAGAAAATTCATCTCTATTTCATGAGCGCCCGGCGCGCCCGCTGCTCGAGGTCGGCGATCTCCGATGCGCTCAATGGAAAGCCGAACTGCTCGTTGCGCATGCGCAGGCGCTGACATGAGACTTCGCAAATAATTTCGGTTGCGCGTTTAAACGACCTTTCAGTTCTGACCAATGCCGCGAGCGCGCGCCGGCCGCTGTCTTTGTGTCCGACTTCGTCGCGTAAAATCTCGTGAAACACTCGGGCGATCTTTCCTTGGATGCCGTTTTTCCGAAGCTTGCGGCAGACCTGATACAGCGCGCCGCCGCCGCCTTCCGTGAGCGTGATCGCGGCGCGCTCCAATTCTTCGTCGCGCCGTTTCATTTCACGGGCGGTGATTTTCTCTGAACCGTGCAAAAGCCCGGCATAGCTCTTGGAATATTTTGCCCGCACCTTGGCGAGCTTGCGGTCTTGCGGCAGCCAAGTGAGATCGCGCGGAGTGATTTTCTTTGCCGCAGATTTCCTGGAGAAGATCCATGACCAGACGCGCGTGCTTGGTTTCATCCGCCAGCTTCTCGGTCAGCTCGGTGTAATCATGGCGGTCGATGCCGCGGTCGATATTGGCATGAAGCGCAGCCAGCGCGGCGACGATCGGCTTGATCGCGGAATACTCTTTGAAGCCCTGCGCCTTGAGCCAGCGCACATGCTCTTTGGCGCGCCGTGGTTTTATGAAGAAAGCGCGCACGACCTGGACCTCCGCCCGGCGAAAATCGGCGGCCAGCTTGGTCAGTTGCGCGATAGGTCGATCACTCATTTTGCTTGGTAAATTTATCCGGGCGGCGCGGGAACCACCGTGCCGCAGTTTTTGCAGGTGCGCAGTTTTTCGTCGCTGGAGAACTTCTGGTAGACCTGTCCGACAGGATCGGCGCGGTAGTCGCCGACCTCGACGGAGGTCTCGTGAACTTTCTCGCCGCACTTATTGCAGAACCATTTGAAGTGGTCGATCTCACCGGCCCGGCGCTTGCGCTCAAAGACGATGAACCAGGAATTGGGTTCAAGGCGCGGCGAGTGCGGCACGCCGGCAGGGCAGAGGAGAATTTGGCCGGCTTTTATGTCCGCGGTTTGTTCCTTGCCATCGGGTGTTCGATAGACCAGATGCTGCGTTCCGGTCAGTTGCAACGTCACTTCGTCCGCCGGGTCGATGTGAAAGTCCCAGCGCTCCTTGCGACCGCTGCTCAAAAACGCAATCGACTCAGAATCTTGCCACAAAACGCGGCGGCCTTTGCCTTCGGCTTTGACACTTTCGACAACAGCCGTGAGGTCGATAGGAATTAGCTCTTTCATGAAGTGACTATAACGCCAACGAAACGTCGGGGGGGCAACCGCGATCTAGAGACCTACAGACGATCAGAATGTGTGAGCATCTTGAGGCGAGATTCTTCACTTCGTCAGACTGTGTGAAAACACCGTTCATGGTTCGACTAGGCTCACCACGAACGGTGTAGTCTCATTAGAAATAGAGTACTTATCCGTTCGCCCTGAGCATCGTCGAAGGGCTCCGAGGAGTTTTCACACAGTCTGGCGTTCGGAATAACATGGAACACACATTCTCCGCGGTGATGTCGCCGTTTTGATGTCATGTCGTATCCCGTGATTATGCCAATCTCGTGGCGTGAGCTGTTTTCGTTCTTCATCATCTTGACGGTGAAACGATCGCGGTGATAAGTTTCCAATCTATTCAACTCAAATCGGAGGTGTTTCATGGCTGAGCGGGTTTGGGAAAAATTTCTGACAGAGCAAGACAAAGCTACTTTAGTCGGCAAGGCGGATCGGCGCATCGGCTTCGGTGAGAGGCCGGCATTGTTGCCTGATCGATCTTTATCGCTGGGTTTTTGGCGACAAGCCGGGAGGCCGTGACCGAGGCGATCAAGACTTGGCCGGGAAGTTGCGGGCTGGCCGGATGGAACGCTTTGCCGCATATTCAAAAACTACTGGCCAAGGCGCGCGAAGTCGGGATTCCCGTCATTCACGTCACCGGCATGGACGGAGTCGCGGTCGAGCCTTGGGCTTTCCGGCGCGATACCAAAAAGCGCGCGACCATGACGCCGAAGAGCTGGATCGCTTTCGGCGCCGTTACGACATCGTCGATCAAGTCAAACCGATCCCCGGCGAAACCGTGTTCAAGAAAGTCTCGCCGAGCGCGTTCTGGGGCACGCCCTTGGTTGGCCACCTCAATTTTTCTCGGCGTCGATACTCATTATCACCTGCGGCGAAAGCACCAGCGGCTGCGTGCGCGCCAGCGTCGTCGACGGCACGACCAATCGTCTACGCATGGTCGTCGCCGAAGAATGCGTGTTCGATCGCCACGAGGCTTGCCACGCGATCAATCTCTTTGACATGAATCAGAAGTACGCCGACGTGCTGCCGCTCGATGACATCGTCAAATATCTCGATGCCTGGCGCGCCGAAAAGCGGGACAGGTCGGTTATGCCAACAACAGTATCGAGTATTTGAAAGATCTGGCAATTGGCGAGGACTACAAAGGATTGCGCTGATCGAATTCGCGACTTGTGGGGGTGCAGCATGCTGCGCCCCTACGGTCATTTTCTTAGGCCGATCCAGGTGACGATCAGCACCACGGCCGAGATAACCGCCATCGTCTGAAACCCTCCTTCATAGCCCATCTGTTCGATCAGTGCGCCGCATACTAACGGTCCGATCGCTTGGCCGAACGACGTGGAGGCGCGCGATATGCCCAGCGCTAATTCTTTGGCACCGCGATCAGCCGATTGCAGTGCGAATGTCGTGGCGCCGACATTGGTAAAGCCAAAGCCCATCGTCATGATCGCCAAAGGAATCATCAGAGTGACCCAGCCGGAGCCAAGTACTTGCAGCAAAAGCATTGGCACGCCGAGAGCGACTCCGAGCAAGATGACGCTGGCGGGTCGGAAGCGATCGCAAAGCCGGCCGCCGACGTAGCGCCCGAAAGTGTCGGTAAGACGCGAGATGGAAACAATCATCCCGACGGTTTCCAAGCTGATGCCGCGCAGGTTGACCGCGAGAAATGGAAACGCCACGCGCGTGACACCGACCAAGAATAAAAAGACTGACAGATCGCCAGGCACGAAGCGAGAAAAGGAATTTTACCGAGTAGCTGCCGGCCTTCGCGCCACAGATTTGGCTTGGTGTTTTGGTTTTCTGACGATAACGATGTGCGCCGGCGAGGAAAACAATGACCATCCCGATCAATTGCGGCCCGGCATAGAGAAAAATAATCCGTCCGGTCCGAGCCACTTGCCGACGAAACCGCCGAACAACGGGCCAAGGGTAAAGCCGATGCCTAACGCCGAGGCCATTTGTCCCTGCACGCTCCCTGGCGATCGGGCGGAGATTGGTCGAAGCCGATTTTTCTCGAGCGACAACGCAAACATCGCTTCCGGTCAAGCCGAATATAATCCAGGCGGTGAGAAAAACCGGCATGGCGTCCATGAAAGCATAGCCGACGATGCTGGTGGCGATGCCGATAATCATGGCGGCGAAGAGCAGCGATCCGGGACTGAAATAAGTTGCCATGATGCCGGACATGACATCGGAACAAACGCGTCCGACCGCCGTTGGCGACCAACGGCACGCCGGCCGCGGCGACGGAATAGCCATGAGCCTTCATAAAAAATGGCGCGAGCATCGCCGCGCCGGACGATCCGGCGGTCTGAAAGATGGCCGCCAAAACATATAAGGTAAGCGGAGGAAAAGTTCATGGCGCGCGATTATAGCAGTTGGCCGGCTTAGAGCCTACGCAATCGGCGAAAAATTTCTCGCTGTGGACAGCTCGATTCGAGCTTGATAAAACGACAGCGTCAGGCCAGGAGAGCGACATGGAAATTCCCCAGATACCCGTTCACGAGGCTAAACAGAAGCTCGATGCGAAGAGTTGTTTGTTCGTCGATATTCGCGATCCCGCCTCCTATCGCCAAGCGCACATTCCCGGCGCGATTCAGCTCAACGACGGCAACGTCCAGGCGTTTCTGCAGAACACCGCCAAGGAACAGGCGGTAGTGGTGTATTGTTATCACGGCAATAGCAGTCTGGGAGCGACGGCGTTTCTCATCGAAAATGGTTTTAAGAACGTCGCGAGCATGAGCGGCGGGTTTGAAGCTTGGCGTCCGGTGTATGAGCATGAAGCGGAATAGAAAAAACCGAGGATCGAGACTCGAAGATCGAGGATGCACGGATTAAGGAGGCTTTATGGCGGTCGTATTAGGAAGCGGCGAGTTCCGTTATGAAGTGATCGAAGGATGGGAAAAACTGCCCGGCGATTGGACTTTTCATGAAGTGGCGGCGGTCGCTGTCGATGGCAAGGATCAGGTTTATTGTTTCCACGCGCGGCAAGCATCCGGTGATCGTCTTCGACCGCGACGGCAACTTTCTTCGCTCCTGGGGCGACGGCGTCTTCAAGCGGGCGCATGGCGCCACCATGGGTCCGGACGACACGGTTTTTCTCACCGACGACGGCGACCACACGGTGCGCAAATGCACGCTCGACGGAAAAATTCTCATGACGCTCGGGGTGCCTGGCCAAGCCGCGCCGTATCAAGGCGGCGAACCGTTCAATCGCTGCACCCACGTGGCCTTCTCGCCGCAGGGGGATATTTACGTGTCCGACGGCTACGGAAATTCGCGCGTGCATAAATATTCGCCGGATGGAAAGCTCTTGTTGTCCTGGGGCGAGTCGGGTTCCGATCCCGGACAATTCAATATCGTGCACAACATCGTGACGGACAAAGACGGCTGGGTTTACGTTGCCGACCGGGAAAACAACCGTGTGCAAGTTTTCGATGGCAATGGCAAGTACGAAACCCAGTGGAACAACATGCACCGGCCCTGCGCGCTCTATATGGACGTGACCCAGAAAGATCCGGTCTGTTACGTCGGTGAATTGGGTCCCGGACTGGGCGTCAACAAAGACGCGCCGAACTCTGGGCAATCGAGTCGACATTTATGACAAGACCGGCAAGCGGTTGGCGCCGCTTGGGCGATATTTTCCCGGCGAAAAGCCGGGGCAGTTCATCGCGCCTCACGGCATCGCCATCGACTCGCGCGGCGATATTTACGTCGGCGAAGTGTCGTGGACGATTATGGGTCAGCGCCTGCAGTCCGCCGCGCGAGCTGCGCAGCTTACAGAAGCTTAAGAAGCTGAGTTGAGACATTTTACACGAAGGACACGAAGTGCACGAAGATAGCTTTTGTAGGGGCGACCGGCTGGTCGCCCTCGGTTAAGAGTGATTTATGGAGAGCAACGTCACCCAGCAGCGTGTGCCGATACATGGTGATCCCGGACACTGGGTCCATGTGAGCGAAAGTCCGCGCCACGTGCGCGTTATGTTCGGCGGCGAGACGATTGCAGACAGCAAGCGCGCCAAGCTCTTACGCGAGGCGGAGATTTTGCCGGCTTATTACTTTCCCAAAGAAGACGTGCGCACGGACCTTTTCGTGCCGAGTCAAAACAAGAGCGAGTGCCCGATCAAAGGTGAAGCTTCGTATTGGTCCATTCAAGTCGGTGAGCGCCGCGCCGAAAACGCGGCGTGGAGTTACACGACACCGCGCCTCGAGGCGGCGAGCCTGAAAAATCATTTTGCTTTCGAATGGCCTAAAATGGATAAGTGGATGGAAGAAGACGAGGAGCTTTTCAAGCACGCGCGCGATCCCTACAAGCGCGTCGACGCCCTGCCGAGCAAGCGCCATGTACGTGTGGTCGTCGACGGCCACACGGTGGCCGAGACGCGCCGGCCGCATCTCGTCTTCGAGACCAACCACCCGGTGCGTTACTACATTCCGCAAGAAGACGTGCGCATGGATATGCTCACGCCAAGCGCGACCACTTCGCGCTGTCCTTACAAGGGGCCGGCGTCGTATTGGTCGGTGAAGATCAGCGGTGAGGCTTTCAGCGACCTTGTTTGGGGTTATATGGAGCCGATCGCGGAGATTCCAAAATCAAAGGACTGCTCTGTTTCTTCCACGAGCGCGGTTGCGACATCTACGTCGACGGCGAATTGATGCCGACGCCGCAGACCAAATGGGCGCATCCGCTAAGAACGTGATTTGAACCTCCGTCGATATGCGCGCGCTTTACTGGGACGGTCGCGAACTCACGTTTAACTCTGCCTACCGCGCGCCGGACGCCGGCCCTCGCTCCGCGCTGATCAAGGTGCATCTGGCCGGTATCTGCTCCACGGATCTGCAAATCTTTGAAGGCTACATGAGTTTCAAGGGCGTGCCGGGCCACGAGTTCGTCGGTTCGGTCAGCGACGGGCCGGGCGAGCTTATCGGCAAGCGCGTTGCGGGCGAGATCAATTTCGGTTGCGGTCAATGCGATGCCTGCCGGCAAGATTCAAGCCGGCACTGTCCCAATCGATCCGTGATGGGCATTCTCAACGCGGATGGCGCGTTCGCCGAATGCGTATCGGTGCCTTTGGAAAATTTACATGTCGTTCCCGATAACGTCAGTGACGAAGAAGCGGTCTTCACGGAGCCTCTCGCCGCCGCGTTCGAGATTCTCGACGCAGATTCAAACCAATCCCGGCGACGAGGTGCTTGTGCTCGGCGACGGCAAGTTAGGGAATCTTTGCGCGCAGGTGTTGCAACTCACCGGCGCGAAGATTACCGCGCTGGGAAAACACGCCGATAAACTGGCTTTGATCAAGAAGGCGGGCGTCAGGACGATTCAACTGAATGGCTGGCAGCCGCGTCGGTTCGATGTCGTCGTCGAAGCGACCGGTTCCGCTTCAGGCCTTGAGTTGGCGCTTTCGGCCGTGCGGCCGCGCGGCACGTTGGTTCTCAAGAGCACGATTGCGGGAAATCATCAGGTGTCGCTGGCGCCGATCGTGATCAATGAAATTAACGTGATCGGTTCGCGCTGCGGGCCGTTTCCTGACGCGTTGGCTGCGTTAGCGGCAAAGCAGGTCTCGGTGGCGCCTTTGATCGAAAAAATTTACGGCTTGAATGATGGCTTGGCGGCGGTTGCACATGCGGCAAGGCCGGGAACGCGAAAGATTCTGCTCAAGCCCTTGTGACGCCGATGTGGCGAGCATTCTAGGAGGCGCGATGAATCGCGCCCTACGTCAGGAAGAACGATCCCGACTGCGTGAGAAACGCCAGTTCCTCCGGGGTGGATTCGCGCCGGAGAATGTTATTGCGGTGCGGAAAACCGGCCGAAGCGGTCGATAATGTCGCGATGGCGCATCGCGAAATCGAGGTATTCTTCGAAGGTGCTCCTTTGTTCCATTGGCACGCTCGCCGCTAATTCAGTAAAGCATTCGACCGATTTTGCTTGGTGTTCACGCGACTCCGCGTGCTCCAGGGAAGGTAAAGGAAAACTTTTCTATTGGCCGAAGCTCGCGGTCAATACGACCATCGAGGCCGTCGAGGCACCACGCGAGCGCTTTTGAGTCGCAGGAGAACGCCCGGGCCGTGTCTCGGTAAATATTGCGCGGGAATTGGTCGGTAAGAATAATCAACGCCAACCGCCCGCGTGCCGTTGCCAGCCATTCGTTTAGCTCTCCCGTGGTCGCCGATCGTACAGGCGTCTTCGAAGCGCCGCCGCATCTCGTCGTCGGTCTCGCCATTTTTAGACCACCAAAGCTTGGCTTGTTCTTTGGCGACCACGGCATCGTCGGGATCGGTGCCGAACCAAAAATCGAGAATGCTCTCGATATTCATGCGTGCATCGATCTATCCGGGCTTTGGCTGGTTTCACAATTAGGGATTCGACAAAATGTTTCGCCGTTGCCAGATCATACGCGTAAAGCGTTCGCGCCATGGTCACCGCGCCGATCATGTCGCCGGATTGCGCCAATTCCAACAAGCGCGATTCTTGCTCTTCGCGGCTGAGCCCGTCGAGGTTGACGAAATTTTTCGAAACTGCGGTGGCGTGATCAACCAACGTGTGGCGCGTGAGCGCATCGAGGATGGTTTGCGCATTCGGGACGACGCCCCATTCGATGCGCAGAAGATTTGGCGTGGCCAGCCGGACCGGTAAGTGTGTGGTATCGGGTGGAGACGTTCGCGCCGCCATCAGCTGGCTTCGCGAAGACTCGCTTGGATTCACCAGCCAGCGCGTCCGCAAGTGGCTCGGAGTTGCCGGCGAGCTGCAGTTCGATGAAGCGCCGCGTTCTGATCGTCGTGGCGCGTGGGTTGCCTCCGTCGCGGTCCGGTATTGCTTGACGTTCTTTTACCAACTTTGCCGAGCTGATCTCGGAGTACGGGATGAAAACGACGGTGGGATCTTGATCGGAAAACCGATAGTTCAAATAAGAGCGGAACTTTATGAAAAGCCCGTCGTCGGTCATGCGCACCAGCCAATGGGTTGGACGAAAACGCGCCGTGACGAGATTGTGAAATATCAGTAAAGTGACAATGATCACGCCGGCGATATAGTATGGAATCCGTGATGTTGTTCAGGTGACCGAAGGCGATCAAGGCGAGCGCAGCGACGGCGAGGCACTGATTGCGCCGGTGCCAGCGCGAAGCCTGGAATAACGAAAACTCGTGAAGCGCGTCGATCGATCGGCACATCGGCCGAACGCATGAGCTGCCATCGCTGTTAGCCTCGATGGTTCAAAGCGTTCGTTAAATATGGCAAAACCGCAAAATCTAACCGTCGCTTAGCAATGGCCTGCAATTGCTTAAAGAACTCGCCGATGGCGCCATTATGAACGAAGTCGGCTAAATCATCGAGCGGTGTCGGATCGCGATTGACGATGGCGCGAAGCGCGCCGCGCCGTTTTGCGATCACAGGGAAGGAGGCCGCGGGCTGAACTTGCAGCGAGGAGCCGAGGACGATGAAGATATCCGCTTGCTCACGCCCAGGCTTGAGCGCGCTGCATCGCGACGATCGGCATCGACTGGCCGAAGGAAACGTTGGCCGATTTGAGAAAGCCGTCGCACTCGTCGCAGGTGGGCGCGGTAAACTTTTCCGGCAAGTTTTCATAAACCTCGGCGGGCTCGTAGCGCTTGCCGCATTCAAGGCAAGTGACGAGGCGATCGGTGCCGTGGAGCTCGACTAATTTTTCTCTCGGAAGTGCCGGCGAGCTTATGCAGGCCGTCGATATTTTGCGTGATCAGACCGAGCAGCTGGCCGCGCTTTTCAAAATCGCAGATCGCTTGATGAGCGAGATTCGGTTTGACCGTTTTGAAGCTCATAGGTCGCTTTTTGAGCTGCCAATGTTGCACCCGCGCCGATTCGCTGGCGAGAAAATCCTGAAACAAGCACGGGTTGATATTTCGTCCAGACGCCGCCCGGACTGCGGAAGTCCGGCACGCCGGATTCCGTGCTGATACCCGCGCCGGTGAAAAAGACGACGGCGCGGGAGCGCCGCAGGCGCGTCGCAAATTCCTCGATGTCCATCATCTTCCTGCGATGCGACGAGTTATTTTTCTGTGCCGGGTCTGCGGGTTTGGGCCGGCTGCGCGGGCGCGCTGGAGCTTTCGCCGGCGCCGCGGGCGGCGGCGGAGGTTTGTATGTCGACAACTTTGACGTCGAAGACCAGAGTTTTTCCGGCCATCGGATGGTTCAAGTCCATGACGACCGTCTTCTCTTTAATCTCGCGCACCGTCATCGGCATGACCCCTCCCTCAGGGCTTTTCGCCGCTAACACCGCGCCCACCTTCAAAGCATTCTGCCGGGATTTTCTCTGGGCACTTCCTGAACGGCCTGGGGGTTGATTTTGCCATAACCGTCTTCAGGCTTGACCGTAATATGTTTTTCATCGCCGACTTTCATTCCGGTCAGTTCCTTTTCCAGACCGGGGATCATCATCTTTTGGCCGTGAACATATTTGAGCGGCTCTTTACCTTTGTTGGTTTCGACCAGTTGTGCCGTCCGGGCTTTTAAGCGTGTAATCAAGCTCACCAGCATGCCGTCTTTAACCACGCGCTCGTCTTTGGCTTTATCCGCAGTTGCGCTCCAAAACCGTTCCGCCTCAGCGCGCAAAGCGCGAGAAGCGAAAGGAAAGAAAAATATTTCCTAGGCATCCAGTATCTCCTCGAATAGATTGTTTGATGTCATCACCTTATACGGGGATTGGCATGAACACAACGAAGCGAGCGGCTTGCGGCGATAGAAAGTTAAGGCGGACAGCGCAATGCTAATATTTTTGAATCACCCGCGTGCCCCAAGCGTCCATGACTTGATCGTAAATGGCGTTGGGCGGGGTGAGCAAGATTCGCTGGATGCCGTCGGCTTCCAGCTTCTTCACTTTGGCGATGCACTCCTGCGGCGTGCCGGCAATGGTGAAACGCTCGACCAGATAATCGGTGACGAAATCGGGATCGATCCGCTCTTCGATCGGTTTCGAGATATCGAAATTATCCATAAAACGCTGCACCCCCGCCGCCTCGCCCTCGGGAACGGTTTCCATCGTGAAGCGAAAATTGTGGTGCGCGCGATTGGCCATGCGCGAGCGCACTTGCCGGCGCGCCAGAGCGCCGTTTTCATCGACGACGATCATGCCGGCGGGCATGATGTCGATGTCCTCCAATCTGCGGCCTTCGTCTTTTGCGCCCTCAGCGATGCGCCGGCGCGCCCAGTCCGTCACTTGCTTGTCGAAGCCGGCGCCGAGAATAACGCCGTCGCAGGTCCGCCCGGCGACGCGCAAGGTCTTCGGCCCTTCGGCGGAAATGTAGATCGGCACGGGACGCTTGCCGACTTTGAGCCTGACGTTGCCGCCGGCGCGCTCCACACTCTTCGGCACGTCGATGCCGCGGTCGTGCAGCAGATCACGGATGGTGCGGAGACCTTTTTCGAAATCGACGAGCTTGGTCGCCGTTCGACCGAGACTGTAAACCGGGCCGTCCGCCCGTGCCCATGCCGATGATCGCGCGGCCTTGGAAATCTCATTCAGCGTGGCGAAGGAATTCGCCGTGATCGTCGGATCGCGATAGACCATGTTGGTCACGGCGGTGCCGAAGCGAATTCTCTTGGTATTCACCGCGCACAGCGCCATAGCTTGATAGGGATCGACATTGTTCATTTGGCTGTCGGCGAAAAAGATCGCTTCAAAGCCAAGCTGTTCGGCGCGTTGAGCGCGTGTCACCGCTTCTTGAACCGTGCGCGCCGAACTGTGCAGACAAAAATTTATCGGCATTTGCTTGTCCTCCGACGGTGAAAATCTAAGCGAGGGTTTCTTCTGCTGTCAATGCGCGCCCCGTCTCGCGCGCTTGCCAGCGTGTGCAGGTGTGAATCGCCAGGCCGGAGATAGCAAAACAAACAAGGCATAGCGTGAATGACCAGGCATAGGAGCCAGTGGTGTCGAAGAGATAACCGCCGATCCACGAGCCGAAGGCGCTGCCGAGCCCGAAGCTGATTTCCAGGAAACCGAAGATGAGCCCGATCCTGCGGCCGGCAAAAATATCGCCGATGACCGCGCCGTACGTCGGATTGCCGGCGCTGTGGCCGACGCCGTAGAGCGCGATGGTGAGATAGACGAGCCAAAGCGGCGCGCCGACAGTCATCGCAATCATGCCACCGACGCCCAACCCGGTGACGAGGATGGCGATGCCGTACGCCGTACTGCGGCCCAACCGGTCGGAGATCGATCCCAAAATATGGTCGCGCCGATGCGGATGAAGCCGATCAATCCGAAGTAAAAAGAAGCGGCGAGTTTTTCATAGCCGACCGCGACAAAGTGCGCGATCACGTGGGTATTGATCAAGAATAGCGCGGTGCCGAGCGCTAAATGACCAATCGTGATGTACCAGAAGGGCAAGGAGCGAGCCGCTTCGCCGAGCGCCCAGTCGCGCTGTGCCTGGCGGCTCGCCGCCTGGCGCGCGACCTGCAGCGGCGCCGGCCCCTCTTCGCCGTCGAGGAATTGTCCGACATCTTGCGGCGCGCGGCGCTGAAAGAACGCGTTGGCCGGCACCAAAAGAAACAACAAGAGACTGCCGGTGACGATATAGGTCCAGCGCCAGCCGATGGAGCTGATCAACATTTGCGTCGCCGGCACCATCACGAGAGCGCCCAAGCCTTGCCCCATGGAAGCGATGCCGATCGCCGTCGCGCGCGCTGGCGCACGAACCAGAACGAAATGAGCGCGTTGTGACCGACAAACCCGAGCGCTCCTTGGCCCAACGCCGTGACCACGCCGTATGAAAAGTGGAGATGCAATAGCGAAGTGGAAAGAAGAAAGAAGAAAGCCGAGACCGACAAGCGCGGCGCCCAACGGCATGAGCAAACGCGGACCGAGGCGATCGAAAGCGAAGCCAACCACCGGCGCAGCCAACGCATACACGACGAAGTTGATCGAAGCGATGGAAGCGCCGTCGCTCCTCGACCAACCGAATTCTTCCAGCAAGGCCAAGTAGTAGACCCCGAAGGCGCCGTTGACGCCGCGCATCACCACCATATTGATGAAGCACAGGCCGAGGATGACGTAGCCGTAGAAGAACTTGGGGCGCATGGGGGATTGGAGTGGTGGAGTGCTGGAGTATTGGGGTGTTGGGTCTACGGCATCAAACCATTACTCCATCACTCCATTACTCCAACGAGAATTTGTTCACTTCGCTTCCGCGGCTTTGATGTCTTTGATCTTAACGTCGAAGTTCAAAGTCTTGCCGGCCAGCGGATGATTCAAGTCGACGACAATGGTTTTGTCCTTCACCTCATGGACTCGCATGGGGATGGTTCGGCCGTCGGGAGCTTTGCTCATCAGCATGGCGCCCGGCTTTTGCCCCTCCGCGGGGATCTTGTCGCGCAGGATCTCGTGAAAAGCGCTCTGGTCGGGCAGGCCGTAACCTTCTTCCGGCGTCACGCGCACTTTTTCTGGTCGCCGACTTTCAACCCGTTGAGCTCTTTTTCCAGACCTTTGACGATCTGCCCCGCGCCTTCGATGAACGTGAGCGGTTCTTTACCGACGTTGGAATCGATGACGTTGCCGGCATCGTCGGTGAGCGTGTATTCGATGGAAACGATCGAACCTTCCTGAATTGCCGCACCCGGTTTCAGTGTAATCGCCGGCGTCGATTCGCCGACGCTGGTGCGGGCGAGATTGCTGAGAAAAAGAGCGCGCCCAAAACCGCGCCGCTCATGACGAGCAGGCCTAAAAGTTTTTCATAATGGATCCTCGATGCGCCCTGAGGCGGTCAAAAGTTTTCAAACGCGAGGCGCGCGAAAAATCGACGAGCGCAACGAAGCAGTTGAAACTTTTTCAGCGGCCTCAGGACGGCTTAAACTTCGGTAGCGTGACTCCGTCGCCGCTGTCTTCGAAGACGACTTCGCACCGGCATGTCGATGTGGACTTTGTCGATCGGACAACCGATGATGTTGCTGCAGAAGCGCGGGCCGTCGTCCAGATCGACCCACGCCGTGACGTAAGGGGATGTCCGGCGCGAAACCGCGCAGCGCTTGGCCGACGACTTCGCGCACGACCGTGAAGCAAAAGATTTTACCTTTGCCGCTGACCTGAACCCATTCGAGCTTGTCACTGGCGCAGTCGCCGCAAACCGGCCGCGGGCAAAAGACCCAGGTGCCGCAGTCCCGGCATTTTTGCATCATCAGTTTGCCGGCTTTGGCGCCGTCCCAGAACGGCTGGTTGACCGGAGTGATTTCGGGAAGTGGTTTCTTAAATACTTTGTTCTCTTCTGCCATCTTGAACTCTAAAAGACTCGTCGCTTGCCCAAAGTTTCAAAAGTTGAGCATGCGCCATTCGAAAATGTTTAATTTTCACCACGAAGCTCACGAAGGACGCGAAGGTTCGGAGATCTAAGTTTCTAAACTTCGTGCTCTTCGTGGCCTTCGTGGTGAAGTCGGTTTATATCATTCGCCGCCGCTACGCTTCGCTTCCCAAAATGGCCGCCGCGGTGCAGCCGAAGTTTTTGCCGTAGTTGACCGCGCCGACGCCGGTCGAAATACCGAACTTGATATTCGGCACCTGGCGATCGCCGCCCTCGCCGCGAATCTGCCGGACGGTTTCGAGCACGTGCAGCATGCCGCCGGTGGTCGACGGTTGGCCGCAGTTGATCATGCCGCCGCTGGTCTGGATCGGCAGATCGCCTTTGAACGTGAAATCGGTTTTCTCGAAGAACGCCTTGTCGTTTCTGCCGCAGAAGCCCAAGTCTTCGATTTGAATCATCACGATCGGAATATAATCGTCGTAGAGATTCAGACAGCGAATATCTTTATGCGTGACACCGGACATGTCGAAAGCGCGTTTGCCGGCTTGCGTGATGCCGGTGATCAAAGGATTGGCGCGATAACGCGGTCCATGGCTGGCGTTGTTGCACTCACCCCAGCCCAAGAGATAAACCGGCGGTTTGCGCATCGATTTTGGCGCGCTCCGCCGACGTCATGATGTAGGCCTTGCCGCCGTTGGCCGGCATGACACAGTCGAAACAGGCGGATCGGGTCGGAAATCAGCCGCGACTTTTTGTAGTCTTCGATGGTGATCGGCTTTCTCAGATAAGCGTTGGGATTCAGCGACGCGTGATAACGGCCGGTGACGGCGATCTTGCCGAAGTGCTCTTCGGTCATGCCCGATTCGTGCATGTAGCGGCTCATGACGAAGGAAATTTTGCAGTTCGGTCCCATGACACCGAAGGGCATTCGTAATCGCGCGTGTCCGCGGGCGTGCCGCGGTGACCGCCGTGTTCGCTGAACGGCGCTGCAGCGGCGATAACCAGCACGAGATCGCAAAGCCCGGCAGTGATCGCCGCCGCGGCATGGCCAAGCAGCGATACCGAGCTTGCGCCGCCGTTGCCGCCGGCGAGTGAAACGCCCGGCGTGATGCCGAGAATCGCCGCGACTTCCTCAGGCCAAAACGGCTGTGAATGATTGGTCGTGTAGATCGCCGCGAGTCCCTGGCCGTCGAAATCTTTTTCGTCGAGCCCGGCATCCTCCATCGCCAGGCGCGCAGCCCAGGCCAGATATTCCGCCGTCGATTTTCGCGCTCGCCGGGCTTGCTGCCGAGCCGGTCGGTCGGTGTTTCGCCGATGCCGACGACCGCTGTTTTTCCTCGTATACTCATCGTGAGAATCCTTTCTGTGTCTTTGCAGAAATATTTCAGCCCAGCCGAGCTGTCAAGCTGTCCGAGCGCAATTTGAAAACAATTGACAACAAGTCGAGCACGGTGGGATAACGCCCATACGCATACTCCTTGCGGCTGACGCGCTGTAGGCTGGCAACATAGATCGATAATCCAGGGGCCCGAACACGGTTTCATACCGCTCGGGCTTTTTTATTTGCTCACGTCGGCGCAGTTCAACATCGATCCCATTCGAACTCAGACCGTCTTATGCGCATCGCACTGAACCTAGAGGGTGAATCAAATTTGCTATGGGCCGTATCAAATCGGCTGCACTGCGCTCAAATCAGCTCGTCGGCTTCGGCTTGTGCCGGGAATTGCTTCGTGATTTCAACCGTCCGTCGAAAACTTGCGTGGCGGATCATGGCATCGTTCGTGCTCTTAAGTAGTCCGATGCTATGCTTTCGCGCCTCCGGTTGTTGCAACCCAGTTTAATGAAGGCTTCGGCCTGGATGAAGCATGAATAAATTGATCGCTTCTGGTGCCGAGGCGGACCGAGTCATCAAATGTTTTCGGATTGCAGACTTTGGATTGAGGAGAAGAACAAATGAAAGCTCAATTTCGATCTGCTCTTGCTTCAGCACCAATCTGAAATCCGCATTCCTTTGAGAATCACCAAATCCGCACGTCATGTTGGGCACCTTGTTCTGCTTAGGTCTTAGCGGCTTCAGCTGAAGCGCGGCAAGGGCAAGAATCTACCGTGTTGGGATCCTCGGTCCGGAAAAGCTGGAGGATCGCCCTCCAAATAAAAGGCCTTCGCGCCGGACTCAGGAGGCTGGCTGGCATGGGGCAAAAATCTTCCAGTTGAATATTTCCAATATCAAGACCTGACGTTGAAGAACTCCGCCCCATCGCAAAGAGCTACGTGGAAAATAGGACGGATGCCATTGTGACCTATGGTGGCACGGCAACAGGTATCGCGAGGGAGGCGACGAAAGGATCCCCATTATCTTTATCTGGGGCCTGGCAGATCCTGTGGCAATGGGATTTGTGAAGTCTCTAGCGCGTCCGGAAGATATTACTGGTTTGAGCTCTATGCCGAGTCCCGAAATGTCCGGGAAGCGCCTGGAGCTTTAAAGAGGTGGTTCCAACCTTGCGGCGAGCGGTCTTGCTACAACGCCAGAGGCGAAAATCCATCCCCAAGGCTTGATCCCCTGGTGGTGCGGAATACCGCTCCGAAGCTAGGAGCTAATATTGGCGGAAAAACCGATCAAGTCTGCCAGTGAAGCGGCTGGAAGCACTTCCTCTCTGTTTCTAAGGAAAACACGGATGGCATCTATATTGTCGGCAGTGGCTTGTTTACAGAGCCCTGTAAAAGTCGCTCATACGGCAATGCAGAAAGACTGCCCTTATGGGGCTGTGACACATCGAGCAGGGAGCTCTGTCGTCTTATGAACCCGACGGATATCGCCTCGGCCATCGAGGGGCGTGGTACGTGGACCGAATCCTCAAAGGAACAAAGCGCAGGACTTACCCGTCGAGACCCCAACCAAATTTGAGTTCGTCATCAATCACGAAGACAGCGAAGCAGATCGGCCCTAACGATTCCGCCAGATGTGTGGCTACAGAGCCGACAGGTAATCCGATGATCGAACGATCTAAACCTGTGGTGAGCGTGTCGAACCATCGAAATCAAAATGAAAGGCCGTAGGCCGCGGGGCTGAATCAACAAAGGAGGTTACCGTGAAACCGACGAGGCTATTTGCGCCGTGCGCGAAGCGGATGCCGCTTGCGAGCTACGATGCGGCGGTGCCGGCGGTTTCCCGGACGTGGTCCGCACGCCGGCAGCCCTCCTGCGACAGGGGCGCTGGGCGTTCCGAGAGGTCCGAGCGCCTGGCGGGCGCCAGGCCTCCCCCGCGCCCGGCGTGCGCTTCGCTACTTCGCCAAATCGCGTGACCGGGCTGAGGGCTCATTCCAGCTCACGCCAGCAGCGCCCGGCTTCTCGGCATCGAGCCGCTGCGACAGCGGCGTCGAGCCGACCAGGTCGCAGAGCACCGTCAGCTGGCGGCGCTCGCCCGCCGGCAACGCCGCTTCGCGCTCGGGGATCGGCGTCGACGCGCCGGAGCTGGCGTCTCGCCCGGGGCGGGCGCCGCAACCGCCACCAGAACTTCTCGCTCAGTCCGTTCGCTGCGCCACACACCACTTTAAATCGCGTCGAGTGCGGCCCCGCATTCGCCACAGAAGCGGCAGTCGCATGGCGGTTGTCTTAGTCACAGGACGGAGAGCAGCGCATCGCGGATCGTCTCACGGCATCCAGGCCGGGCGTTCTCTGGGCATGCGCGCGAGCTCGGACGCGCGCCCGCGCGTGATCTCGCCGTCCTGCAGCATGCCGGTGAGGGCGAGGCGCCAGCGCGGCGCGCCCGGTGCGCGCCGAAGGCCAGCCGACCTCCTCCCAACCGACTTCGGGTGTGAGCGCGAACGCGTCGGTCGCGAACAGGACCTTCTCCGGGCGCGAACTCGAGCCAGCGGCGGATCGTCTCGCGCGAGGTCGCGCGGATACACGAATGAGGGTCTGCGTGGAGAGTCTGCGTACCCGTTCGGTTTGCCGAGCAGCGCCGCGGTCTGCTCGGCGAGAGGGCCAGCCGCCGTGGATGAGCACGGAGTTGGTCTTCCGCAATGCCGGATCGTTGAAGACGGGCTCGAGCAGCGATCGGGTTGCCGCGACGTCCCGTAGTAGCCTCCTGACACCGCGCATGCCGGTATGGATGTGGACGGCGAGACCGAGGCGTCCGCGCCTCGCGCGCGATGTAGCGGAAGATGAAGATCTGCAGCGGTTTGTACTCGGCTGACCGATGGCCTACCGCCGCGCGCGTAGCGCGCGTAGACTCGTGCCGCCTGCTTCGTCCGGCTCCCCGAAGTCGAGCGCACGGAGGTAGGCGGCCTCGAACTTGACGGCGAGCGCGCCGCCGCTCTTCTGCCGCTCGAGCGTCGGCGTGACGACCCTGCGACGAGACGCTCATCGCGCAACGTCGCCGGGATCGCGCACGCACCGCGAGATCGGACGAGATACGCGATTCGGAGGCGGGCGCTGCTTCCGGCGGATAGAAGGCCGCGTAGTCCGGGTTACGCGACGCGCGCTCGCCGTATCGAGCGGCAGCATGAGGGCCATCGACGTAGGTGACCCAGCGCGGACCGCGAGCGACGCAGCGCCCCATCGCGACGCGGTTCGCCGAGCATGGTCTCGATGCCGAGACGATCCAGCACCCACGCGGAGACAGTCACCCCTTCTCGCCCATGGTGCGCTGCTTGGCTGTGGCGACGTCTGCGCCGGATGCGCCTCGCTCATGTCGTCGTGGGCGTACCCAGGCTGCGCGCCACGCGGCGACGAACTCCGGGTTGTCGGGACGCAGCTTCAGCGGCAGGGCGCGGGCTTCGAGCTCGTCGGGAATGAGTGCGTCGAACTCCGCGGTCCTCCTCGCCCTCGCTCACGGCCCGGACGGGGTGAGCATGTTGTCGATCGCCTTGATCTTCTCGATCTCGGCGACGAGCGCGGGATCGGCACAATCACGCTCTCGTCGGCGCCGCCAGGCATGAGCAGGTTGCAGGAAACGCGACGGGACGAGACCTCATGATTCCGATGCGGATGGAGCGGCTCGATTCGCTTGGCGTAGCCGGTCGCGCCCGTCGCGACGAACAACCGGTGCGCCGCACGCGAGCTCGCGCCGGCGAGCCGTATCGTCGCCGTGAGCTGCCAGCTCGCGCCGGGCCGCGAGGATGAGGGCTCGCGGCCCGGGCTCCAATCCGTTCGACGATGGCGAGCGCCTGCGCGAAGGCTGCTTCACCGATCTCCGTCCGTGCGGGAGCCCTTCGAGCCGGAGGAGCGCGCGGGCAGCGGGCGAGCAGGGCTTCCATCTCGTACGGCACGATTCCCGCGGCTGCCACCGCAGGGCGTCCTCGGCGTACTCCAGCGCCCGCGACGGGTTCGCGAGACCGAGATGGGCCTCACGGGGCGCCAGAGCGCCCAGGCTTCCGAGACGGGAAGGCCGGTGCAGAGTCTCCCGCGCGATCGGAGCCCCTGCTCTCACGGCGGATAGCGAAAATCCCATTACTCATTGATCAAGGTGCGCCAGCCGAGGCAGGTACCCCAACGGCCAGTTGACCGAGCTGCCACCTTCTCGGCGACTCAGGCACCTGATGCGCGTGGCCGACGCGACGCCGACGTCGCCGCGGCGAAATGCGCCAGGTTGACGAACACCATGTGCGTCAGGCGGGGTTCTCGTTGTCCTGCTGTTCGCGCGCGCGCCAGCTGGAGGCGCGGTCGTAGTGCCGGCCGGCGCTCGGCCAGCTCCCCCATCTCCGAGGTGCAAGGCGCGCACGGTGCTGGTAATGCCACGTAGGGTCGACGTTGCTGAAGCCCGACCGCAACGCGGCGTCGCGTGGCGCGATACTGACGCCCGCTCGCAGGCCGTCACCGATTCGCCCAGACGCCCGGCAAGGAACAGGAGAACGATTCGAAGATCGCCACGTTGATCTTGAGCGCCGCATCATCGATTCCGCTCCGCGGCGCGGGCGGCTTCGACCGCGCATGAAACGTAGCCGCCCACGTCCCGCGAGCCCCGCACGCTGCCGGCACGATGCCAGCAGCTCCGCGAGGAGACGCGGCTCGCCGCTTTACGCGCGGCCAGCGTCTTGCCCTCTGCAAGCAGCTGTGCGGCCTCGTGTTTCCGGCATGCCGACCTTCACCCGAGCGACATCATCTGGACGCAGGCGGCAACACCGAGCTCGCGGTTTCGGCCGATTCCCCGACGTTCCGCGGCGGCGCGGCGCTCGCGCAGCTTCCGCCAGTGACCGAGTGCCTGGGTGGAGTCGGCTCGTTGCCCGCCCACTCCGCGGCGCGGCGGTGCCAGCGCGCTGCGGCGACTCTCGCCCGCCGGCTTCCCAGTGATGCGCCAGCAGGGCGGCCTGCTCGTCGAGCTTGTCGGCGTGGGCCGCCTCGATGGCCGCGCGCCACGGCCGCGTGCACCTGCGCGCGCCGCTCCTGGAGCTGCGAGCCGTAGCGCCACCTCCCTGCGTCAGCGGGTGCTTGAAGACGTACTCGGCCACCGGGTAGAGCGCCTGCTCGTAGACGAACTCGGCGCCTTGAGCGTATGCAGCGCGTCGGCGCAGCTCGCCATCGGCGAGCTCCGCCGCGTCGACGACGGCCTTGAGGATCGGCTCCGGCGAACTTCTTGCCGATCACCGCCGCCGTCTGCAGCACCTGCTTCTCGCGCTCCGGCAAGCCGATCGATGCGCGCGCGCCAGCACCGCCTGCACCGTGGCCGGCACCGCCGAGCTTGTCGATCGGCGTCACCAGACCGATAGCTGCCGCCGGGCTGCCCTGACGAGCTTCCGGACTCGATCAGCGACTGGACCACCTCCTCGGTGAAGAACGGGTTGCCGGCGGTGCGCGCGTGGATCGCCTCGGCCAGACCGCGCGATGCTCGGGTCGTTGCCGAGCAGGTCGCTCGAGCAGCTCGCGGATCGCGTCGGGTCCGAGCGGCTGCGACGCGGCAGCTGCTGGTAGTACGACTTGCCGCATCCAGGCGGCGTGGTACTCGGGACGGAAGTTCAGCATCACCAGGCGCGCGCGTGCCGGCGACGGCTTCGACGAGCGGCTCGAGGAACGCCTCGCTGCCGGCGTCGAACCAGTGCAGGTCCTCGAGCAGCGTCGACCGCTCGTCTCGCGCTGGCCGCGCGCCTGGATCGACGCGCCGCACGACGTCGAAGATCTGGCGCTGGCGCGCCTCGGGATCCATGCGCGGCGCGGGCGCTCCGGGTCGGGCACGCCGAGGAAGTCGAACAGCAGCGGCAGGGCCTCGCGCAGGCGCTCGTCGAGCAGCAGCATGCGGCCGGCGATGCGTTCTCGCGCGCGGTCGCGTCGCTGTCCTGCTCGGTGATGCCGAAGAAGCCGCGACAGAGCTGCAGGATGGGCAGGAACAGGATCGCCTTGCCGTGCGCCACGCCGGTGCGCCTCGTAGGTCATGCAGGCCGCGGGCGCGGCAGCGCTCGAGGAACTCGAAGCAGAGCCGGCTCTTGCCGAGCCCGGCCTCGCCGACGACGCCGACGACCTGCGCGTTGCCTTCGCGGGCGCGTGCCAGCGCCGACTCGAGCACCTGCCATCTCGTCCGCGCGGCCGACGAAGCGCGAGAAGCCGCGGCGTGCGCGAGACGTCGAGGCGCGTGCGCAGCTGCCCGACGCCCTGCGAGCTCGTAGACCCGCAGCGGCTCCGCGCACGCCCTTCACCGCGAGCTGCGCCGAGGTCGCGCGAGCTGGAAGTAGCCCGCGACGAGCGTCGCCGGTGTGCTCCGGTGAGGTAGCACCTTGCCCGGCTCGGCGAGCTGCTCCATGCGCGCGCGCGAGGCCGACGGTGTGGCCCTGCGCCGTGTAGTCCATGCGCAGGTCGTCGCCGATCTTGCCGACGACCACCTCGCCGGAGTTGATGCCCCATGCGCACCGAGAAGTTGAGGCCTGCGTCGCAGGCGCAGCTCGTCGGCGTAGCGGCGCAGCTCGTCGCGCAGGTGGAGCGCCGGCGTAGCAGGCGCGCTGCGCGTGGTCCTCGTGCGCGATCGGCGCGCCGAACAGCGCCATGATGCCGTCGCCGGTGTACTGGTTCACCGTGCCCTCGAAGCGGTGCACGCCGTCGGCGAGGATCGCGAAGAAGCGGTCCATGATGCGCGTGCCACTCCTTCGGGATCGAGCTGCTCGGCCAGCTCCATCGAGCCCTTCACGTCGGCGAAGAGCACGGTCACCTGCTTGCGCTCGCCCTCGAGGGCGGCGCGCTGACGGTGCAGGATGCTTCTCGGCGAGATGCTTGGGCGTGTAGGCGCGCGGGTCGGGTGCGGCGGCGGGGCGGACGTCAGCGACCGCGCGACACTTACGGCAGAACTTCGCGGCGCGGCCGGTTGCCGGCGCCGCACGTCGGGCATGCGGCCTCCAGCGGTGCGCTGCACTCCTCACAGAAGACCGAATCGGCGAGGTTCTCGGTCTGGCACTGGGGCACTTCATCGGGCGTCTGAGGTAGCGCCGGACCATTTCCGCCAGCATCCATTCGCGCGCCGCCGCGTTGCCCGCGACGAGCGCCCGCAGGCGCTCGCGCGAGATGGCGTAGGTGATCATGTGGGTCATCGCCGTCACCGTGGCGGCGCGCACCGTGTCGAGCAGCACGCCGCGCTCGCCGACGACGTCGTGCTCGCCGACCGTCGCCACGCCCTTGCGGCCGATGGTGACGACGGCGCGTCGCCCCTCCTCGACGATGTAGCACTCAGGCGACTCGCCGCCCTCGACGCACAGCAGATCGCCCGGCTCGAAGCTCATCGGATACGCGGTCGCCGCCAGCTGCTCCAGCTCGTCCGGGTGCAGCGCCGCGAACAGGCTGTTGCCGGCGAGCAGCGCGACCGTCGCCGCGAGGCGCTCGCCGGTACGCACCGGGACCGAATCCTGGCGCGCCGGCTCGGTCTCGATGCGCTGGCGCGCGCGCGCACGCCAGCGCAGGTCGGCGTCGCGTGTCTGCCCGCAGCGCGGCCGCAACCCGCGCTCGGCGTGCGTCGTGCCGGCGTGTCGCAGCGATCGAGCGCCGGTACCGCCGTCGCCGGCGACCGCGGTCGCGCCGCGTATGCCGGACGTCGCGCGGCACGACGACATTCGAGCGCCGGTGAGGCCGCGCAGCGTCAGCCGATCGCTGGAAGCGACGGCTCGCGCCGCCAGCTCGATCGTGGTCGAAGCGCTCGCAGCAGGCGTGCGGAAGGTGATCTCGATCTCCGCCCGCGCAAGCGCGGCGCCCAGGCAGAAGTGGACGCCGCCGCCGAAGGTGAGCGGCTGGATGCTCCGTGCGCTGTACGTCGAGCCGGCCGGTCGGGGTCAGGTAGCGCGCCGGATCGTGGTTGCCGGCGCCCCAGCAGAGCGCATGAACACCTGCTCGCCGGCGGGATGCGTCACGCCCCGACGTCGACGCTGGCTTCGGTGACGCGGTTCGCCAGCTGCGCGGTGCCGTCGTAGCGCAGGAGCTCGTCGGGGAGGTTGGCGAACAGCGAGGGTCGCGGCGCAGCGGCGGCGAGCTGGTCGGGATGTCGCAGCAGAGCCAGCAAGCCGTTGCCGAACAGGTTGGTGGTGGTCTCGAAACCGGCCGCGAATAGCAGCGACGCCGGCGTCACCAGCTCGTCGTCCGACAGCCGATCGCCGCTCGACGTCCGCCAGTGGCCAGCGTGCTCAGCAGGTCCGTCGCCCGGCGTGGCGGCGCTTCTCGCGCGATCAGAGTGCGCAGGAAGTACTCGCGGATCGCCAGCTGCGCGGCGTCGGCCGCCGCCATCTGCGCGTCGGTCGGCTGCATCTCGAAGATCGCCGACCAGGTCGCGCACGAGCACGCGGAACTGCGGCCGGTCCGCCTCCGGGACGCCGAGCATCGCCGATGATGGTCACCGGCAAGCGGGAAGCCGACGGCTTCGAGGATGTTGCCGCCGCCGGCTCGGCGATCGGATCGAGCAGCGTGTTGACGACGCTCGATGACCGGCTTAGGTTCTCGATCGTGCGTGGCGTGAACGACTGATGACAGCTTGCGCAGCCGCGTGTGCTCCGGTCCGCTCGTGTTCAGCATCGAGTGCTCGCGGCAGTCAGCGACGGATGTCGCCGCCAGTCCGGGCCAGCGCTGCTCGATCTGCCGGGCGTAGTCCTTGCCGAAGCGCGGGTCGCGCATGGCGGCCCAGCAATCTCGTAGCGGGTGAGCACCCGCATCCAGGTTGGCTCGGTGCACGGCGGGTCGCCTGGTAGCTGGTCGTAGAGCGGATAGGGTTGGCGCCGTCCTTCGGCGGTGAGGAACAGCTTGTTGAACAGGGCTTCGGCGTCGTTCGGCGCGGCGGCGAGATCACGCATCGACATGGGAGCTCCTTCTCTGCAACCGGGCAGATCTGTCACAGAGGCCCCCGAGCTGGCAAACGTCTATGTCTTTCTCGCTCGCGTCCGTCAGACCGGGCGAGTCGATGCCGCCAGCTCCGCGCGAGCCGCTCGGCGTGTCCGCTGTGCGCCGATCGCGCGGTAAGAGCTCCAGCTGCTTGCAGCGGCGCGCCCGGTCGGACGCCGGCGCGTCGCCGAGCGCGGCCGCCAGGCGCCCGCGCAGCTCCAGGATCCGCGGCGACAGCGCGCGAGCCTCCGATCGATTCGTTGCGACCATGAACGCTCGGCGCGTTCCAGGCGCGGACTCGATCTCGGCGCGGGGCACGACGCCATCCCGTCGCCAGCAGGAGCCCCGGCGAGCGCGAGCTGCCGCCTGCACGCCTCGTAGTAGTCGGCAGCCGCCGGCGCACGCCAGCTCGATGCCGCCTCGCGCGCCGTGGCCGCGGCAGCGCGGCCCGTTCGCCGAGCGCCAGGTATCCGCTTCCACGAGTGCGGCCTGCACCAGGGGAAAAAAGCGCGCAACACGCGGCGATCCGAACGATCGCGACGCTCTCGCGCGGAGGGCGTCGCAACGCGTCGCCACGCACTGCCCGCAGAACTTCATCCCGTGCCGAAAGTTCGCGAAACCACAAGCGGGCACGTCATCTCGCGCTCACTCCAGCGGAGCCTGGCGCGGGGCCGCGTTCGGGGGCCTACGCATGGAGCGCAGTAGGCGGCGGCCTCACCCGTCGCCTGAGCCACTTGCCTTCCCAGTGCATCTGCTCGTCGAGACGCGGCAGGCAGGCCGTCCACGGTGACGGGGAGGGGCTCGTTCCCACGAACGGCAGCGTCAGCGCCGCTCCATCACGGCTTGCGCAACTGCCCGCCGTCGTCGGCGTCGAGCGAGAGCTGTCCAAGGTGGATCGGCAAACCGACCGCGGCAAAGAACTCGGCGACCCGCCTGGCGTCGGCCTCGCGGCCTCGAGCACGAGCTGCGTGAGAGGCTCCGATCGCGACCATCTCTCCGTGCAGATAGTGTCCGCGCCACCGCGAGGGATCACGGTGAGACGCCTGCGCGACGGCGTGCGCACCGGCCAGGCCGCCGCTCTCGAACCCGATGCCGCTCGAGCAGCGTATTGGCCTCGACGACGCGCTCGAGGGCGTCCGTCACTTCCCGGCGTTGCACCGCCGTCACCGCCGCGGCGTGCCGTGCGTCGAAGAGGGTGGTCGCGCACAGCTCGCCGATCGCGTTGGCGGCCAGCGTGGGCCGCGCCCCGAGCACGGTGACGCCCGTCCGGATTCTTGCGACAGGTACGCGCCTCGTACCAGGTGGCCATCGCATCGCCCATGCCCGCGACCGGGTAGCGTACCGGAGCCTCGCCACGACTCGGGTGTCGACGACGACCAGCGCGGGGCTGTGGGGGAAAGAACTCGACGCCCGTGAAGACCCCCTCCGGCGTGTACATCACGGAGAGCGCCGAGCAGGGCGCGTCGTTGGAAGCGAGCGACGGGCAGATCACCGCCGGAACAGCCAGGCGCCACGCGACGCACTTCCCGGCATCGACGCATTTTCCACCGCCGACCGCGACCACGGCAGTCGACGGCGGGTGTCCGGATGCTCGGAGGCGGGCGCCACGCGCTCGACCTCCTCCACGGAGACACTCGCCCTCGAAAGGTGACCATCTCGGCGTCGATGCCGGCGCTGCGCAGGTCTTGAGAGCCGCGCGCCGTCGCGACGCCGGCCGCCCGCCGACAGCAGAACGCGCCGCGCGTCGGCTCGGCACGATGGACAGATAGCGCCGAGATGGTCCAGGGTTCCGCTGCCCTGGATGTACCTCGCACGGCGCGATCAGCACCTGCGGCACGCGGCGAGGCTCGCCGTCTTCGTGAAGAGAAGACGGGACTGGGGCACGTAGCGGGGTGAGGTCAGACATGAATCCTCCTTGCGTGTCCCGGCGCGCCGATCTCTTCGTAGCCTTGCTGCGCCTGTTGTAGCAGTTGCGCGCGTCGCGTCGTCGCCGAGCACGGCGGCTAGCTCGGCGCACTCCAGAGCGCGGGGGCGAGCGTCTTCGCTCCAGTGCGTTCGATCAGCGCGGCGGCGTTGGCCGAGGCGCGGCTTCGGCGGCGTCGCGGGCCGCCAGCTCCGTCGCGGCGGAGGAGTGCGCGGGCCAGGACGCCGTGGGCTGCGGCTTCGTAGTTGCCGCGCTGCGAGCGCCGGCAGAGCGCGATCGCCTCTCCTCAGCCGCGGCTCTGCGCGACCGACAGATCCGCCGGCCTGCAGCGAGGCCTCGGCGAGATAGCGCCGCGGACATGCCGGCATTCGCTTGCTCAACGCGCCCGTGGAGGTCGAGACGCGGCACGCGCACGGCTCGATGGCGTCGGCCGCCCGCCCGGCAGCGGAGGTGGTGCATAGCCGAAGGCGAGCTTGCGTCAGGGCGACCAGCGCCGGAGGCTCGCCGCAGTGCTGCGGCTGATCTCCTCGAGCTGGCGCGCGCTCGCCGAGTGCCCGCTCCGCGTCGTGGGCGTGATAGTAGGCTTCGGGCGGCGTAGAAGGTGCATAGCTGCGCCGGTCATCCGGCGATGCCGTCCTCCTCGGCGAGGCGGCGGCAGCGGCCGAGCTCTTCGAGCCGCCTCGGCGAGCCGGCCCATCCAGGTGAGGCAGAGCGCCGCGCCAGAACGAGAGCACGCTATGGGGACTGATCCCGAATGACCCATTCCGTCGGAGAATGTGGCGGGGAAGCGCGCGAGCCCTTCCTCCGCCATCTGCGAGCCTCCGGGAGTCGTGCGGCACAGGACGAGCGCGTCGGTGAGTACGTTCCACGCATTGGCTTGCACTCCGACGTCATCGAGCTCGAGCGCCGCGCGCCGGTTCTCGATCGCCAGACTCCAGATACGTCAGCCACGTCGCCGGCGCGCGCAGAGCGCGCGGCCATAGACCATCGACAGGTTCACGATGGAGCGCGTCGATCCCCGATCGCGTTCGCGAGGGCCTGCCCTTCCTTCCAGCAGGCGCACGCGCTTCGTCGAGCCCCGTGCCGATCCGCCAGCTCATGTTCAGCAGGCGCTCGCAGGCGGCGATGCCGAGCGCGGCGGCTCGCGGTCGTCCGGAAGCTCGCGCGGGAGCGCGCGCACCCGCCCCAGTGATGAGTCGCAGCGGCGAAGTCGGTGCGCCCCACCCACTCGGCGGCGCGCCGGTGCCAGCGCGCCGCGCTGAGCGCCTCGCCGGCCTCCTCCCAGTGATGCGCCAGCAGCGCGGCGCGCTCGTCGAGATGCTCGGCGTCTTGCCGCTCGATCGCGCGCGCCACCGCGGCATGCACCTGGCGGCGGCGCTCCTGCAGCTGGCTGCCGAGCGCCACCTCCTGCGTCAGCGGATGCTTGAAGGCGTACTCGGCCACCGGGTAGAGCGCCTGCTCGTGGACGAACTCGGCGCGGTGCAGCGCTGCCAGCGCGGCCTTCAGCTCGTCGGCTCGGCAGCTCCGCCACGGCCGCCAGCAGCGGCTCGGCGAAGTCCTTGCCGATCACCGACGCGACCTGCAGCAACCGCTTCTCGCGCTCCGGCAGCCGGTCGATGCGCGCCGCCAGCACGGCCTGCACCGTCGCCGGCACCTCCGAGCCGCTCGATCGGCGTCACCAGACGGTAGGCGCCGCGCGTGCCTGCGAGATGCCCCGACTCGATCAGCGTCTGCGCCACCTCTTCGGTGAAGAACGGGTTGCCGCCGGTGCGCGCGTGGATCGGCGCCGGCCAGCGCGGCGATGCTCGGGTCCGTTGCCGAGGAGATCCGCCGAGCAGCTCGGCGATCGCCTCGTGGCCGAGCGGCGTCAGCGGGATCTGGCGGTACCACGACTTCTGCATCCAGTCGGCGCGGTACTCCGGCCGGAAGTTCAGCAGCAGCAGGTTGCGGCGTGCCGGCGCGCGCGTCGACCATGTGCTCGAGGAACTCCGCGCTGCGCGGCATCGAGCCAGTGGAGGTCCTCGATCAGCGTCACCGTCGGCTGCTGCCTCGCTGGTCGCTCTGGATCACCTGGCGCATGCACGCCGATGAGCTGGCGCTGGCGCGCCTCGGGATCGAGGCGCGGCGCCGGGCGCTGCGGGTCGCTGACGCCGAGGAAGTCGAAGAGCAGCGGCAGCGCCTCGGCGAAGCTCTGGTCGAGCAGCACCATGCGCCCGGCGATCTTCTCGCGCGCGCTGCGGTCGTCGTCCGTCGCAGCGTGATGCCGAAGTAGGCGCGGAACACCTCGAGGATCGGCAGGAACGGAATGTTGCGTCCGTGGGCGACGGCGCGTCGCTTCGTAGACGGACATGCCGCGGGCCGCGGCAGCGCTCGAGGAACTCGAAGCACGAGCCGGCTCTTGCCGGTGCCCGCCTCGGCCACCACGCCGACCACCTGCCCGTTGCCGGCTCGCGGTCTGCTCGAGGGCGTCCTCGAGCGTGCGCAGATCCGCGGCGCGCCCGACGAAGCGCGAGAGCCCGCGGCCGCGCGACACGTCGAAGCGCGTGCGCGCGCCGCCGAGGCCGGCGAGGCGGTGGACGCGCACCGGAGTCGGCGACGCCCTTCACGCGGAACTCGCCGAGATCGCTCGAGCGCGAAGTAGCCGCCGACCAGCGCGGCCGTCGCCGCCGTCAGGTAGCAGGTGTCGGGCTCGGCGAGGCTCTCCATGCGTTGCGCCAGCCCGACCGTGTGGCCCTGCGCCGTGTAGTCCATGCGCAGATCGTCGCCGATCGTGTGCCGACCACCACCTCGCCCGAGTTGATGCCCATGCGCGTCGAGAAGCCGACGCCGTGCTCGCGCTTCACCTCGGTGGCGTAGCGGGCGATCTCGTCGCGCAGATGGAGCGCCGCGTAGCAGGCGCGCTGCGCGTGGTCCTCGTGCGCGATCGGCGCGCCGAAGAGCGCCATGATGCCGTCGCCGGTGAACTTGTCGACGAAGCCCTCGAAGCGCTCGACGCCGTCGGCGAGGATCGCGAAGAAGCGCTGCATGATGCTGCGACCACGCCTCCGGGTCGAGCTGCTCGGCCAGCTCCATCGAGCCCTTCACGTCGGCGAAGAGCACGGTGACCTGCTTGCGCTCGCCTTCGAGGGCGGACTTCGGATTGAGGATCTTGTCGGCGAGGTGTTTGGGGTGCGTTGCGGTGCCTTCAACGCCAGCGGGGACCCTGGCGGGGATCCAGCGCCGCCGGGTGGGTGGCATTGGGGGCGAAACAGGCGCCTGTCGGCACTGTCAGCGCCGCATGCAGCGCATGGCACCGGCAGCGGCGCGGCGCAGTGCGTGCAGAAGCGTGCGCCTGCGGGGCTCTCGCTTCCCGCAGTGGGGCAGATCGACGGCACCGCCGGCGTCGGTGCGCGCATGCTGTCCCAATCCGATCTTCTTCAGCAGTGCCGCGAAGCGCGGATCGGACCACCAACGCGTCGAGCTCGGGATCGACCTTCCACCACCCGACGTAATACAGTGCTCCTGCTCCGCCTGCGCCAGCGCCGCCAGGCCTCGTCCGCCTGCCCGAGCCCCACGTGCCGTCGCCCGGAAACGCCGCGGAGACAGACGCGGTGCGGCTGCGCTCGCGCGTAGCGGGGTCGAGGATCTTGCCTAGCCTTCGGAAATGCGGTTGCCGGCATCCGCGTAGGCACGCCGAGGGCCGCCTCGATTTCGAACCCTCTTCCCCTCCCGCGCTGGTGGGCGGTCTGCAGCATGGCGATGGCCTCCGAAGCCTGTTGGTGCGCGCGTAGGCCCGACCGAGCCACAAGTGCCCGAAATAGTATTCAGGGTTGCCGGCGATCGTGGCCCGCAGCTGTGCGATCGCCTCGTCGTAACGGCGGGCGAAATAGAGGTTCATGCCCAGCCAGGTGTTCGTCTCGGGCGACAGCGGATCAGCTCGACCGCCCGGCGTGACATGGCGAGGCCCTCGTCGACCTGGCCCATGCCCACCAGGGAACAAAGCCGATCTGTTCATTGCGCAAAGTGGTCGGGCTGCATGGCGATCGCGGGTTGCACCGCGTCGCGCCGCGGCGTAGTCGCGGTCGTACCACCAGCGCACCCCCGCCCAGGATATGCGCGTGCGCCTCCGCCAACGACGGGTCGAGCTCGCAGCGCCTTCTCCGCCGCCTCGCGGCGCACCGCGGCCATGGAACTCCGCTTCCCCGACTCAGCCAGCCCGTCCTGGCCGCCCCGGTAGTAGTAGGCCAGGCCGACTGATAGCGCCAAAGCGTCGCTCGGGTCGCGCGCAATCGCCTGCTGCAGATACGCGAGCCCTGCGGCGTTATCCCCAGTCGGCAGTGAACGTCTCGACCGCATGGCGTCCCTTCAGAATAGAGCTGATACGCCTCCAGGTCCTCCGTCGGCTTCTGCTCGAGCTTCTGGCGCTCGCCGGCGCCGAGGGTGACCTGCAGCGCCTTCGCCACCGTCTGCGCCACCTGGCTGCGGATGGCGAAGATGTCCTGCAGCTCGCGGTCGTAGCTGTCCGGACCAGAGATGATAGCCGTCGAGTGGATGTCGATCAGCTGCGCGGTGATGCGCACCATGATTGCCGGCCTTGGCGCACACTGCCTTCGAGGACGGCGCGCCGACGTTGAGCTGCGTGCCGATGGTGCGGACGTCGCTCGTTCATGCCCGTGAGACGCGAACGACGACGTCGCGCGCCGCGACGTGCGAGCCCGACACCTTGGACAGGGCGGTGATCAGGTCTTCGGTGATGCCGTCGCTGAAGTACTCGTTCTCCTTGTCCGAGCTCATGTTGACGAACGGCAGCACCGCGACCGGTCTTCCCCGCGGCAGCGGCGCCGACTCGGATGGTCGTGCACTCGGTTTGGCGCGGCACGCGCGCCGTCCAGCCACCATCCCAGCAGCGCCGCGACGAGCGCCGACGAGCGCCGCGATCGCCCCGGCGCGCACCGACCCGTGAGTTGCCGGCCCTCGCGCCGGCTGGCGCCCGACGTGCGCCGCTGCCCCTGTCCACGGCGGCACCACGCGATACACATCGATCGCGGTACGTCGAATATTCTTCAGCGCCGGCCTGCCGCAGACAGCGTTCGAGCGGCGCGTCGATCTTGTTGCGCATCCTGATCCGGACGACCGGCCCGGTGATGCAGATCCCGCCGGCGTCCGCCAGGCGGCTCGACCACGGGCGGCGATGTTGACGCCGTCGCCCAGCACGTCCCCGTCGCGCGCCTCCACGTCGCCGAGGCGGAGACGCCGATGCGTGCCACCGGCATGCGCCGCTCCGCCGCCGTCGAGGCGAATTGCAGCTCGCACCAGCCCCGCTGGATCGCGAGGGCGCAGCGCACCGCCCTTGCGGCTGCGCCGCCAGCGAACTCCACCGGGAAGCCCGTCGCCCGTCGCGTCGCCGATCTCGCGCCCGCCGTGCTTGGACGAAGAATCGGACGCAGCAACTGCTGTGACGCCCCGAGGACGGTGACGAGCGCCAGCGCCTCGTTGCGCTGCGCGGGAGCGCTGTGGCCGACCATGTCGGTGAACATGATGGCAGCGAGTTTGCGTTCCGGAGCCTGCCACCGTCACGGCGAACCCCGCCTTCTTCAGCGAGCCAACCCGAAGCGCGGGTCGAGCGCGAGGATCGAGATCGGGGTCGAGCTTCACCGTCACCCACCACGACGCTGTTCATCCGCCTCGTTCAACGCGCGAGCCTCGTCGGTCTCGCCCAGCCCGACGAGAATGGCCGCGATATACGCGGGCGCGGTGAACTCATCCGCACTCGTTCCGCAATTGGTTCAGCAGTCTCGTGGCCGCGGGTCGGTCGCCCGCGTCGGCGTAGATCCGGCCGAGGACCGACGTGATTTCCGGGCTCTTCGACACCTTCTGCGCCGCCACCAGCTCCGCGATCGCCTCGAAACCTGCGCTCTCGGGCGTACACGCGCCCCAGCCACTCGCGTGCAAACCAGAAGTCAGGATCGATGGTGAGGGGCGGTGCGCAGTTATTGTGGCCGCCGCATCGGTTTGACCGGCGAAGAAGGGAGTTCATGCCCAGCAAGGTCGCGGTGTGCGCCGACAGCGGATCCAGCTCGACCGCGCGGCGCATCCGGCGGAGCCCGCTACTCGATTACCACACCGTTGGCGACAGATAGTAGCCGTACCACTCGTGCGTCGAGGACGGGTCGGGCTGCAACGCGAGCGCCAAATCTCCGAAATCACGGCGTAGCTGACCCTTCGAAATGCGGCCGCACCACCAGTGGCATCGCCCAGCAATGCGCGTGCGCTTCCGCCAGCTTGACGGGTCGAGCTGCGGCGCCAACTTCTCCGGCGGCCTCGCGGCGCGTCGCGGCCATGCTTCAGTCCGCGACGCGGATCCAGTCAGCCCGCTCGATTGCCGGCCCAGTACTCAGGCCAGCCGCTGATCGATACGGCCGCGCAAAGCGTGTTCGGGTCGCGCGCGACCGCCTGCTGCAGATAGCGCACGGCGTGTTCCCCAGTCGGCGAAGCGTCGCGGCCGCATGGCGCCCCTTCGAATAGAGCTGATACGCCTCCAGGTCCTCCGTCGGCTTCTGCTCGAGCGTCTGGCGCTCGCCGGCGACCGAGGGTGACCTGCAGCGCCTGCGCCACCGTCTGCGCCACCTGGCTGCGGACGGCGAAGATGTCCTGCAGCTCGCGGTCGTAGCTGTCCGACCAGAGATGGTAGCCGTCGGCGGTGTTGATGAGCTGCGCGGTGATGCGCACCTGGTTGCCGGCCTTGGCGACGCTGCCTTCGAGGACGGCGCCGACGTTGCAGCTGCGTGCCGATGGTGCTGGATGTCCTCGTTCTTGCCCTTGAAGGCGAACGACGAGGTGCGCGCCGCGACGTGCAGGCCCGACACCTTCGACAGCGCCGTGATCAGGTCTTCGGTGATGCCGTCGCTGAAGTACTCGTTCTCCTTGTCCGAGCTCATGTTGACGAAGGGCAGCACGGCGACGGACTTGCGTCACTGGCGGCGGCGCCGCCGGGTGCGGAGCGGTGTCGGCGGCGGCGCGCGTGCCGATAGCCGCCAGCACCGTAGCGCCGCGACGACGCGGAGAGGTAGCGTCGCCAGGCGCGCGCGAGTGCGCGGATGCCTCCGGCTGGCGCGCCGACCGTCTTCGAACCGCCCCTCGGTCCACTGGCAGGACCACGCGATACACGTCGATGCGGTACCTGGATGTTCTTCAGCTCCGGCCGCCGCAGCGCGTTCGAGCAGCTCGTCGATCTTGTTACGCACCTGATCGAACACCGGCCCGGTGATGCAGATACCGCCGGCGTCGGCGAGCGGCTCGACGCGGGCGGCGATGTTGACGCCGTCGCCGAAGACGCAGCCCGCCGTCGCGCACCTCCACGTCCGCCGAGGTGCAGGCCGACGCGCACCTGGAAGCGCCGGCTCGGGCGCCGCGCTCCAGACGGGCTGCGCTACGAACCATCGTCCGTCTGGATCGCGATCGCGCAGCGCGACCGCCTGGAGCGCGCTCGCTGAACTCGACCAGGAGCGCGCGTCGCCGGTGGACCTTGACCTACGCGCCCCGGCGTGCAGCGACGAAGATCGGCCGCAGGCAGGCGCTGGTGCTCATGGCCAGCAGCTCCAGCGCCAGCGTTCTGCCGGCTGAGCGCGCTGTGGCCGACCATGTCATTGAACATGATTGCCGCGAGCTTGCGGTCGGCGTCGTTCATGTCTGGGACCTGGGACGCAGCTCCTCGAGCCGTGCCACCGCCGCGTCGGGGTCCTCGAGGCTCGAACAGCTCGATGCGCGCGATGCGGCCGCCCGTGGCGGTGGCGAGCCACAGACAGTCGCTCTCGAAGGCGCCGCCGCCAGCGGGGGCGCCGAAACGCCGCAGCGTGGTGACCACGCCATGCCGCTCGACCGCAGGCCCAGAACCAGCCAGGCGAGCTCGCCGCGCTGGTCAGCGCGAACTCCCACCGGGACGTGGGGCTGTCGAGGTAGGCATCGACGCCCTCGATCCGGCCGAAGCCAGTCAGCGGTGATCCTCGGCGACGATGTCAGGGGCGAAGAGCGTCACGAAGCGCTCCGGTCGTGCGCGTCGAAGCCGTCGACGACTGCCGCCGGCGCGGTTCTCGTGTCCGCAGGCGGCGCAGGTCACGATGCGAGGTCCACACGACCGTCTCATCCGGCGAAGCCGAGGAATATCATCAGCGCACGGTTTGAGCCGGAAGGCGGAGCGTCGGTCGGAGCGGCGTGACGGGCTTTCGGTTCAGGATCGACGAACCTCCTCGCGGTTGCATGCCAACCACCACGATGTCTCGACCGATGCTTGCAAGACTTCCGCACTCGAGCTGCCACTCTGCGCTGTTGACGTCCGTCATCCCGGCCCGAGCTCCCCGCCGAGCCGCTCCAGCACCCATGGCTCCCGTTACGCCGGGCGCCACACGCGATACTCCACGCCAGCAGGCGGGAGGATGCGACCCTCGCCGACGAAGAAGGTCGTGTTGACCCACGCGTAACGCGGATCGCCAGTCTCCATGCGCGGGTTGGTGAAGAAATTTACTGGTCGCCGTAGTCAGTGCCGCCGTTGGTCATGACGCCCTGCTGGACGGCGTCGTTCCGAGGCCGAGCGAATTTACGTACTGGATGTAGAGAGGCGCAAATGCTGCGTCTCAAACCTGCACCACGCATCGATCCTGAAGCAATCCGGCCCGATCAGCGCCATTGCCGCCGCCGAGCACCTTTCCGCGCGGCCTGCCGATCAAGCCCCTCGCCGATGACGTCGTAGTACATGCGCATGCCGATCGGGCCGGCGCCGATCAGGACCGGCAGCTGGCGTAGCTTTGAACGACACTCTGGACGGCTTCATGCGGGTTCCTCCTGAATCGTGCGTCGTAGGGTTTTTGATCACCGACGTCTCGCATGTTGTGTTGAGCGGCCAATGCGCAGGATGCCGGGGTGGTACCAGGCCGAAACACTATAAAACCGATCGATGCGCGGCAGCTCGTGGGCGGTCTTCATCCAGCCGATCTGTTCGGCGGTCTGGATGTGCACCGTCGGCGGCAAGGCCTCTGGGATCGTCGAGCGTCGCCAGTTGAACCTCGACGATGCCGGGCAGGATCTCCGCGTTGCGATAGAAGAGGCCCGTGCCGCAATCGGCACAGAACGAGCGCATCGCCGCACCCGATGAATTGATGGTCTTGGTGTGCCTCGGATGACCTTCAGATCGTTCTCGCGAATGCTGCCCAGGCAACCACCGGTGCGCCGGCGCTGCGTCGGCAGTCGGTGCAGTGGCACAGCGAAACGTCCCTGGTGCGGCGGCGAGCTCATAGCGGATGGCGCCGCAGTGGCATTGGCCGATGATGGGGCATTCGATTCTCCTCGCGCTGGTGGGTGGGGCACTCAGTCCTTGGCCGGCTTGGGCCGGGTGAGCGAAGTATGTCGATATCGCCGGCGCTTCGCGATTCTCCTGTCCACACCCGGCGCAGCGCACGTGTTCCCCAACCGCCGGTCTTCTTCCGCCAGCCGCGCGCGCGGCGTGGCCGGCGGCTCCCATCTCCGCGAAGGCGCGCTCGGCCTCGCGCAGAAGGC
>ERZ1370068.183-contig-10163_pt1 | contig 52292 bp, 93 predicted proteins | sample MGYA00561227_ERZ1370068 | MGnify/ENA primary metagenome ERZ1370068 (study PRJEB38410, sample SAMEA6850437) | metagenome | study: Metagenomic assessment of the ecological functions of the soil: analysis of the soil microbiota associated with the... | reverse complement strand
GTATCGCGTTCGGTTACGTATTGCTCCCCGACAGGGAGCGGGTCCACTCCTCCATCGCCTCCAGCCGGTCGATCTTCGACGCCGCCGGCGGTGCCGAAGCAGCACGGGCAGGCCGGCCAGCGCGGCCGGCACCAGCAGCACCGCGACCAGCCAGCCGGTCAGCAACGCCACCAGCACACCGACCGCCGAACCCGACCAAGATCAGAATCCGGGTCCGCCGCTGTGACCGAGCGCAGCCACCCAGGCACCCCAACCCGCGCTCGTTGCGGCGCCGGAGGTGGTTTCGGGGTGCGGCGCAGCCCGGCGACGATGCCGATCAGGCCGGCGACCAGCAGCGCCCCGGCCAGCGCCGGGATGAGCGGGGTCACGACGCCACCTGGCTGGATTCGGCGTAGAAGCCGGGCAGGTCGAAGCCATACCGCTCCAGGTCCCGGTACTCATCGGGCAGCACCCCGGCGACCGCGACCCGGCCGGTGCCTGCGCGAGAAGACGTGGGTGCGTGGCGTAGCCCCTTCTCCCGCTCACCCGGGGTGACCGCGATGATCTCCGACACCCACCGGTCGCGGCGCGCCGCACCGCCGGCCAGCGGGGTGGTTTCCAGCTGCAGCTGCACCACCAGGTCGATGTTCTCCGCGATCGCTCGGGTGGCGTACTCGTGGGTGACGTGGGCGCCGGCCTCCATCGCGCAGGTCACCAGCTTCCGCAGCGCCGCCTCCGCGTTCGCGGCGTGGGTGGTGCTGATCGACCCGGCCCCGGACTCCATCGCCTTGATCATCGCGATCACCTCGCGGCCGCGGACCTCGCCGACGATCTGGCGCGACAGGTTGAACCGGAACGAGTCATACAGCGCCTCATCCAAACTGAACTCACCGGCCTGCCGACCATCGGCGCCGCGCTCCCCCGACCCGGGACGGGCCTCCCAGGCGTGCACGATCGGGTGCTGATCCGGCATCTCGTGCAGGTGCAGCTCGTACTCGGTCTCGAAGGTGCCGATCGCCTCATGCGGCGGGATCTCGGCGCACAGCGCGCGCACCATCGTGGTCTTCCCCGACCCCTGAGATCCGGCCACCACCACGCTCTTGCGGGCCCGGACCGCCGCCGCCAGGAACGACGCCGCCAGCGGGGTCAAGGCATGCAGGCTCGACCAGGTCATCCAGGCTGACCCGGCGGAGCCGGTGCCGGCGGATCACCACCGACGGCCGCGAGGTCACCCAGGCCGCCGCGGCGAGCCGGGCGCCGCCGTCCAACCGCAGATGCAGCCGCGGCTGGGCGGCGCTGAACGGTCGTGCGTTCACCTCCGACCGGCTCGCCAGGAACACCAGGAACTCGATGAGCTCTGAGTCGCTGTCGGCGACCGGCTCGCCCGGGATGATCGTGCCGTCGGTCAGCTCCAGCCGGACCGTGTCGTGGCCGGTGATGATGATGTTCTCGATCCGGTCGTCATCGACCAGCGGCTGCAGCCGACCCAACCCGAACAAGGCATCGAAGACCGCCTTCGCGACAGCGTCCTGCTCCAGCATCGACCATGCCCCGAGGCCGGCGGACAGGCGCTCCTGCGCCTCGGCCTGCAACAGGTCAACGATGATGGAGCGGCCAATTTCCTGCTGAGCCTCCCGGTCCAGGTGGCCCTGCCCATCGCCCAGCGACGCGCTCAGCCGGTCCGATGCCTGCGCTTCGCAGCCGCGCCACCAACGACCAGTCCACGCCGACCCCGGAGTCCAGGTCCAGCCCGGTGCGGCTGACCCCACCCGTGCGGCGGATTCCTGACCAGCAAGGCGGCCGGCGCGACGCTGCCGATGCCTCTGCATCGTCTCGGGCGGCGACCGGGTCGATACGCATCGAGAACGTCGAACGGACCCGACCTGGGCGGGCACGCCGGGACAGGTGTGAAGAGGGGCAGGTCGGCGGGGTCGTCGCAGTCGCGGAATGCCGGTTCGCCCATCACGACCTCCCGTCCGGCGCGGCACGGCGAGCTGGGCCGCATCGGCCGCGATCGCTGGACGCTTCTCTTAGGCCGCGGCCGGTTGGTCGACGGTCAGGTTCTCGTAGTCGATCGGGCTCAGCATGTGAGCGCTGCTGTGCCGTCGGCGGTGGTTGTAGAAGTCGTAGCACCAGGGCAGCACGATAGCCCGGGCGTGGTCGGGGTCGGTCAGCTGGTGACGGGACAGGACTTCCCATTCCAGGCTGGAGAAGAACGCCTCGGCGGCGGCATTGTCGAAACACGATCCGACCCTGCCCATGGACTGACGAACGCCTAGATCAGAAGCAGAGCTTGGTGAAGGTTCGAGCGGTATAGGTCGACCCGCGGTCGGTGTGGAACACCACATTGTTGATCTTGGTCTTGCCGCCGCGGACCGCGACGGCGATCTTGATCGCCTGCTCACACAACTCCGCGTCGCAGCGCAGGCTGGTCGCCGCGGCCAGCAGCCGGCGGGAGTACAGGTCAATCACCGTCGCCAGATACAGCTTCCCGTCGCCGGTCGGGATCTCGGTGACGTCGCCGCACCACTTCCGGTTCGGCGCCGCCGCGGTGAAGTCTCGATTGACCAGGTCGGGGAACTTCGGGGCCGTCTTGTCCTGCTTAGTCAATCCCTTACGGCGCTTGGCTTTCCGGGCGGCCAAGCCTTGCCGGCGCATCGATTCCGCGACCGTCTTCTCCGTCACGACCCACCCGGCGGCGCGAAGGTCGGCGTGCAGCCGGGGCGAGCCGTGCAGGCCCTTCGCGTCGTCGAACATCGCCGCCACGGCGGCGTCGAGGTCGGCCCGCCGCTGCTGCCGCGGCGTCGGCGGCCGGCCCCGCCACTTGTAGAACCAGGACAGGCTCACCCCCAACAGCAGGCAGGTGATCGTGTGCGGCACCCGGTAGTTGGTCCTCTGGTCGGCGATGAAGCGGACCACGCTCACCTCGTCGCCTCCTTCACCCACAGGACCACGGAGCGCTTGAGGACATCACGTTCCATCCTCAGCTCAGCGACCTCCGCTCGAAGCCGTTTCAGTTCCGCCGCATCGTCGCGGGACAGACCCTCGACACCCTCGCGGGCCGCCTTGTCCTTGACCACCCAGTTCCCCAGGGTGCCCTCGTTAACACCAAGATCACGAGCGATCTGCGGCGATCGGCTTCCCGGTCTCCCGGACCAGCCGAACCGCCCCCTCGCGGAACTCAGCGTCGAACTTCCTCCGCTGCTCTGGCATGACTCTCCTTATAGTCGATGCCTCCACGGTTCGGGGGAACTCGATCGGCGGCCCGGGCGGCCCGCAAGCTCCTCGGCAAAGCCCGGCCATCGAAGCGGCGCGGCGGCGGCCGCGCCTCGGAAAGACCGCGGCCTCCGCCTCCTGCCACGCCAGCGCCGCCGCCACCGGCAGCCCCAAAACCTTGGCGACATCCCGGCCGCTGTAAGGCCGGCCCTCCCCACCAACAGGGCTCTGCACACGGGCCGGCGCCCCCAGCTCATCCGAATCCGGCCCGCAGCGTCTCAGCCCGCGACCTCGCCGCCGCCAACGCCACCAGATCCGAGCGCATCACCAACAACATCAGATCCGCTGCATAGATCAGCGGTTCCGGCGAACCGATCAGGCCGAGACGGCCGGCCGTCGATGATCACATCACGACCCGTGCGGTCCAGCCCTTTCAGCGCGGCCGCGAGCGGCTCCCACAACGCGGCCAAGGCTGCCCGCTTGGGTGTGGGAGCGGATCCCGGGCAGCAGTGACGCCGACGAGTCAGGAATCGGCATGGGCAGTTCAGCGAGAGCGTCGATCAGCAGTCCCTCCCGCTGCGCCCAGGCCAGATCGATCAACCCAGCGGTGTGCGCCGATAGTGCCGCGGAAGAAGCCGGCGAGCATCGCCGAGCCGCCGGTCGAGGTCCCGCCTCGACCAGTAACACCGGGCCGGGGCCAGGTCAACGCCAACCCCAACGCCGACGTGGTCACCCCCGGCGACCCGGCGGGCTGAGGCGAGCACGATCACCGCCATCCGGTCAGCGCTCCCGGGAATCCAACACCACGGCGACGCTTGCCGGTCGCGGCGCGGGCAGCCAGCTCCGCCGCCTGGTCGTAAGGCACCTGAACGCTGACCACCGTCTGGCCGCTGTCAGCGTCCGGATAGACCCCGACCACCGTGGCGGTGATGGATCGCTGCTCCCTCGTCGGTAACCTCACCCTGCTGTCCCGGTGTCGCCACCACCCGCACCTGATCGCCTCGCCCTCAGAGGCTCACCCGGCAGCAGCGCCGCCGGCACCGCGACACCCACCACCGACATGTCCTGAGCCGGAACGACCGTCGCCGCGATGCTGTCCTGCGTCACCAATCCGCCCGCCGGCAGATCCATCGCAGCCCGTTGACCCACCACGCCGTCCAGCTGGGCGGCCGGAATCGGGTTGAGCGCTGGATCCACCCCGATCCGTACCGTGACCAGATCCTCGCGGCTGATCAGTGCCCCCGCTGGACGGTGGAGCGCACCGCCACCACCTCCTGAGCCGTGGTTACCGACGTGTAGGCCCACACGCCGAGCAGCCCGCCGAAGCACACCGCCGCGACCGATGCCACCACCAGCAGCGGCCGACGCCGCAGCTTCGGCGGCGGCGCAATCCCGGCGTCCACCGCCGTAGTCGGGCCTTCCGCGGTCTTGTTTGCGCGCTTGGTCGCGGGCCTGCTCTTCGCCTCGGTCGTGACCGACATCGATCTGTGTCTCCTCCAGAGTTCGGTAACGAGCGTGGCTATCTGATCAACACCTGGGCTTCGCCCATCGTGATGACAGCGGTGCGCGTGAAATCCAGCGGAATGGTGCCGCTCTGCCCAATCCCGGCCCAGGTCACCCGCCAATACGAGGTCGCCCGCACCGTGTAGGTGCCCTGCCGGGTATAGGTGTGGCCGCAATCCGGGCTCGCCCTGCTTCCCAAACGAATCCGCATACGGCGTCCCCCGCTTAGTGCAGGTAACCGTGCTGCCGTCGCCCATCGCCCACACCACGCGCTGAACCTTCGCCGTCGCTGTGACGCTGTAGCCGGCGGATGAGGCCGTTCGAGTGATCGGACCCCACGTGTGCTGGCCCGGATCGGCGACCCACATCCACGTCGGCAACCCGACGATCCCGACACTCCCCGGCCTGAGCCTCCGGCACGATTCCAATACCGATCGCCCGCAGACGCATCGTCGCGACCGCCCGCAACGCCAGTACCCGCGGATCAGGCGGTGCCGCCGGGCCCGCCGGAGAAGTCGCGGACCAGAAGGTATACATCCGGGTCCCCACGATCCCCGGTGAATAGCACTCATAAATGGCGCCGGTCTTGTGACCCTCCCACTCCGGGTCAGATTTGGCGGGTTGAGGATCAGCAAGGCTCACATAGCAATCACGGGCATTCGACCACCAGCTACTGCCATCCCTACACGGCACCTCCTTGCCGGAGAACGACGAGACGCACCTCTTCGGGCTCTTGCTGTTGACCGGCTGTGCCGACTCTGGTCGTGCTCGGGATCGCGTCGCCTCATGTGGAGTGGGCGAGACGGTGATGACACACTTCCCGGTTCGTGGGATTATACGGAACTGCCATGAGGCATCGACCGCACTCAGCACTCGCCTGCTGCCGCCATACGATGTTCTGACGACACCGAACATGCGCTCAGAAGAACGACCAGAACTAGCCTCCCGGCGACGCTCTTCAGCACGTGCTCAGTCACTTTCTCCTTGACGACGTACCACTTCTGCTCGGTCCATTCTCGACGGCGTAGTCGTAGGACACGTCGGCGAGGCGGTCAGGAGGACACTACGGATTTGCCGTTCTCATCTCTCAGGCTGACTCCGCTCACGTCAATGCAGGCCGTGACCTCGTAGACGACGTCTCGCTTCTTTGACCGTTTGGCCATGGCGTCGCGGACGACAACGACGCTTCCAGCTGGATCTGATCGCGGTCGTAGCGATCTTGGTTGATGTTCCTTGCCCACTGGGCCGCCACCGAGCCCCGGGAAACCGTCGTCAGCTCGGTCAGATCTGAATCTGGGTCGGCCGAAAGGCGATCGATGACACGCCAGAAGCGGTATACAGCCCGCTCGGCTTTGCGAAGATTCAGTTCCTCCGCGGATGGGCTAGGCGAGGCGGTTCTGCTTGGTACAAGAGGTGAAGCGACCTGAGTTGGCAAAGGATTCGGCTGCGGGCCAGGGTTGCTGCAGCTGGCGAAACAGACAGCAAGGACCGCCGTCAGAACACACTCGACGAACGAGCCGAGCCGCGTCTGCACCACTCACCTCCCATCAATCCCCATCCCCTAAGGAATCGCGCCGACCCTGGCGGTCAAAGGGTCAGGGATGTTGGACGACGCTAATCCACCGGCGGTACCGCAGAGTCTTGGCGCGGGAACCTGTGCATAACCACCGCACCCCTGGCTCCGAGTCCCCTGTCGGGAGAGGCCCCGAGCACAACCGGTATCGGTTGGACCGGACTCCTCGCGTACAACGCTCCATGTTGCCCGCGAAACGCATCGACAGCAGTGGAGGTTGCCCTGCGTGTCCCCAGCAGCCCTGAGTGCATCTCGCTCCGTGCGCGAATATCAGGATTGAGTAGTTGCGTCTGGTGCGGGATGACAACACAAGATCAAGAGCCCGGATCGCCAGAAGGCGCCGGGCACTCTAGGTGGAGGAGTTAGCAGTCAATTACTTACGTCACGCGCTTCGTCGGCCGAGGACAGGCGGCATTCGGCCAACGCCCGGGTGGCCCTCGGCAGCTTCGCCGTTTGCTGCGGCTGGAGTTATCGCCTCAACCCGATTCCTGCCTCGCTGGGTGGGTGACTGGCCATCGCAAGCGGAGTGGGACTCGTACTGAGCCGCATCAGCTGGACCAGCTACATCTGGCTGCTGCCCGACCTGAGGTTCTGACTGTCGGTGAGCCAGGGTGACCTTGACGACCCAGGTCGTCGAAGCTCCAGCCGTAGGCAAGGAGGGGTGATGTACCCCAACGGGTTCGGGCAAAGCCTTCGTCTCGCTGAGTTGAGTCCGGCGGAGTGGTGTACGAGCAGCTGGTGACTGTGTCGCTGCCGTTGTAGATGACGGCCACCGGGTGATCCTTCGAGTGAAGCTTTCACTGCACTCTCGGATGGAGTTACCCACGATGACCGTCCTGTCCGCGCAGCAACCTCGTGCGCTCAGATCGACGGCGCGAATCGGCCCGACCGGCAAGCTGACGCCAGCGCGTCGATGCTCCGCCGCGCCGCGTCTGCGCACTGTCCCGGGCGACAGTCCGAATTCCGCCGCCGTCTCCGCCAACGCTGACGCTGACATCAGTCCCTGTCCGCTGCGACAGATTGTCCGGACGCCCAACCGATCCGTCTGCTCCACCAGTGAAGGAGAGCAGGAGGCGATCGCCAGATCCGATCAAACCGACCTGCTCGCCCCAGGACAGCACGTCGATCAGCTCCTCGTTAGGCGAAACCTGCTTGTGCAGCTGTTGCTCCGGCAACCTGTCGGTCGGCACGGTTCGCCGCTCGGCCCACGATGGTCGCTTCAGCACTCCTTCCCGAGCGAGAACGGATCGCATGTTCGCCAGCACGTTGCCCGCAACCTTCTGGTGCCGCCACCAAGGGAACTGCCGGATCTCCAGCCAGAGCTGGCTGGCGACCAGCGCATCCGTCTCCGGACCCGCCGGCGCCCGTCGGGCCACCGCAATTCGCGCCGGGCAGCAACGCCCAAGCCACGACCCACGCCGCTGGCCGGCAATCTTCTTCCGGAGGGCGAGCCGATCTGGACCAACGCATGCAGCACCTCGTCCGCGGCGTCGATGCCGACCAGCATCAACCAGTCCCGAAGCCCGTCGACCGCTGGCGCCGACGCTAGCCGTGGATCCTGCTCAACCCAGTCTTGCCACAGCCGCCGGGCCTCTGCCAATCCCTGCGCCAAGTCCGCCACACCGAGCTGTTCCACAACGCTCAACGCTCCTGCTCCTTCCGCGCGTTTCGCCGAAGGTCGCAGGGCTACGTCACCCGAACCGTGCCCCCAAGACCGATCTGTGGGGGTACGTCCGGGTTGCAACGACATCACCCCCGCAAAACCACGTACCCCCGAATGCCGAGGACGTCGAGACCGCCATGGGTTATCGCCGTGTCTTTCAGGAGTATGAGGTCGAGCCAACTCCCTGTGGGTGGTGAGCCGCGTACGCCGCCTCAGCAACGACCGCTTTTGACGATCGACGAAGCCGCGACGTATCTCAACGTGCCCGCACGCTGGGTCGCTGATGCGGTCCGACAGCGCAAGGTCCGCTGCACCAGGATCGGCAAGCACATCCGGTTCCGGGTCGAGCATCTGGACGAACTCGTCGCCGCCGGCGAACAGCCGGTGACGTCGGACGTGATCCCGATCCAACGCAACCGCACCCGATCAAAGCTTTAAGCCGTCACGGCGTCGACATCGGCCGGATGGTGCCACCGGTTAGCGCAGTATCGATGATCCTGCGAGATCAACTCGTCTCCCGCGGGCAACAGGTGACCGTAGGTGTCGATCGTCGTGGTGATCGACTCGTGACCAAGCCTGGCCTGGATGTGCGGCAGCGGCGCACCGCCGGCGATCAACCACGCGACATGGGTGTGCCGCAGATCGTGAAACCGGAACGGCGCTAGAGCCCCTCGGCCGCCACCGCGGTCATCAGCTTCCGCCATACGTGGGTGTAGAAGTCGCCATTGTGCAACGGCAGGCCAGTCCGGCTGGTGAACACGAAGTCGTCAGCCGGTCGGCCCTCAATCCTCTTCTCGAGCAGTGTCGGCCACGGTCGGGGCGATCGTGATGGTCCGTCGGGATCGCGGTGTCTTGGGATGCCCGAGGTGGTGATCCCGCATCGTGTGTTTCGCCCGCAACTGCCGGGAGAGCCAACCCGGGGTCTCGGTCGCGTCATCCTCACCATTGCGCTTCCACGCCTTGTTCACCCGAACCGTGCCGCGGTCAAGATCGACATCTCCGACCCACAATGCGCTGATCTCACCGAACCGCAATCCCGTCCCGGCCGTCACGGCCAACACGTCCCCATGTCTCTTGGCCAGCCGTACGGCGGTCTCCAACTCCCGTTCGGTCAGGAACCGCAGCTCCGGTCTCGACTGCTTCACCCTCGACTGTTTCGGCGCCGTCCCGATTGCCGGATTCGCAGCCAGATAGCCACGCTTCACCGCGTACGCGAACACGCCGTAGATCAGACCGTGGTAGTTCGCCTTCGTCTTCAACGACCGGTCCCACTCGATCAGCCATGTCTTCAGCTGCGCCTCACCGATTGCGGTGACCGGGCCCGCGAACATCAGCGAGCCTCGCACCGGCGTGCGCGCCAGCACCTGCAGCTGTCCGAGGTACCGCTTCCGCTGCCCGGGGGACAGGTCGACGATCTGACGGACGTACTCCTCGCCGATCTTGTCGAAGCTCGGTGGAGGCGTCATCGGGTCGGCGACATCCGGCGGCCGGACGAACCCCTCACCCTTCACCCAGCCGTCGGGCCACCGCTGACCAGCGGCCTCGACCATCCGCTTGAAACCGTCCGCGCGCGCGAGATTCTGCGCGTCCGATCCAGCGCCGAACGTCTCCCACACGCGGGTGGCGTCACGAGCACCACCGGGCCGCCAGATCACCCGCGCGGTCAGGCCGCCGTCGGCGCGCCTGTGCTGTTCAATCCATGCCATGCCAGGGCCTCCGAACTGAGTCGGTGCCACAGCGGTGCCACAATGGGCCCTCTGAACCTGCCGCGGATTCCATATAAACCCAGGTCAGGCCCGGGGTTCCTACTGGTGCGCGAGGGGGATTTGAACCCCCACGTCCTTGCGGACACTGGCACCTGAAGCCAGCGCGTCTGCCGTTCCGCCACTCGCGCCCGGATCACACCCAGATCCGAACCAGCCGGGAAAGGCTAGCACGACCCAACGGTGACAGTCAGCGTGGCTTCTCGAGCTGCTCGCGCAATGCCGACGCTCTATCTGATTGCTCGCTTCGCTCGCTGTGTTCGCGCCTGGCAGCCGCCTCGTCTCGTCGTCGCTCGCGGACGAAGGGCGTGTCCACTCGCTCTCTCCTCGCCACGGCGGCGCGCGAAACGCCAGCTTCGAGGAGTTTTGCGTGCCTGGCAACGGTTATTGCTCAATTCTTTACGCAGCAAGCCCCCATACGTTCTGCGGATACGATCTAGTTTGACCTCGGGGAAAGGAGGGACATGGGCATCTTCGCGCGCTTTGAGAAGAAAGTGGAGGGCGCCGTCAGCGGCGTCTTCGCGCGCGTTCAAAGGCGACGTACAGCCGGTGGAGATTGCCGCGCGCCTGCAGCGCGAGCTCGATGCCGAGGCCAAGCTCATGTCGCGAGACAAGCGGCTCGTTCCTAACGAGTTCACCGTCCAGCTTTCCCAGCACGACCATGACAAGCTCGCCCCGTACGCCAACACCCTGAATGCCGAACTGGCGGGCGAGCTGCGTAACCATGCCCGCGAGATGGGCTACGTGTTCAACGGCCCGGTCAAGATCGCCTTTGAGCTTGACTCCAGCCTGCCAACCGGTCGGTTTACGGTCACCTCCCAGGCCGTTGCCGGCATTACTCCGCGCGCGCGGGCGAGCGAAACCGCTATCAACAGGGCGCCGCTCGTGTTGGAGGTCAATGGCACTCGGCATCCGCTGCAGCCGCCCGGGCTTGTCATCGGCCGCGGCAGCGAAGCAGATCTGCGCATCAATGATCCAGGAATCTCACGCCGGCACGCCCAGATCCGAGTGAACCCGGCAGGTCCACGGCTGCACATCGACATCATTGATCTTGGTTCCACCAACGGCATCATGGTGAACGGACAGCGGGTGCAACAAGCCGTCCTGCAGGAGGGATCGCGGATCGAGATCGGCTCCACCCGGATGCTCGTCCATGCTCCCGCCGGACGATGAGACGCGATGTCGGAAATCGCCCTCACGATCATCAAGGTGGCCTTCCTGGCACTGCTGTGGCTGTTCATCCTCTCGGCGGTCTCGGTCATCCGTACTGACTTGTTCGGCAAAACGGTTCGCGCACCAGACCAGCCGCAGGAACTGGAAACGCCTCCACCGCCGCCTCGGAAGGGCCAAGCGGCAGCGCGGCGAGCCTCGCGTGTTCATGATCTCTCAGGGCAACCAGGCAGGGCTCTCCGCCGAGCTGGCTCTGCGGGAGTGGTCATGATCGGTCGCGGCGCGGATTGCCAGCTGATCTTGGATGATGACTACGTGTCGACCCGTCACGCTCGCGTGGTCAGCGCGCCGAATGGCATCTACGTCGAGGATCTGGGCTCCACCAACGGCACGCTACGTCAACGGCCAACGGATCACGGCCCCGACCACAATCACCCTCGCCGACACGGTACGCATCGGCAAGACGATCCTGAAACTGGAGACGTGAACAGATGCCGCTCCAGCTGAGATACGTCGCCCATTCCGAGATCGGGCTGATCCGCAAGAACAATCAGGACTCCGGGTACGCGAGCCCGCACCTGCTCGTGGTGGCCGATGGGATGGGCGGCGCGGCGGCGGGTGATCTTGCCTCTGCTGTGGCGATCGACTCGATGAGGAAGATCGAAGGGCCCACGCAAGGGCGAGCAGCATGCTCGAGGTGCTGGCCGGCGCCATCCATGCAGGCCAACGACAAGATCGCGGAGCTGGTCGAAGCTGATCTTTCCCTGGATGGGATGGGCACGACCGTCACAGGTGCGATGTTCGACGGCGTTGAGCTCGGCCTGGCCCACATCGGAGACAGTCGCGCATATCTGTACCGCGACGGTCACCTGGAGCGACTCACTCACGATCGACACGTGGGTGCAATCGCTAGTCGACGAGGGAAAGATCAGCGAGTCCGAAGCGGCAATGCACCCGCACCGCTCGCTGCTGCTGAAGGTGCTGAACGGGCAGCCCACGAATGACCCGGATCTCACGCATGGTGCCGGTCAAGGCTCGGCGACCGGTTGATGTTCTGCAGCGACGGCGTCTGCGGTCTGATCGACGACGACATGATCGAGGTCGGCCTCCAGCTTCCTGATCTCAACGATGCACTCCAGCGCCTGGTCGTCGAATCTCTCCACGAAGGTGGGATCGACAACATCACTGTGATCGTGGCCGATGTCGTTGAATCCGGCGGCAACGACGATCTGCTCGTGCTAGGCGCAGCCTCCGAACAGCCGATCAGGCCTCCCGGCGCGCCGCGGCGGCAGCTTCAGGAAGACGACGACGGCCATCGAAGAGACCCTCGTCACACGGTTGGCCGACTTCGAGACCACTCCCGACGACGAGGAGCGATACAGCCCGCAGGCGCCGCATCACGGACGATTACGTCAGGCCGGTGATCGGCGTGCTCGTGCTCGTGCTGGTAGCTGTTGCCGGACTGGGGATGGCGTACGCGTGGACCCGGACCCAGTACTTCGTGGGTGCCGACCGCGACCAGGTCGCGATCTTTCAGGGGCTGTCGGAGGCATCCCGGGCCTGTCCCTGTCACGGGTGTATGAGGTACAGCAGTTGACGGTCGGCGAGCTGCCGCCGTTTTATCAGGAGCAGGTCAGAGCCAAGATCGATGTCCCCAGCTTGGACTCGGCGCGCGCGACCGTGGCTGAGCTGGGCGAAGCCGCCAAGCGGTGCGCACCACAGCCGACGACCTCCGCGCGCCCGACCGCGTCACCAGGTTCGAAAGCCAGCCCGATGCCGAGCAAGAAGCCCGGCGGCAAGCCAACCCCACAACCGTCGGCCCCAGCCACCGACCAGGCGGAGCCGAACTGCTGATGCGTGTGGTTTCACCCGTTACCGTTGTTCCCCGCAAGCGGCGCGGGGTCGAGCTGGCCCTGATCATCTTCGCGCTGGCGCTGACCCTTGGGGCGTACGCGCTGGTCGACTTCAATGTCACCGGTGAGCTGTCCGTCGAGCTTTCCGTACCTGGCCGGCGTTTCCGTCCTGCTCGCCGCACTCGCGCACATCGCGGTGCGGTGGCGGCTCCCGTACGCCGATCCGGTGATCTTGCCGTGCGTGATCATGCTCAACGGCCTCGGGCTGGTGATGATTCACCGCATTGACCTGATCAACGACCCACCACTCCATGGCGCCCGCCAGCAGCTGATCTGGACTGCGGTCGGCGTCCTGATGTTCATCCTCGTCGTGACGTGGCTCAATGATCACCGGCCGCTGCAGCGGTTCACGTACACGATCGGCTTGGCCGGTATCGTGCTGCTGCTGCTGCCGCTGGTGCCCGGCCTGGGCACCGAGAAGTTCGGTGCCCAGATCTGGATCCAGGTCGGGCCTTACAGCTTCCAGCCCGCCGAGGCCGCCAAGGTCCTGCTGGCGATCGCCTTCGCTTCATACCTCGTCGAGAAGCGCGAGGTGCTCGCGCTGGCGGGCTACCGGGTGCTCGGCATTGATCTGCCGCGGGCCCGGGACCTCGGCCCGATCTTGGTCATCTGGCTGATCAGCCTGGCAGTTCTGGTCTGGCAGCGCGACCTGGGAACCTCGCTGCTGTTCTTCGGACTGTTCGTGATGATGCTCTACGTCGCCACCGAACGGGCGGGCTGGGCCGTTCTGGGCACGCTGCTCTTCGCCGCCGGAGCGTACTTCGGCTATCTCAACTTCAGCCATGTCCGCGTCCGGGTGGGTGCCTGGCTCGACCCGTTCTCCAACTTCGACGCCTACTATCAGGTGATCAACGCCCAGTTCGGCATGGCCTGGGGCGGCCTGCTCGGGCACCGGCCTCGGCCTGGGCCGGCCGGGCCTGACGCCGTTGGCGCGCAGCGACTTCATCGCAGCCGCGATTGGCGAAGAGCTTGGCATGACCGGGCCTCATGGCGGTCATCCTGATCTACGGATTGATCGTTGCGCGAGGCCTGCGGATCGCGCTGCAATGCCGGGATCCCTTCGGCAAGCTGCTGGCTACGGGCTTGTCGTTCGCGTTCGCGCTTCAGGTGTTCACCATCATCGGCGGCGTGACGCGGCTGCTGCCGCTGACCGGCCTGACCACGCCCGTTCATGTCGCAGGGCGGCTCTTCGCTGGTCTGCAACTGGATCGTCGCCGGGCTGTTGCTGGTGATCTCCCATCAGGTACGAAAGCCGGCGGCGACCGTAGCGCCGATCAACCCGGATGCTGAGCAAACCCAGCTCGTCAAGGCGGCCGCATGAACAAGCCGATACGACGAGTGGCCTTCATCGCCATGATCATGTTCGCGTTGCTGCTGGCCAACGGCACGTACATGATGATCTTTCGGCAGGATTCACTGGCCGCTCAGCCGCAGAACCGGCGGGTGCGGGACGCGGAATTCGCTCAGAACCGTGGTGCGATCCTGGCGGCCGGCAAGACGGAGATCGCCAAGACCGTGCCAGCCAAGGATCGCTTCAAGTATCAGCGGGTTTATCCGGATGGCGAACTCTACGCACCGATCACCGGCTTCTATTCCTACGACCGTGCTAGCTCGGCGTTGGAGAACACCTACAACGCCCAGCTGTCCGGCACCGACGATGCCCTCTTCGTGCGCCGGCTGATCGACATGGCGACGAACAAGACTCCCGAAGGGGCGAGCGTGCAGACCACGATCGTTCCCAAGATCCAGAAGGCTGCGGCCGACGCGCTCGGCAACCAGAAGGGTGCCGTGGTCGCGCTTGATCCCAAGACCGGCGCTGTGCTCGCCCTGGTGACGAGCCCGACCTACGATCCGAACGACATCGCCAACCATGACATCGAGGCCGCTGGAAAGGCGTACGACCGGCTCGCGTCAGACCCACAACGCCCGCTGTCCAACCGGGCGGCTCGCGAGATCTATCCGCCAGGCTCCACGTTCAAGCTGGTGACCGCGGCTGCCGCTCTCGCTGACGGAAAGACCCCAGACTCCATGGTGGACTCGCCGGATCGGCTCAAGCTGCCCGGCACCCGCGTTTATCTGCCCAACTCCACTAACTGTGGTGGCACCAAGATCACCATCGAGCAAGCACTCAAGGTGTCCTGCAACACCGCATTCGCCAATCTGGGGCTGGAGGTTGGGGACGACAAGCTGCGCGAACAAGCCCAGCTGTTTGGTTTCGACAGACGGCATCTGGCCGATCTTGGCGGTGTGGCCAGCCAGTTCCCGGACAAGCTCAACGACGCGCAACTGGCGCTCAGCGCAATTGGCCAGTACGACGTGGCGGCCAGCCCGTTGCAGATGGCGATGGTGTCCGCGGCGATTGCCAACGACGGCGTGCTGATGGATCCCTATATCGTCAGCAGTGTGCGATCTGCGGACCTGACGCCGCTCGAGACCCACAAGCCGCAGGAGCTGTCGACAGCCATGACGCCGGAGAACGCCAAGGAATTGCAGCAGATGATGGAAGCTGTCGTGAGTGAAGGCACGGGCCACAATGCGCAGATTCCGGGCGTCGGCGGTCGGCGGCAAGACTGGCACCGCCCAGTCGGATCCCAAGCGCAAGCCGTTTGCGTGGTTCACCTCATTCGCGCCCGTGGGAGATCCCAAGGTCGCCGTAGCCGTAATCGTCGAGGACGCCGACATCCCTCGCAACGACATCGCAGGTGGACGGATCGCCGCCGCCCATCGCCAAGGCCGTTATGGAAGCGGCGCTATGACGACGCTGTTCGCTCCGACGACTACAGGCGCGCCTCGGCGGCTGCGACAGCTTGCTGACGGTCTGCACAGTTTGCAATCCGTGCAAACCAGACGAAACCTGCGACAGCGTAGGTTCCGGCGCCGCGCGTAGAGGTTGTGAGCGCGGTGCGCGGATCGGGGGCGAGTCCACGGGACGGTGCCCGTTTCACGCTCCGGTGGCCTATGGCCGAGAATGGCAGCCGGGGTTGAGGGAGGATCATGGAAATGACGAGCAGCCCAACTATGGTCGGGGGCCGGTACGAGCTGGGCGAATTGCTCGGGCGCGGCGGCATGGCCGAGGTCCGTCGTGCTGTTGATCAACGGCTTGGTCGATCCGTAGCAGTCAAGCAGCTGCGTGCCGATCTTGCGACCGATCCGACGTTTCAGGCACGGTTTCGCCGCGAGGCGCAGTCAGCGGCCGGGCTGAATCATCCGACGATCGTCGCTGTCTACGACACCGGCGAGGAGACCGATCCGCTGTCCGGCGTTTCGATCCCCTACATCGTGATGGAGCTGGTCGAGGGTCAGACGCTGCGCGACGTGCTGAAGGACGGCCGCAAGATCCTCCCTGAGCGCGCTCTGGAGCTGACCCAGGGTGTCCTGGACGCGTTGGGCTACAGCCACAAGGCGGGCATCGTGCACCGCGACATCAAGCCGGCCAACGTGATGCTCACCCCGAGCGGCGAAGTCAAGGTGATGGACTTCGGCATCGCCCGAGCGGTGGCAGACACCAGTGCGACGATGACCCAGACCGCCGCGGTAATCGGCACAGCTCAGTACCTGTCGCCCGAGCAGGCCGCGCGGCGAGACCGTGGACGCCCGTAGCGATCTCTATTCGGCCGGATGCCTGCTCTATGAGTTACTCGTCGGGCGACCGCCGTTCGTGGGCGATTCGCCAGTCAGCGTCGCCTACCAGCACGTACGCGAGGCTCCGCTGCCGCCAAGTCAGTTGGACCCCGAGATTGGTCCCGAAATCGACGCGGTCGTCCTGAAGGCGCTCGCCAAGGATCGCGCCGACCGCTACCAGTCGGCCAGAGACATGAAGGCGGACATCAGCCGCTTGCTCTCCGGCGAGCAGACCACCGCCCAGCAAACGACCGCCGTGGTGGCGCATGGCGGCAGGGGTCATGGCTGCCAACGCGTACGACAGCCCGACCCACGTGGCTGGGGCGCCAACCGTCGTCCCGCCTGAGGGCCCGCCTGGTGAGGAGGAGTACGACGGAGGAGGAGCCGCGCAAGAGCCGGGTTGGCCTGGCGCATTCTCATAGGCGCGCTGATCGTGGCGGCGCTTGCCCTGGGTGGCTGGGGGCTCTACCGAATGCTCAATCCGCACGCCAACGGTCGAGACGGTTGCGGTGCCAAACGTCCTCGGCTACTCACCGAGCAGGAGGCGCGCGACCAGCTCACCGCCAACAACCTCCAGGTCGAGGTCAAGAAGGTCAACGGCGATGAGGAGTCCAAGGGCACGATCACGGCCCAAGATCCGGCTGCCCAGCACTGAAGCCTCGGTGAACAGCGTCGTCACCATTACGTTGAACGAGGGCTCCCGAGACCGCCACCATCCCCAATGGTTTGGTCGGCCAGGATCGTCAAGGACGTCAAGAACGCTCTGGAGGATCTGAAGTTCAGCAACGTCAAGACGGTCGCGGCCAAGAGTGAAGATCCGGACACCAAGCCCGGCGAGGTGATCGAGCATCTCGCCGAAGGAAGGCTCGACGGTACCGCTGGACAGCAAGATCACCGTCAGGTATGCGACCGGCAAGTCGGACGTTCCGAACTTCGACGGTCTCAACTCGGTCCGCGGCGATCCGAGTGGCCGAGGACGCCGGCTTCGGGGAGCCGCAGTTCGCCGAGCGGGAGAGCTCGCAAGCCGTCCGGCACCGTGATCGCCCAGAGCCCACGGGCGGGCGCAACGGTCGATCGCGACACAACCATCAGACTCACGCTTGCCGTCAGCGCCGCCGCCGACGACACCGCCGCCGACCACCGAGCCGCCCACAGAACCGCCCACGACGAACCGGCTACGCCCACCCCAACACCGACCAAGACCAAGAAGACTCCTCAGATTCGAATACATAATCGAATAGTGCTAGATTAGCGGCATGTCTAGCGTTGTTCAGACCTCCCTATTCGATCTAGCAACCAATCAATTAGCACTCGGCCCGCTTGGCGGCATGATCACGCGCCAGACGCTCGGCCGCGGCGCCTGGGTTGATCTGTTGCCCGGCTGGCTGAGTGGCGCCGGCAGCGCTCTTTGAGGATCTGCTGGAGCAGGTGCCGTGGCAGGCCGAGCGGCGGCAGATGTACGAGCGGGTCGTCGATGTGCCACGACTGCTCTGCTTCTACGGCGAGGACGATCCGCTGCCACATCCACAGTTGGTGACCGCGCGTGAGTCACTGAATGCGCACTATGCAGCGGAGCTGGGCGAGCTTTCACCACGGCTGGACTGTGCCTGTATCGCGACGGGCGCGACTCAGTCGCCTGGCACGGCGACACCATCGGCCGTGGCAAGAATGAGGACACGATGGTCGCGATCATCTCCCTCGGCTCACCGCGGCCAGTTCCTGCTCCGGCCGCGCGGTGGCGGCGCGACGATCAGGCATGTGCTGGGTCACGGCGATCTGATCGTCATGGGTGGCTCCTGCCAGCGCACCTGGGAGCACTCGATTCCCAAGACCACGCGACCCGTCGGCCCGCGGATTAGCGTGCAGTTCCGGCCGAACGGCGTACGATAGCGCGGCGCGAGGCGAGCTCGGGGCGCATCAGGCAACGCTCGGGCTGCGCATGTCAGTCAGGCCAGGAAGTCCAGCAAAGCCTTGTTGATCTCCTCGCCGTGCGTCCACAGCATGCCGTGCGGGGCGCCCTCGATCTCAGCGTAGGTGGCGCTGGGCAGCAACTTGGCCACGCACGCGGCTGGTTATGTCAATCGGCACGATTCAGGTCGCGCGGTACCATGCATGATCAACGCACGGTACGTCGATCTTGTCGATGTCCGCGCGCCAATCGGTGAACCAGGTCGACACGTGCCCAGATCGACGTGTACGGCGACATGTTCGCAGCCAGCTGCCAACTGTTTCGCAACGCCTCCTCGCTGATCCGAGTGCCGAGGTTCTCGTCGAGTGTTGTAGAAGTTCTGTAAGAAGCCGGTGAAGAAGGCATAGCGGTCAGCCTTGATGGTGTCGAGCATGCCATCGACTGGTCTCTTGTGGGACGCCCTGAGGGGTTCTCGTCGGTCTTCAGCATGAAGGGCTGGAGTGCGCCGATGAACACTGCCTTGGCCACGCGGTGGGACCCGTAGCGTGCTGATGTAGCGGACCACCTCGCCAGTGCCCATCGAGAAACCGACCAGAACGACATCGTGGATGTCCAGCGCCGACAACAGACTGCTGAGGTCGGCGGCGTAGGTGTCGTAATCGTGCCCGCTGGTCGGCCGGCTCGACTTTCCGAAGCCGCGTCGGTCGTAGGTGATCACCCGCTTGCCAGCATCCAGCAAGACTGCGGTCTGCTTCTCCCATGAGGAACCGTCGAGAGGGTAGCCGTGAATCAGTACTACAGGCTGGCCCGAGCCGTGGTCCTCGTAGTAGAGCTCGATAGGCGCACTGTTCTCGGTTCCGACGGTGACGTAGGGCATGGTTCGATTCCTTCTCTCCTGAGGGCAGATGGAATGGTCAGCGTGCCGACATTAGCGGGGCCATGCCGACAGCCCGCGCGGGAGCCTCCGCATCACCGCAGACGGTGAGCCAGTTGGCCAGCATCTGGTAGCCCCACTCGGTCAGCACTGATTCGGGATGGAACTGCACCGCCTCGACCGGAAGCTCACGATGACGGAGCGCCATGATCACTCCACTGCGTGTCGTGGCCGTCACCTCCAGCTCGGCGGGCAGTGTCTCGCGGCTCGATGGCCAGCGAGTGATATCGGGTGGCGGTGAATGGCGACGGCAGGCCGGCGAGCACGCCGAGCCCATCATGTTGAATGAGCGAGGTCTTGCCGTGCGAGCAGCTCAGGGCGCTCGATCGACCACGCCCCCGTACGCGACGCCGATGGCCTGCAGCCCGAGGCAGACGCCGAAGATCGGCAACCGGCCCGCATGGGTTCTGACCACATCGACACATACCCCTGCCTCCTCCGGGCGTACCCGGACCCGGCGAGAGCAGAATGCCGTCGAAGCCGTCGGCGAAATCTGGGATCGGCGAACCGCGAGTCGTCATTGCGCCAGACATCGACCTCGGCTCCGATCTGCGCCAGGTACTGCACCAGGTTGTAGACAAAGGAGTCGTAGTTGTCGATCACCAGGATCTTCACCGCAGGCACGCGATCATTCTCCGCTAGCGAGCACCGCTGTCGCCACGCACGCCGAAACCGGTGTACGGCGCCGCGTGTACGAGGTCGAGCGAGCCCTCGTGCGGCTGGGGAGTCTGACCCTGGGCACAGACTTTTCGCGGAAGACCAGCCCGTAGGACGCGACGTACTGCTGATAGATCTGAATCGGCTCCGATGCGGCAAGTGCATCGTGCAAGCCGTGCTTGGTCGCCGATCGCGACGACGTCGTACGGCGGGCTGTACGGGATGCCGTGCAGCACCACCGTATTGCCAACGCACTTGACCGCAGTGGTCGAGATCACGCGCTGCCCTTGGATCGTCATTGCCTCGGCCCCGCCGCTCCACAGCGCGTTGACCACGGCCTGAATATCTTGCTGGTGCACCACGAGCAGGTCGGGTTCGATGCCGTTCGCCGCTACGCTCGATGGCGCGTCGTCGAGCGTCACCGTCACCGCAGGCCCAATGACCGCGGTCAGACCGACGCGCTCGCCCTGTCTGGAGATTTCGGGGCCTAGTGCGGACTGCTCAGTTCCTCGTGCTGCCAGCCCGTCGACTTCCTGACGCACGACGTGCTCAGCTGGCGGGTGAGTTCGGCGTTGCGACGCGACTGGGACTGAACGAGGCTGACCAGATCGGTGTTCCGCGCAGGGCGCAGATCGGTGCCCTGGGCGTGAGTGGCGCTGATCATGATCATCAATCCGGCGAGTGCGCACACGGCCGCGGTGAGCGTACGAGCAAGCGGCCTCCGATCTCGATCGCGTCGCCGCTGAGCGGCACGGGCCCGGCGCAGGACCGAGACAACCGCGCGCCACGCATCGGCGGTCGTACGTCCCGGCAAGTCAGCGTCCTCCCCGATTGAGCGCGATTGAGCGCGGAATCCCACACCTGCGCGGCAACGATAGGCCGTGCCGCGAGTCTTTGACTACGCTACCTACTTCAAGAGCAAGGAGAATGTGGTGCCCGAGTCGAGAACGCGAAAGTCCGCCGCCGAGAAGCAGAAGCTCAAGGCGCAGCAGGCGTCGAGGCCGAAGAAAATCAAGCCTCCGGCGAGCCGGCGCTGGGTACCTCCAACCTTCATCGCGGTCGGACTGCTCGGTGTCGCCTGGCTGATCACCTATTACGTGGCCGGGTCGTACATCCCGTTCATGGACGCGCTCGGCAACTGGAACATCCTGATCGGCATGGGCGGGATGGCTGCCGCGTTCGCGCTGGCGACCCTGTGGCGATAGCTCCTCGGGTGCAGCGTTTGCGGTCTCAGGACGGCAAAATAGGGTCAAATCCGCTCTTCAAGCACCCGCTGGCCGCCTCGAGACCGGAAACGTGGCTTTGGGTCGCGGCCGCGAGGTGACGCGTCGCGCACTTGTGCGGCGATCGCATCCATGACGCGTACGAAGTCGATCGACAGGTTGATTCCAGTCGTGCTCACGGAGCGCCACCTGGTGGCCGTTAGCACCCAGCCGCCGCCTCAGTTCCGGGTCAGCCCGCAACCTCACGATTGTGTCGACCACCGCGCTCGGATCATCCCATGGCACCTCGAAGCCGACATCGTCCGATTTGAGCAGCTCGGATGCCAGCGGCAGCGGAGTCGTGATCACCGGCACCCCGAGTGCACAGTACTCAACGATCTTGGTCGGCAAACTGACCCGGTAGTTCGGGAGATTCCGCAGCAGACATAGTCCTGCCAGGGAGCCACTGACCCGGGCCAGCGCCTCCTCGCTCGGCACAAAGCCGAGCCAACTCAGGTCACCGGCCGCGGCGGCCGTCTGCAACGCTTGTCTCGCCTCGGCGTCGGCGGCCTCACCGATCACCTCGAGCTTGATCGCACCACCGGTGCGGCGTCGGAGCTCTCGGCCGACCTTGATCATGGTGTCGCAACCACGGGACATCGTTACCGAGCCCAGATAGCTGACACGCTCAGCACCAGGCGGGAGCAACCGCGGTCGGGACCGATACGGAATTGGCAACCACTGGATGCGACCCGTCGGAACCGCTTCTGATACGCATGCTCAGCCAGCAATAGAGTGATGCTGCCGTTCCGCCACCTTTTCGGCCACGCGCCAGGCCAGCAGCCACTGGACGGCGTAACACCTTCGGCATCCATGACTTCACGCGAAGCGCAGCTGCAGGGTCCTCGTGGACATCCCAGATCAGGTTCTTCATGCCAAGCCCGGCGGCGGCCAGCAGCAGCTCAGGATCATGGACCAAGACCACATCGTGATCTTGTCCGAACGTCCGCATGATCGTGCGGGCCGCTTGCCAGGCGCGGAAGCGACGCCGGCCAGCAGACCGCGGCAGGTTCAGACTATGCAGCGTGCCGAGATTGGGAGCAGTGGCTCGAACCGGTGGAACCGTCAAGACCGAACGCGCGGAACGGAGCCGCGTACGTCACCTGCCACCCTGCGGCGATCAAGGCTTCGATTTGACGTTGCCGGATCCTTGAGTCTTCAGGGTTGTGTACCACCGTCATGACCAGGGCCGAATGCTCGCGCGCCGCGCGGCGCGCGGCAGGGCTCGCTGTACGGCTCAGGGGTCTTGTCTGACCCGAACGGGAGCGCGGCCATTACAACAGCTGGACGTTGTGCGCCCGACGCGCCACACCTCGGGTGTCGAAGAAGCGCTGTGAGGCGGCAGTCATGGCATCGAGGTCGTACCCGGTGTGGTTCTGCAGCAGGACACAGATATCTGCGGCAGCCTAGCGATTGATCAACATCGTCAACCCGTGGTACGATCATGTCCGGCAACCGAAAGCTGCTTGACCAGCGGATCGTGGAACCACAAGGTGGCGCCCTGCTGGAGCAACGTCTTAGCGAGCGGGATTGCCGGAGATTCTCGAGTGTCGGCAATGTTCGGCTTGTAGGTCACGCCGAGAAGAATCACCAGCGAGCCCCGCAGCGGCTTCCCGTCGAGGTTGAGCTGATCTTGAATTCGCCGTGCGATGTAGCTCGGCATGGCGGCGTTGATCTCCTGAGCCAGCTCGACGAACCGGAAGGGATAGCCCAGCCGCGCCCGCACCCGATGGGACAGAGTAGTTGGGGTCGATCGGGATGCAGTGACCGCCCACCCCAGGACCCGGCCAAAATGGCTCGAAGCCGAAGGGTTTGGTACTCGCTGCCGCGATCACATCCCACACATCGATGTCGAGGTCATGGCAGAATCGCGCCACCTCGTTGACCAGGGCAATGTTGATGTGCCGATAGGTGTTCTCCAAGAGTTTTGCCATCTCGGCCTCGCGGGTGCCCTTGGTGCGAACGACCCTGTCGACAAACCTGGAATAGAACGCCTCAGCCAGCGTCGGCGCACGCCGAGGTGTGGCCACCAACAACTTTCGGTGTGTTCTTGGGACCGAAGGTCCGGGTTCCCCGGGTCGATACGCTCCGGCGAAAAGGCCAGATAGAAGTCCTTTCCGGCGGTCATTCCGCCGGACTCGAGGATGGGCCGAATCTCCTCGTCGGTCGTTCCGGGGTACGTGGTCGATTCCAAGATCACGAGAGTCCCGGTCTGGAGCTGCTCGGCAACCGAACGCACGGCAACGCGGACCGGACCAAGATCAGGGGCTCCGTCGCTCGACAGCGGCGTCGGCACACAGATGACGATGGTGCGGGCCCGGCGCAGCTGCCGTGCGTCGATCGTGGCGAAGAAGCCTTGGCCAAGCATCTCCTCGACGTCGGAATCAGAAAGATCGTCGATATGCGAACGGCCATGATTGAGCCCGTCAACGACTTCGGTGTTGACGTCGAGACCGATCACGCTGAGACCCTTGGCGCTGGCTTCCCGCGCCAACGGCAGTCCCACGTAGCCCATGCCGATAATGACGGCGTCAACCGAGCTGTCCATTGGCCCCCGACCTCCATGACAGGATGCTCTGGTCGCTGCGGTGCTTAGCTCTTTACGCGTGTGACTATTGATGCAAAATGCCACTGGCCGCAACGCACATGACGAGGGAAGCAGGCCGTCGCGTCGGCGCGGCAAGCATGGGAAGCACTCGCGGTGAAGATCAGGTAAACGATTGATGCTGGCGACTTACCACGCACATCGTGTGACAACTGCTGCATCGGCGGACTTATCCGTACGACCGGAGCACACCGCGTCCCACGTCGTCGAGCCCGTCGGGACCGACTGCGATCACGCCCGAGACGCCATAGGCCGTCGCCATCGATGCAACTCGAGCGCCGACGTACTCCGGCCACTCTGCAGGCTCGCCCAGCCAGGCGGTACGAGGCGTGACGAGCTCGGCAACATAGCCGTAGCTCCGCGCCCGAGTGAAGGCCGGAGTGTCGAGCAGGAACACCGGACGGAACCCGGCGCCCAGCAGTTGCATCTCAGCGACATCATCGATCACCAGCGTCCACAACCTCGCTGACCACCGCGCGTTCACCGATACCATCGGCGAATCCGACGAGGCTGACCAAGATCACCGGTAGCCGCTCGACGCCGAGACCCGCCAACAGCCGGCCGGCCGCGACGTCTATGGCAGGCTGTGACCCACGAGGCTCCATCGGGAAGATGCGAGTCGCCAACGCTCGCGCCGCAGCGCTCCGCCGGATTCGCGGAACCGCCCGACGACGGACGAATCGATATCCGGGCAACGCGGCGGGCCAGCCCGGCGGCTCGTCGAAGCGGATCCTCAGACATGAACAGCCGCTACTTCTGCTCCGGCGAGCTCGCGTAGAAGTGTGGCCGCGCTGGCCGCTCCATTGCCGTGATCGAGCGATGGAACCTTCGCCACCATGGCCTGTCCGCGCTGCAGCAGGTCATCGAGTAGCGCAGCCGCAGCATCCACGGTGACCCGCTGAAGCATGTGAGCTATCCCTTGGTCCGAGGCGAACCGTGCGCGGCCCTCCTGGTCGTCGAGAGCCGTTTCCTGGTTTGGGATGAACAGCGCTGGAATGCCGAACCGCAGCAACTCGTGGAACGAGTTGTAGCCCGACTGCACTGACCGCCAGGTCGAACGCGCGGAACCGCCGGGAAAGGGGAACTCGCGTACCACGTGTACGCCGGCGCCGGTCCGATTTGATTGTGCAATCTCGGTTTGCGTCACGCAGATCTCAACACCCAATCGCTGCAGCGCCGCCACCACGGCGCCGGTTTCCTGGCTTGTGTCGTTGATGTTGCCGGCCCCGAGCGCCAGCAATGCGAGCCGACGGTCCAGCGGCAGCCCTAATGCCTGGCGCGCCGCGTCCCGGTCGTCCAACTCATCGGCATCAAGCAGAGTCACCGGACCCAGCCGTATCCCGCCGGCAGCCGAGGTCGCCCCTTGTCGTACGGCTCGGCCAGCTCCCCTGGAGCGAGCACTTCGTGGAACCAGGCAGCCTTCGCGATCTGCTCGACGCTCTTTCCGCGGCGCCACATGCCGCGCCGGGACCAGACCCAACGCACACCGGAATACACATCGCGCACGCGTCGGATTCCGTCGTACGGCCAGGTGCCGTCGAAGACCACGACCTCGGGATGCAGCCGTGCCACGGCATCGGACAAGCGTTCGGCGAACAAGTTGTGCCAGCGTTTGGACGAGAGTCCTGTCGCGCCCATCGACGGGACGTAATCGAACGGGTACCCGTACTGGGCAACCACCCCCACCGCCTGTGACAACGACAAGAAGTTCGGTGCCAGGTCAGGATCCACGCGACGGGCGTATGCCATCAGTCGGGTGAGGTGCCCCATACCGGCACCGTTGCTGCTGATGAGAAGCAGCGCGGGACCCTTAGGTGCGGCACGCCGAGGCGAGTAGCGGGGCGGCTCGGTGCGGCTCACGGTTTCCGGAGGCCCTATCAGCTCTGAAAGCCGATGTTGATGCGCCTCGGTAGCTAAACCGCGCACGAACCGAGGATTCCGCGCGGGCCACGATGTCTTCATACGCTGAACGGTCGCCGTAGAGGCGGCTCACGAGGGACGGTACGTCGGCTGGTTCGGCGTAGATCGCCGAGTCGCCGAACAGCCGACGAAAGTGTGGGGGCAAGATCGCCGGAAGACCGCTGGCCATCGCCTCCAAGATGTTGCGCCCGAAGGCCTCCACCCAGGCGGGATGGTGGTAATAGACGAAGAAATCCAACTGCGCCAGAAACTCGCGAGGATCCACGGCCCCGAACGGCATCACCTGCCATGACTCCGGCACATAGCCCAATACGTCGCGAACCGGGTCAGCGCCACCAAGGATCCTGACGATCGCCGACCCGTCGACCGGGTACACAGCTTCGATGATCTTCGGATCGGTTGGCCACTTCTGCGGCGACGGTCGGCTATGCCGCCCGATCACTGGCCGGTCCGATTGCCACCAGGACCGGTCGGTGTGCCAGGCGTCGACATCGATGATGTTCACCCAGTCCTGTTCACGCAATCCCTCGGGAATCTCCGGAGCGACAGCCTCGCGTACCAGCGGGCCGATCGGCGCCCAGATCGGCGCAACGCCAAACCGCTCGCGAGCGATGCGATCGACCAACGCGGGCCGGTAGTGCCGGTAACCGTCGATGTCCGATCGGCGGCGCGTTCGCCACGAGCACCGCGTGCTGGGTCTCGATCGGGGGCAGTTGATCGGCCGCCGCCTCCAGGACTGCTGGATGGCGTACGACGACCACCTTCGCTCGGATCGGACCGCCGCCGAGGAACAGCGTGGCCCGGCCGCGACGAATCTGCTTGCGGATGAGCGCGTTCACTGGTTTGACTCGGGACAGCAGGGGCCATTCATGTGCACCAAGGCCGTCGACCAGCCAACCTGCGCCTGGGCGGCGATCTCTTCGGCCACGCTGTGCGAGGTCCCACCTGGAAAGCGCAGGTCGGACAGCATCAATACATCGACCTGGCGGTGATCGGGCAGCGCACCGGACCTGATCGGCTCCATGAGTACCAGAGACTAGAGCAGAACCCGGGTGCTATGTGGGCGCAATAGTTGTGCCGTGCCGAATGGCCTCGTCCATTCCCTAAGAGCATCAATCTTCCAGACACCTTGCGTTCATCTGGAAGTGGAATTGTCCGGCCATGGAACGTGGGGGACGCGTGCTTGGGCCGGCGAGAACGAACTTCAACGACTACGTGGGGACGGTCGCAGCCGATGACACCGAAGTCGCATTGGATCAGCCGAGCCTGTACGAGCTTGCAGGCATCGATCGGGAGCGCTACACGATCTTGGCGATCGACTTGATAGTCGATGGTCCAGTTGCGGCGACTATTTATGCCGTCGACCGCGTTGAGCAAGGGATCTCACTGCACGCGGAGATTGTTGAGCTGGGTCAGCGAGCGGGCGAGATTCCCGTCGTACAGTTCGATCTCGCTGAGCCGGGTGTCGAAGAGTTCATCAGGAAGGCATTCAAAAGGATCTCGGTCCGGTTGGTGGCGCAGCATCTCCGAGATCAGGTCCTCGTCGTCACTAGGTCCACGTCGGCCGGCGCCCGGTGGACCTGATAGCGCGCCGAACCTCGCCTAATTCTGCAGTGACGCGCGAATGTCCGCCGCACGATGCAGCTCGTCTGCCATCAAGACGCCGTAGGTGAATCCACTTTCTGAATCGCCGTCGGAGGCACTAACGACTAGCGAGAAAGCCTGCGGCGACAATGGCATCTTGATGCTCGCCTAAAAGCGTTTGCATCTGCTTCGCATCGCGAGCAACACGCTTCATCGAGTGGTCGGCAGGCTCGACGAGTTCGGCGGCGTAACGCAGCCGCTTCATCGCCTTGCGCGCTCCATGCAGCTGCTCGATGTCGTCACCCGCATCCCGTAGCCGCTTGTCTGCCTTTCGCCGGGCTTTTTGACGTACGCAGCGCCAGTCTTGGCACTTCTGTCGGCGACTTCGCTGAGCGGAGGAGCCGCCTTCCAGCCGCGTAGCAGCTGCATGAGGTGTTGGTAGCGCGGCGTACGCATCGCCTCGTTCAGCCGCTGGGTAGCGTCGTCCTGTTCCTTCGCAAGAGTCTTGGTGATCTCGGCTTCGACCGGTCCCCGAATGTGATCTGCGCGGCAGATCGGCAATCAGCTTGATCATGCGGGCGCTGAGAACCTCGCGGTCTCGCACCTGGCCCAGGAGGTCGGCGTACCAGACCAGCTCACCGTCCAGCTCCTCTGCCGAGCCTGCGTCGACCACGTCGCCAAAGACCCGCAAGGTACTGCGCAGCCGGCGCACAGCCACTCGAGTCTCGTGCACCACCGGCGCACCAGTGCGCAATCGGACGTCGTTGCTGGCAAGCACAACGCACTGAGTCGCAAGGTAGCTGGCCACCAACTCCCCAACCGTGTTCGGCTTGATATCGGCTAGCCTGCCCGTCCGGCCAGGCAGAGCCCAGGGCCCGATCCAGCTTGGTCCGTACCGCGCTCGGGGTCGCGCCCGCAGTCCGTAGCAGCTTGCTTGCACGCCTCAGGTCCTTCTTCTTCCCCGCGGGCCCCAACTCGACTTCCACTTCGCGCCATGAGCGCAGTGTCGACTCGCCGTTAGGCGGGCCAGAGTCCACCTGGTCATCAGCAATCTCCAAGACCAGTTCGCCGTCGGCATCGAGGACCTGGTACGCCGTTCGAGTCGTCATCAGCGATGCGACGGGGTCAAGGCTGTCACCACCAACGAGACCCGCCACGGCATGCGCTAACGCCGGCGGCACGGTCTTCGCCCGCGAGCGGCTCTGTAGTTCCATTCGTGCGGTCCGATTGGGAATCTTCAGCTGCCAACCCGTCTCAGAGCCCCGACGCGGCGGCGCAGCGTGATCCCGAACAGCCGCAGTCGCGGTGTCCGGCGTGTCGAAGTAGGTGTTATCGAGCTTGCGCACTTCCTGATCCAGACGGCCGCCCTCCGGCACCAGCTTCCTGACCCGCGGCAGCGCCCAATCAGGGTCGACCTCGAACTTGTCCTCTTCCTCTTTAACGACCCGCACCCTGGAACATCCTTCTCACTCAACAGACCGACAATTTGGCGTTACGCCTAAATGAATTCGAAATGAACTCCAAATGACAAGCTTGCCACATCTTGACAAACAGCTGCGTCTGAGGAATCGCCACGGGACGCCGCTCACACGCATCCGATCGCGCAGTCTTTCTCAGAGACTTGAGGTGAATTGCGGGCCGAATGACAACGGTGTGATTCTCCACATCTGGGGATAAACCTGTGGAGATCTGCCGCTACCGGATCCGTCGAACGCGTGCCCTTCGACGCGCTCCGCCGCGCATCAGGGATCAATCCGGGCAGCTAGGGCTGGACGATTTCCGGACTGTCCCAATACCAGGTACTGATCAGGCGCCTGCGAGCGAGGCGGCCTCCGACGACCATGATCAGCCCGGCGCCCAGCGTCGGCAGCCAGGCATAGCCGAGCACGGTCGGCACGCCCACGCTGTTCAACAGCTGGTAGCCGAGGATCACGGTTGATGCACCGAGCAGCAGCGATATCCCCGAGAGCATGACAAGCCGTCGCACCCAGCGACCGACATCCTCAACGATCAGCACCCAGAACGACAGGAAGCCCGTGAGCAAACCGAGCTGCTGGAACGCCAGGCCCAGGTAGGTGATGCTGATTCCCAATCCCGCATCTGCAACACTCCTTGCCCCGAGAAAGCCTCCGCGTTCGGATTGGCGACCAGGAAGAAGTGGCTCGCTGGGATGAGCGAACGGCCGGGAACTATGGTCGCTGCTTGCACCATGACGTTCGGCAACACGGCACTCATGATCATCAGCAGCAGAGCGGAAACGCCCATGACGATGCGCCCGATTTTGGCGCGCCGGCGACGCTCGATCTCCTCGGGTGTCAGCCGGATCATCGGAACCTTTCCCTTGCGCATGCTGGCTCACAGATTCGTTGAGAGCCTGTGACCAGTCTCGGTCCCGGGTCAGAGTCAGAGCTGGACCTCATGACGCTTCTGACGACGACGATCCGTACGTGGGCGGTGACTGCATCGTGCAGCTTGATGCCGACGGTGTGCAGACCGACGGTCTTGATCGGCTTGGCTGATTTGCACGGCGCGCTTGTCGATCGAACGGGCCGCCAGACTTCTTGATCGCAGCGGCGACGTCACCTGCGGTCACCGCGCCGAACAGCTTGCCGGTATCGCCAGCCCGGGCGGGCAGGTCGATGGTCAGATCCTCCAGCTGGCCGCGCACTTCCTCAGCGTGGTCCATACCCCGGATCTCGCGCGCGGCACGGCTGCGCTTGATGCCGTCAATCTGCTTCTCGGCACCGCGTGTCCAGCGGATCGCGAAGACCCGCGCGGCACGAGGATAGTTGCGGCCGTAACCGTCCTTGACCTCGACCACGTCGCCGGGCGCGCCGAGGTTGTCAACGGATGCAGTCAGGATGAGTTTCATGCCAGCACCTTTCGTTTCTGGCTGCACGCTGATCTCCGACGCCCGCAGCATTCAGCGGGCCGTCGAGGCGTACGGCAGCAGCGCCACCTCGCGAGCGTTCTTGATGGCGATGGCGACGCGACGTTGCTCTTGAACCGACAGCCCGGTGACCCGGCGCGCCCGGATCTTGCCGCGTTCGGAGATGAACTTCCGCAGGGTAGCGACGTCTTTGTAGTCGATGTTCTGGCCAGCGCGAAGCGGGTTCGCCTTCTTCTTCGGCTTGCGCTGTGCCGGTGGGGTGTGTGGCCATTGTGGTGCTCTCCTTTCCGAGCCCGGCGCTGCTGTGCTGCTAAGGCGGGCAGCCGATGGCCGGAATGTGCCGTGGATGTCTGTTGGATGAGTTCTGTGATCAGAACGGGGGCTCGTCGCTCTGGGGCGTCGCCCAGGGATCGGAACCTTGCTGGGAACGGGCGCCGGCAGCGCGTCGGTTGGCCGCCAGCCCACGGGTCGTCGCCGTGGCTGCCGGCCGCGGGACGGCTGGAGCCGCCCTGGCTGCCGCTCGCATTGCGCGTGACCTTCGCTGTGGCATAACGCAGCGCTGGGCCGATCTCGTCTACGTCGATCTCGAAGACCGTACGCCGCTCGCCGTCACGGGTCTCGTAGCTGCGCGACCGGAGCCGGCCTTGCACGATGACCCGCATCCCCTTCTGCAGGGACTCGGCGACGTTCTCAGCTGCCTGGCGCCACACCGCGCAGTTGAGGAACATCGCATCGCCGTCGCGCCACTCGTTGGTCTGACGATCGAAGGTGCGTGGTGTGGACGCGACGGTGAAGTTTGCGACCGCCGCACCGAGGGGTGAAGCGCAGCTCGGGGTCAGCGGTGAGGTTGCCGACCAATGTGATGGTGGTTTCGCCTGCCATGAAACTCTCCGTTGTGATGAGCGATGTGATCTTCGGTTATCGCTCGCGGGCCGAGTCGTGATGTCCGGCTCTGCTGCGCGACATTGCTCAGCCTGCCAGCCGGGACTGACGCTACGCGCCGGCGAAGGGCAATCTGTGCATAATCTCGACCATCTCAGTGCAGATCAGGTCGGATGACCTTGGTCCGCATGATTGATTCGTTGATGGTGAACTGCCGGTCCAGCTCCTTGACGTCGCTGCGGTTCCGCGGTCAGGTTGATCACCGCGTAGATTCCCTCGGACTTCTTCCGGATTTCGTACGCCAGCCGCCGACGGCCCCAGATATCGAGGTTGTCGACAGTGCCGCCACCCTTGGTGATGACTTTCAGGTGCTTGCTCGAGCGTGGGCTGAACCGTACGCTCCTCGGTGTCAGGGTCGAAGATGACCATGACCTCGTATTCACGCATGCGCGAACTCCACCTCCTCTGGTCTGGGCGGCTATGGGACGGCCCCATAGCAGGAGGGCGAATGCTACGGCCCGGCGAACCTGTCGCCGGACCAACGCTGAACTCTACCCGGTGAGCAGCGTGACGGACGAATCGACTCGATTTGGCACTCTGACCGGCTGTTCGCTGGGTCCGACTCCTTCGTCGCTTGCGCTCATCAGCGATACGCAGTCGCAACTGCAAGCTCGTGCAGTCGTCGGAGCGAACAGCCCGCATGGAGACCCTTAGCCTTGTGCACCATGACTGAGCTTCGCGACGAACCTCCCCGATCGCTCGAGGGAGCCCAAGGAGATCCTGCTGCAGCAGCTGAGCTACTACCGGGCAACTCTGCTGGACAAGCTCGATGGGCTGAGCCCTGACCAGCTGAGCAGCAGCATGGTGCCCTCCGGCTGGTCACCGCTGGGACTGCTCAAGCACCTGTGTCTTTGTGGAGCGGCGTTGGATGCAGTGGGGCTTCGAAGCCGAGCAGATGCCAGACCCGTGGGGCGATCGACGAGCTCCGAACGGGAACGGGCTGGCTCGTTACACCGGACGACAACGTCGCTGACCTGGCGGCACGATGGGCCGCGATCGCCACGCGTACCGAAGCCGTCGCGCGCAATGCTCAGCTGACCGATCGGGCAAAGCTCGGTGGTCGGTTCTCCAGCGATCCGCCAACGCTCGGCTGGATCCTCGCCCACCTGCTACAGGAGGATGCGCGCCACGTCGGGCACCTGGATGTCGTACGCAGAGCTGATCGACGGGAGCGTCGGCGAATAGAGCAGCGCCCTGCGCAGCCGACGCTGCTGACGGCGTCCGCTGCCGACTCTGGGAAGAGCAGCAACGGCGTGCAAGCTGAACCCTGCGGTCGATCGCCAGCGCGCGATCGCGCGCTCATCTCGCCGACTCTAACGCAAAGTCGCATCGATGGAGAGGACGGCCGCGTGCAGAGCAACTCCGAGAGCCGTACCCAGCACGCCCGCGCTCCCTCTTGACGCCGACTTGTCAGAAATCTGCGCGCCGTACTTTGGTGCCAGATTCTGACAGAAAGTCGGCGTCAGGAGGAGGTTGTGAGGATCCGGGTCACTGCTCCTTCGCAGCCTCACGGTGCAGGCTACGCTCGCTCCATTGATCTCCTCGACGACGGTTGGGTCGGCCAGCGTTGTGGTGTCGCCATGAAGCTCGCGGTTTTCAGCGACGTCGCGGAGGACCGGCGCATGATCGCAGAGCGCGTCGTTGCCGGGAGCTCGGGGTAAAGACCAGGTTTGCCGGACGGGCGATCTTGCCGATTTTCTCGGCGACGTGCTCGCGTAGCTCGCCCATCATCTCCGGCGAGCCCTCCTGGCCTCCGCGCAACGGGACGGAAGCGACGATCGCCTGGCCGGTCTGGGGGTCCCTTGCGTCCGCAGACCGCCGCCTCGGCGACGCTCAGGTGATCGACGAGCGCGCTCGACCTCGATGATGTCGAGATGCGGTGGCCGGAGACGTTCGTCGACGTCGTCGACCCGGCCCATGGAGCCAGAAGTCGCCGTCGTGATCGATCCTGCGCGCCGTCTCCGGCGAAGTAGAGCATCGCCGTACTTCGACCAGTACGTCTCCGCGATAGCGCTCGGTCGTCGCCTAGAAGATCCCGCGCAACATCGCCGGCCACGGCCTGCTAGGACAAGGTAACCGCCACCGCCTGGGCCAACCTCGTTGCCGCGTTCGTCGTGGAGACGGCGCCTCGACCCCCAGGAGACGGCTTTGTCGCCGAGCCGGGCTTGAGGTCGTCACGCCCGGCAGCGGCGTGATCAGGATCATCCTCGCCGTCTCTGCCGCCAGGTATCGACGACTGGCGTCCGGTCGCTGCCGATGTGCTCGCGGTACCAGACCCACGCCTCGGGGTTGATCGGCTCGCCCGACCGGAGCCGAGCAGCCGGAGCTTCGACAGATCGTGACGCGGTCGGCTGTACTCGGCGCCCGCTTCATGTGCGCGAGCGGATGGCCGTCGGCGCGGTGTAAGGATCGTGACGCCGTAGCGCTCGGCGATCTCCCACCAGCGATCCCTGTCCGGGAAGTCCGGCGTGCCCTCGTACTAGGACGCTCGTTGCGCCGTTCGCAAGCGGACGCTGAGACGATGTAGCTGTGGCCCGTTATCCAGCCGATGTCGGCGGCGCACCAGTACGCGTCCTGCTCGGGCTTGAGGTCGAAGATGTCAGTGGTGCGTCGTCGCCACACCGACTCAGATAGCCGGCCGTGGTGTGCACGATCCCCTTTGGCTTGGCCGTCGATCCCGCTCGTGTACATGCAGGGAAGAGCAGAGTCCTCTGAGTCCATCGGCTCGACGCGGGCACGACTCCGGAGTCGTCGGAGACGCGGTCTCGGCCAGCTCGCTGGTACCGACGTCCGCGCGCTATGTCGCACGTCCGCGATCCTTGCGCTGGACGACAAGGCAGCGCCTGATAGCGCACAGGCGCGTCGGCCATCGCTGCGTCGGCCGTCTTCTTGGTAGCGGACACCTCAGCCGCCCTTGCGCCAGCCGACATCTTCGCGTGATCAGGACCTTCGCACTCCATGTCATTCGATCCGGCTCGACAGCGAGTCTGCGGAGAAACCGCCGAACACACCGTGTGCGGAGCCCCGAGCCGGGTGCAGGCGGCATGGCGATCGGCAGTTCGGGCACCATGCCCATGTGATGGCCACCCGGCGTGCCCTTGCGTGCGCGCCAGTCTCCTTCAGGACGTTGGCGAAGCGCGCGACGCTCCGCGCTGGAGCTCGGCGTACGTGATCTCACGGCGTATCACCGCTCGGGCTCACCGCATCACGCGAGTTGAACGCGACCCGAGCACCATTCCCTGCCCTCGACGTGGCGGTCGACGCAGTTGAAGCAGACGTTGAGCTTGCCGCCTAGATACCACTTCGCGTACGGGCGCTCCCGCTCCAACAGCCGGTCGAGGCGGCTCGAACCAGGTGATCGCTCCGGCCTCGGTCTCACAGGAGCTTCTCAGAAGTCGCGCTCGTAGATGCTCGCGTCGGCGTTAGACTGAGCAGCGAAGTCATCCGGCGGCTCGTAGCGGCGCTCCTCGAGGGTAGCGCATCGATTGCTGGACCCGTCTCTGTCTGAGTTGACATCGGTCTCTCCACGGTCAGGACGTCGGGCTCGCCCGGACTCGAAGCGACCGGGAACCTCAGAACGGGTGGCCGACGGGCAGGACGGTAGTTGGTGACTGGCTGTTCGCTACTCCTGCAGCCGAGGCGTACCACGCGACGAATGCGGTGATGATCCCTGCCCAGCCGCCGAGTCTTCACGGGCGCGCCGGTGCGCCGCCTGCAAGGTCGAAGAAGCCGATCGACGAGCAGATCTCCGGTGATCTCCAGGGTGAGGAAGACGGCGAATGCCGCGTGGTTCACGCGCGCGCTCCACAGCGGCATAGCCTGCGTCGATCGCGAGATCGCGAGGATGCGAACCATGCGAGCGCGTCGTCGACGTTGGTGACGGCCCTTGCCGAGCTTCGTCAGCTCGATCAGGATGACGAAGCTGCCGAGCCCAGCCCAGAGACCGCCACAGGTCGAGTTGACGCGCCGTCGCGCCGAGGGCCGTTCAACGTTGCCGGAACTCCCATGCCCGCCAGAAGCTGAAGATCAGCCGCCGCCCGTGGAACGGCGCGAAGTGCCCCGCGGCGACATCGGGGATGAAGCCCGCATCGTGGCCACTGAGCATGAACGTCGTCAGCGCCGAAGGCAGCGAGCCCGAGCGGTGCCGGATCGGCTCGACGGTCAGTGCGGGCGCGGGCGGCTTATCAGTCACCGCCTCGTCCAGGATCGCCCGGTCCGTAACGCTCGCGGACATCGGTAGTTGCCATGATGCACCCCTTTCTCTCGAGATGAGGCGCCAGATCAGGCGTCAGACCAGCCGTTTGCGAAAGAAAATAGGGCTGGATCCGGCGGCCGAGTAGTGTCCGCTTTGGCTTGAGACTACAGTCAAGCGTTGATGTCAGTCAGATATTTGATTCTGGCCGAACAACGGCGAAATAGGAGCACATGCGCGGTGTTGGATTGGCGCTCCTGACAGGCTGTCCCGCGGGTTCCATTCCTCGCTTCGTCGCGTACGATTGCAGCGGGTCAGCAGGAGCTGCGCGCGCGCCTGAAGCACCGCGCGCTCCTAGGGCGAAGCCCTGGTTTGCCTGACACCGACGGCTATGGCTGCCAGTTCGCGTACGCTCCTGCAAGAGGCCGCGCATGATCAGCTGTTGCCGAAGGCAGAGCGCACCCGGTTGCATCGGGCCTTCGCCGAGCGCTGAAGGAAAGATCCCAGCCTGGCGGCCGGCGGCAGCGCCGGCGTTACATGCCGAGCTCTGCCTACCACGCGCTGGCAGCGCGATGTCGATCTTGCGTTCTCGTCGCTGGTGCTCGCCGGGGGAGCGCGCCCGAGACGCCTGTACGCCACTTTGCCGAGGCCCAGCCAGCACTTTGAACGGGCCGCCGAGCTGCGGGCCTGGCCAAGCAACGCCGAAGCTACGCCGAAGCACCCGCCGACTTGGGAACTGCTCCGGAACGCGCATGGCGCATTGCGCGCGTATTTCAGAAGGCATCGCGCCGGCGCGGTGCCGCCACCTCCGCCGCGCCATCGCAGTGCCTGGGCGCGGACGGGAGACCGGGTGCATCTGGGCGGCATGTGGGCTGAGCTCAGCGAGGAGTCACCGATGGATGGCCGGACTTGGGGACGGGCATCCCGCCGCATCAGATCGGTCGGTGGAGGTCCTCGGCGATTCCGCCTCGCGCCCGAACTCCGCGAGACGCCTTGGGCTGCGCGCGGCCGGCTCTCCATGCTGCTGGGCCGGTATCGCGACGCGATCCCTCCTGGCACCGAAGCGGTCGGACTCGCGCGCGGGATCAGCGCCGGGCCGCGAGACGCTGAGCCGCGCTCTCAACGCGTTGGGCACCTCGCTGACCGCTGGCTGCGGGGCTCAGGAGGGATTGTCCATGCTGCGCGAGGCCATTGCCATCGCGGACGGGGATCGGCGAGGCGACGAGGAGGCCGCGCGCGCTTACAACACACGGCACAGTCGCGTCTCTGAGAACACCAGTCAATGAATCTTGAGCAGGCAGAGGGAGGGTACTTCTCGCGGCACTCCGACTACACATCTCGCAAGGACGTCCGCAATAGCCCCGATCGTTGACTGGATCCGCCTGGAGGGCGCCGAGGTGATGCAGCGGTTTGGCCGATGGCGGGAGGCAGCCCACATCGTCAGCCAGGTGCGCTCCCGGGCGGTGATGTGGTGTCCTGTGGGCGAGTATTACGAGATCGCGCTTGCCTTACAGCGGGCCGTTGCAGGGCAGGCCATGACGAGTCCGGGCAGCACCTGCGGAGGGCTGAAGAACTCGCCCCCGCGATTCGTGACCCTCGAGGCGATTGCGCCCGACGATCGGCGAGTGCGGATGCGACTGTTTGACTGGCGCGTGGCCGCTACGACGTTGGGGACGCCGTTCGCCCAGTCGAGCCGATGATCGACGACCCGATTGCCCTACTACATCGTTCCGCTGATCGCACGGGTGGACGCCACGGGTGCCCTGCTTGCGCACGGTGCGGACGCACCGGGGGCGAGATCTCCCGACTCGTTTGATCTGCTCAGAACGGTTCACGACTCCGTTGTCCCCGGCGGTCTGCCTGGCCGGGAACGATCGGAGCCACTGGCTGAGTCTCGCCGAGGCTGAGCTGTCGAGCCAAAGACGAAGCCGCGCCGGCGCTCTGGCGCGAGGCGCTGCTGCGGATCCCGCCAGGTCACGTACGCAGAGCATGGGCTGCTGTACGCGGCGCGCTGCGGCTTTGCCGGGTGCTCGCGGCAGCCGGGAACACCGCGAGACTTTGCCGAGGCCGAGTCTTCGCACGGCGTACGAACGAGGCCCGCTCGATCGGCGCCACCGCACTGCTTTGTCGCGGAGATGGAAGCCGTTGCTCGCCAGGGCGCGAGCTGAGACTATCGGCCATGCCCCGGTGCAGGCTGACGGCGAACGTTGCGGGCTCCACCGGCCGTCGAGGCGTGAAGTGCTCTGCACTGGTGTCGCGGGGCCGGACTGAATCGTGAGATCGGCGGCGCCGAACCTGTTCATCAGCGAGAAGACCGCCAGCGTCCATGTGTCCAACATCTTGGCCCAGCTCCGGGCGGCGAACCGAGTAGAGGCTGGCGCGAAGGCACCCCGGGCGTTGGGACTGGACCGACTCTAGGTGCGGCACATTCTCTGCGACCCCGGTGACGATAGGCTCGCCTTCGTCGTACCTGAACCCGCTCTCGGAGGAGTGACCGACATGGCCGAACTATCAGGCCACCCGCAACCAGCAGCGGATCCCGGCAATACAGCTCGGCATCGTCGGCCTGATCTTGGCGATCATCCCGTGCACCTCGACCATCGGGCTTGGTGCTCGAGCATCGTGGCGTTCATCATCTCGCGCCGCGCCGAGCTTTCCAGAACAGCAAGGCTCTCGCCGGCATCATCATCGGCGCCGCGTGGATCGTGCTCGGATTCATCGCTTCAGACATCGATCGGGCTTCACTCAGCGGCATCGTTCCAGAACTGGAACTGACCCACAGCTCACTAGCCGCGCGCACGTACGCTGCTGGGCATGACCGCCGGAATCCCTGCCAGCGCGTCGCGGGCGCATCCGGTTTCCCGACATCAGCTCGCGCGCGTACGAGCACCCGGCCGACCGCGGTGCACTGGTGGCGCTGCGTGCCATTCCGGGCTTCGACTCGGTCCTCAAGACACTCTCCTCAGCCATCGGCGAGCGAAGCATTCGGTAGCTCTACCTCGCCACGGCGACGCGTGTCTCACCGCGGCAGTACCCGCACATCCAGCAGATGCTGAACGAGTGCGCGACGACACGCTGGACCTGCAGCCCGTCCCGGAGCTGTACATCGAGCAAGATCCCACACCCGGCAGCGATGGCGATCGGCCTGGACAAGCCGATCATCGTGATCAGCACCGGAATGCTCGAGCTCGTCGACGACGAGGGACTGCGGTTCATCATCGGGCACGAGGTCGGGCACGTGCTCTCCGGGCACGCTGTCTACCGCACGATGCTGCTCGTCGTTGATCAACCTCGCGGCCGCCATGCAGTGGCTGCCGATCGGCGCGTGGAGCATCCGGGCGATCATCCTCGGTCTGAACGAGTGGTTCCGCAAGTCTGAGTTGTCCTGCGATCGTGCCGGCCTGCTGTGTTCTCAGGACCCCAACGCTGCATTGCGGGCGCACGCAAGCCTGGCCGGTGCGCGGAACCCCAACGAGATGGATATCGCCGGCTTTCTCGACCAGGCAGAGAGAGTACGAGACCAAGCGGCGATGTACGCGACAGCCTGCTGAAGCTCTTGCAGCTGAGCGGCAGGAGCCATCCGCTGGCCGCGCTGCGCGCGGCCGAACTGCAGAAGTGGGCAGCCGGGCCGGAGTACGCCGAGATCTTGGCGGGAAACTACCCGCGCCGGTCCGACGACAAGGACCGCTCCAATGAGCGAGGAGGTCAAGGCTGCCGCCAACTCGTACAAGCAGAACTTCACGACATCTGGCGACCCGCTGTACAAGCTGGTGGGCAAGATCGGCTGCCGCGGCAGGGACCGCCGGCGGGTCTGCGGCCAACCGGATGCGCGACTGGTGGCGGGCTAGTCAGGACGGGGTCGAACCCGTGACTTTGCAGGTAGGCGGCCACGGCGACCAGGTTGATCCCATCGCCGAGGCGGCGGCGCGCGAGCGACACTGGCGCAGTTCTTCCTCGGGGATCCCGCAGGCGTGGAAGGGCCCAGAGATCAGGTACGCCGGGCGGTGCGGCGAAGCTCAAGGCGGCAGCCGAGGACGACCGGCATCACGCTCTACGTGCATGCGCCGTACGTGCTGAATGTGGCGACCACCAACAACCGGATCCGGATTCCCAGCCGGAAGTTTCCTGCGGCAGTACCTGGACGCTGCGGCCGAGGTCGGCGCGACGGGACTCATCGTGCATGGCGGTCACGTGTTGAAGAACGACGATCCCGCGATCGGCTTCGACAACTGGCGCAAGTGCATCGACGGGCTGGAGATGCGCGTACCGCTGCTGATCGAGAACACCGCTGGCGGCGACAATGCCATGGCCCGGCGCCTGGAGCGGATCGCGCGACTGTGGGACGCGATCGGGCAGGCCAAGGGCGGTGACACTGTCGGCTTCTGCCTCGACACCTGCCACGCGCACGCTGGCGGTGAGGAACTGGTCGGTCTGGTCGATCGGGTCAAGGCCATCACCGGCCGTATCGACCTGGTACACGCCAACGACTCCCGCGACGCCTTCGACTCCGGCGCCGACCGGCACGCCAACTTCGGCGAGGGCGAGGTCGGCACGCGAGGCCCTCGCGGAGGTCGTGCGTACGGCAGCGGTCCCGGTCGTTGTCGAAACGCCCGGCGGCCGGGAAGGTCAGGGCTCCGACATCGCCTGGCTCAAGGAGAACGTCTGACGCGGCGACTGACTAATCAGGTGGTGCTGCGGGCGACCTGCTTGACGCCAACCCAGAGGCCGGCCGCGCAGGTGATCACCGCCGCCAGCACGGCCCACCGATCGCCGGATCGTCGAATGTGCCGGAGAACAGCGCCCGCTCTGCGTCCACGATGTAGGTCAGCGGGTTGAACCTGCCGAGCACCTGGATCCACCGCGGCCCGGCCTCCGAGCGGGAGCATCATGCCCGACAAGATCAACAGCGGGAACAGCAACGACTGCTGCACCGCCCAGAACATCCACTCCCGCTTGCGCGATGCGATGGCCAGCGCATTGGAGAACGCGCCCATGCCCACCCCGAAGACGCCGAGCAGCAGCAGCCCAGCCAGTACGTGTAGGGGATAGAGCTTGAACCCGAACGGGATCGCCACCAATGTCGACCAGTGCGGCCTGCACCACCAGCGGCGCCAGCTCCTTCAGGGCCTTGCCGATCAAGATCGCGGAGCGGTGCAGCGGCGCCGCCAGCACCCGCTCGTACGAGCCCAGGCATGATCTCGAAGAGCAGGTTCGCGCCGGTCGTGCTCGGTCCCGAACAGGCAGATCATCACGATCACACCAGGCAGGAACCACTGCAGCGGCGACGCGCCGTTGATCGCGGCCGGATCCACCGAGCCGGCCAGCAGCGGACCGAAGAGCGCAAGGAAGACCAGCGGCTGCACAAGCGAGAAGATCACGGAGAACGGATCACGGAGTACCAGCGACATCTCCCGCTGAAAGCACAGTTCCAGCGTGTCAGCACAGCCAACGTGTCGCTCATGCGAGGCCACCTCACTTTCCTCTCCTCGCGCAGGCTTCGGCCGGTCAGACTCAGAAAGACATCGTCCAAGCGTCGGCACCCGGACATCGGCCGCTCGTACGTCGACTCCGGCATGATCAAGTTCGCGCAGCAGCCAGGGCAAGCGTACGCGTGCCCTGATCGAAACCTGACCGGCGATCGTGACCTCGCGCGATCCGTTTGAGGTGGTCAGCTCTCTGCCCCGACCGGCGACGACAGCCGATGCGGCAGCGCGCATCGGCGCCGTCGACGGTGATCGTGATCCGGTCCCCGGCCAGTGTCGCCTTGAGATTTGCCGGCAGTGTCGTTGGCGATGATCTCGCCCGTGATCAATAACGAGCACTCGCTCGGCGTACGCATCGGCCTCCTCGAGGTAGTGCGTGGTCAGCACGATGGTGGTCTCCTGCTGATCGCGCAGTCGGTTGATGTGCTCCCAGAGGTTGGCCCGGTTGTGTGGATCCATCCCGGTCGACGGCTCATCGAGGAAGAGCAGTCCTGGGCTATGCATCGAGCCCGAGCGCGATATCGAGTCTTCGCCGCTGGCCGCCGGAAAGCGTGCTGACCTTCCGCTTCTCGCAGCGAGGTGAGGTCGAGGCTCTTGGTCAGCTCGCGGGCCCGAGCCAGCGAGTCGGAGGCAGTTCATCCCGTAGAACCGACCCTGCATGACCAGCTCGTCCATCACCCGGAAGCTGTGCCCGGCGCCGTCGCCCTGGCCGATGTAGCCGATCCGTGAGCGCACCACGGCCGGCTCAGTAGTGATGCTCGCTCCCAGCCACCCAGGCCGTGCCTGAGGTTGGTGGCAGCAGGGTAGTCAGCATCCGCAGCGTGGTGGACTTTCCTGCGCCGTTCGGGCCGAGGAAGGCAACCGAGCTCGCCTGCGGCGACGTCGATATCGACCCCCTTCACAGCTTCGACGGTTTCCTTCTTGCTGACGAAATGCCTGGTCAGCCGCTCTGTGTGGATCACCGTCCTGGATGGATCATCGATACCTGTCCCGAATCGAACTCCGTACGCCGTACTGGATTAGTAATAGCATACACTGTACGGAGATAAGACCATCACATGCCACTGACAATTTTGAGCTAGGATGCAAGCGTGACCGAGCCAGCAAGGCAGACACGAGGCACCGACGCGCATGGCAAATCCGACCGAGGATCGCGCCCGATGCCGCAGCCAGGCACGCCGGAGGGCCGTCGAGTCGTCGAGCTGCTCTGGGCGCCCGCGCAGCAACCACCCGTACGCGGCCCCAAGCCCCGCACCAGCCTCGCTGATGTCGTCGCCGCCGGAGTGGCAATCGCCGACGCCGAGGGCCTGGCTGCGCTGTCCATGCGTAAGGTGGCGAAGCCGTCTCGGGATCGGCGCAATGTCGCTCTACACCTACGTGCCCGGCCGCTCCGAGCTGGTCGAGCTGATGATCGATCGCGTCTACGGCGAGCACGCCATCCCAGACCCAGAGCTGCCGTGGCGGCAGCGGGTCGAACAATGGGCTCGAGAAACCTGGCGCATCTATGCCGGGCACCCGTGGCTGCTGGACTACAACATGGCGCCGGCTTCCGGTCGGCCCGCATGTCCTCGATGTTTCCGAGGCGCTTGTACGCCGCGCTGCTCACCGCCGGCTTCGCCGGCGCGGAGAACGTGGCGATTTCCAATCTCATCCAGTGGCAGCTGCTGGGCGCCGCGCGCTCCATGATCAGCGACGCCGACGAGGCGCGGCATACCGGTGTCTCCGCCGAGGCCTACTGGGATTCCCGTGCCAGCTTCTGGGTGACCTACTTCGACTGGGACCGTTACCCCACCATGGCAGCGATCTGGGAGGCCGGCGGATTCGACGATCCGGCCGGCTGGGACTTCGAGCGCATGCTGCACCGGCTGCTCACCGGCATCGAACAGCTGGCCGTCGTCAGCCAGGAGCCTGAAACTCGAGCGGCTCCGACCGCTCGCCGCGACCGATGATGCAGCGGAAGTAGTACTCGTCCGGCTGCTGCGGGCCCAGGTACCAGGATCTCCCAGTCCGAGCGGCGATCCCCGGAGCGCAACATCGAGTTCGCGATCTCGGTGGTACACACGCGGCGGATGTGGGCATCGGAATCCAACTGCGATTGCCGGCGGAGGTCGTAGGTCATCCGGCCAGCAATGAAGGTTTGGTACACGTGGGTCTTGTCGCAGATCCTGCTTGGTCGCCAGGTCCGGGGACGTCGGCGAGCGCGATCACTCCGCCCCAACATTCCGGTCGCGATGCGCAGTAGGTATCTGCATCCGAGCTGCTCTGAGCAGTCGATGAATCCCGCCGGCACTGACGAACCGGCGTCTGGCTTGGACTCTGGCGGCGTTTGAGGTCACTGACGGCGTCGGCGTCGACGCGGGGTCGCGTCGCCAGGAAGGTTCGACCACGGCAATCGCCGATCGCTACAGCGATGCATGCACCGCGGCGATGATCAAGCGTCGCCAGCACCGCGACGCTCCCAGTTGCCGCCACCGGCCCGCATGACCGGCGCGGGCTTTGGCCGCGACCGGTGCCGCGTCTCACCGACGGCGGTGAGGTGCGGACTCCTCGCTGGCGTCTGAGGTTGCCTGCGGCGTCGGCGCGAGCTGAGTCGACAGGTTGAGCGCAGCCAGTTGATCACGAAACTGCGCAGCGGTCGGCCGGTTCTCCGGTTCCTCGGCCATGGCCTTCAGCAGCACGTCCATGAAGGCCTTGTCGACTCCGGTGAATGCGCTTGATCGGCGCCTTCTGCCGCTTGATGATCTCGGGAATGCTCGGTGTCTCGGTGGTTTCCGACCAGCGTGGGGGTGACCGCTGAGGACGGCGTAGAGCGTGGCCGCGAGGGAATAGACGTCGGCGTACTCGGTGAGCGGCTGCTTGGCGAAGACCTCGGGCGGCGCGTACGCGGGGGTGATCGCCTCGACGGTCTCGCTGAGCGGCATGTCCGGATCGATGAGTGCGGCAAGCCCGAAGTCGGCCAACCCGGCGTTGTTGTACGCGTCGATCAAGATGTTGGCCGGCTTGACGTCACGATGCAGCACCCCGAGCAGGTGCGCCGCGGCCAAGGCATCGGCGATCCGTACCGCCCACCTCGCGCACCCGACGTTGGCTCGGTCGCGGATCGTTGTGTCATCCACCTGTGTCAAGCGAGCCGCCCGGACACAGTTCCATGACCAGGAAGGGGCGATCATCACCAAGCAGACCGGCGTCGTGCACAGTGACGATGCCCGGGTGGCCCGACATCCTGCCCTGCTGCACCCGCCTCGCGCAGAAAGCGTCGCTGCTCGGCTTCGCTGTCCAGCTTGCGTTCGTCGACCTTGACCGCGACCAGTCGGTTCAACGACTCTTGGCGGGCTTCCCAGACGATCGCGAAGCCGCCCCGGGCGATCGCGCGCCAATCCGCCATACCGGGAATCTCCGGTGGAACGGGGGCAGCCACGCGAACCAAGATAGTTCCGAACGGCTCGCCGGTGATGCTTAGATCGCCACGGGACTTGGCAGATAACGTCAGGGTCGTGAGTCGCAGTGTCTACTATCGCATCACCTGAGGGACTTCACCGGAAAGTCTGCCGTCGCGCTCGGATTGCTCGACGCGCTGACCCGTGAAGTGGGCTCGGTCGGGGTGTTCCGGCCGCTCACGACGAGCTCGCTCAGGCAGCGACGACATCGACCTCATTGTTGATCTTCTCGTCAATCAGCCAGGAATCTCGCAGTCCTACGACGAGGCCATCGGCGTCACCTACGACGCTGCACGCGAGGATGCGGATGAGGCCATTGCATGTCATCGTCGAGCGCTTTCGGTCAGCTCAGTGATCGATTTCGACGTGATCTTGGTCGTTGGCTCGGACTACACGGACGTAGCGACCGGTACGGAGTTGTCATTCAATGCCAAGATCGCCGCCAATCTTGGCTCCCCCGTCGTACTGGTGGTGCATGGCCGCGAGCGAAGTCCGGAACAGATCCGGGCCGCCGCCGACAGCGCGATCGCAGAGTTGCGGGCCAACCATGCGCACACCGTGGCCGTGATCGCCAACCGTGTTGATCATGATGCCGCTGAGGCGATTCGTAGCGCGCTGTCCGAGCTGCCCGACGTGGTGACTGCGCGCTATCCCGGAAAGCCCGCTGCTGTCCGGCGCCAACCTTCCGAGCGCGTTGGTCGCAGGCTGCAGAAGGTCGAGCTGGTGCTCGGCAGCCAGAGCATGGATGGATCGGGAGGCGCTGGGTCGTGATCGTCGCGGCGATGAGCCTGCCGCACGTCTTGGATCGACTCAATCCCGATGTCGCGGTGATCGCGCCGAGCGACCGTACCGATCTCATTCCCGGGCTGATGCTCGCCCACCAGTCAGGCACGTTCCCGGCGCTGGCCGGAATCTTGCTCACCGGCGGATACCAGATTCCCGACAGCATCCGGCGGCTGTCAGAAGGTGTCCAGCAGGACCTGCCGATCGCGCTTGACTGATCTTGGCACCTTCACGACCGCCGAGCGGTTGATGCGGGTGCGGGGACCGATCACCAAGGACTCGAGCCGCAAGATCGAGACCGCGCATCGAGTCTTCGCCGAACAGGTTGATCGAGGCGGCGCTGCTTCGCCGCAATCGATGTTTCCGCGCTCCGAGGTCCGTACGCCGCTGATGTTCGAGTACCAGCTCATGGAGCGCGCGCGCGCCGATCGGCAGCGGATCGTGTTGCCGGAAAGCGAGGATGATCGAATTCTCGAGGCGGCAGCGATCCTGCTGCGCCGCGGTGTCGCGGACCTGATCTTGCTCGGCGAGCGAGACGAAGGTCCGGGCCCGGCGCCTCAGCGCTCGGTCTTGATCTTGATGAGGCATCGATCGTGTCGCCGCTGGACACCGAGCTGGTCGAGAAGTTCGCCGCCGCGTACGCGCAAGCCCGGGCGCACAAGGGCATGACCGTGGAGCGCGCTCGGGACGATCGGTCACCGACATCTCCTACTTCGGCACGATGATGGTCCATCTCGGGCTGGCCGACGGCATGGTCTCAGGTGCGGTGAACACAACTGCGCACACCATCCGGCCGGCGTTGGAGTTCATCAAGACCAGGCCCGGGGTGAGCACGGTTTCGAGCGTGTTCTTGATGTGCCTGGCCGATCGGGTGCTGGTCTACGGCGACTGCGCGGTGATTCCCGAGCCGACGACCGAACAGCTCGCCGACATCGCGATGTCCTCTGCCGAGACGGCGCAGCAATTCGGCATCGAGCCGCGCGTGGCGATGCTGTCGTACTCGACCGGCACCTCCGGATCGGGTGCCGATGTGGAGAAGGTGCGGGCCGCGACGGCGCTGGTCGCGTGAGCGTGCTCCTGCATCTGCTGCTCGGAGGGTCCGATCCAGTACGACGCCGCGGTTGATCCGGAGGTGGCGCGGACCAAGCTGCCGAACTCGCGCGGTAGCGGGCCGTGCCACGGTGTTCATCTTCCCGGATCTGAACACCGGCAATAACACCTACAAGGCGGTGCAGCGCAGCGCCCACGCCATCGCCGATCGGCCCGGTGCTGCAGGGATTGCGCAAGCCGGTCAATGACCTGTCACGGGGTGCGCTGGTGTCCGACATCGTGAACACCGTGGCGATCACCGCCGTGCAGGCCCAAGCCATCAAGCAGCAGCAGCCAGCGGAAGCAGCCGCAGCTGGGAGTCCGGCATGAGCGAGTCGCCTGTCCTGGTCCTGAACGCCGGCTCCTCATCGCTGAAGTACCAGCTCGTGGTGCCGGAGACCGCGGAGGTGCAGGCCAAGGGTATCATCGAGCGGATCGGTGAGCCGGGCAGTCCGGTTGCTGATCATGCGCGCGGCGATGCAGGCCATGGGAAAAGATCTTGCCGCTGCCGGCGTTGATCTTGATGCCGTCGGGCTACGCGGGCCGTCGGACACCGCGTCGTCCACGGCGGGCCCGGACTTCTCCGATCCGACGATCATCGATGACGACGTGCTCAACGAGATCAAGGATCTCGATTCCGCTCGCACCCTTGCACAATCCGGGCGCCGTCTCGGGTATCGAGGCCGCGCGGGAGGAGTTCGACGTACCGCATGTTGCGATCTTCGACACCGCCTTCTTCAGCACCTTGCCGCGGCGGCTGCGACGTACGCGATTCCTCGTGATCTTGCTCAGAACTATCGGATCCGGCGCTATGGCTTCCACGGCACCTCGCATCAGTATCGTCTCCGGGCCGCCGCGGAGCTGGTGGGTCGTGATCTTGGAGAGCTGAATCAGATCGTGCTGCATCTCGGGAACGGGTGCTCGGCATCGGCGGTACGCGGTGGCGTGGCGGTCGAGACCTCGATGGGCCTGACGCCGCTCCAAGGTCTGGTGATGGGCACCCGCTCCGGCGACGTCGATCCGGGCTGCACACCTTCCTGCACAACGAGCTCGGGATGACCATCGCCGAGATCGACACGCTGTTGAACAAGCAGTCCGGACTCAAGGGCATGGCCGGCGTCAACGACTTTCCGCGAACTGGAGCAGCGCCGGTGCCGCGGGCGATGAGGCGGCTCAGCTGGCGTTCGAGGTATACGTCCATCGGCTCAAGCACTACGTCGGCGCGTACTCTGGCCCTCCTCGGCGGGCTTGATGTGTTGCAGCTTCACCGCCGGGGTCGGGGAGAACAGCCCGGCAGCTGCGGGCGGCGGTGCGTGGATGGACTCGGCTGGACTCGGCTTCCTGATGGATCCAGAGCTCAACGGCGTACGCTCCAAGTCGCGCGGGTGATCTCGCCCGACCGGCGCGCCGATCACAATCGCTGGTGGTCCCTACCAACGAGGAGCTGGCGATCGCCCGGGAAACCGCCACGCCCTGCTCGACTCCCGCTCCGACTTGTAGCCGGCGCAAACATCGAGCGCCGGCGGCAGACCTGCAGTTCACATAGCCGTCTGGCGGTGTGGATACATCGCAATCTTGCGCAAACCGCCGTCAGTCAGGTCGACCCGGTCGAGAGTCTGCCGGTGCTCGACATGTGCACGTGTCCTCTGCGCTGGAACGATTCCCGCCTAGGGACCACCATAGGGTGAGCGCATGGCAACTGCGCTGATCACCGGAGGTACGTCAGGCATCGGCGCGCGCGTTCGCACGAGCGCTGGCGGCGCGTGGTGATGATCTTGTGCTGGTGGCGCGGAACGCCGACCGGCTGTCCAGACGTCGCGACCGAGCTGAAGGAGCGGCACGCGGTCAGCGTCGAGACGATCGTTGCCGATTTGGCCGTGCGCAGTGAGGTGATCGGGATCGCGGAGCGGCTGACCAGCACCGAGCAGCCGATCGGCATGTTGATCAACAATGCCGGCTTCGGAATTCGCGACGAAGCTCACCGACGCCGATACGACACCCGCACGAAGACGGCATCGATGTCATGATCAGAGCGGTCTCTGATGCTGAGCGGGGCTGCTGGACGTACCATGCGCGAGCGAGGCAGCCGGCACGATCATCAACGTCTCGCAGTACCGCGGGCTACGTGGCCATGGGCAGCTACTCAGCGATCAAGACCTGGGTCACGCGTATACCGAGAGCCTGGCGAATGAGTTGCATGGCACCGGTGTCAAGGTCACGGCGCTGTGCCCAGGTTGGGTGCGTACGGAATTCCACGAGCGCGCCGACATCAACATCGGTTCCATCCCGTCCGCGCTGCTGGTTGGACGCCGATCGGCTTGTTGCCGACTGCCTGGACGATGCCGTCCGACGGCAAGGTGATCTCGATTCCCTCCAAGCGCTACAAGGTGCTGATGACGATCTGCGAGCATCTGCCCCATCGCGCCATCCGGGCGATCTCGCGCAACCTCACATCCGGCCGCCACTAGTGCCGCGTGGCGCATTGGTCGCATTCGCGGCTCGTGCGGCAGAACGTCCCCAGAGCAGCAAGAGCATGGGGTTGCTCTTGACGCCCGTGCGGCAGGACGTCCTGCGCCCGGGGGAGATGTGAGGAGTCACTCTTGACAGGAAACCATTTGGTTTCCTATTGTGGATGCCGTGGAGACGGTGTTCCGGGCGCTTGCCGATCCGACTCGGCGCGCGCTCTGCTCGACGCACTGTTCGAGCGTGACGGCCAGACCGCTGGTGGCCTTGACCGCAGGCCACGACATGACGCGGATCGGCGTCGCCAAGCACCTCCGCCTGCTCGAGGACGGCCGGGCTCGTCGTGAGCCGGCGCCGGGGTCGGGAGAAGTTGCACTTCCTCAACACCGTCCCGATCCGGCTCATCCACGACCGGTGGGTGAGCAAGTACACCGAGCCGTGGGCCGCCGGTCTGGCCAGCCTCAAGCATGAACTGGAGCAGCCCGATGGAGAAGATCTTCGAGATCTACATCCGCACGACGCCGGAGCGGCTGTGGGAAGCGATCACCGATCCGGCGATCCGCGCCAAGTACCACTTCGGTGCCGGCGTCGAGTCCGACTGGACGCCTGGCTCCCGCTATCGCTGATCCATCCGGCGCAGCGACGGCCCGCTTGCCGAGGGCGAGAACCTCGTCGTCGATCCACCGCGCCGACTCGTACAGACCATGCACACCTTAGTGGAGCGAGGAGGCCGAGCGCGAGGGGCACGTCGCGGGTGACGTGGGAGATCGAACCGGTCGGAGACTCGTGTCGGCTGACCGTCACCCATGATCAGCTGCGCGACGGATGCGCCGCCCGAGCTGTACGGCGGCTGGCCGATGATCCTCTCCGGCTTGAAGACCTGGCTCGAGACGGGCCAGACCTCCGACCCCGGGCTCACTGATGTACGGCCAGAGCTGAAAATTCCACAAACACGCGAGGAGATTCACATGCCCGCCGACCACCATCACCGATGTACGCACGATTGGGATCACTGTCACGAACCAGGACGAGGCACTCGCCTTCTTCGTCGACACGCTCGGCTTCGAGAAGCGACTCGACGCCCCGATCAGCCGACGCGATGCGATGGGTCGAGGTCGCCCCGCCAGGTGCCAGTACCTCGATCGCCCTCAACGCAGCCGAAGCGTCAGCAAATATCGGCGCGATGTCGACACCGGCGTACGCTTCACCGTTCCCAGTGCGGCCGCGGAACATGCAGCCATGCGGGAGCGCGGAGTCGACGTCGGCGACCTGCTGCGCTGGGACGACGTGCCGCCCATGTTCAGCTTCGACGATCCCGACGGCAACCGCTTCTACATCGTGGAGGAGTCGTCGTGACAGCACAGGCGCCACTCAACCGGACCTTCACCGCCGGGTTGCACAAGAGCCCGGCCAAGGGCGGCTGGACCTATGTCGTGACTGACTGGACGCGCCGAGTTCTTCGGCACCCGCGGTCTGGTCAAGGTCGCCGGCACGGTCGACGGCCATGACTTCCGCAGCTCCTTCATGCCACTGGGTGACGGCACGCACAAGCTTCCGATCAGGGCCGATCTACGCCGGGTGCTCGACAAGCACGAGGGTGACACCGTCACCATCTACCTCAGCGAACGAGCTCGGGTGGGGGCTCCTGCGTGCCCTTCGACAGGGTCAGGGCACATCCCTGCCGGAGGCTCAGGGCACATGCGGGCTGGCGGCTCCGAACTCTCACAGTGAGGACTCAGCCAGCAATCGACCGCCGCGGCTCGGGTTAGGCTAAGCCCATGTCGAGCCGGAGCCGCTACACCTCGCCGGTGCATGCCGGCGCGCGGTTCGTTGCGCAGCGAGGCTTGCTCAAGCCGCTGGTCTGGCGCCTCGTGACGCGTGACCGTGCTGGGCGAGGAAAATCTCAAAGGCCTCAACCGACCATTCGTCATCGTCTCGAATCACGCGAGCCATCTCGATGCTCCGCTGATCTTCGGATCCATGCCACGCAGCTCTCCCGCTACGTCGCGGCGGGAGCCGCAGCGCCGACTCACTTCTTCGATGTGTGGTGGCGCAAGGGCCTGACGTCGCTGTTCTTCAATGCGTTTCCGGTCGACCGCACTGGACTGCGGCGGCCGTCATGGTCTGGCGACCAGCCTGCTCGACGACGGCGTACCGCTACTGCTCTTTCCCGAAGGCACGCGCTCCGCGAACCGGCGAGATGGGCGCGTATTCAGCCGGTGCCGCAGCGCTCTGCATCGGTCTGCGATGTGCCCTGTCTACCCATGGCAATCGTCGGCGCATCCGAGGCCATGCCCTACGGCCAGAACTGGCCGAGCCGCGGCCGGCTCCCGGTCTTCGTTGCTTTCGGGAGCCCATGCGGGCTGAGGACGGCGAGACGGTCGTCCAGTTCTCTGAAGCGCATCACCAAAGAGGTGAGCGGGCTGATCGACTACGCCACCACCTACCGCGCCAACCAGGCGTCGGCCTGCTCACATCAGAGCGAAGGAGAACAATCAGGATGCCTGACGTCAAGCACATGAAGTGGTGGGGCTGGGGAGTCGAAGGCGTGAGCTTCCACCACGAGGACAAGCCGGCTTTCCAGCCGTTCGTACTCAATGCCATCGATCTTGATGTCAACACCGCGCCGAGTGCCCCGATGTCGCTCAACGACGCTGCCCATCCCTGCTCCCGTGATCGGCGATCAGCTGCTCGCATGAGCCTGACCGATGCAGTCGGTGCCGAGAATGCGACGCAAGGACGATCTGCTGACAGGATCGTGCGCACCTATGGCAAGAGCGCGCGCGACTTGCTCCGGATTCGGGCGGGCGACATTCCACGCGTACCGGACGTCGTGGTCTATCCCGCCGACGAGGCTCAGGTACAGCTCCGATCGTTGACTCGCGCCGTGCGCCGCGGATGCGGTGATCATTCCCTATGGCGGAGGCAGCAACATTCCGGCAGTCTGCATGCACCTGAGGACGAGACTCGCCCGGTCATCTCACTTGATCTTGGTCGGATGAACAAGTTGATCGATATTGACGAGGCGTCTGGGCTGGCGCGCATTCAGGCCGGCGCTCTGGGGCCCCGACCTGGAGGAGCAGTTGCGGCGCACGGGCTGGTGTCTGGGGCACTACCCCGACAGCTTCACCCACAGCACGCTTGGCGGCTGGGTCGCAACGCGCTCATCAGGCATGCAGTCGGACAAGTACGGAGATATCTCCGACATCGCGCGCGTGCATGCGAGTCGTCATGCCGGGCAAGGTGCTCGAGAGTTCGGCCGTTGCCGCACACCTCGACCGGGCCCGAGCGTACGCCAGATGGTGCTCGGCTCCGAAGGTCGACTTGGTGTCATCACCGACGTCACAGTACAGGTGCATCGACATCCCCGAAGTACGGGTGATCTTGGGATACCTGTTCCCGTCCTGGGAGGCCGGACTGGCCGCGATGCAGGAGATCTCGACCAGCGATGCGCATCCGTCCATCACTCGAGTCTCTGATGCAAAAGAGACCGCTTTCTCTTTGCGACAGAGGAAGAGTCGAGTGGGATCTCGATCCTCCTCGTTGATCAGCAAGAGCGTCGAAAGGTCATACCAGCAGCAGCTGGAACATAAACAGGATCTCAATATTCACGCATCGGCTACGGTGGCAAGCCACATATCGCTGCATGAAAGAGAAGATGTCAGAACATCAGCGTCCGGCAACTAGCCAGGATCTTGAGGTAAACGAGGTCGAGCATGCCATACGACGCTGGCGTAACGG
>ERZ1370068.1973-contig-11934_pt1 | contig 52308 bp, 69 predicted proteins | sample MGYA00561227_ERZ1370068 | MGnify/ENA primary metagenome ERZ1370068 (study PRJEB38410, sample SAMEA6850437) | metagenome | study: Metagenomic assessment of the ecological functions of the soil: analysis of the soil microbiota associated with the... | reverse complement strand
CGTGCTTCGTTCAGTTACGTATTGCTGGTTGACTGTTCCAGATCTACGCAGGAACCAGGAGCCATCGCCTACGAGGCGCTTAAAACGGCCACCTCGCTGCGCTAGACTCGGGGCTCCGGCTGGATCTGGAGATCGCGCTAAGCGGTGCCTCAGCGAGGTTAAGCCCCCAACCGGGCTTTTCAGAACCGGCCGGAAGTGCGTTGAGACGTCGGGTGACGTAATCAAAGGCACTTTTACCAGCATTGCCGAATGCCGTGTATTGGACTTTAGTCCTATGCGTTCAGGGGCCGCAAAACGCGGGAAGAGAATCGGCTGTTCAGACCCCGAGCATCGCGCCGGCTTCCACGTGCCGAGATGTTCCAAGGCGTTGCGCATTGGCGCGCCGGAAACTTTGATACCGCTTTCGCCATCGTGTCAGACGAAAGTCCTATTTCAGGGGAGCAACATTCTATATAGTTGATGCTTCTAATGGCCTTATGAAAGCCCTAACCACTTTTGCAGTCGGTCGCGCCGCACAGTCGAGATCAATTAGCCTCTTCGACTCGCAACAAAATCACAATGAACTCAAGTTTCAGGCTGGCGTAATGTGAAACTTCCGGCTCACGTTCTGTTCCGCAGATTTGTCCCTCCTCGTTTGGAAGCCGCGCGGCATCTGGATGAATCAACGGTCAACGAAATGGTCGCGTTCATTGAGGCCGTAGAAAAGCGAAATAGTAAACCACTCAACCGATTCTCGGACTTATCGGCACTCGATGCGGTTGATCTCGAACTTCAACTTTGTCTTTCACGTTGCGCTTGGCCGGCGTCTCTCGGCCGCGCCCAAGCCCGCAGTGAAATCCGCCTTCTACGTGACGAGCCCGGATACCGACGCATTATGCGAAACTGCATGCCATGCTGACCGACTATTCGCCGCTCCATGTCGGCCTTGTTCACGGATCGCGCCGCCGCGGCCAGAGTGGCTCGGCGTCCCGCTCGGGCGTTGCTCAAATAGGATAGTCACTAGAGAAACGGCATTCCCCGGGATCACCGCATCGCAGGGGCCACAGCGCGACTAATCCGTCAGCTCTAGGACTAAATCGTAGTCGTAAGGTCAATATCAGACGTATTGGTTCCTAGACAATGGATCTAAAGTCATGACGGAAGATCGCTCAATTAGCGGCGCTCTTTGTTGCCCTTGCCGCTTTGTTCGATTCGACCGCAAGTTGCATAAGGTTGATGCCAACGCGGTCCCCGATTCGGAAGTCGCGGGCAGTTCTGAAGATCAGGCAACGGCACTCTTGAAAATAGTATCGCAACATGGGACGCTCAAACATCGAAAGACGAGTAAACGTAGAAGGAGCAGAGACGATGAAATCAGGAAATCGTAAGAAGCCGGCTTTCATACGCAGCGGACTCTGTAACAGGAAGTAACGCCTCAATGAACTAACAAAATCAATAACCTAATAGCTCAATAGATCCACAAAGAACCGATGACTGAACTCACTTCAGTCGGATGACGTGGAAACCGGCTTCACGTTCTGTTCGCAAAAATCTGTCTCTTATCTTTTGAAACTTCGCGGCGTCCTCGATGCAGCAACGGTCAACGAAATTGTCGCGTTTATTGAGGCCGTAGAAAACCGATGCGCGCATAGAGCCTACTGTTTACGGGTTGCGAGCTCTAGCTATAATGTTTCTACGGGCGCCCTTAGACATGGCAACGCCATGCCCTCAGAAAGGTGACTGCCTGCGGAAGTTAGATTGCATTTTGGTGCCCGGATCAACACGCAATGTGCCAGCGGTATGTCCATACCGCGCCTGTCGCGCCGTCCGTGGCCGGCTTCCTGGCTCCGCGCTATTCGTCTTTACCGCGACATTGCTTCCGTTCACCGAGATCGACGTTAGTTCCAGGCTAAATGGCTCGGGCCTTCCGCTTATCGCAGCGCGAGACGACGACTTAATCCTTCCGAGCGCCTTCGTTCCAGCTTTCAATAGAACGTTCCTTTGTTGGCGACGTCCTGATCCGAGTTCGCCTCGAAGGTTCTGCCTACAGGATCGCTTGAAGTAATCAGGTTAACCGTTTATGCCGCCAGCGTTGTTCAGCGGGAATCGTGGCTGCATTTAAGATGAAACCGCCGAGCAAGCGTTACAGCGATAATTGCGATGAATTTGCCTGAGTATCATAACAGCGAAGTTTGGTGTTGGGGTTGTGTCGGAATATATTTCACTGCTTAAGTAGTTCAAGGCGTGTCTTAGCTCTCAAGCAGCGGTCATTAGGAGAACCTGTAGGTTAATACCTTGCGTAAGGCCTGATACTGCCGCCGCCGCTACCTTCCATTACGATTATCAGTTTGTTCGCCCTTTTCTGTTTCTGCAGAATGGTCACTCCCCGCTTAGGGGCACCTTAGCTCTCCCGCTGCCTCGTTTTCCTCTGTGCAAACCAGCTCTTACCACGACGTTTAAGCTTCCGCGCCGTTCTTGGATGCGCTAGTGGCTAAAGTAAAACCCGCTATCGTTCCGAATCGTTTCAAGAACTGGACGATTCCTCAGCTAATCCCGATGCGCATCCTCCGACAAACTCGTGGCGCAGTTTTTGGTATAATGAAACGCAGGAGTTAGAGCTTTTACGGTCACCTTCGCTTTTAACGGCGTCGATCTTATTTCCGATGCGCGGCCATTCGGTCGCCTATAAGCCAGTGCGAGCACGCCGGTTCCCAACGGCGGAAAGAGAGAGCTGCCCCTCAGTCGGGCAGGAACGTCACTTTGCCCGTGGAGACATCGTAGATCGCTCCGACGAGGCCGACCGTGCCGGCGTCGAGCTGAGCCTTTATCGTCGGGCTCTTCTCGCGAATCTCCTTCATCGCCTGAGACACGTTGGCCTGGGCGACTTTCGTGACATACGCGTCGTCTTTCGCGCTTCCAGGGCCGGATGCCGACACGGCGGGCCGGATCTTCGCCAGGAGCCCGGTGAGATTACCCAGCTTCGCGTCGTCGATGGAGCCCTTCACAGCTCCGCATGACGTGTGCCCGAGGACGACGAGCAGCTTCGATCCGACGACCTTCGTTGCATACTCCATGCTGCCGAGCACGTCCTCGTTGACGATGTTGCCCGCGATGCGGATCCCGAAGACGTCGCCAATTCCTGATCGAAGATGATCTCGATCGGAGCGCGAGAGTCCATGCACGCGAGGATCACCGCAAACGGATACTGACCGCCCGCAGTCGCTGACACCTTGGCCAGCCAATCGCGACTCCTCATGTTCTTCTCAACGAAGCGAGCGTTACCCTTCTTCAGCTTCTCCAGGGCCGAGGCCGGCGTCATCGCGGCCTGCGATTCCGACGTCTGAACGCGCCGGAGCCTTCTTGCCCTACGGTGTCGGCGGAAGTTTGCGCGAGGGCCGATGCCGGAGACGGCAAAAGCAAGGGACACGAGCCCGATCCCTAATGTCGTTGATCGCATGAATCCTCTGTGAATGTTTAGATCTATCACCTGGCACGTCATACGTGCTGTCAACAGAGTGTCCGTGCTTTCAAGACCGCCGGAGAGCCGTGCACACACTTCAAATAATCGTGATTGCGGTGCGCACAATAATCCGTTTACCAATAGCGATAATACCCTGCACGCCCATTGACGCCGACAACCCAAGTCCGGTGCCGATAGTAGTGCCCGCGATAGTGATATCGATAGTAATGCCCTCGGTAGTAGTATTGGTAGTAATGGCCTCGGTAGTAATATGGGTAATACCGTCCATGGTAATAATAAGCCGAAGCTGGCGCCGGAACAAAGCAGGCAACACCGAGCACCACAGCAAACACTAGCGAAGAAGATTTTTCATAAGTTCCCCAGACCATTAAACGCGGTGACTGTTTTGTTGTCGCGAAATATTCTTTGCGGCTCTGTTGAGATCGCAAGATAGCCGGCCTTCGACGAATACTGTCCTTCAGCAGCTTACCATGGCTCGCGGACCGACCCCCATTGGTTGGACCAACTCTGGGCGAAGGGGTGTTTCATCTCCTCTTCCGGTGCCTGCGCGACGTGCTGCTGCATACAGAGCTGCTGATACCGTCGATGTTCCGGTTCTCCGCCGACATAGGCCACGCCGGCTTTCTCGTCTTTAAAGACGTAGAAGACTTTGCCCTTCACTGTGCCCGACTCGAGTTTGTTGCTCGGAAGCGCGGCGTAGAGCTCCTGTTGCTTTGCGGTCTGTGGAGTGCGCATACGGAAGCCGGCTGCGGAGAGTAACGATGTGGTCTTGTCTGTATTGCTGTTTCCATGCTGGCGCAGCCGGCAAAGAAAATGATGCCGCAGGCGGCCAAGATGAGAATCAGGCTTGAGTTAGTTATTCTGGTTTTCATGGTTCGTTGCGTGTTGACTGGCTTGCGACTTGCAAGTAGAGCGCGCGTCGACCGCTGGCGTCAATAGTATCTTTCGTCTGTCACGAAAATGTAACAATCGCGTGCGGATTGCGATTGTGCAATTGCCATTGACTGCGGCGGTTTTAGGCTACTATCGAGCGCAGAGCACTGGAGCGGTCACCCGCTGTAATCGTGGCCCAATTGCCTGGACCAACTCCGGGTGAAGAAGTCATTCATCTGCTCTTCCGGTGCCTCGCGCGACATGCTGCTGCGTACAGAGCTGCTGATACCGTTGATGTTCCGGTTCTCCGCCCACATACTCCACGCCGGCTTTCTCGTCTTTAAAGACGTAGAAGGCTTTGCCCTTCACTGTGCCCCGCTCGAGTTTGTTGCTCGGAAACGCGGCGTAGAGCTCCTTTTCCTTTGCGGTCTGTGGAGTGTGCACACGGAAGCCGGCTGCGGAGAGTAACGATGTGGTCTTATTTGTTTCCATGCTGGCGCAGCCGGCAAAGAAAATGACGCCGCAGGCGGCCAAGATGAGAATCAGGCTTGAGTTAATTATTCTGGTTTTCATGGTTCGTTGCGTGTTGACTAACCTCGACTTGCAAGTAGAGCGCACGTCGACCGCTGGCGTCAATAGTATCTTTCGTCTGTCACGAAAATCGTAAAACTCTTGGATTCATATGACATACGGTGTGTTTGGTTGATTTGTATTCGCCGCACAGCGAGAGCTTTCTTCCACCGGCTTTAATTGGACGAAGGTCGTATATCCCAGACTGGAATCCTGAGTTGAACATTTGTTGGAGGAAACATGAATTGGCGAATGTGTGAAGTGATCTTCTGGACTTGGATGCCGCCATTTTTAAGGGAATATGCCGAAGCGGCTCAATTGTGACGGTTGCTGTAAGATCTTGTCTTCGGCACTGCGAGTTTCTACCGATAGTCGCTTTGTAGATCGGAGCTGAAGGCAAGATCAAGATCGTCGGAGGGATTTACGACCTGCACACGGGAAAGTCACCCTGTTGAAATAAGGCGGAAGAATGGCTCCGCAGGTAGAGAAGCTAACTGGATTGCGACTGTGCCAATCAGGGCAACGCCTCGGTGGCACGCCGAGCGGCGGCGCCCGCGGCCGTAGGTCTAAAGTCTAATTGCTCTCACGTCGTTCGTCCCTCAAACTGAGCTAATGAAAACGAAAACCTTTTATCTAGCTACGATCGCGACTTTCGTTTGGATCATTCTCGGAAGCAGTCCTACGCGGCAACCATTCCCGCCGGCACTACTCTGGTCGTGCGGACGCTCCAGGCGATCTCTGCGATCGATCAGCCCGGCACGCCTTTCACTGCGGAACTCGAGAACAACGTCACCGCAAATGGAAAGGTGGTCCTGCCCGGCCGGCACCAAGCTGTCGGGCAAAGTGCAGACTGCGAAGCGAACGACGACGTAGTGCACAGCAACTCACCGTCAATCTCACCAGCGTGCAGTTCGGCGGGCGCGCGGTCCCGATCAAAACGACCGGTGCCTACCATTTGGACACTACTTACCAGCCGCGACGCGGTAGCTCCGTCTCGCGTGCCGCATTACCCGTGCCGTCCGGTAGGAAGATGTCCGTTTCGATTGGCGTCGAACGCGCTGAATCTGTGGCGACGAGCTTGGCGTGGATCCGAGCCATTTAACTTCTCCGGCGGGTGGCTATCGGGCCACGATGACGGCCTAACGGCGTAAAGTCTGTTGCTCAGTCGCTCGGCGGTTCCTTCCCTTTCGTTCTCCGATCACGTAGGTCTAAGGTCCAATATCAAACCAAGTGGGGATTGTACAAAGTTCACGTGAATCTCAAGCGAAGGCGAAAATATGAATTCACTACGTTCCCAGTCATCACTGCCTAACAGGTCGGCTTATTCCGTGATCGCGATCCTCTGCGTTGCTTTGGTCGCGTCGACCTCAAGAGAAACGTTGGCCCAAACTCCACCGGCCCCCCAGCCCGATGCGGCAGCGCCAGCGGAGAGAGGCCGCTCCGAAAATTCCCGACGCCGAACTGGACCTCTCGTGGCGCCCATCGCGCTTTATCCTGACCCGCTTTTAAGCCAAGCCCTGGTTGCTTCCAACATACCCGGTCGAACTGATCCAGCTCCAGCAGTGGACGAAGAAGAACACGGGCCTAAAAGATCAGGCGCTCGCTGATGCCGTGGCCAAGCAGCCGTGGGACCCGAGCATTCAGGGTTTGGCTCCATTCCCGGATGTCGTGGAAACGCTCGCAGAGCAACATTCAATGGACGTCGGATCTTGGAAACGCTTTCCTGGCGCAGCAGGCTGACGTGATGGCCGCAATCCAGCGCATGCGAGCGAAAGCTCAGGGCACCGGAGCGTTAAAGACAAGCGCGCAGCAGAAAGTTGAAACGCAGACGATCGACGGCGGTCAGCAAGCGATCGTGATTCAGCCCGCTGATCCCAACACGGTTTACGCACCGTCGTATGACCCCGCGACTGTTTACGGTGCTCCTGCGTATCCGTATCCGCCGGTCACTTATCCGGGATACGTCGCCGGTGCGGCGTTGACATTCGGAACGGGACTCGCCCTCGGCGCGGCGTGGGGTGGAGGTTGGGGGCTACAACTGCGGCTGGAACAACGGGGACGTGGACGTGAACGTCAATAACAAGTACGTAAACAACTACAACAAGAAGAACAATATCAACAGCGCGAACAAGAACTGGCAGCACAACCCGCAGCATCGCGGCAACGCGCCATACGGAAATAAGGCAACCGCTAACAAGCACGGTGGAACCGCCAGAGGACCAGGCGGTGCGGGCGGCGCAGGTGGTGCTGGTGGTGTCGGAAAGCCAGGTGGTGCGGGCGGCGCGGGTGGCGTTGGTGGTGTTGGAAAAAGCCGGCGAGCCGGCGGGCCGGGAGGCGCCGGTGGTGTCGGAAAGCCCAGGGGTCCGGGAGTGGCGCAGGTGGTGTTGGAAAGCCCGGCGGTGCCGGCAGCGCAGGTGGTGCCGGAAAGCCCGGTGCGGGCCGGGTGGTGCCGGAAAGCCCGGTGGTGCAGGTGGGGCCGCAGCCGGAGCAAAAGCTGGCGGTGGCGGAGCCAGCGCCAAGCCGGCCTCGAAGCCCGGCGGAGGCGGCGGCGCTAACAGTATCGGCGGTCATCAACCCTCAAAGGGCGGGGCGGCGGCGGCGGCGGCGGCGCTTCGGCGGAGGAAGCGGGTCATCTGCCAAAGCGGCCAGCAATCGCGGTGGCAGCAGCATGGGAGGTGGGGGAGGAGGGGCAGTCGTGGCGGCGGAGGCGGCGGCGGCGGCAAAAAGGTGGCGGCAAGGAGGCGGGACGCGGCCGCTAAACGCGATGAACGAACAAAAAACATTCAGACCAAAAACTATGAACTCATTAAAACTTCCGTTCCTTGCGTCAGTGCTGGCGGCTTCCAGTTTTGTCTGTGCCGGTTTAATAGCGGCGCCGCAGCCGAAATCGGATACCGCGGCTGGAGCGCAGCCTAATCAAAACAATTCAACACACCAAAAGAAGCGGCTGACAGCCTGGTTCAAGCAGCTGAGTCATTTGATGTCAACGCCCTGAAGGAAATTCTCGACCGGACAGCACCGATATCGTCACTTCTGAAGATCCCGTCCAGGACAAGAACAAAGCGATGGCGTTCGCCGCCAAGGCCAAGGAAAAACGGCGATCGACACAGACGCCAAGAATCCCAACCGGGCCATTTTAACTGTAGGCAATGATGATTTCCCGGTTCCGATTCCGATCGTGAAGAAGAAGGGCAAATGGGTTTTCGACACGAAGAGCGGACGGCAGGAAATCTTAAACCGCCGGATTGGAACCAACGAGCTGGACGCGATTGCGATCTGCCGCGGGTTCGTGGAAGCGCAGCACGAATACGCGGAGGAAAACACTGATGGGAAGGCAAATCAATACGCGCAGCGGATTATCAGCACCCCTGGAAAACATGACGGCCTGGCCTGGCAGAACGCGGACGGAACGTGGGGAGGCCCGGTTGGCGAAGCAATCGCCAGGGCGCTGGAACAAGGTTACTCGAACAAAGTGAACCATTTCACGGCTACTATTTCAAAGTGCTGAAAGGGCAGGCCGGCTGCGCCCATGGGAGAGATGGATTTCGTGGTCAATGGAGCGATGATTAGCGGGTTTGCCCTGGCCGCCGCGCCGGCGCAATATCGGGTGACTGGAGTAAAGACGTTCATGGTTGGGCCTAACGGAGTCGTTTACGAAAAGGATCTCGGGATCCGATACGCTCAAGAAGTTCGAGAGCGTGGAGCGATATAATCCGGATAAGACCTGGAAACCTACCGACGATGACTGGCCGGAGTCAGAAGAATAAATCGGGCCGTTCATTTAATAGAGTTACCTAATCATCCGATCTTTGTGCCATCTCGACCGTGAGCTAATCGCCCATTGGAACCTCGATCGCGCTGAAGCTCAGGCCTACTATGGAAGCCGCGAAGGTGCTCCGGACTGATGACGTTCTGCTGGCACACTTTTGATCTAATGAAAAGATGTAGAACTGGATTTTTGACGGTGACGATCGCGATCGGCGGCGCGATTGTCTGCCTGGCCCAAACCCTGGGCCATCCGACGCGGGCACCACCGCCCCTGATTTCGAAGAACTTCCTGAGCTCAAGGCGAGCGAGATTCTCAAACCGGAAATTCTTAAAGGACCGAATTATACCGTGCGCGAACCGGTCCCGACTTCTCGGGTATGAATCAATTCACCATCGACTCAGAGTTCGGCGTCTTTCAGCCGATGGGAATGAGATGCTGCTTCAACGAGTCAAAGAAATTTACATGATTGCCAAACTCAAGGATGTTTCACGGACGGATCAATTCGAGCAATCGCTCGTCACGGCGGCGAAGGGGCCCTACAACGCCGCCAAGAACGTGGTGAAGGATCCAGTTAACGCAGTTTCGAGCGCATCGAAGCGGCTCATGGAAATTCATGGGGCGGACCGAGCAGACGATCAGCACGTCGCCAAAGGAGAGACGCAGAAGGACACGGATGGCAACAAGATGGAGCAAATGATCGGCTACACTCAAAGCCAAGGGTAAAATTGCGGTCAGCATGGGAATCGACCCCTACAGCACGAATAGCGTCCTCCAAAAAGAGCTGGGTGACGTTGCCTGGGCGTCGTGGGCGGGCGGTTTCACCTTTTCGGCGGCGACATTCCCGATCAGCGGCCCGGTAGGCGCGACCCTGACGGTGACGAATGTGAGCAGTGAGATCGGCGACTTGCTGTCTCAAAAATCCCCGGCCGAACTCAAGGCTATCAACGGTTCGGCTCTTCGCAACATGGGAGCCAGCGCCAAAGACACGGAGCGTTTGCTCAATAACACGGCCTTTACTCCGACCCAGCAGACCAAGTTTGTTTTCAATCTGAAGTCCCTTGATGGTGTAGCGAATCGCGGAGCGTTCGTTCGCGCCGCTGCTGAAAAAAGTTCCGACGAAGCTGATGCGCGTCTCTTGCGTTCAGACGTCTGCTTTGATGAGTCAACTCCACAAAGGCGAGCATCCGCTGGCCCGCATTGTCATGATTGAAAACTTTCCTGTCTGCATCGCAAAAGACGGAACAGTTATCGTGGCTCTGCAATGGGATTACGCAGCCTGGACCTCGGTGCGGCGGCCTCTCGGGCGAAGTGCAAAAACTGGCAGGTGAATCCGGGGGACACAAGCCCATGCTGGTTGTAATATCGGGCCAGATGTCGCCCCGCTTGCAACAGGAACTGCAAACTCGAGGAATTACGGCGCACGATCGATTCAGTCCAGGTCCGCTTAAATAACTTGGATGTTTAGTCGATACCGCTGGTGTCGTCGTGTCGTTAAATCAGCACTGGTGTGCTGATGGCAAATTTCCGACCGGGCCATGGCGGAATTCAAGAAACGCAACATCAGCGTCACAACCGATGTGCTAGGGTCTAACTAGGGAACGCGCGCGCTATTTTCGCGAAAATGACATTCGTTTGGCAAATCGGTTGCCGAAGCTAGCCTGTTATCCCGCTCCGCCTTCACTCTGGCCAAGCAGCATTTTGTGAAATCTAATTCCCTTGCCAATTCGATCCTGGTCGTTGTGGCCGGCTTTATTCTCGCCGGCTGCACGCAACTGGCGGTTGTTTCCGAGAAAGCCCCGCTCGATTCCAGACTACATCCGGAACGAATCAAACCATCGCGAAAGACGATCGCGCGCGCCCAGTCTCTGGCGCGGAGCACAGCCACTGGTTGCACTCGAAGCCTACGCGAAGCGCGGCGCGTGATTCATTGCACGAACTCGAGCGCAACCCGGCGAATACAGAAGCGCGGCGCTGCTACAACTTTGCCGTTGCGGGCATCTTTCAGCGTAATCCGTCAGGCCAAGCTCGATCCCTGGACCAAACCGGTGCACGTCGGTGCGAACAACGAGTTGACTCTCACCGGGAAGAAGGATCCCGCCAAGCCGGAGCAGAACCCAGCTTTGCACGAATTCGTCCCGACGGATGCGCTGAGGTATCACGGCGCTTATGTGAAAGATGATGTCAACAAGGGACGGCATCGGAGCACCGCTCGTGGCCGTTCGTCACCTGACCCCGGAGAAGGCGGCCGAGTTGTACGCGCCACCCGCAATTTATTATGGCGTCACGGGCGTCGCGGAATTCGAAGGATCGCGTTGCATCCTCTCAATCAAGGATCCGTTGGCCGCAGAAACTGTGACTGTGGAAGGTCGCACTTATCCGATGGCGGCGAATTTCACGGGAGCCCTGGCGATGACGTTGGCCGAGGAGAAGCCGCAAAAACTTGGACTTGTACGACTCCTGCGTCCGGAGGAATACGCCTCCACCTTCCGGGTCGCCCGGTTGGAACCTTACAATCCAAACAAATCGGTCGTGCTTGTCATACATGGTCTGATGGACACGCCCGCCACGTGGGTGCCACTGATAAACGATTTGCGCAGCGACAAGGACATCCGGCGCAATTACCAGTTTTGGTTTTACAGTTATCCCAGCGGTTATCCCTATCCCTATAGCGCGCTCATCCTCCGCCAGGAACTGGACGCCATCGAAAAGAAATTTCCGCTCGCGCAAGAAAGATGGTGCTGATCGGCCACAGCATGGGTGGATGCATCAGCCGAACTCTGATCACCGACACTGGGAACAAACTCTGGCTGGAGGCCTTTGGAAAGCCGCCCGAGCAAACCGAGCATGCCGGCCGAGAGCAAACACCTCCTCGAGCGAGGCGATCATTCTCAAGCATCGACCGGAAATCGGGCGCGTAATTTTCATGTCCACTCCGCATCGCGGCAGTGACCTGGCCAAGCAACTGGGTCGGCCGGATCGGATCGATGCTGGTGAAAACGCCGAGCAAGATGACTCACGATCGAGCCAGATCATCCGTGCAGAGCGTCACGCCTGATCCGGCGGCTCTTCAGTTGAAACGCTTTCCGAACAGCGTCGACACGCTGGCCCCGAATAACCGTTTCGTTGTGGCCATCAACAAGATCCCGATCACGCCCTGGCATTCCCTATTACACCATCGTGGGCGACCGGGGACGTGGTGATACTCCCAAGAGCAGCGATGGCGTCGTCGCTTACTGGAGCAGCCACCTCGATGGCGCCAGGAGCGAGTTCATTGCTCCGTGCAATCACAGCTCACCCCTTAACCCGCAAGCCATCGCCGAAGTTCACCGCATTCTCGAACTAAACGCTCACTCCAACTAAACCACCGAACGCCCGACGAGATCGCTTTAGCACGATGATTGCGTTATCAGATTCTTCGATCCTAACGATTGTCATTGCCTGGTTTCTCCTCCGTCATGCTTGCTACTTGCGCACTTACGCCGCCGAATCATGCCGATCATCGATCGCTGGCCGCCGTCTGCTTGATCGGCTTTGCCGAGTTTGCTGGCGCTCGTCAGTACTGCGCGATTTTTACCTGAATGGTTCACCTGCAAGCCGTCGAAGCCCTTGGCACCGACGTCAGCACCTGCGTCAAGACGCACGGAGTAACCTTGCACAATGCTCGCAACTGGCACCTGGAGGCTGTTCACCGCTGCGAGACGCGCACCGTGCGTCTTCGCTAGATCTGCCGGCATCGATCTCGCGACCGGCGTTCTTGACCAGCACTGAACACTCATTGCTTCCTTGCGAGCCGCGCGATGGCGGTCGAAGTTACGTGGAATCAGGAAACTGATTCGCACCCGCGGACACGGCTTTTCGTCCTCATGAAAACGAATGCCATCGTAGTCGATCGAATCACCACTAATTCCAAACTGTTTGCCCACACGCGCTGGGACGCGATCCCGGTCGCTGCCGGTCTTCTGCATTGCGCCTACTTCTTTGGGATGTTTTACCTTTTCCCGCGCGTGCCGCTCTGGGTGATGATCATTCTCGGTCTTATCTACTCAGTCAGCATCTCGTGGAACATCAACGGCATCTCCCACAACTTCATTCACAATCCCTATTTCCGTTCGCCGGTGCTAAATCGATTGTTCAGCATCCTGGAGTCGATCACGGTCGGCTTCAGTCAGATTTTTTACGAGTGCATCCACATGCAGCATCACAAGGGCAATGCCGACCTGCCCGATGAACATGGAGAGACGGTGGACTGGATTCTCGATTTACAAACACGGCCACGACGGAGACGCGGAGCACCCGTTCAAATACGCCTTCTTCAGCTTCTTCCGCGAGGATCCGAAGACCGTGTTTCAAGGAACTGAAGCGCAAAGATCCACGCGAGGCTTTCTGGGGAGTCGTGGAACTAACACTCTTTGTGACGACGTTCGTCATTCTCGGCATTCTGAATTGGCGCTACATCTGTTTCCTTCTTCCGTTTTACTACTTCGGTCACAGCCTTTCCTACCTGAATGGGTATTACCGGCACTATGGCGGCAATCCGGACGAGCCGCTCGCCTGGGGCGTAAGCAGCTACGACAAGCTCTACAATTGGACCTGGTTTTACAACGGTTACCACGCGGAACATCATTTTCGGCCGAAGGTCCATTGGACCCGCATGCAGGCGTTTCGTGATCAGATTGTAGAGCAACAACGCGCCGCCGGTGTGCGCGTGATCAAGCCGCCTCACGCACTCGGTTTCCTCGATCCGAATCTGCCGCCGCACACCAAATCGGGGTCGATGCGCGAAGAACCGCGCCCGATTTAGATCCTGGTTTGAGCGATATCATCCGACGCGCCGGCTCACATCAACAATGAAAGCCCGGTTGGCCTGATGTGGAAAGTATTCCGATTCGCTCTGGTTTCACTCGGCGGATTGGTCTGTCTACTGGCAACTACATGGGGCGGTCGGCGCGCTTTACTTCGATTTGCCAATCGCCTGGCTCCGCGTCACCCTTAGCGCTCATTTATGGTGGCACAATGTTGGCCGCGCTCATTTTCGTTAAGGGTCGCGGGCGCGCGATGGCTATCATGGTGGCGGGTTTTGCTGTCGTGCTCGCGTGGTGGTTCACGATCAAGCCGAGCAACGACGGCAACTGGCAGCCCGACGTGGCCCAACTCGCGTGGGCGGAGGTTAACGGCGACGAGGTCACGCTGCACAACGTCCGCAACTGCGACTACCGCACCGAGACCGATTACACGCCGCGCTGGGAGACGCGCACCGTGCGCATTTCGCAGATCACCGGCATCGACCTTGCCATCAACTACTGGGGCTCACCGTGGATGGCGCATCCCATCGTCAGCTTCCAGTTCGCCGACGCGCCGCCGGTCTGTTTTTCCATCGAGACGCGGAAGAAAACCGGCCAAAGCTACTCCGCCATCCGCGGCCTCTACCGGCAGTTCGAGCTGATCTACATCGTCGCCGACGAGCGCGACGTCATCCGCGTGCGCACCAACTACCGCCACGGCGAAGACATCTATCTTTACCGCACCACCGCCACACCTGCACAGGCCCGCGAGCGCTTCCACGAATACCTGCGTTCACTCAACGAAATCCGCGACCACCCGCGCTGGTATAACGCCATCACCACCAACTGCACGACCAGCATCCGCGACCAGCATCCCGCGGCTGAGCGCATTCCGTGGGACTGGCGCATCCTCCTGAATGGCAAAGGCGACGAGCTGATGTTCGAGCGTCACACCATCGTCACAGCAGGCCTTCCATTCTCCGAACTCAAAGCGCGCAGCCTCATTGATCAACGCGCCAATGCCGCGGATGCGGCCTCGAATTTTTCCGAGCTGATCAGAGTCGGACTGCCACTGTCCGAAAACAAAACGAGAAGAGACACCGTGACGGTGGGTTGATCGGACGGGCACACAATTATACAAGAGCTAAGCTCAATCTCAGGCATGAGACCAACGTCCCATACCTCCCAGCAGCAGGTTTCATCTTTTGTGCCTCAACAGGCGTTTCTGAGCAGAGCTAGATGCCGCTGAAAGAAGAGAGCAGCCCGCACCACAGCGTTGCTGGTTAGCTCGGTCGTGTACTCTCAAGCAGGAGATCGCTCAGTTATGGAGGGATACGATTTGACTGCCGAAGAGTGACGCCCCTCATCGGATTCTCGAATGGCTGTGAATGCATATATCTCGCCCGGACGCACCGTTAGCTGCATTGAGGTTGGCTGGTGCCGTGTTCTGGGGTGTAGTTCACGGCCAAAACATGATGTCCTGCCGGAATCGATTCATCGTGGCGGTGTCCCGGCCCAATATTGGCGACTTTGTTCACCATCGATCCAGAGCTGCAGGTATGTCCTTGCTGCCAAATGTGGGCGACCTTTGCACAATAAGACGACCAGTTTGCGGGTTGCTCGCCTGAGCAGGCTGATTACTTATACAAATTGAAAAACCAGCCACAACCAATGAAAAGAACCTGACGACAAGCGTAAATCTCGAATTCATAAATTGAAACTTTGTCGAAGCGGACGTTCTGCTACTACTGCGTACTGCTCGAATTTAAAAGCGAGAGAAACAATTGGATATAAGCCGAAAGTCTCATAGCCCCAATTTAATCCGGCGGGCACTTTCAAAGGCGGTGCCACTATCGTCATTACGCGCGGCCCTACGGTGCCGAACACGCCTGCAGGTTGCGATTTTGTTATTCTCACTCGCCAGGGATGCAAAATCAGATTTCCAAGGAACACAGTCGTTCCGCAGGTAAACCATTGGAATTAGCCAGCATTGAATTTACGCGGCGTTGCCAGGATGGCGCCCCGCCACCGCTGTGGCTTAAAAGGGGATGGTGCAACTCGACCGCAAAACGAATTCGTCAACGAATGTCTTCGACGTAACTCACGACCTGGTAATCTGTCACCACGCCTATATCAACCTGATTCAGTGCCTTATCGTAATGAAATCCGGTATTTCCGTTACCGGAGAAGCTACGACCCACGATTGCGCTGAAGATGTCGGTGTCGCCTGTTACCGTAATGTCAGCGCTGGGCGCATAAAGGTTGCGAAAATGTTCCCGGGCGGATCGATTTCAATTGTTTGCGTAACACCAGAAGTGGTGGGGCTGATCCCAAAAACTTCATGTGACCGACCCGACTCGGGTTCGGATCATCAGCTGGAGTTGGCGGGATCAACGGCGGGACGCCGAGGCTGCCAGGGTTGGCGGTTTTGGGTACCTCGGTCAACATTCTGATTATCGAGGTCGCCTGCTTTCACCTTCATGTTCCCGGTGAACCAGATTTCCGCCGTTACGCCTCTTTCAACGGTGATCTGTCCGGTAATGTCGCCGTTGACAACGATCTTTGCATAGGCGCACGGAAGGTGGAGCTGCCGGCGTTGCCATTCTGTATCGTTTTGCTGCCGGTAATTCCTGAATAGACGAACCCGGTTGGACTACTTTCGCTCGTGCCGGTCGCGGTGATCGGTCCCGGTCCCGGAGTTGCCGTAGCGGTGAAGCCGGTTGTGTCAGGTGCCGGCAGCGGCGGAATCGTGAATGGCACATTGTTGTCGATGGTCCCGCTGATCTGATAGCCTGAATGCGTGACGTTGCCGCCGTTTGTTGTCACGTCGCCCCAGATCGGCCCGCCTTCGGCAAAGTTCTTTGCTCCGACAGATACGTCGCCGTCGTGCGCGTCTGCCAGGTATGTCGAATTTGATGGATTAGACCCGTAGTAAGAAGTGGTATTTGGTCCCGGAATGTCAGTTGCTTACTACTTTGGGACTACTGGGATTGGGATTAGTTGGGTTCTTGGAATTGTAACTGTCGACGAAACCGGCACTGCCCGGGCCGTCAAACATATTAACGACCCTCATGGCGCCGCCAAAAACAAAATACTTCGGAACGGCAACCAATTCGATGCGCCGTGTAATTTGAGGAAATGTAACCGTCGACAAACCAAGATTATGCCCGTCACCGTCGCCATAACTCGCCTTGAAATGATCGTATTTAAAATCGATCTTGCGCAGGAGGAGTGTCGCCCACACCGCGGCTGGCGGAGTTCGCCACGAAATTGGGGCCGCCGGCAAGAAACTGGTCGGACAAACCGACACGGGGTAAGCCAAAGAGTCTGGCGGTCCCTACTGCACGAATTCGATAATAAGGGGTGCTGCTTGGAATGGTCCCCGTGGTGTCAAAGAGTTTATCGATGGTTACAGTCGTGGAAAGGTTGCCTTCTTGTCCGAAGCCACTGATGGTTTTGGTCCAGGCAGGCCCGGGAGTCGGGGCCGGGGAGGGCGCAGCGGCCCAGCCGTCTGTGGTAAAAGGCAGGCTAATTGGATTAAGCGCTTTTCGCACTTCGTCAAAACCCGCGTCGCCGCCTGCTTCCGCTGCGTAGAGAGCCTCTTTCCATCCTTTGAGCTGCTTCGCCGTGACATTGTAATGCGTGATACAATTAACCAAAACGTTGGCCCCGATTAAAGAGACAATCACGATGGTGCAAAGCGCACAAACGAGAATGTTGCCGTTATCTCTCTGGTGAATTTGTGTCTTCATTTCGTTAGCTGCGGTAAATTAGCCGTCCCCTCTTCGCCTGGTTGCGAAGATACGTGAGCGAAAAGACGGTTGTGCCGGCGCGCTCGTCAGCGAAAAAGTCTGATTGCCCCTGGCGAACTGGGGCAGAAAGCTTACGGTTGATTGCGTAAACTCGGTGTTTAGAAGCTCGACGTTGCTAGTGACGGGGATCAAATTGTCGGCGCTAGCTGCGATGTTGGTGAGACCGCCGTTTTCTCTTCGCTGGATTGCCTGATTAACGACCGGAGTAAACCACGTTAGTGAGTGCGCCAATCGTAACGGTAGCGCTGCTATTAGTGGTACTCGGCCGCGTTCGACATGGTGGCCTGGCTGCAACTCCCGAATGCAATCGAAACGCTTTGGATGGTGGTACCCGCGGGGATACCGGTGCCAACGACAGATTGGCCGACGTTCGAGTTTGTAAAATGAGAAGAAACCAGCGCAAGCCCAGGACAGGTAAGATTAGTAGAGCCTTGTGTTATTGTAACGTTATTCACGGTACTAGCCTGATAATTGGCGACGACTTTGTTCCCAACCAGCGAAAGAGTGGGCGTGGCGCGTGTGGGCTGGTTGCTGCCATTGTTAACCAGGTAGTTCGGAATGATACAAGTCACGGTTTGCAGATCTGTGCTGGTGGTGACGATGTATGAACGCTTCACATCCCGGCTGAGGTAGTCCATGATCCGCACCTGTTGCACGTGCGAGGCAAAGTAATTATCCACCGCGGTGAAGCTCCGGTGCAGGCAGACCGCAGCAGCCACGAGCGCCGCCATCATGAGCGCGCCGACGGCGACGGCAAACATCAATTCTATTAAGGTGAAGCCTTGGTCATGTAGCCGAGCAGGCTTCATTTCTTGGTTCCGGCTGCAACCAGCGTCTCGGTTTCTTCGCTGCGTGGACGACCACCAAGGGTCGCCGTCCAGGTATATTTCACCTTCACTTTGACCATAGTAATTCCGCTGAAGTCCGGTGATGTCGCGGGCGAGGCGCTCGGATAAACAGCGGCGCCTGGCGGACGCGTGTAGGTGATATTGGGAGTGCCCCTGGGAGGGGTGCCACTCGGGTAAGCGCTGACTGTAACCTCTTCCGTGACCCGAGCAGCGAGATCCGACGAGTTAGAAGGATAAACCAACGAAACCGGCCTCGGTCCCGAGGGCGCAGGCGTCGGCTGCGAATTCATCATATAGCTAGGTGAAATGAGATCGCTAAACGCGAGGTTTCTTAAGCCTTCGATGCGGTCCTGAACACCCTGGACGGCTGCCACACATTCCTTGCTCGCGTCGATATAACGCAGGCAAACCGCGTTAACTTCGAAAATTGTCACGAAAAAAGCGCCGACAAGAGTGGCTGCGACGAGGGTTTCAGCGAGCGTGCTGCCGGCCTGAAACTGCGTGGGGCGCGCAAGTATCATCTTTCAAAATTTGCAGCAGTCTGTGTGCCCTTCTCGAATTGTCCCGCAGTCCTAGGAAGGTGGAGTAATATTTGCGTTTTCCTCGAGAGTCTCCAAGGGAAAACCGGGAATAAACCCATCGGGCAACGCAACAGGCTCTTCTCTCAAGCCAGTCCGGCTGCAAAGTTGCGACTCAGCGGCCAAACAGGGAAATTTTCGCGTTCTGCGCAGCCAGGATTACATCCTGCTTTTTCCAGCAATAGAGTGCGGCTTGCTTCCAACGCAATCACTCGAATCTTTGCCTCCGCCGCGACCGAGATTGTTTCTCGACCAATGACAGGAACGTCGAAGCGCATGTCTTGATTCGGTTTGGCGACCTTGATCATGACGGCGCCGCCACGTCCAAGCGCTCCGCCTCGGCGCATTGTCTCATTGGTTCCATCAAATCCTTCAATCGCGAGGACGGCGCCGTTTTTGACAATTATCGGTTTGCCCAATATCGAGGGCCGCAATTTTCTGTGCGATATCCCAGCCGAGATCGATGTCCGACTTTTCTCGGCGCGATAGTTTCGGTCCCGCGATCAAATCCTTGCCGGCCAGAAAATCTTCCAGAAAAGTAGTCGCTGGTAAGAGCGCGACACCTATTTTCTCGAGCTCGCCGGCGATGGCCCGAAAGATCGATTCGGCATTGCGTTGTTTCAGCTTCGCCAGCAGCAGCAGGGCGCGCCAGTCGGGATGAAGGTCGAATAGATTTCGCGGCGCGATTTGGCCTGCCATCATCGCGCTGGTAATCTTGGCATCGCGCAGGGTGCAAAGCATCCGATTCAATTGACCGACGCGCAGCCAGCAAATTTCATCGACGAGCTGACCAAGTTCCGCTTCGGTCTCCCCTTCGAAAGCAAGAGCGAGAATCTTCCGAACGCCTGCTGCTCGTGCCGCGCGCGCGAGGACCTGCGGATAAACGCCGTTGCCGGCGATAATGGCGAGTTGATCGGGCGCGTGCAATTTCGCGCGGAATAGCAGCTGAATGCCGCCGGCGTTTTACATGCAATTGCGCAAGCGCTTTTGCAGCGATGCCTGAATTGCAGCGACTTCTTCCGCGGTATGATCTTCCTTCATCGCGGCCTGCGCACGAGCAACTGCCTTCTCAGCCGCAGACTCGTCGATTACCTGGGCCTCCAAGGCCATATCGGTAAGAACCGAGACACGGTCCGGCGTAATTTCAATGAAACCTTCACCGACAGCCAGCGAAGTAGCGCGTTTGTCCTTTACCACGCGCGAGCTCACCCGGTTTTAAAATCGTTAGCACCGGCACGTGCTTCGGATAAACCCCAAGCTCACCTTCCGATCCGGGAAGCGTTACCATCTCCACGTCCTCGGAGTAGGCGGTTGTCTCGGGCGTTACGATTTCCAGTCGCAAAGTGAGCCATTAACTTTCCTCCTTGATCTGATCAATGCCGCCCTTCATGTAGAAATTTGCTTCCGGCACGTCGTCGTGTTTGCCTTCGAGAATTTCCTTAAACCCGCGCACGGTCTCCGCAATTGGCACATATTGGCCTTTGTGTACCGGTAAAAACTTCCGCGACGTGGAACGGCTGGCTAAGAAAGCGTTGAATCTTGCGCGCACGGTAAACCGTGAGCTTGTCTTCCGGCGACAACTCATCCATGCCCAGAATAGCGATGATGTCCTGCAAATCTTTGTAGCGTTGCAGCACTTTCTGAACACCACGCGCGACCGTCATAATGTTCCTCACCGACTACTTCTGGCGCCAAGGCTTTCGACGTAGAAGCAAGCGGATCAACTGCCGGATAAATTCCGAGCTCCGCGATCGAACGCTCCAGCACAATGGTGGAATCAAGATGCGCAAACGTGTTCGCCGGCGCCGGATCGGTCAGATCGTCGGCCGGAACGTAAACTGCCTGGACTGAAGTAATCGATCCGTTCTTGGTCGAGGTGATGCGCTCCTGCAAATCGCCCATTTCGGCCGCGAGCGTTGGCTGATAACCGACCGCGCTCGGCGTGCGTCCGAGTAAGGCAGACACTTCCGAGCCTGCTTGAGAGAAGCGAAAGATGTTATCGATAAACAAAAGCACGTCCTGATTTTTTCGTCGCGGAAATACTCCGTCATGGCGAGAGCAGAGAGGGCAACTCGCAGACGCGCGCCAGGCGGCTCGTTCATCTGCCCGTAAACCAGCGCGACTTTGGATTTGCTGAGATCCTTTTGATCGATCACGCCCGCTTCGCTCATTTCGACATAAAGATCGTTGCCCTCGCGTGTCCGTTCCCCCACACCCGCCGAAGACGGAAAATCCGCCATGCCCTTTGGCGATGTTGTTGATCAACTCGAGGATGACGACGGTCTTGCCAACGCCGGCGCCACCGAATGAGCCCACTTTGCCGCCTTTGGTAACGGGCAGATCAAGTCGATCACTTTAATTCCGGTCTCAAGAACCTGCGCTTTGACGTCCTGATCCATGAGCGACGGCGCGGGCCGATGAATAGGATACCGTTTTGCGAACTTAACCGGGCCTTTGTTATCGACCGGATCGCCGGTAACATTGAAAACGCGTCCGAGAGTTCCCTCGCCTACTGGCACGGTGATGGGGCCACCGGTGTCGTTCACTTTCATCCCGCGCTTCAGCCCTTCGGTCGACGACATGGCAATCGACCGCACCCAGTTTTCGCCGAGATGCTGCTGCACTTCGAGCGTGAGCTTGGTCGGGTTGCCATTGACTTCGTACTCGATTTCGAGCGCGTTGTAGATTTTCGGCAACTGCGTGCCACCGCCAAACTCCACGTCGACCACCGGGCCGATGACCTGAACAATATTTCCTGTATTCATAAATCTCGTTAGTTACTAGCCGAGCGCCATCTGCGCGGTTGCGATTTCGAGCAACTCGTTCGTAATACTTGCCTGTCGCATTTTGTTATACTCAGCGTGAGATCCTTGATGAACTCATGCGCGTTGTCCGTCGCGTTCTTCATCGCCACCATTCGCGCGCTATGCTCGGACGCGCGCGCATCAAGGATCATCTGAAAAATTTGATACTGGAGATAATAGGGCAGCATCACTTCTAATACCCCTTCCGCGTTGGGTTCAAAGATATATCCAAGCAAAGGATCATTCATGGAGGCTGACTCGTTCTTGGAAGCTCACCGTGCTCAATCGGCAGAAGCGTCTGCACCGTCGGCCGTTGATTAATCGTGTTGATAAAGTGGGTGTAAACCACAGAAACCTTGTCGACTTCTCGAGCGAGAAATTTTTCCGTCGCAAACTGGGCGATCGGCTTGGTTTCGACAAAGGTCGGCGCGTCCTTCAACTCGAAATCGGCGAGCAACTCGCGCTTTGTCCGCGCCAGGAATTGGCGCGCCTTTCGGCCAACCGCGACGTAGCTGGACTTGCTTGCTTCAAAACGCGCCGCCTCGCGCAGCAGGTTCGTGTTGAGCGCGCCTGCCAAGCCTTTGTCGGTACTGATAACGATGACCATCTCCTTTTTACTTCGCGCACCTGGAGCAAGGGATGAAGTCTGGGATCGGTCCGCTGTTGCAACGAAACCAGGACCTTGTTCATCAACGCCGCGTAGGGACGGCCAGCCAGCGCATGCTGCTGCGCTTTGCGCATTTTTGACGCCGCCACCATTTGCATCGCCTTGGTGATCTGCGCGGTATTGCGAATCGATTTGATTCGGCGTCGAATGTCCTGGGTGTTGGCCATCTACGGATTACGGATTGCGGATTGCAGATTGCGGAATGGCTGGCGACGACGCACGCGCACAGCGATGATTTTTCGAAGGCGTAGGCACGTCGTCTGATCCCTGTTAACCGACTGGTTTGGTTGCGACTGAACTCTTCCAGTGTTGCCTTGAGGTTGGCTTCGAGCTCAGCATCGAGCTGCTTTTTCTGGCGGATTGACGCCAGGAGCGATTCCTTACGCGTCTCCAGAAAATCCTGCAGTTTGTTTTGGAATTCTTTCACTCGCTCTACTGGCACTGGATCGATGAATCCGTTCTGCATCGCCCACATCACCGCCACCTGCAGCTCCACCGGGATTGGATTATATTGGATCTGTTTAAACAGCTCGACGATACGCTGCCCGCGATCGAGCCGCGCTTTGGTCGCCGCATCCAGATCGGAGCCGAACTGCGCGAACGCCGCCAGCTCGCGGAACTGCGCCAGGTCGAGCTTCACTTTGCCAGCGACCTGCTTGATCGCTTTGATCTGCGCGGCCGAACCGACGCGGCTGACCGACAAGCCGACCGAAATCGCCGGCCGCACGCCTTGATAGAAGAGATCCGTCTCGAGATAAATCTGACCGTCGGTGATCGAGATCACATTCGTCGGAATGTAAGCGGAAACGTCGCCGGCCTGCGTTTCGATGATCGGCAGCGCGGTCAGCGAGCCACCGCCGTATTCATCGCTGACGCGGGCGGCGCGTTCGAGCAAACGCGAGTGCAAATAGAAGACGTCGCCCGGATACGCTTCGCGCCCGGATGGTCGCTTCAAAACTAACGAGACCTGGCGATAGGCGACCGCGTGTTTCGACAAATCGTCGTAGATAATAAGCGCATCCATTCCGTTATCCATGAACCACTCGCCCATGGCCGCGCCCGCGAACGGGGCGAGATATTGATTGGTCGCGCTGTCGGAGGCCGGCGCGGAAATAATGGTGGTGTAGCGCATCGCGCCCTCTTTTTCGAGAACAGCGAGGACGCGCGCGACATTGGAATTTTTCTGTCCAATCGCGACGTAAATGCAATAGAGCGGCCGATAGTCTTTGCTCTTCGAATCCTCCGCCGCCTTGTTCAAACGCGCCTGACTGATGATGGTATCGATGCAGATGGTGGTTTTGCCGGTGGCGCGATCGCCGATGATCAACTCGCGTTGGCCCCGTCCAATCGGAATCATCGCGTCAATCGCCATGATACCCGTCTGCACCGGTTGACTCACGCTGCGGCGCTTGATCACTCCCGGGGCAATTTTCTCCAGCGGATAAAACGTTTCCGATTTGATTTCGCCCTTGCCATCGAGCGGTTCCCCGAGGGTGTTGACCACGCGACCGAGCAGCGCCTTCCCGACCGGGACGGAGAGCAAGCGGCCGGTCGTTTTTGCCTCGTCGCCTTCGGATATCTTGGTGGCGTCACCGAGCAAAATCGCGCCCACCTCAGTTTCCTCGAGGTTCAGGGCGAGCCCGAAGACGCCGCCGGGAAATTCGATCATCTCGTTTAACATTACGTCGCTCAGTCCTTCGATGCGCGCGCACGCCGTCGCCGGCTTCGCGGACAGACACCGATGTTGCTCTTGGTGGTCGAGGTTTTCAGTCCCGCGATTTTGGTTTCGATTTCTTCAAGAATGCTACTCATATCTCGTTAGGTAATTTCAAAGTTGTTGCTGAAGTCTTTCCAGGCGATTACGGACGCTGCTGTCCCAAACGTCGCTCCCGACGCGAATTCGCATCCCGCCAAGCAATGCCGGGTTGATCGCAAACTCCGTGCTTAAATCGGTGCCGTAGCGCCTCGCCAGATTAAGAGAAATTTGCGAGGCGATCTGCGGTTCTACTGCCGTCGCGGTCTCGATTCGGGCATGACGCTTCTCTGTTTCGAGGCGAAGCAACCGCTTATAATATTCAAGGATCTTGAGGATAGTTTCGCGGCTTTCTTTGCCAAAATGGAATCGACCAGCGATGCGATCCGACCGCGATCGAGCTGACCATCGGTGAAACTCGCCCGCAACATTTCGCGCGCGATTTGCCTGACTTCCTTTTTAACCTGCATTGTGCTTGTTTTTGATCTAGGCGGAGAGAGTGCGTGCCGCTTCCTCCTGCAGACGGCGCTGATCGTCCGGCATCAAAACTTTGCCAGTAACTTTCGCCGTTGTTTCCACTACCAGTCTGCCTAGTTCGCGTTTCAATTGCGTCATCGTGCGCTCGTGTTCAATCGCACTGGCTTCGCGCGCTTTGGCCAGGATCTGTTCCGCCGCCGTGATGGCTTCCTGTTGTTTACGATCGGCCAGATGCGCGGCGCTGGCGCGCGCTTCCTCGATCATCTTCTGCGCCTCGGCATTGGCCTTCGCCAGAATCTCGGCGTGACGCTGCTCGGCCTCGGCTAGCTGTTGCTTGATCTTCTCCGCATTCAAATGAGCTTGCGCAATTTGCTGCCGGCGTTGCTCGAGCACACCGAGGATTGGTTTGTAGGCAAAGCGCTTCAACAAATAGGCGACGATAATGAAGCTAATTACCTGCGAGAAAAAGAGCTTGGGATCCCAGCCAAAGGCTTCTCCTGTCTCCCGCGCAGTGTCGCTGAGATTTGTCGCCAGGAATATCGCATTCATAAACTAAAAGTGTCCCGCCGGTGCAAACGCATCCACGTGCAATCTCCTGTCTCTAGTGGACCAGGAAAAGGGCGTAGAAGACGATCGCTTCCGTCAATGCGATCGCGAGAATTGCGTGCACGAGAACGGGCGTGAAGGCTCCAGGATTCCGCCCAACGGCTGTCGTCATTCCGAGGCCGGTCAGGCCAATGCCGATGCCGACGCCCATTGCCGCCGAGGCCGACGTGAATGCTTCCGCCGATTTCTGCTAGTAGTGGTAGTATCATAGTTTTTGTATTTGGTTAATCTTGGCGATCTCCCTGAGACCGCCGAAATTTAGTGTGCTTCTTCTCCGGGGCTATGTTGCGCAATCAAGAGCGTGAAAATAGCGGTCAATAACATAAAGACGAGGGCCTGGACGAACCCCACCAGGATTTCCAAAAAGTAAAACGGAATAGGAAGCAGCCAGGCCAAATATGGGACCATGTGCGACATCACGTCGAGAATACTTTCGCCCGCGTAAATGTTTCCAAACAGACGAAAGCTGAGCGAAATCGGCCGGAAAAGAATCTCGATGATTTCCAGCCAACCGACCAAGAAGAAGACGACGACCATCAATATTTTAAGGACGCCGGACGTCTCGCCTTTCGGGCCAAACAGGTGCATCAGGAATCCTCCGATACCATTCGCCTGAAGTGCCCAAATAAGCCAGAGAACAAAGAAGATAACGGCCATCGCCGAAGTCATGTTGAGATCGGCGTTGGCGCCACGGAACAAAGGGCGATCAATTTGAAAGGCGCCGGTCGTCGGATCGACATGTCCCCAACCCACCGTCCCGACTCCCGGAATCAGTCCCGCCCAGTTGGTGAAGAGAATGAAGATGAAAATGGTGGCGAAGAACCAGAACGTTTTCTGCACCAGCTCCCGTCCGATGATCCCCTCGAGAAAATTATAGAGACTTTCCACCAGCCATTCCCAAAAGTTTTGCGCACCGGTCGGGACGGTTTTGATATTTCGGGTCGCGATCTGCGCGAAGAGGATCACCGCCAGCGCGACAATCCATGAGGCAAGCATCGAATTTGTAACCGAAAATTCTCCGATCTGAAAAGAGGCGCGGCCTTGAGAGAAAGAGTTTCGTGCTCGGTCGGTTCCGGCCGCCAGCGCGCCTAGCCGGTGCAATCAGAGTTCCAAGCGCGCAAAGAGCAACCAGCTTGGTTCGAAGAAAATAGCGGTGCGAAAACATTGAGTGCGTTCTGAGCAAACGAAAACCCGATTTGCCTGAGGGGGACCAGCCTTACGGTCCCGCGCTCGACCCTGGGGCGCTTGCCGCGCTTATCAAAGCTTCTTTTCCGCGGATGACAAGTTATTTCGCCACTGCGCTTTCGATCAGCGGCGCAGGCAATGCCACTTCGCCACGCTTCGATTCCTGCGCCACCCCCGAATCACAGACTTCTTCATAAATGCGTTCGAGTTCCCGGTTCGTTATTTCCTGATCGAAATTTTCTGCCACGGCCAGGCGCGCCGCCGCACTAAAACGCGCATATAACTCCGGTGAGTTCGCTAGCGCTACCATGGAGCGGCCGAGGCTTTTGATATCGCGCTCGTCGCTCAGAAATCCATTGAGATTTTCCGTGACTGCTTCGGGGATGCCACCATGCCGCGTCGCAATTATCGGCAGGCCAGTCGCCATCGCCTCGAGAATGGAATTCGGCACTCCTTCCTGATTTTCGTCAGGTGGCGTTTCGCTTGGATGAATGAAAATATGCGCGCGTCCGTAAAGATGCGCGTAGATCCGATTGGCTGAGAAAACCGCAGAAATGCACTTTCCCAGCAACGCCGAGCTTTTGCGCGAGCGCTTGCAATTCCGGTTGCAGCGGCCCCTTGCCCGCGATGATGAATTCGGCTTTGGGAAATTCCCGCGCAAAGATCGCAAAGGCACGAATGGCCGATCCGACGCCTTTCTTGTCGATCAACCGGCAGGCTTGCAGGATTTGCCAGTGGCCGTCGGTTGGAAATTCCCGCGGCACCGGGGAGAATTCGTGGAGCGGAATTCCGGTGCGATTGATTCGAATCTTTTCCGGCGGGCAACCGAATTTGATCAAGCGATCGGCCAGCGATTGCGATCGAGCCAGAACGACCGCGACGGAATCGAAGAGAACGCGCAATTTTTACATAATTTTCAACATCCTGCTTGATCGCAACATCGGCGCCGTGAAACGAAACCAGGCACGGTCTGTTCCATTCCCTAATGAAGGGCAACAGATGCACTCCGGTGTGTCCGAAATAAATGTGCATCGTGTCGGCCCCGCGCAGAGCAAGAATCGAAACCAGCATCTGATACTCACCCCGATAAATCAGTGGCGGCCGGCGCTCGACGAATTTCATCCAGCCGTGGCGAAGTAAATTCCGATGCGGCCGCGGAATTAGTTCGATGTCATCAAAGGGAAACGCCTGGGGTGTTCGATCCTCTTCGTCATGACGAAGGTCTGCGTTCGCCGCAAGGAAGTAACCTGCCGGTAAATGTGCAGCATTTCCGGCTTCAAAAGGTAGTGCAATAACTAGCAACCGTAAGTCGAGCCATGCGAAACCGCTGACTGTGTTCGAAGTCCTGCATCTTGTCTCAATGGTTAATCTGTCCGGCCCTCGGCCGGAGACTGACCGGTTACAAGCTCTGAGTGCTGATCCATCCATTCCTTCTAGTAATCGTTTAAGCTCGTTAATTCCGCGTCCCTCCTTTGCTGAAATTACGACAATGGTGCGCTGGGGAAAGCGTTTTTTGAAATCGCGCAAATTTTCCTCCGCCTCTGGAAGATCCATCTTGTTAGCGACAATAAACCATGGCCGCTCCGACAAACGCGGAGCATAGAGATGGATTTCACGGCGGAGCGATTCGAGATCAGCGATTGACTTCGCCCTTCGCTCCCCGCCATATCGAGAACAAAAGCAATAAACCGCACCTCGTAATGTGCCGGAGAAAATCATGACCGAGTCCAAGATTGCGATGCGCCCCTTCGATTAAACCTGGAATATCTGCAACGGTTGCACGCTGATAATCGCCAAGCTCCACTATCCCAATAACCGGATGCAAGGTGGTAAATGGATAAGGCGCGATCTTTGGACCGGGCAGCGGAGATCCGCTGGATCAATGTTGATTTCCCGGCGTTGGGATAACCGACCAGCGCTGCGTCTGCGATAGAACGCAACTCGAAAGAAAGTGACCGCCTTCGCCCTCGCCGCCTTCCGTGTATTCGCGCGGCGCGCGATTGCGCGAGCTTTTGAAATGCACGTTACCTTTGCCGCCCGCGCCACCTTTGCAGAGGAGAAACTCCTGGCCATCGCGGTGAGATCGGCGAGGAGCTCGGATCCTGGAGTGTTCTTCTGTGGAACCACGTGGTTGTTCGCTAATTTCACTGCCATCGATCGAACCTTCGAGGTCAGGAATCGCATCATCTGGTTGCTCGTCTTCAATCCGCCCTCCGCCATCCACATTGCGCAATTGGTAAATCATCGTTCCAACCGGAACCTTTACGATTTTGTCCGGCGCATTTTTGCCAGTGCATTTTTTCACCGCGCCCGTGTCCGCCGCTTTTCGCCTTGATAATAGGCTCATAGAAGAGATGAGCAAGGTGGTCCGTGTGTTGATCAGCCTGCAGGATAATATCGCCGCCGCGTCCGCCGTCACCCCCATCCGGTCCCCCTTTGGGAACGAATTTTTCGCGCCGGAAGCTGACACACCCCCGTCCGCCCTTTCCGGCCTGCGCAAAAATTTTGATGCGATCGACAAACACGACGCGAGACACTGCCACCGTGAACCCTCCGGTGTCATCCCTGCCCCGTCATCTCGAGCGCAAGCGAGCGCTACCACCGCAGCGGCACGGGACGGATCTCGATCTCGGGCACTAGGAACGGTTGCTCTACCATCACGATTCAACCATGGGTTTCTGGGCTGAGACGCTTTTACGCCGGCAACAAGCGACTCTTGGTCCGTCGAATTTGGTTGCTATTTACATCCTGTTTATCGTTAGCTCCCTTGGTCACTGAACAGTTATGAAAGGTCGCCAGCAGGGTCGGCCCACCAAATGGGTTTCGGCAACGATGAAGGAACACGTGGCGGTGGGAAACCCGGCGTGAAGTTTGAAGTGTGGGAGAAGTGGAAAAAGAATCGGCGAAAGCTTGGCACCCTCACAATTAGCGTCGGCGGTTTGCGATGGCGTCCGCACAAAGGAAAGCTCTCGAAACAACGAAGCTGGGATGCCTTCGCCGAATGGTTCGCACCAGAGTGAGCGACTGGTGCGGAGCGACGCAGAGTTGCATCGGTATCCTGTCAACGGGAAGGACACGCCTCCGGGGTGTCAAAATTAGGGACGGCTCGGGAGATCCGTCCCTACCCTTGTTGCAACGGCAACTTCACCATCTCGTGAATTTGACCGCGCACTTCGCTGCTCTGAAAACGGCGATCGTTCTTCGTTAATAGCATCGGCATGCCATATCGCGGGTTCATGGTGATGCGAACAACGCGATCGATGCGCGCGCCCGCATGCCACAGTGAATCGGAATTTTTGCAGCATGATCGCCAGCGAAATTTTCAGCACCTGGATCGCAAACATCGCGCCTACGCAGGCGCGTGGCCCCGCGCTAAACGGCATGTATTCATATTGCGTTGGATCAATGTCTCGCCAGCGATCGGGACGGAAGATTTCCGGTTCCGGATAAATTTCCGGCAAATGATGGGTGAGAAAATGGCTGCAAATCACGCGGGTGCCGTGACTGAGCGTAAGCGATCCCATTGGGATGGCATCGTCATCAGCGGCGCGGATGGTAAACGGCACCGGTGGCAAAATACGCATGCTTTCCTTGATGACGCGGTCGAGAATGAAAGCTGCGCCAGTTGATCGCGCGTTGGCGCATTACCACCGAGCACGCGATCAAGTTCATCCATCAATTCCCCCATGATCGCGGGATGTTGTGCCAGAAGGAAGACCGTCCATGTCAGCGTGCTGGCGGTGGTTTCGAAACTGGCTCCGAAAGAATTGTCGCCTGACCGACCAACTCGGTGTCAGTCATGCCACGGTTTTCATCATCACGCGCCTGGATCAGGAGGAAAGCACATCGGTGCGATCAGACGGAATCGCGCCGGCGTTTCTCCACCAATGCAAGAATCTCGCGTTCTACTCGCTCGGCATGCTTGAGCAACCGATGATATGGCGTGCCGGGAATATTGACCGGAAAGAACCAGACCGGTCCGGAAAAGTTTCGGCGCGCCCAAATTTCCAGCAAATGTGCGATCCGATAAGCATCGCTCGCTTCGTGGCCGAATAGCACGGCGCTCGCGATCCGTAGCGTAACCGCGCGCATATCGGCGTAAACATCGCGCCGGCCCGGTCCTCCACTGGCCGATGACTTCCTGTGCGAGTTCAACGATCAAATCGTGATAACCGGCGACGGCTTTCTATGGAACGGCGGCAGGATGAGTTGGCGTTGCTGCTTATGCTGCGGACCGTTCATCCGCGTGAGACCGAAGCGAATACGGCGTTGCGCGGAGTTTTTCGGGCCGTGAATGAATTGACCAGTAGTGCGAAATTTCGCGGGATCGCCCAAAACCTGCCGATTAAATTCCGGTCCGATTGCAAGCACGTGCAGCTTAGTGGGTTCGCCAAACGCAATCGGGCCAAGTGCCACCAGCTTTCCGCGCTGCCGATGCAACGTGCGCATGCAACCAATCGGGTCGCGAAAGAAGTGGATGTATTCGCGGGCTGCGAGCGCGCCGGTCAGGACGTTCTTCTTCATCATCGGCGCCGTTGATTAACGAAGCGGATCGCGGTCAGGGAAAATGGGCCGAGAATCTCTCTCACGGATCTGCCTGCGTAAAAACTGCGCTGACGGAATAGTTTTTATCCTGTTTCACCAACGATCATCGGCAGACAGGGCGCGGATTCCCCTCAGAGCGCGCGGACGCGGCAACATCCCGTTTTCATGCGGCGGCTTTCTTTGCGACAAGCGATTGGTATAGCGACTTCGTTTCCCGCGCGATCGCGCGCCAACTGAACTTCTCTTCCGCTCTTAGCCTGCCAGCTTTGCCGAAACGCTCGCGTAACTTTTCGTCCCGCATCAGTTCGTTGATCTTCGCCGCCAAATCGCGTTCGAACTTTTCCGGGTGAATCGGTTCAAACGGGCTCTCTTTCATTTGCGCGAGCGGAACGAGAAAACCGGTCTCGCCATCTACTACGACTTCCTTGATTCCCCCAACCTTGCTCGCAACCACCGCGGTTTCGCAGGCCATCGCTTCGAGATTAATGATGCCAAACGGTTCGTAGATCGATGGACAACAGAAAACTGCCGCATGCGAGTAGAGTTGAATCACGCTCGGTTTATCGAGCATCTGGTCGATCCAGATTATGCCGTCGCGCGCGCGCCGCGCCTGCTCAACCGCTCGTTTCATTTCTCGAGCGATTTCCGGCGTGTCGGGGGCGCCTGCGCAAAGCACCACCTGGAAATTTTTGTCCATGAACTCGATCGCGCGGACAAGATGAATAATGCCCTTCTGGCGCGTAATCCGACCGACGAACAAGAGATAAGGTCTTTCCGAATCGATCCCGAATTTGCGGAGAGCATCCTTCGATTTCACCGGGCGATATTCATCGAGATCGATCCCGTTATAGATCACATGTAAGCGTTCGTCTCTTTACTTTGAAGAGGCGCGCAATGTCGGCCTTGGTCTCGTTTGAAACGGCGATGACCGCATCCGCCATTTCGAGCGCGGTCTTCTCTACCCAGAGCGAAAAATCGTACCCGCCGCCTAGCTGTTCCCGTTTCCAAGGGCGCAACGGCTCCAGTGAATGCACCGTAATGACGAGCGGAATGCCGTAATTCTTTGCGCGAGAATTCCGGCCCAGTGGGTATACCAGGTATGACAATGCACAATCTGGGCATCGATGCCGGCGGCGTTAAAATCGACGCAGCGTTGGACTGCGCCCAGAGTTGAGCGAAGCTCTTTCGGACAATTCCAGCCGGTCATGTCCAATTGAAACCCGCGCACCGTCAGATTACCGGATTTGACCTTCTGATCGCCGAAGCAGCGGACTTCTACCGGCATCAACCTGGCCAGTTCGCGCGACAAATATTCCACATGCACTCCGGCACCGCCGTAAGGTGCAGGGCGGATATTCGTTGGTTAGGAGAAGCACTTTCACGCGCGTCTGTAGTAGACGTAGGCGCAAAGCAGGGCAAGTCTCGCGCGCGGTGCTGGGAAAGATCGCCCAATTTTTTACCTTCAAAAGCAGCACCGGCACATCCACGGCGTGCCGCACTTTGTCCACCGTAGCGCCGTAGAGGATGTCGCTGATGAAACGATGGCCGTGTGTGGTCATGGCGATCAGATCAATATCCTTTTCGCGGGCCAGTTTAATGATTTCGTCTGATGGTTCGCCGAGGGCGAGAACTGCATCGCAGGAAAAACCGTCATCTATCAGCTCGCGCTGCCGTTCTTCCAGATAAAGTCGGTCCTGCTTCATCTCTTCGCTTTCGGCCAGTTGCAGCTGATTGAAATTTCGCGCGACCCAGCCATCCGCCACATGAACAAGGTGAATGCGTGCGTTGGTCAGGCGAGCCAGCGGTTTGATGTGAGCCAGGATCGTTTCGTCAGCAGAGCTGTTTTCAAGTGGAATAAGAATTTGCTGATACATAACCGCGACTTATTGAGTGGGAGCCGGTATTCCGAGAAAACCATAAAAGGCTTTAAGCACGGGCTCGGGCATAAAAGTATCGAAGAGTAATTTCACATTGAGTGAAATGATGATGATTGCCGTCATCCAGCCAAGAATTTTCACCACAAGTCCGTTGGCAAATTCGCCCATCTTGGCCTTCTCACCGGTGAATCGCATAAGCGGCCAAACCGCAAAACCGAGTTGCATGCTGAGCACAACCTGGCTCGCCACCAGCAACTGAGTGGTTTTCCTTCGCCGAAAATGCCGATGACGAGCACGGCCGGAATAATGGCGATCAGACGCGTGAGTAATCGTCTCACCCAGGGTGTGATGCGAAAGTTAAGAAAACCTTCCATCACGATTTGTCCGGCCAGCGTTCCGGTAAGGGTGGAATTTTGTCCGGAAGCGAGAAGCGCGACGGCGAAGAGGACGCTGGCGAAACTGACTCCCAGGAGAGGGCTGAGCAATTTATAGGCGTCCTGAATCTCAGCTACATTCTGATGACCGGACCAGTGAAAGGCGGAAGCAGCCAAAACCAGGATCGCGCCGTTAATGAACAGAGCGAACATCAGCGCCACCGTGGAATCGATGGTGGCGAACTTGATCGCCTCACGCTTGCCCCGAGGTGTCTGCTCGAATTTCCTCGTCTGCACAATGGACGAATGCAGATAGAGATTATGCGGCATCACCGTCGCGCCCAGGATGCCGATGCTGACGTAGAGCATCTCCTGATTCAGGATAATGCGCGGGCCCGGGACGAATCCGAGAGCAACCCGATGATGCTGGGTTTCGAGAGAATCAACTCGATCGCGAAACAGGTGCCGATGGTTAGGATGAGCGTGATGACCAGCGCCTCGATGTAACGGAAGCCTTTGTTCTGAAGATAAAGCACAGCGAGCACGTCGAGCGCGGTGATGACACATCCCCAAACCAGCGGAATGCCAAAGAGAAGTTGCAAGCCGATGGCCGAACCGACGACTTCGGCTAAATCGCACGCCGCGATTGCGATCTCGCAAAGAATCCACAATGCCCACACCGTCGGCCTCGAGTAATGATCGCGGCAGGCTTGGGCAAGATCACGTCCGGTGGCGACGCCGAGCTTGATGCAGAGATGCTGCAGCAGGATCGCCATGAAATTCGAAATCATGACGACCATCAGCAGCGCGTAGCCGAATCTGGCGCCGCCAGCGAGATCCGTGGCCCAATTGCCCGGATCCATGTAGCCGACCGCGACAAGGAAACCGGGACCGGAAAATGCGAACAACTTTCGCCAAAACGAAGCGGTCACAGGAACGACGACGCTGCGATGGACTTCAGGCAGAGAAACGTTTCCGGCTTGTCTGCGCCAGGCTCGTTGGCTTGTGGTCAATTCCGGCATTGTCTCAGCTGTCCTAAAAATTTGCTCGCGCCCGCGTAAACGGTTTTGCGTTGGATGGGGTGGCACGGGCTTTTTCCATTAAACGATATCATTTTTGCGCCAGCATTCTTTCGAACTTCCCGTTCGGCCCGGAATAGAATGGGTAGGGTCGATCGGGATTTTTCGGGCAATAGCGCCAATGTTTGTACATCCAAAGCCACGGTCCCGGCTTCGCGCGCACGATTGGCTCAAATGAATTCCAGCATGCCTGCGCGATTTCGCGCGGGGTTGCATTCGGCCCGAGGTCAATCGGCGAATGAAAAACAACCCGGTAACGTCCTCGCGGCAATGGCTCGCAATGGGCGGGAATAAGCGCGGCTCCTGAGCGTTGCTGCAGCCAGGCGTGAGCGGAAGTAACACTGGTGTGCAATCCGAAACGACCGAATGGCGACGGCAGAGGGGCCCGGGAAGACGGTCAGATCAACCAACATCGCTGTATTGCCGCCGCGACGCAGGGTTTTGTAAAGTCGTAGAATTCCGCCTGTGCGCGCGGTGAAGACATGGCCGGACTGTTCGCGCCAGCGGCGGAAAATCGGATCGAGCAGCGGGTTCTTGAATTCCTGCGCCACAATCGTTCCGGTGCGACCACGAAAATCCGCAGCCCAGACTGAGCCATTCGAAATTGCTGTAGTGATAACAGACAACAATCCCGCTTTGATTCGGATCGCAAGTCGCGGAAATCCCCTCAAGTCGATGTAACGGGAGAAATTTTCCGGAGTGAGTCGCGGGCTCCACATCAGATCGAGCATGGTCTGAGCGAAATGCTGGTACGATTCGCGAACAATGCGTCGTTTTTCTGAAGCCGAATATTTTTGGCCGAAGGCGCAATCGAGATTCGCCAGGGCAATGCGGCGCCCATAGCGATCCAAGAGCGATGCGAGAGCGCCGAATATTTTTGCCAGAGCGACAACGACAGGCCGCGGCAAAGAGGCACAAGGCCAGCCGCAATCAGCAGGCCGATGTGCTCCAGGCGGTAGCGCAATTTTTTCCACGCTCGTCTCATAAATAAGTCGGATAAACCCCAGTCGCGTTGGCGTAATTTTGTGCGAACGTACTTGGCCGCCGTCTAAGGTTCGCGCGGCCGCATCTTGTGAAAAGCGTCCTTTTCGTTTGTACCGGTAATGTTTGTCGCAGTCCCATTGCGGAAGGTCTTTTTCGCCGTCTCTTGGGAAATCGCAAGGACATTGAGGTGGCGTCCGCCGGCGTGCATGCAGTGCGCGGGCAGCCACCAAGTTCGCACGCGGTCGATGTCTGCGCCGAGGAAGGCGCCGATATCGGCAACCTGCGGAGCCAGCCGCTGACCGGCGCATTAGTCGAGCGCGCGACCCATATTTTCGCCATGACCGGGGCGCATGTCGAAGCGATCCAGATGCTTTTTCCAAATGCCGCCGACAAGACTTTTCTGTTGCGCGAGTTTGAAGAGGCCGGCGCAACCTGCTGGCGTGACGTCCCCGATCCGATTGGACTTGGGCGCGATGTTTATAATAGTTGCGCGGAAACCATCAAAAACGCCTTGCCCAGCGTGCTCGCGTTTGTAGAACAGAGCGAAGTAGCCGTGCGCTCGAGCGGGCGAAGCGGCGGCTCTTCCACTTATCTGATGAGCGATATTTCGCATTCGACTGAACCGAGTTTGGGCGCGCCTAGTGGCGGTCTAGGCAAAGTCGATCCGGAGATTTATCGACGCAGTTGCCGCCGAAGAAAAACGGCAGCGCGAAAACATTGAGCTGATCGCGTCGGAAAATTTCACCAGCCGCGCGGTGATGGAAGCGCAAGGCAGCGTGTTGACCAACAAATACGCTGAGGGTTATCCCGGCAAACGCTGGTACGGCGGCTGTGAAAATGTCGATACCGTCGAATCGCTTGCGATCGATCGAGCCAGGCGATTGTTCGGCGCAGAACACGTAAACGTCCAGCCACACAGCGGCTCGCAGGCGAACATGGCAGTTTATTTTTCGACCCTGAAAGTGGGCGACAAGATTTTGACGATGAATCTGGCCCACGGTGGCCACCTCACCCACGGACATCCGGCGAATTTTTCCGGCAAATTTTATCAAGTCACGCATTACGGCGTGGCTGAAAAAACCGAGCAGATCGATTACGACGCTCTCGAAAAACTGGCCAACGAAACCAAGCCAGCGATGATCACTGCCGGTGCCTCGGCTTATCCGCGCACGCTCGATTTTCCGCGTTTGCGTCACATCGCCGATGCCTGCGGGGCGCTTCTCTTCATAGACATGGCGCATATCGCCGGCCTCGTCGCGGGCGGCCAGCATCCCAGTCCGATTCCGCACGCGCAATTTGTCACGACGACGACGCACAAAAGCTTGCGCGGTCCCCGCGGCGGGATCGTGTTATGCCAGGAGAAATACGCGAAACAGATCGACTCGATGGTTTTCCCGGGATTCAGGGCGGCCCGCTCATGCACGTGATCGCGGCCAAAGCCGTCTGTTTTCACGAAGCGTTACAGCCGCAGTTTCGCGCCTATCAAAAGCAAGTGGTGACAAATGCTAAAGCGCTCGCAGCTGGTTTGAGCAAACACGGTTATCGCATCGTTAGCGGCGGAACAGACAATCATCTGATGCTGGTGGACCTGCGCCAGAAGGAAATCAATGGCAAACAAGCGCAGGAAGTTCTCGATCGAGCTGGCATTACCGTGAACAAGAATGCCATTCCTTTCGACACCTATCCCATCTTCAAGCCGGGCGGAATTCGCGTCGGCACTCCGGCTGTCACCACGCGTGGCATGCGTGAGGAAGAAATGCTGGAGATTGCCGATCTCGTCGCCGAAGCGCTGCAAAATCGCGATGATAATGCCGCTCTTGAACGGATCCGCGGCAAGGTGCGCGAATTGACGCGACGGTTTCCGTTACCATCGTAGACGCGCATGGTTCCCGGGACGTGTGCGCTGGCCTAGCGAACATAGGCCTCCTGGCCTGTGCGCGCAGCGGGTATTGTAACCCGCTGAAGGTGACGTGCTGGACAGAATGGAAGTCTGCTGTTCCGCCCTTTGTCATTCCAGGAAGTCGCTTGTCAGGCCGTCAGCTTTATGCGAAGGCTGGAAGGAATCTCGATATGTTAGCTTATCGTTTCACCACGGGATGTCTCGACTTCGCTCGACATGACAAAGGGCTCTGACCAAACGAATCCGCTGCGCGAAGGTTTGAGCACCCGCGCGGTGCCGCAACCGTGCGCGATTGTGATTTTTGGCGCCACCGGAGACCTGACCCATCGGAAATTGATTCCGGCGCTGTATAATCTTGCCGCCGCTGGAGAATTGCCGCCGGCGGTGACCGTCGTCGGTTTCGCCCGTCGCCCCAAAAGCGACGACGAGTTCCGTAAGGAACTCGAAGAAACCACCAAACAATTTTCGCGTCAGGATGTTCGCGAAGATATTTGGAAGACTTTTTCGCAATCGCTTTTCTACCATCAAAGCGAGTTCGAAGATGAATCGGGATACCAATCGCTCGCGCAACGCCTCAATAAGATCGACGAAGAACGCGGCACCCGCGGCAACCGTTTATTTTATCTCGCGGCAGCGCCGGAGAAATTCGAACCGATCCTGAAAAATCTTAAAGCCGCCGGACTCAATAAAGCGAAGGAAGGCAGCTGGGCCCGGGTCATCATTGAAAAGCCTTTCGGCCGCGATCTCGCTTCCGCTCAGGAATTAAATCCGGATCGTGTCGAATGCCTTCGCCGAAAATCAGACTTACCGCATCGATCATTTTCTCGGGAAGGAGACAGCGCAGAACATTCTCGTTCTCCGTTTCGCCAACGCCATCTTTGAGCCCATCTGGAACGCCCGCTACATCGATCACGTCCAGATCACTGCCGCCGAAACACTCGGAGTCGAGGGCCGGGCCGGATATTACGAAACCGCCGGCGCCTTGCGCGACATGGTGCAAAATCATTTGCTGCAGCTTCTTTGCCTCATCGCGATGGAAGCGCCCACCGATCTCAGCGCCGACAGCATTCGCGACGAAAAAGTGAAAGTCGTTCGTTCCTTGCGTCGTTATCGCGCAGATGAAATCGCGAAGCTGGTCGTGCGCGGCCAGTACACCAGGGGCGCGATCAATGGCGAGAGCGTTCCCGGTTATCGCGAGGAAGAAAAAGTAGATCCGAAGTCCGAGACTGAAACGTATGTGGCGCTACGATTGCACATCGATGACTGGCGCTGGTCGGAGGTTCCGATCTATCTGCGCGTCGGGAAACGCCTGCCGAAATCTGCCACGGAAATTTCTGTGCACTTCAAAGAAAGCGCCGATGGTTTTATTCAATCGCGATAGCACCGAGCACGACCAAAATGTGCTCGTCATTCGCATCCAACCCGACGAAGGAATTTCGTTGCGGATGATGGCAAAGATTCCGGGAACGAGTTTGCGAATCGAGCCGGTAAAGATGGATTTCCATTACGGCACCAGTTTTGGCAAAGCCAGCCCGGAAGCGTACGAACGTTTGCTGCTCGATGCCATGAGCGGCGACGCCACCCTCTTCGCACGTCGCGATGAAGTCGAGGAGGCGTGGGCATTTATCGACCCCATCGAAAATGCATGGGCGGAGAAAAACGCGCCGCCGTTAACATTTTATCCCTCCGGCTCCTGGGGACCGGAAGAAGCGGATGAACTTCTCGCTCGCGATGGACGGGCGTGGAGACGATTATGAATGTCGAGACATCGCGTTCTCCCGTCCTCCACGAGCGCAAGCCGGAGGAGATCCCGTTCGCGGCAAGCGTTTAACGGCAAGCATGGTGGGATCCCTCGACTGCGCTCGGGATGACGCAGTCTGGGCGGTTCATTAAAATGCCTGCTACCGCTGAAACAATCTCGCTTGGCCTTCCGGTCGCGATCGATCGGATTGATCGCGAGCTAAAAACTTTGGAGCGAGGGCGAAGGCGCGATGACGCGAGCGTCGCTGATGAATCTCGCGGTCTACAGCGAGGAGCCAGATTCGCTGAACCGTAACACGCAGTTGCTGGCGCGAATCACCGAGAACCACGCTTGTCGGGCAATCGTCATCGGCGCTAACCCGCAGGCCAAAAACGATCGAATGGAGGCGTGGATCAGCGCGCATTGTCACATTAGTCGCGCCGGGACCAAGCGAGTTTGCTCCGAACAAATTTCATTTTTGCTCGAAGGCGCGACGGTCAAATTCCTCCCGAGCATTGTCTTTTCCCAGCTCGATTCCGATCTCCCGCTCTATCTTTGGTGGCAATCAGATTTGCCGAGCCGATGGATCGCGCAGCTTTGGTCGTGGATCGATCGATTGATTTACGACAGCCAATCGTGGCGCGATTTCAACGCCCAAATGCGCCTGGTCGAGACTGCGCAGCGCGAAGCCAAACAACGCATTGTGCTGTGTGATTTGAATTGGACGCGGCTCGTTCGTTTCCGCCTCGCCTTCGCCCAGTTCTTCGATCATCCGAGCTCGCATCATCATTTCCGTGAAATCAAAAATGGCTCGATCATCTTTGGTAACGGATTTCGCTCAACCGCAATTCTCTTTGTCGGCTGGCTCGGGGCGCAACTCGGTTGGGAAATTCGGAGGTGAGAAAATGCCGAAAAATTGAATTGGAAAACTCCGATGGAAAAACGGTGCGGATCAATTACAGGAAAAAGGCGACGCGCCAATCGCTTCTTTCACCGCCCAATCGGGTGAGATTGAATTTCAAGTAATACTGGCAAGCGGCGGCGATCTTCTCGAAGTCTGTCGCGGCAAATTAGGCGAAGCTCCAGCTCGCCAGGTCCTGCCATCGGCGGAGAACGATCCGGTCAAATTAATGAGCGAAGAGCTGATGCGCGGTGGACCGCATCACGTTTATCTTCGCGCCGTCGAGAAAGTTCGCGCGCTGCTGTAGCTGCCGCCGTCGCTGGCGGCAGGGCCGTCAAAAATATTTCTGCCGCCGGAGACACGGCGGCAGCTATAACGCAATAATCTCCCGCAACGCGTGGACGTTTTTCTCAATCGAAAAAATTTCTTCCGCGCGCTTGCGACCTTTGCCGCCAAATGATTGCGCGAGCTCAACGTCCCCAATCAACTGACTAAGCGCATCAGCGGTTGCAGCCGGATCACTTTGGCGCGACCAGCAATCCGGTTTCTCTGTCGCGAACCATTTCCGAAATCCCTCCGACATCGGTAGAAACAACCGGCAGCCTGGCCGCCATCGCTTCCATTATGACAGTCGGCAGGTTATCCATCGCACCATCGGGATCGATCCGGCACGGCAGTGCGAAAACAGTCGCTTGGCTCAAGCGCGCCGCGATTCCGGATTGCGTTTGTGGTCCAGCCAAATTCACGTGCTCGCGCAAATCCTGCCGATGGATGCGCGCCTGCAATTCCTCAAAGAGCGGCCCTTCGCCGATAATTTCGCAGCGGAATCCGTGTCCCCTTTGTCGCAGCAGAGCACAGGCGTCGATGAGTACATCAAAACCCTTTTTACTGATCAGCCGCCCGATGGAGAGAATTAGCGGCGGTCGCTCGAATTGCGCTCGCTTAAATTGGTCGCAGTCAATCCCGTTATAGATCCGATGCACACGCCCAGCGTTTTCGGGAAAGCGTTCCCGGAGCTGATTCGCAGCAAAATCGCTGACAGCGACGATGGCGCTGGCCGATGAGAGAATTTCGGATAGCCCGATCTCGAAATTGGGCGGAACAAAAATATCGTTGGCGTGGACGGTAAGACTGTAATTGATCCCAAAGAATTTCCTGATCCAGAACACGGTTCGGGCGGCCATGCCCGCGAAATGAGTATGGACATGCCGGACCCCGCTTTTCTTGAGCCGCGCTCCTATGTAAGTCGCTTGATGGAGACGAAGTGAGTCAGGTTTTCCGCGCCATTCGTGTAAAGTTTTTCGCGCCGCTTTTGGCAAACTGGCTGACGCCTCATCTGCCAATCGCGCAAAAGCATCGCCTTCCGGCAGTTGGTGCACCGTCGACGTGATCGAATCGTCCCACGTAGTTTCCGGGCCGAAGTCCGGCCTGCGGAGTGAGAAGATTGCAGGCTGGACGCCCTGGTGGAAAAGCTCGGCAATTTCCCGATAGCAAAAGGTTTGGGAAAATTTTGGGAAGCGTTCAAAAACGTAAGCGAGCACCTCTCGATTTAACGCGCTCCGGCCTGATTGCCAACGTCGCGAGGGCATGAAAACCGCTTATTATAAGTTAGACGCGCGTCCTGCATGACTTTTGCTGTAGTCAAGCCCGTGCCCCGTCGCGATTTCTTCTCCTTTTGCACGACGCTGAGGCCGATTGAGCTGAAGGCCCTCGGCGAACTGTCGCACGTGCGCCATCTGCAAAAAGGCGAATTGATCTACACCACCGGCGATCTCGCCGAAGAAATCTACAGTGTTAATCGGGGCGTCGTTGAGGTAATCCAGCTCATTCCCGGCGAATCCGATGAGCGCAGTTTTGTTACTCGCGGGGATATTTTCGGTGTCGCCGACGCTCTTGGCAAAATGCCGCGCTCACGTTCGGCGCGGGCCCAGGAAATCGTCAGCCTGCAATGTTTCAACCGTGAGAATTTCGTCGCGATTTCGCAACGGGTCCCGTCGTTTCTCCTGTTCCTGTGCGAGCAAATGGCGACTCGGCTCCATCAGGTGCGTGCGGGAAAGGGACCGAGCGGACCTCAGAAACTGAGCGGCAGCCTTGCGAACTTCGATTTGATTACGGTGAACCAGACCATCATTAGTTCCGGACAAACCGGCGAGCTTGAGGTGTTGAACGAACACAATGAGCGGCTGGCGACCTTCTATTTTCAAGGCGGCGCGCTGCGTAGCGGCCAGTTTCAACAGCTCACCGGCGAGGAAGCATTCTGGCAGCTCTTTCTGAGCGACGATATTCCGGGAGTTTTTCCTTCGCCTCCGGAGTGCAGCCAATTACGGATTGCCTGCAATCGGTGGAGATCAATCAATCTCCAAACGACATGCTTATTACCGCGATGCGGCATCGCGATGAGTTTCACAATCTGAAGAAAACAACACCTGACCCCAACACGCTGCTGCAACGGCTGGCCCCAAGCTTTGAATGGCCGCGCGATGCGGACCAGGAGCTGAAGCCGTTGGCCGAACGAATCTGGAACTATACTAATGATCGCCGCTTCACTATCAACGAGCTGTTTCGACAGAATGCAGTTTGTGAATTGAAAATCTATGTCGTGGTTTCCGAGTTGTTGCGGATCGGGCAAATCGCAACCGTCCATCCCATGCCGCAACTGGCGAAGGCGTCGTGAAGAAGATCCCCGTTATTTTGTTCGTCGTCCTAATCGCGCTCGCTCAAGGCAGTTGTTCCTACCTTACCTCCAACGGACGGCATCAGGCTGCATATGCCCGTTATATTAGGCACTCCAGTTACAACCGGATGAAGCTGCAACGAAAGCTCTCCCGTTCGCCGAAAATTCAGCCGCCACGCATGGAAAGCGAGCCAACAATCGCGACCAGCACTGGACCCGAATCCGTTACCGCGAGCGCTGAACCAGCCACATCCGAAAACTAGTTGCCTTCCCGTTGCACCGGAATTGGCCGGCCGGCATCATCAAGCGCGACGTAAACGAAAACGCCGCGCGTCACTAGGATTTGCCGGCCATGTTCCCGGAAGCGTTCCACCCAAACCTCCACCGGGATGGTCATTGACGTCCGCCCGATTTTTCCACCCAGGCATAACACGTCACCGTATCCCCTACCCCGACCGGTTGAAGAAATGACAGGCCCTCCATTGCGACCGTAACGACGCGCGCTTTCGCTGTTTTCGAAGCGAGAATGCCGCTGCCCAAGTCCATTTGCGACATCAACCATCCGCCAAAAACATCGCCATTGGGGTTTGTATCTGCCGGCATGGCGATGGTGCGAATAACCAATTCGCCTTTGGGTTTTTCGGGCGACCGCATATTGAGTGATCACTTTATAACCGGTCATTGCGAGCGAAAGCCAGCCCCGATTATCCCGACAAAGTCGGCTGCGGCGCTGAGCGATTGCATGAATCGAAGATCGATCGACTTCTGCGAAGGACATGATTCAACTAGTCGTGGACGCGCCAAGCAGGTCTGCTCTGCCGAGTACGAGCTACTTTCGTCCCAGACGTGGCCGTCACCCGCCGTTTTCGATCCAGTAGCGACGGCAGTTACAAAATCAGCATGCAATCGCCGTAGCTAAAGAAACGATACCGCTCTCGCACCGCTTCCTCGTACGCGCGCAGGATAAATTCGCGATCGGCAAACGCGCTTACCAGCATGAGCAAGGTCGAACGCGGCAAATGAAAATTTGTCAGCAAAACATCAACCACGCGAAACTGGAACGGCGGATAGATAAAAATATTCGTCTCGCCTTCGCCGGCTTGAATTTTCCCGAAACTGCGCTGAACCGATTCCAGGACTCGTACCGTTGTTGTTCCGACCGCGACGACGCGCTTTGCATTCGCGATTGCCTCGGCTGCATCCGGCGAAATCGAAAATCGCTCGGGATGCATTTGATGTTGAGTGATGTCTTCCACTTTAACCGGACGAAAAGTTGCCGTCCCGACGTGAAGCGTAATGAAAACGTGCGGAAGAATGCCCAGAATTTGCGGCGTGAAATGCAGCCCGGCCGTCGGCGCCGCAAGAGAGCCCTCGTATTTCGCGAACACCGTTTGATAGCGCGCTTCATCTTCTGCCCTGTAGCGAGGGTCTATGACTGCCGACCGCTTAATATACGGCGGCAGGGGCATCGCACCGCCTTGCTGCAGATCGACGTCTTCGGACAACGTGATTTCCCGTGAACCATCTTCAAAAATTTCGCCCGCTTCCGCGCGCACTCCTTGGATAACAGCGGCTGCGCCTTTACCAAATTTGCGGCTCGGCTTTACCAACGCTTTCCACCGGCAAGGCGCAGTTTTTCCAAAAACAAGAACTCGAAGTTTCCGTCATCGGAAAAATGTCGCGCCGGTAAAACGCGCGAGTTATTCAAGACGAGCAGATCGTCATCGCGTAGAAATTTTTCAGATCAACAAAATGCGCATGTTCGATTTTCTTCCGGTCGCGATGCACCACCATCATGCGCGAATCTTCTCGACTGCGGCAGCGGATGTTGCGCAATCAATTCCCGCGGCAGCTCGTAATAGTAATCATTTAGCCGCGCACTCACGCCTTCATCATCAAAGGATTTGATCGCGCGCGCAAAGATGACATCATCAGCCCGTGCTTCAGCCCGCGCTCTCCTCGTTCTCGAAGCGCTGAAGGAAATTCGTGAGTCCCAGGAGAAACGTTCCGCGTTTCGCGTGCGACGCTTAACCGACTGCTGGAGTCGCGGCGCCACCAAAACGTTCCCGGACATTGCGGCCAAAGCCGCTTCGCTCGGGCAGGTGCGCGATCGCGTCTGCGTATGCACGAAGTGTCCGCACCTGCGCGCGCAGCCGCACCCAAACCGTTTTCGGAGTCGGTAATCCGGATGCGGAGTTGATGTTCATCGGTGAAGCACCGGGCGCGGATGAGGATGCACGCGGTGAACCGTTCGTGGGCCGAGCCGGTCAATTGCTCACTCGCATCATCGAAACGATGGGCCTTAGCCGGGACGAGGTTTATATCGCGAATATTTTAAAATGCCGTCCCGACATGCCGAAGGGCACGCCGGGAAATCGTCCGCCGACGCCCCAGGAAATGCAGACCTGCATCGGCTATCTCATTGAGCAAATCGAAATCATTCAGCCGCGCGTGATGGTCGCGCTGGGCGCAACCGCGGTGGAAGGATTGCTCGGAGCGCGCGGCGTAATGCGTGAGTTACGTGGCAAATGGCATTCCTATCACGACACCCCGCTCATGATCACCTATCACCCGTCGTATTTGCTGCGGAACCAATCGCCCGGTGAGAAACGCAAAGTTTGGGAAGACATGATGGCGGTGCTGGAAGAACTCGACCGCCCGATCAGCGAGAGACAGCGAAACTATTTTCTCTAGCGACGGTTGCTGACCACCGTCGCAACGATTTCATCCCGAAACCCGAATTCTTTCGCGGTGAGGAACCTCACAATCGGAGATTAGCGCTCAAATCCGGCTTGTGTAACTTGCGCATGTTGGCGAGGTCCCTCGCTTGCGCTCGGGATGACGGAAAGTCTGAAATAGCGCACTAGCCACTACCCTACAGCTGCGCTCGCGCCCGTCGCAGCCGGCTTTGGCTCGCCAGAGTAATCGTGGTTGACGCAATCATGCCACGCACTTCGCTGCGCGGGACTTTGACCCGCGTCCGCAGAGCGTCCAATCCGCTTTCCTCGAGCAGCGAGAGCGTGCGCACTCCGATCATTGCCGGCAAGACTGTGGCGACGCGCACTCGCGCTGGATTGATCGCGATGGCATACTCCAGCCCCGCGTCCAACCCAGCGCGCGCTTCTGCGATCCAGCGTGAATAAATTGGAAGAAAAGCAGCCGGCGCGTCCAGCAAATCGGACGCCGAAAGGTTCGGCCGCGCGCAACTCATCTTCCGGAAAATAACAACGCCCGGCGCGCAAATCGCTCCCCGCGTCGCGCAAAATATTCACCAACTGCAACCCCGGCCATAATTCGTTCCCAGCTCGAGCATGTCCGCTTCGAGCCGTGCGGTGAAACTCTGCACTTTGCGAAAACAAACACGCGTCCAAAATTCGCCCACAGAACCGGCCACCAAATAGGTGTAGTCGAGCAATTCCTGCGCATTGGCCAGCGCCGCGAGTCCTCCGCTCCATCGCGTCAAATCCTGTCGCTGACCACGCGTGATGATTGCGAGCAATTCGCGAACATCGCGTTGATCTTCAGGCGAAAGATTCTTCAAGAGCTCGCAAAATTTTCTCCGCCGATTCCAGCAACGCCTTTTCTCCTTCGGTTATCCCGGACGATAGGTCCTGCAGGGTCTTAGTTCCGCGACTGCGGGACGAAGACTGGGAGCAGTCCTGTTTCGAAAGAAGAAGCTCTTTCAATGCTTTCCCAATCGATTGATCTTTTCCCGCAATCGCGCGCGCAAATCGGTCGAGCAGCTCGATTCGTTTTTCAGCAGCGCATGGCATTGCTATCGGCAATGGTGTCGCTCGTTCGCGCCAGCAGATAGGCCAGGGCGACTGGTTCCCGCAACGCACGTGGCAATAAGCGAATCGAAAGATAAAACGAACGCGATACCGGTTTCAGCAATTCGAGCTCGTTCACAGCCAAAGGTTGCTCAGCTCGATCCGATCCGCGAGATGTAACTGCGGGAGAACCGGAAGATTCACGATCGTATGAACGAAAATGAGACGCATGCCTCAAACGTGATCCGGCACCTTTACGTTCATTTTCCATTTTGCGCTCGCATTTGCCCCTACTGTGCTTTCTACAAAACGCGCGGGAACGCGACGGAGGTCGCACGCTTTTGTGAGGCGCTCGTCTCGGAAGCGAGGCGAGTTGCGAAAAATTCCCTCACGGTGGAAACAATATTCTTTGGCGGCGGAACACCGACCGCTCTTAGCACGGTCCAGCTGAAGAACTTGCTCGAGCGATTCCGTGAAATTTTCGATCTGAGCGCGTTGCGCGAATGGAGCATTGAGGCAAACCCTGGCAGCGTCTCGGTAAAGAAAGCAGTGACGTTACGCGAATCGGGTATCAACCGTATCAGCCTCGGCGTGCAAACTTGGGACAACCAGCTATTGAAATTGCTGGGCCGTGAGCATGACGCAGCACAGGCAGAAGAGTCGTTTCATATTTTTCGCAGCGCTGGATTTTCCAACATTAGCGTCGACTTGATGTTTGCCCTGCCCGGGCAGACGGAAAGGCAATGGCGCGATTCTTTGCAGAAGACAATTGCGCTCCAGCCTGAACATATTTCCACCTATTGCCTCACCTACGAAGAGGACACCGAGTTTCTCGCACGATTTCAGCGCGGCGAATTCGCTGTTAACGATGAAACGGAAGCACGTTTTCTTGAGTTGGCGATGACGACGCTCGAGACGGCTGGCTACGAGCAGTACGAGATTTCAAATTATGCGCGTCCAGGGATTTCGCTCCGAGCACAATCGCGCTTACTGGCGTGGCGCGGACTATATCGGCATCGGTCCGAGCGCGTTTTCCACGCGCGGATTAGAACGCTGGCAGAACGTCGCCAATCATAACGAATATGCCCGGCGCCTGTTTGCTAACGAATCGCCGGTCGCCTCGATCGAAAAATTAACTCCCGCGATGAAACGGACCGAGCACGTCGCGCTCGGCCTGCGCACCCGCGAGGGAATTGTGTCCATACGATTGGCCAAAATCAGGCAGAGGGATTGATCAGCGATGGATTGCTTTCCCGCCAGAGCAAATCGCTTCGCTCTGACTCGCGCCGGAAAATTGCTGGCGGATTCCGTTGCGGAAGAGTTGCTGTAAATTCATCGTCAGTTCCTCGGGTAGCGCACGTCTCGCGTGTTGGCATAGCGTCCGCTTTCGCGGACTTTCAAAAGCTGTTTCGGCGAGACGCCGAAACCAACCGAGACGCGTGCGCTACCCGGATCCCTACGCGCCGAAATCGCTCTAGCGGCTCCGCAGGCGTCGCCCACCAACGCTTGTCGCCGCGACCGGGCGATCACCTCTCACCGGTCACAATCCATCACCCCGCCGTACCGGCGTTGCCGTTTCGCGAAATCGTCGACCGCCGCAAACAAATCTTTGCGCGTGAAATCCGGCCACAGCTTTGGCGTCACATACATCTCGGTATAGGAAAGCTGCCAGAGCAAAAATTGGAAATCCGCATTTCACCGGAGGTGCGGATCAGCAGGTCCGGGTCTGGATAATACCGGGTGTAAAGATGTTTGCTGAACATCTCCGGATTAATCATCGCCCGATCGATGTGACCGGCTTCGACTTCACGCAGCAAGCTGCGAATTCCATCGATGATCTCGTCGCGTCCGCCGTAACTGAGCGCGAGAATCAGCGTAAGCCCGTTGTTTGACGCGGTGCGTTTGATCGATTCGTGCAAACGCTTCTGACAGTTGTCCGGTAAATCGGTCAGCCGTCCTATTGCCTGTAGTCGAACATTTTTCTCGATCAGCTCCGGCGTCTTGTCCTTCAAAAACTTTTCGAGCAGCCGCATCAAGGCGAAGACTTCGCTCTTCGGTCGCTGCCAGTTTTCGGCCGAGAAAGCGTAGAGCGTCAGGTATTCCACTTTTAATTCGCCACAGCCTTCCACACATTCCCGCACTGCATCCGCCCCCTTCTCGTGGCCTTTGATCCGCGGCAAGCCACGCTGCCTGGCCCAGCGACCGTTGCCATCCATGATGATGGCAATGTGTCGCGGAATGATTCTCTGGCGCCGCCATCCTCAAAGCATGATTGTTTCCGCGCGCGTCGGCCCAACACTAACGATTGTTAGTTTCGCGCCGGTCAATGCTGAGATTCGTTTGAGGTAATCCCGTGCCCGCTTCGGCAGGTCGGAAAATTTCCGGGCCGAGCGCGTCGGTTCCGACCAGCCCGGCATGGTCTCATAAATCGGCTCGCAATTGTTCCATTGCGCAGAATCGCACGGTGGAACATCGAGACGCTTTCCGTTCAAACGATAGCCAACACAAATCGAAATCGGATTCACTCCATCGAGACCGTCGAGGTTGGTGATCGCTAGCTCGTCAATCCCATTGATCATCGTGGCGTAATGCGTCGCCACGGCATCGAACCAACCACAGCGGCGGGCCCGCCCGGTGGTCGCGCCGAATTCGCGCCCCATTTCGTGCAATCTTTTGGCAAAGCTCGCGTCTTCGGTCGGGAGCGGTCCTTCGCCCACCCGCGTCGTGTACGCTTTCATCACCCCAACCACGCGATCCATGCGGTGCGGCGGAACGCCCGAACCAGTACACGCGCCACCGGCCGTCGTATTCGACGATGTCACGTACGGATAGGTCCCATGATCGATATCGAGAAACGTTCCCTGTGCACCCTCAAACAAAATCTCGCGCCCGCTCTGTAAGGCGCGATGCAAATAAACCACCGTGTTCGCCACGAACGGCGACAGCGCTGCCCCGGCCGCCAAATATTGCTGGTTCACTTCGCGAAAATCATTCGGCTTTGCCCCCAGCGCTCGCAGGATGGCGTTATTCTCCCGCATTTTCGCTTCGAGCTTCTTTGAAAACAGCCTGGGCTGCATCAAATCGGAAACCCGTAAGCCGGTTCGCGCCGCCTTGTCGCCGTAGGCGGGACCAATCCCTCGTTTGGTCGTGCCGATTTTCGCCACCCCTTTCCGCAGCTCACGCTGTTCGTCCAGGGCGCGATGGGTACGGCAGAACCAGATGCGCAGCGTCGCTCACCAGAAGATTGCGATCAATGCGGACGCCTAATTTCTTCAAGCCATTAATTTCTTGCACCAGCGCGACCGGATCGACCACGACGCCGTTGCCGATCACGCAAACTTTGCCGTGCCGCAAAATTCCCGACGGAATCAAATGCAAAATATATTTCTTGCCGCGATGAATGACGGTATGGCCGGCATTATTCCCACCCTGACTGCGCACCACGATATCGGCGTCGGCGGTAAGAACGTCGATGATCTTCCCCTTCCCTTCGTCGCCCCATTGCGCGCCGATCAGGATCGTGTTGGCCATGACGTTTTGGGCAAAATTTTGTCCCGATGCGCTCGGTCGAGGCATTCGGGACTTGCGTCACAGGATAAGAGCGGCGGCCGCGCGCGCAAGACCATTCTGGCTACGCTGTGCGATAACAAGGTGTCTCAACAAAATATGCGTCTGATTCTACTCATCATCCTAATTCTGCTGTTAATCGGCACGTCTGCCTACCTGGGGTTATATGCCGACGGGTTGGGGCTATTTCCCGGGCGGCGGATTATTGCTTCTGATAATCTTAATCCTGCTCCTTTGGCGGGCATAGCGCCCTTCTGCGTAAGGGGAGCGCGGGCTTCCAGCCTGCTGCATCGGCATCTCTGCCGAATGATGATTTCTCGTCACTCGGCGTCAATCCAGACCGGTAGAAGTCGAATGTTCAATGTTGGGTGTTGAGTGTTGGGCCTTGGGTGTTCGGCGTTTCTTCGCCGATTCACTTCGCCACCACTCGCACCACTGGCAACGGAAAACGCAATCGCAGTTCGTCCTGCAGATAAATCTCGACGTGATGCAGCCCGAATTGTTGGAACTGCACCCCGCCAAAGTAATGGACGTTGGTGGCATGCCCTTCCATCTCCTTTAACTCAAAATCCACTTCCGCCTGCGCCAGCACCTGTTGCTCATCTACCCCGACGATGCGTGAGCGCTGCTTGAATCTCCCCGCGCCGCTGCACCAGCGCGACCAGATGCAGAGCCGCATGCAGGTGATTGGTAATTGCGGGGCCGGTACGATGTTGATGACGCCTACCAGTGTCTGCATGCCATTGAATTCGTGCCGGACGTCCTCACACAGCACGCAGCTTTGCAGATCGGGCAGGATAACATCGGTCGCAGCCATTTCTTAAATCAAACCGCGCATTAGCAGCGCGAATAACACTACCGCCAAAACGATCCGATAAATTGCGAAAGGCGCGAAGCCCCGCGCCCGCACCCAGTTCATAAACCAGGCAACAACGCCCAACGCCACCACAAATGAAACGATTGCGCCAATCATTAGCACCACCCAATTGTGCCCGGTCATGACCAGAGGCGCGAGCCTTGTTTCATCGCTGCCGTGCCGCAAGGTCTTGAGCAAATCGTAACCGGTCGCAACCACCATTGTCGGCATGGAAAGGAAAAACGAAAATTCAACGCCGCGCTTCGGGAGAGGCCGGCTAACTGACCCGGCCGCAATGGTTGACATCGAACGTGATGTTCCTGGAAAAACCGCCGATGTAATCTGAGCGAAGACCGATCCAAGCTGCCTGAGGCAAAGACATTTCTTCCATTCGCAGCGTGTGCGGATTGCGACAAAGTGCGTCCACCAGCCACATGATGATGCCACCAATAAACAGCGCCCACGCCATCACCCAAAGATTTTCCAGGTTCTGCCCGATTTGTTTTTCAAAAGGAACGATGGCACCGCGGTGATAACAAAGGCGATAATGGTGAGACCAAGTGGATGGGTAAAGATGTTGCGGTCTCCGCTTTCGCCGCGTGGGAAGGTTGAAAGAAATTTCAGGATCCGGTTCCAAAAATAAACCGGCAGCGCCAGGATTGCTCCCAGCTGAATCACAATCGTGTATCTTCCAACAAGCGTCATGTAGATCGAGACGCAGTAGCGCTTCAACGATCCGGAGATGAGCGGTCGAGCTGACCGGTAAAAATTCCGTTAGTCCTTCGACAATCCCGAGTAAAATGGACAAAGAAAATCGTTCACTGTGAGAGCTCTACCCTTTCGTTCGTGCTTTCGCTACAATCGTAGGAGCGTCATCTTCAGCGTGTCCACGGTCAAAATTAATTTTGCCTGGTCCTCAACCGAATCTCATTGTCGGCTCTCGCGCGATGAAGCTCTTCATTACCGGAATCTGCGGCTTTGTTGGTAGTTCACTCGCCAGCTGGTTTCATGAACGCCGGCCTTCTTTCAAGATTAGCGGGATCGAAGCAGTTCGCGGCAACTGATCGAACATAACCTTTTCGGAATCGCACGATGCGATGCCTCAACCGTCGATTTCGAAGAAACCTTCGGACAAACTTGCGCTTTGTCTTTACCCCGTTGGAAGTATTTTACGGACAGGCAATCATGCCGAGATGCTGATGCAGTTCTTGGCGTTCGCCTTCGGCGAACCCTTTGTCATCTCATCATAGATCCAGCGATAGGTGGGTTCCAACCCATTGCGTAGCTTTGTCGCCGGCTCCCAATTAAAAATTTTCTGGATTAGCGTGTTATCGCTGTTACGACCGTTTACTCCTTTGGGCGCCTCCTCAGATTGTAGTTCCGTTTTAGTTTTACGCCCCGATTTCCTCCACCATGTCGACTAGCTGATTGATACCAACGAGTTCACTACTGCCGAGGTTTAGCGGCTCGGCGAAATCGCTGTCCATGATCATTTGTGTCCCCTTCACGCAGTCATCAATCCACATGAAGCTGCGCGTCTGATGGCCCGTCGCCCCAGATCTCAATCTCATGATTTCCGCTAGCTACTGCCTCAATTACTTTGCCTGGCAGATCGCCGCCGGTGCCTTCTCCCGGCCACCAGCATAAGTCCCCAGCGGCCCATAGACGTTCATGATAACGCGCAACGCGGGTTTCCAGACCGAGGTCTTCGCGAAAGTGCCGGCACATTCGTTCAGAAAATAATTTTCCCAACCGTAGCCGTCCTCAGGCATCGCCGGATAGGCATCTTCTTCTTTCAGAGCGGTGACGTTCGGATTGGTTTGTTTATCGGCTGCGTAAACACAAGCCGAAGAGGAG